>Ga0058702_10000041_pt1 | contig 161616 bp, 145 predicted proteins | sample AgamicOrSfe_FD_83781 | JGI IMG/M metagenome (GOLD analysis project Ga0058702, IMG submission 83781) | Agave microbial communities from Guanajuato, Mexico - Or.Sf.e | ecosystem: Host-associated > Plants > Phyllosphere > Phylloplane/Leaf | place: Guanajuato, Mexico | collected 2012-05-30
CGGGGACGGGGACGGGGACTCCATTGCTGCTGGTTTACCCGACGGGTTATCTGGGGACCGTTCGGGTACCCACCGTCGGGTCTATCAGAACAGGATAGGATGGCAAAATGTCTAGAAGATGAGTGGTATTTAGAAGCGTGAATATGTATCATAGAAAGTAACATCCTTAAGATCCCCAGAAACCCAGTTCCATGATGCATGTAGTCCTGGATGCCTTTAAATTACTTCTGGCTGTGTAATCCGCCGAGCTGAGATCAGCTTGTCCTGTACTCCTCGCTAAAAGCAGCCCAATCATTGTTGAAACGCGTCACGCTCTGTGACAGCCCGTAACTGTGACTTGTCCGATGCAAGTGATCTGGCAAGACCATAGAAGTGTTCAGTCACTGTCACTACCGGTGTTGTCGTCCTCGTTCTCCTCCTCGTCGAAGTCCATATCGGCGTCGCTGTCGCTCCCGAAGTCCTCCTCCACCTCGGAGTCACTCCAGCTGAAGTTGTGCATCTCCTCTTCCTTCTTATAGGCAGAGTCGGCAGTCGGCATGGTGAAACCTGCGGGGATATCCTGCTTGCTGAGCTCGACATCCTGCTTGACCTTTGCTTTGTATGCGACCGGGTTGTTACGAAGGAGGACGCCGGCGTCGACATTGGCTGGTGATGAGACCTCTGCATCGTCGAGAAGAGAGAGGATACTGATGAGGACCGACTCTACGCGCTGTGCTGGTGACCAGCGCTCAGCGGCTGACTCTCCTGACATGGCGTCTTCACCAGGTTGGTGAAGGATGGAGATGCAGAGACGGCCATCTGTGTAGACGTTCGGATGAGTGAGTGGACGGTTGAACTTGAAGTCTGCATGACCGTCAGTACCGGTCATTCTTCGTATGCATCTCTTTCTCACATACCTGGTGGGTGGTATGGGTAGTCCCTTGGGAATGTCATCTTTGCCTGGAAATACCATCCGTAGTATGCCGAATCCGAGTTGAGCGGGATGAGCGCGACATTCCATTGAAAGATGTTCTCGTTGACAAGCTCGATATTGGTCCATGGCTCTTTCGACAGTGCCTTGTACTCGGCCATCAAGATCTTCTCCGCCATGGTGATGTGTGATGCTCGCAGTAGGTGAGATGTGAGGAAGAGGCGTTAACAGCAGAGAATAGGATATATAGGATTGATCTCAATGCGTCGGAGTAGAATTGAAAGAGAGTTGTGGTGATGTGAGGAGAGTGATGTGAGGTGATTAGGCTGCCGACTGCCGCTTCCGGAAGTGTGAAGTTGCGTGCGGTGTGGAGCGGAATGCGACAATTTGCGCGGGGATTCTATGTCAAAGAGAGGAAAGAAGTAGCCAGACTGACCGGTCGCAAATGTTCCGGAACTAAATGATATACATGAAGGAGAAGAGGATAGATTCTCATGCGACAATAGATGGCGAGACGCGCCTTGAGGGGGGCTTTCAGGGTCCATCTATCTCACATGCACTTATCACCAGGGCGAGCGTCATTCGAAACCATGTTGATACCCCGAGTCATGCGAAACGCTAGGGAACCCAATCTCATTTGCAATCAACATGCGCCTCAATCTTCCGAGACGAGCACATGAGGAGCTGCTCGCATCGAATGACTTGATGAGATTTCGATCAATGCTCGTGACTGAGAGATTCGAGTAGTCCATACCATAGTAGCCAGGCGATTTGGTATGCATACGTGGTACAGGTGGAATGACTGTGATGAGGCTTGTGGTCGCCGGATTCGGTAATGTTAGCCGACGGACTTTCACTCTGGCGCGTGGTTCACGTCAAAAGGGCAGTACACGTCTGATGCAAGAAGCGTTCGATGAGAATTATGGCACCTCTGGTCAACTTCATGGCGACAACATAACAAACATGGAAAGATTTCCACTCACCCCAGAGAGATATGCAGGCACCAAAACAAACATAAAAAAGCCAGTGGAGATCGCATACTTTTCCTACGATTCCGACCATAAATTGCTCCCATTCTCGGATACTTCTTTGAAATACTACTATCCGGCCATATTCAATACGCATCACACCGAGCGCAACCGTCCAATAGACTTGTCTGTCGGATTCGATACTTTTCGAAACCGAAGTGACTCGCCCGATGAGCATCTCGATGGATTGCTCGACACACTCGAGCAGCTGGAGAGGCGGCAAGGCTCAAAACTGGATGTCAACGTGATCACCTGGAGAGGAATGATGACAAAGATATTGACCGCGACATACGAAAACGAGGACGGATTTGAGATGAACGCCACCTGTTTCCAAGACACCATATTTGTTGAGGAAAACCACGAGTACAAGATTGCACGCGATGGGAAGCAGAACACTTTCATCCGCAAGGGTGGCCCACCACAGGAAATGTTCATGTATTGGGGCTACAAGTTCGAGACCTTGTCCATGCTGCCGAAACCTTGGAGCGAGGTCTCTCGCGAGGTAATCGAAGCACGCGAGACAGAAACTGTCGAGAACTTCTCGCAGTACTGCAGTATTGTCAGGACTGGCATCGGTTCGACCTCTCTTGTCATTGGCGGCGAGGTAGACGGTGTGACCGATTACAAGCCAGATGATCCTCAAGCACCTCCAAGATGGGTAGAGCTGAAGACCTCGCGAGCACCCACGTCGCCTCGCGATTGGCAGATTCACGACAAGAAGATGCTCAAATTCTGGGCTCAATCGTTCTTGCTGAATGTGCCGAAAATCGTTATTGGCTATCGGACTCGCGATGGTTTCTTGGAGAATCTTGAAGAACTGGAGACTCAGAAGATTCCAGGTATCATCGCGCAGCACGGCACATTCAAGTGGAATGGCAATACTTGCATCAACGCCACCGGAGCTTTCTTACAATTCCTGAAGGCTACAGTACGCGGCGAAGGTGTGTGGAGAATAAGAAGAGCGCCAGGCCGGCCCGAGATCGAAATATTCAAGGTCACAGACAGTGGCACAGGCGATATAATCAAGCCGAGCTTCATTGCATGGAGACAAGAGATATCCAATTAGGATCTCTACAAACATCTGATCTGAGATTGTGATAGTCGTGCGCGCGCGCAGAGTAGGGTATCATAAGGTAGCGACGCGAAAGGTAATCAATCCAAATCCCGTAACCTCTCCAACAATTCCACAGCAGCACTCTCCACCTTTCCCTTTTCTACCGACGACATCTTCTTCAGCACGTACTTTGCAACGTCGTTACTCTCCCGACTCTCAGGCCTGCCGATGCCGACACCGACTCGTATCCAGTCATCCTCCACACCCCTCAGACTAGCGATGCAACTCTTCAGCCCGTTATGACCCCTCGCACTCAGATTCTGCGCCTTGGCCTTGATCGTCAAACTACCCAGCGGCTTCTCCAGCTCGTCGTGCACAACCACCAGCCGGCCTCGCGGCGCATTATGTGTCTTGACCCATTGTACATATGCTGCTCTCACACCCTTCCCGCTTTCGTTCATGTACGATGTACTCTGCCATATTGTCCAGTCGGGTTCTGAGCCATAGGATGGAGCCGATACGAGCCCATTGCCTAGACTGCGATCGCGGGCGAACGTGGTTTGGCCAAGCTGTAGTCGAAGAGCGTTCACTAGGACGTGGCCGGCGCTGTGGAGCGTCGTCGCGTAGGCTGTGCCTGGATTGCCAAGGGAGCAGATCAAAAGTGATGGCATTTCTTCTGACTCCTCTGAAGAATTCCTCTCAGCTTCGGTTTCCGGTTGTGAGACGGTTTTCGCCATGGGAGCGCGAATGGAATGGTCTTGGCGCGGGTGAAAATGGGTGTAGTTCAAGAAATTGAGAAGTCGTGAGAATGTCTGTCAACTTACTGGTGAGGAGGTGCGTTATATAGTAACACAGTCCACTGATCCTCTGTACCTATCACGCTGTCATCGAAGCCGGTGACCAACTTTGTTACGATGTTCCTCCGGTGAGTCGGTTTCAGCGACAAATCCGGCAGTCGGCAGAATAAATCAGCACAGACCCAGCACTCACCGCCCCAGTGCGTCCCCACTGCATTTTGCACTCGCTTTGTCGAAATTCGAGATCGAAAAGAGACCGCTTGTTCTTCATCCACGACAACGACACATCGACAAAATGGCCGCTCAACAAAAGACCAACGCCAAGGGTACGACTGCATTGCTGCTGGATCTCGATTGCTCGCAAAGCGCACACGCGATGACTTTTGCGACAGTCACAATCCGCATAACCACTTCCACCATCAAGGACAACCGCTGACATGTATACAGGCAGCAAGAAGGGTGGCAAGCCTTCTGCTAAGGCCAACGCCGCCGCCAAGTCCACTCTCCGCGGTGTACGTTTCCCTCACGACGAACTCACCCCTCCTTGAGGCGTGTCAGCTCGCGTTTCTTGCCCAAGAATTGCACCGCTGACGGCCTTTCCAACAGGTCAACTCGCACAAGGTCCGCAAGGTCAGGCTCTCGGCCACCTTCCACCGCCCAAAGACTCTCCAGCTGTCTCGCGCGCCAAAGTACCCCCGCAAGTCGATCCCATCGGAGCGCCTCTCCATCGACCAGCACAAGATCCTCCTCCACCCGCTCAACACCGAGTCCGCCATGAAGAAGATCGAGGAGAACAACACCCTTGTCTTCATCGTCGCTACCTGGGCCAACAAGAGGCAGATCAAGGACGCCCTCAAGAAGCAGTACGACGTTGACTGCGTCAAGATCAACACCCTGATCAGGTACGGCCGACGGATTTTCTTGGGTCGCGGATAATGGACTAACAATATCCACAGACCAGATGGAACCAAGAAGGCTTTCGCCCGCCTCACCCCAGATGTCGACGCCCTCGACATTGCCGCCACCAAGCTCGCCATTGTTTAGATGATAATCATGTTATCGATGGGAGAGAAGACTACGATTGTCGTTTGCATTTCGAGCGGTTGAGATATTTCCCGGCTTTTGCAAAAAGTCGAAGACGAAAAGCCCCACACCAAAAATGGGCATGGACACTGGAATGGTCACATGGGCGTTTTGATACTCAAGGATGCAATGAATGCAATCAACATTGACAAGCCACTTTGTTCTCCATTCTGACTGTGATGCGTGAAGTAGTATTGATTCGTTGATCGAACACTGTATGTCTTATTCGTCACCACACTACTAATCACCTCAAGCACTCTCGATCTCTCTGAACACGACGTCCAACCCCTTGCTCCCCTGACCCGGCCCACCCTTCTCAGGCGGCACGCTATAAATCAACCTAACCATATCCCTAGCCTCGGCCTTGGGCAAGCCCTCTCTAACAGCAGCAACAACCGCCTCAGCGCCCTGCTCATACAGATCCCAGTATTCTGCCGCTTGCCCCAGACTAGCCAACTCATCCATCTCCTTGAGGTTCTGCTGCAGCACAAGGACATTAAGCTGCATCCTGGCCCTGCCATGGGCGTCCATAGCCGGCACCGTCGACGCGTACGACACCAGCGCGTTGTCCGCCAGCGACGACAGATGCGCCGTCACGGAGCGGTACTGCGGTGGCGGCAGACGGGCGGACAGGTCCTCGTCCAGCACCAGGATGGCTCTGTTAAGCGCTATGATGGAGGGGTCGGGGTCGTTGTACGGTTGGTTCAGGAAGTAGGTCGTGCCCAGCGCGCGTGAGATGCCGTGCAGGAGTTGCAAGCGTAGCTCAATGTGCAGGGTGCGTAGGATTAGTGAGGAGAGGTCTGTGAAGGAGGAAACTACGGCGTCGAAATCCGTTGCTGTCTCGGGCGAGAGAGGCAGGTAGGGTGCGCTTTCTGAGAGTGCCGGGTCTAGTGCCCAACGTCGTTGCTGGTGGTGCGCAAGGGCGGAGCTGGTTTTGGTCGCTTTGGGGTCGACGTGGCGGAGTGTGCTAATTTGCGCGGTGAACCATCGCACACTGGTGTAGAGAGTCGCGAGTTGGCAGATCGCTTTTCGCTCGATGATGAGGTCGGCTTCTTGGATTGGTCGTGTTTTGGCGGCGTTGATGAGTAGGCTGGTCTCCTTCGTGTTCAGATCTTCTACTTCCTGACCGTTGGCGTTCGCTAGGGTCTTGAGTAGAAGCTGAAGGTCGCCCGATTCTGCTGCGGCTGCAGATCTGCGTAATGACTTTGGCGCATTCGCGTTCGGTTGCGGCTTGGTAACGTATACTGTCAAGGGTTAGTATAACACTGATATGGGGTGCTTCGAGACTCACATCGGAAGCTGTCATTGCAGCGGTTGTAGTATGTTCGCAGTTGTTCGATTATCAACTCATTGAATGCTTGATCTGGAGGCAGACTATCGAGCATCTTGCAGAACGAGCTGATGAGGTCTGCTAGCTGTGCACTTCCTTTGAAGATTGGCTTTGTGGCCCTTGTCTGCCATTTCGGATCCTCGATAAAGGCATCTGCCTGACCTGATGCAGCAACGCACTGATCGGCGACAGTCTCTTCCATCTGTGGCAAGAAAACGTTGACCAAAAAGTCGTCGAGGAATGAAGTCAATGTACTGACAGCAACGTCCGAATTGGCCGGCACCACGTCCTTCAGACGTGTCAGAAAAGCCAAGGACGGAGGCAGCAATATTCCCATGTTGAAGACACTTGGTTCTACGAGCAGCTTATGGCCCGTAGCAGATCTGTCTGGCAATTTTGCAGCCTCGTCGGCCTGTGTCGTATTATTCATATTTGCCGACACCAGACCAGGCACAGAAGACTTGAGAATGTAGTCGAGATCCTCGCGCTCTGTGGCTAAATTCATTGAAAGCTTGTCTGTGTCGGCAAGTCTGAACAGTCGTCTAGTCTTGTCCCTCGCATGGGGCTTGAAGATGTTGTTGGTAAGGTTGTCTTCTCTCCTCGAGCGACCTTCCAGATTGCCACTGGACGAGAGATGATCATGTAACAAAGATCTGATCTCACTCTGGTAAAGCTTCCAGAGCTCATTGAAGCTCCTCAAAAGCGTTGTGTCTCTGCTGGATTGTCTTCGAGTTATTCTAAGGATGACCTCATGGAGCACACGGTGACCCTCAGCGATTGCTTCAAATCTGGCGTAAAGAGACGATAGCATGTCGTCTACTATGCCCCTTTTCTCGTCCTCATCTGACCATACGTCTGGCGCGTTTGCCTTCTTGGTCGCCTTTCGCGAAAGTGCTGGGTGCCTTTGCTCAACCTCGTTGTAACACTTTTCGACCACGCGGAAAAGCTCGACAGGCAGTCTCTGCTCGATGGCATCCACTGCGACCTCAAGCCGGCCCATACGATCCAGAGATTCGAGAACGAGCCATATATATGAGAATGAATCTGCTTCGGGATTATGTGAAGTGTCTTCCGTCAAGGCTTGAGCGTCAAGGTTGTCAAGAAAGTTGTACAACTGATTTTTCTCGGCCGATAATGAGACAAGGTCGTTACCGTGGTTGCGGTTAACATGACGTTTCCACCTGTCTTCGCAATACGGACTTTTAAGGTAGAGATGGCTGTGGAGCTCTTCGATCAGTATATCGGTCACAGAATGCTCCTGGTTACCGAGATACACCTGCAGGTCACTCAGAGATCCAATCTCTTCCAGTTCTGGCCTTCTCATCAGTTTCAACGCTTCCTGCAGTGTTTCGACTGCGCCTAGGAATTGTTTCTCTGATATCTGTGCCTCGATCTTTTCCGGCATTGTCTGTAGTTCTTCGATATGGCTCAACATCTGCAACATCTGGTCATAGTTCTGACTTGTCGTAGCAAAAGCCTTGAGCTCGGGTCGGACTGTCGAGAGGTTGCCCTTTGCGTCCATGAGCGATTGTCGCAAACCTCGCACACGCTGCTGTGACGCCAATATACTAGCTTGGATCTGATGGAATGTACCAATCGAACTGTTGAAGCCTTGATGATGCTCATTCACGATCTGCTTCAACGTATTCTGCAACTGCTGATGTACTTGTTGAAACTGGTCGTTCTGATCTGCCAAACCAAGGGAGCTGGTATCCATGAGCTGCAAGGCGACCTTGATCGGTATACACGAGCCGGAAGACATAAATGACCATTGCTGATCGATATACCGCAGGGTTTCTGGCTGTATAAGTGACTGACTCTCGCGGCCGACCGGCTTATATGATAGATCACTGACCTTCCACTTGCTTACTACCCTCTCCGAAGCGAGTACCTGGCCTGCTCCTACTCCTGCTCCCGCTCCAGCCTCGATCTCCGCTCTTTCTATTTGCCTGCCGCCTTTCCAACTGGCTAGGTCCTGCCATGCGGCGTGGGGCTGGATCAGCCTGGCCATATCCTCCTCCGTACTGTGGTCCTCGGGATCGACTCCGTTCGTCCGCGCTATTGTCTCGACTACTAGCATCCAGATCAAAGCGACGTCCATATCCATTCCCGTAGCCATTGGCATGGAGGCCGTCCTCATTTCCCGGCCTCATCCTCGACATGGTGAGCGCGGGCTCCGGTGTGAATTTCTACGCGCGCATAGGTGATTTGCCAATTATGATTATTCCCAGTACTGACGCACGCCCTCGGTAGATGTCTATGGTGTCAATTGGTCGTAATTATGTTCTATGTCGCAAGATACAAGGTTGTTACAATGTCGTTCACTAATGCGCGTCGGTCAAGCTCACTCGGCTCACCTTCCGCGTACCATCAAAGCTTCACGTGAATCTTGCGCATCTAGACGACACGAGACTCTGCCATCACTGACTTTCGCGTTTTCTTCCAAATAAATCCACGACTATTCATTTCGACACTACCGGAGAGCCTAGGAGAAACACACCGCCTGGCTTCATTTGACGACATGATATAACGCACTGGTCGCGGTCTTTACGAATTCCAACGAGCATTGTGCTTGAGTAGCGCGACTGCTCTTTCGTGTCGCAACATGGCAGCTGTAACAAATGGAAACACAAACGGTGTCAATGGCCATGCTGGGGAGCCAGAAGCCCAGATGGCCTTCCAGCGCTTCTCGGACATCCCACCGGCGATGGATATCCCAGTCTCCAATGCAGACGCCGAAGAAGAAGCCGTCGAAGTCGATCTCGAGGACTTGATGGATGATCCGACTGAGTTGTGCACATTGTTAGAGAACGAGAACGTGGCCAAAAACTACTGGATGACCATCGCGTTGGCATACGCAAAGCAGCAAAAGTTGGACTTGGCGGTAGACATTCTCAACAGGGGACTAGGGTCGCTCTCGCGCGCAAAATCGGAAGACAGGCTGTCACTTCTGGCCTGTATCTGCTGGGTACGTCTTTGGCAGTGCCGCGAAGCGCCTCGTCTGAAGCCTGGTAAGGATCAATGTTGGATATGTGTAACATGGGCTGACCGTCGCTAGAGGGTGAACCAGACTCGGATGTACGCTTAAAGGATCATTATATTCAAGCGGCTACGACAACTCTCAACGAAGCGTCTCGCATCAGCCCTACCTACCCACCTCTCTTCCTCGCACGTGGTGTGCTCTACCTCCTCCGCGCCTCGCTACACCCAACCAAGGCTGGCACCACGGTGCGTGCGAACAACGAGCGCATCGATTTCCTCCAGCAAGCAACCAAATGCTTTGACGACGCTCTACGATCCTCCAAAGGCCGCAATATCATGGCAATCATGGGCAAAGCAAGAGCACTGTTTTCACTTGGCAAGCATGCGGAGGCACTTTCGAATTATCAGACTGCGCTCGAAAATGCGCCAGATCTCAGCGACCCAGACCCAAGAATCGGCATAGGCTGCTGCTTCTGGCAATTGGGCTACAAAGATGACGCGAATACTGCATGGGCGAGAGCTCTGGAGGTCAATCCGGACTCGAAGATGGCCAATGTACTGCTTGGACTATACCACTTGGACCAAAGCTCGCAATATCAGACCTCGGATCAGGAGTTCCAGACTCATTACAAGAAGGCCATGACACAATTCACACAAACTGCCTGGAAGATGGACAACAAGTACCCACTGACATGCGCAACCTTTGGAAACTACTTTCTCCTCCGTAAAGCCTGGTCAACAGTGGAGAAGCTGGCTCGTCAGGCCATTGAATCGACCGACGTCAACGCAATTGCGAGTGACGGCTGGTACTTGATGGCCAGGAAGGAACACTATCAAGATAATGTGGCAGCTGCTACGGACTACTACAACCGAGCAGACCAAGCACGAGGTGGTGAAGACAAGGGTTACTTGCCAGCAAAGTTCGGAGCCGCACAACTCAAGGTCTCCACACGCGATCTTGCTGGTGCTAAATTCAGGCTCGAAAAGATCGTGCAAACCAGGAACATCGAGGCTATGACTCTTCTTGGTATAATCTATGCCGAGGAGTACTTTGTAGAGCAAGCAGCGGGTTCCAAAGAGGACAAGTCGGCTGAGATGAGAAAGGCAATCGCCTATCTGGAGCAAGTGCGCAATGCCTGGAAGGACCCGAAGCGGAAAGTCACACCAGACTCCAATGTTTTGCTGAACCTGGCCAGACTGTACGAGGTTGACTTTCCGGAACGAAGTTTACAGTGTCTGCAACAAGTCGAGCAAATGGAGCTGGCCGAAATACCCGATGAGGACAAGCCTGAGGGGACCGATCCAGAAGCCATGACTGCGGTCCTCCGCGAACTGCTTCCGCCCCAATTACTAAACAACATGGCCTCGTTTCATTTCCAAGCCGAGAGATACACTCAGGCTCGCGAGTTGTTCCAGACTGCGCTGAACGCCTGCGTGAAAGCGGGCGATAAGGACTCCGAGACTGACACTGACAGTCTTGTGACAACAATCAGCTTCAATCTTGCCAGGACCTACGAGGCCGAAGGTATGCTGGACGAAGCTCGTAAAGTCTACGACGGTCTGCTTGAGCGACATCCTTCATATATCGATGCTAGGATACGGCTCGCGTACATTCTGCTGCGACAGGAACCTACCGAGGCTGGACCAAAGGCTGTGAAAGAGCTTCTTGAAGCAGAGCCCACCAACATGGATGTCCGAGCACTGTACGGGTGGTTCCTGCACAGGAACAAGAAGCGCACACAGAATCTGGCAGAAGATCAAGAGCAGAGACACTACAAACATACCCTTATGCAGCAAGACAAGCATGACAAGTACTCGCTTACCGGAATGGGCAACCTCCATCTTCAGGTTGCGAGAGAAATGCCAAGAAACACAGAGCAGGAAAAGGACAGGCGATCCAAGACCTACCAGAAAGCAATTGAGTTTTTCGACAAGGCTTTACAGCTCGACAAACAGAACGCATATGCAGCTCAAGGAATTGGTATCGCTCTCTGTGAGGACAAGAAGGATTACAGCACTGCCATTCAGATCTTCACCAAAGTGAGAGAAGCTATCAAGGACTCAAGTGTCCATCTCAATCTCGGACACGTCTTCGTCGAGGCCAAGCAATATGCGAGAGCGATTGAATGTGTAAGTATATCACATGGACTTTGATCTGAGTTTACTGACACTACCACAGTACGAAACTGCTCTCGCAAGAGACCGATCGAATGACCCGCAAATTCTTGCATGTCTAGGACGTGTCTTGTACTTCCGAGGAAAGCAAGAGAAGAGTATCTCGATCCTTAGATCAGCTCTCGATTTCGCCCAAAGCACAGTCGAGGCATCTCCTGACAGCCCGCTCTACAAGTGGAATGTCCCTTTCCTGCAAGCCCAAATCGCCTCTCTCATCCTCACCCTCCCAGAAACCTCACGAAGTCTTGCTGATGTCGAAGCTGCAAGCGACGGCCTAAACGCTGCGATCGAATCTTTCGACTCCCTCGCCCAACATCCAAACCCACCATTTCCCAAACACGACATCGAGCAGCGCGCCAACATGTCACGAAACACAATGCGCAAGCAACTCGACCGCGCGCTGCAAAGCCAGCGTGAATACGAAGACAAAAACGCCGCAAAGCTCTCACAAGCACGCGCGCAACGCGAAGCCGAAATCGCTAAGCGCGAAGAAGCCAAGCGCGCCGCCGAAGAAGAAGCCGAAGCGCAGCGCCGCCGTCTGCGCGAAGAGCGCGAGAAGATGATGGAAGAAGACCGACGCATCGCGGAGCAAAAGGCGTCCGAAGACCGCGTGCGCGAAGAGGCCGAGTACACGACGGACGAAGAGACGGGCGAGAAGCGCAAGCGCGAGAAGAAGAAGGCGAGCAAGCGCAAGAAGAAGACAGAGGACACGGATGACGAGGACGGCGACGCGGGTTTCGGCTCGGATGGTAGCGCCGGCGAGAAGCGCAAGGGACGCCGCAGGAAGAGTAGTGCGACTCCTGTGTCTGGCGAGGAAGGCGAGGCGGCGGGACCGAAGAAGAAGAAGCGCAGGAAGCTGGAGAGGAAGGGCAAGCCTGCTGCTGCGGCGAGTAACGGCAAGTTCAAGAGCGACGAGCGCATCGTTGACAGTGATGACGACGACGAACTCTTCGGCGATGAGGAAGCTGCTCCGGCGGAAGATGCGGCCGAGGGTGAGACGGCTGTCAAGAAAAAGAGACCGACCCGTGTCCTGGACGAGGACGACGAGGATGAGGACGGCGATGGTAATGGTGATGGCGATGTCAGCATGGTCGACGAGACGGCGCCGGCGGCAGGAAATGAGGACGCGGTTGATTCCTAGGAGAAAGCCATGAGGGACATACGCAATATTCATCATTACACTATCGAGAGGCTCTGGGCATCTGGCTGTGACTTCTCGTCATGGTATCTGCCTCGCAGAGTGGTACAGTTGCGTCGGACAGACGAGGATCGTGGAGTAGAGCGGCGGCGTCGAGAATACATGTACTTGGGTCAGACACGCAAGAACCGTAGATTAGAGAAGATCCTTGCGTCTTGGCCGCCGCTCGAAACTATGCTTGACAGTGAGTAGGTAGTGCTCGGAGAGAGAATGCTATTCATGAACCCTACCCATCTCATTGTGTCCCGGTTGTTATATCGTTTGATCACTTTAACAAAACGGCCGATTACAAGACATCTTTCATAACTGGCACCATATATCGATCAGCGAGGGAATGGTGGCGTGAAGAGAGAAATAATTCAATGATAGCGTATCCTCGTGACTACAAAGAGCCCAACCAGCGCAACACCTCCATCAAACCCGATCGTAACCCACCCAACGCGCCATACGTAGTCAAAACGAGCGAGACAATAGACCAGATAATGGTCAAGGGTCGTCGCACAAGTACGCGTCAAGAAAAAACCCAGAGACAAACTTTACTCCTCCTCAGACGACGATGACGACTGATCCGACTCCACAGTCTCAGCCAAGCGCGGGTCGAGTCTCATCCTGTTGTTCCAAATCGGCTTCCCCGAGGCGCTCGCAGTGCTCGGCGCCCTCCTCGCCTCAGGCATCGCCCTCGCCGTCTGCTTCCTTTCCTGAGCCTCCTAAGCACCCTCGACCTTCTTACCCTTCTTCTGCTCGACCTTGAGCAGCAGGGCGCGGTTGATGTGCGGCAAGACACCACCGAAGGCGATGGTGGCGCGGATCAGCGTGTCGAGCTCCTCGTCGCCGCGGATGGCCAGTTGCAGGTGGCGCGGCGTGATGCGCTTCACTTTGAGGTCTTTGGCCGCGTTGCCGGCCAGCTCTAGCACTTCGGCCGTCAGGTATTCGAGGACTGCTGTCACGTACACGGCCGCTTTGGCGCCGACGCGCATCTTGTTTTGGGTTTGTGATTTCAGGAAGCGCTTTACGCGGCCGCAGGGGAACTGTGAGGGATGTGTTAGTGCGGTTGTACGGGCGAGTGGGACGGGACGCGTTGGATGGGCGCGTTTTGTGCGGGTGGTCGCGATGTGATGGGATGTGTCACCAGTGAGCAGGTTGATGCGCAAGGTCTGCGACGACAAAACGCGTGAAGTGGTGGCCCTTCTCGAGACCGGATCTGATGGAAAACGTACCTGCAGACCAGCCTTTGCAGAGTGACTCTTCTGGCTCTTGCCATCGGCACCACCGGCCTTGCCTCCAGTCTTTCCACCAGTCTTGCCTATTACGCCGTGTCATTAGAGCTCTTTCATTCTATCATGGACGCGTGAAGCATACCCTTTCCGCCAGCCATGTCGAGTTTAATAAGGATTTAATTCGGTAAATGGGTTTGTTGATGGGATGCGACTGCAAAAACGCGCGTTTTGGTGAAGTTGAGATAAATGGGTTGTCGTGGTGGGATGGTGGGAGAAAGTTCGTGTCGGAAGTAATGTTGTGACTAGAGGAGGTTCGGCGCGTTCTTTCTGTCTTGCGGAATGGAGCTTGTGCCAAGACTTGTGGTCGGTCGGCCTTGCGTTCGGCGGGTGCTGGCACGTGATTCTCGGGATTGCATGCGCTGGGAATGCATGTGATTGACGTCGTAGGCTGTCTTGTTCGCTGTAGGTAATTGTTCCTCTGATGTGATTGTTTTCCGGCCCGTTAAAGACCTGTAAAATCCGTGTTGTTCTGTGCTCGTGCCTACCTGTTAAAGCTCATGAACTTGGCCGAAGCCAAGTATAGATTGTCGTAAGACAGCAAGCAACACCTTCCTTCTAAATATGACAAGATAGACGATACTTACCTTTGCTTTGTGTCAGCAAGAGGTGCCTTTTCAGTGCTCCGAGTCGTGACAGGCCAGATACATGTTGATATATCAACCACCGCCTGCAGCGGCAGAGGAGATCAAGATGAGTCGACACCAGACCAGCCTACCATGGCTCGACATGACCAACAATGGTATCTGCTGATTCATACTCGTCCCAGGAATGCAGCTATCATATTTTCAAAGCCCGGTATACAAAGTTGACTGTCATGATGCATTTGCTGTGGCAGTGGTGGCCGATGTTGTGAGCAGTCTGCCGATTCCATGCCCGGGGTTCAACCGAGCTCATGTGAATCGAGTCCGTTCAATGAACAATGCAAACATGCGAAGATTATGGCCTCGCGGTCATTCTCATCTTATCATGGAACCTCAAGTGACGTCGAAGATAGAGTTTCAAATGCTCGTCTTTTCTGCGAGTGCAATAGATGCTTATCGGCTGCTAGGTTTTACAATGTCCAGATACAAGCTGCAGCATGCTCGAGTAAATATAGATCATAGTGACTCATTCACTTGTGTTATCAATCTATGCTCCGACACTGCATCAATCCAAATGGTCAGGGAACGTGTGTATGGATCCACTCGCCATCTCACGAGATCGGACGTTATCAATGTGATCGGCTCTCCATAATCATAGGTACGTCTATACCCAAGCCGTCACTAACAGCCTCGGATAGCACTTCTGCATCTAAATGTCATTCACACCCTCTCCAATTCCCAGCTCCCCGGCTGCCAGCTACTCTGCAGATCCTCAAGCTGTCGTGACCTCGCACTCGCAGTCAGGTCGCCCGTCTTCCGAGTTTGGGCCAACGTGACGCAGGCACTCCCACGAGTGTCCCTGCTTCGCCAATTTCAACCGCTTTTCCGTCTGGTCTACCAGCTGCGTGAGCGCCACTTGATAATCTTCCCACGACATGTAGTGTCCCTGCCTAACTAAAGTTAACCCTTTGTCGAATTCTTCCAGCACCAAAATCGTCACTTGATGATTAGGCCTCCGCACCCGACGCTCATTCTGTTGCTCTAGCTCTAGAAGTTGTATCCGTATCCTCCAGAGAGGATGTATACCCGGACGTGGCTGAGTGGCGTCTGTCCTGACCGGGACTTGACCATTAGGCATGTTCCTAGCTTCCCGACGCTCTGTCTGCTCACGAATAGCAGCCTCAGCAGCCTCAAGCTCACTAGTAGCAGCGTCAAGCTCACAAACAGCAGCCTCAAGCTCACACGCAGCAGATTCAAGCTCACCAGTAGCAGCCTCAAGCTCGGAAGCAGCGGCCTCAAGCATAGCTCCCTCGCGGATCCGCCTTGCACGCGCCGAAGGATCACGCTCAGCCTCCTCTCGAAGGAAATCGAGGTCGGCCAAACTACAGTGAGGTTGTATATCGCTGAGCCCATCTTCAAAGCGGATGATACTCAACAAAGTCCTTTCATCGTATCGCCTTCTCGCATCCTCCTCAATCCTGCGTCGTCTCTCGACCGCCTCTCGATCTTCATGTGGATACGCGGAGCGGGTTGATGGCGGACTGTTTTCCAGCTGCAGCCGTTGATTCTCTCGGAGCTGCGACTGATAGTCCGAAAGGTTAGTTGCATCGCGTTGATCGAGCATAGGTGCTGCATCAGCTTCAGATGCGCGGAGACAAACGCATGACACGCAAACCGATATAGGTCGCCTCAATGCTGTTCGACCACCAGGGGTGACATGTCGTCGAGTTTCCTGCTCGGAATCGCTTTGTTCCTGCATCTCTCTAGCCAGTGCCCGACGGCTTGTACGAAAGTCTTCCGCTGTCGGCATATCCTGCCTCGCCAATAGCCAACGCCGTCGGGACTGTTCTTCTTCCCGCAGCAGTCGCATCCGATAGTCCATCAGCTGACTCCGACTCATTGACCTGGCCGGGATCTGACCTTCCTGATGCATATCATCATTTTCCTCGTCCGAAGAATAGTCAATCTCAGACTCCGAATCATCGCGATTGCCATCTGCGGATATCCCGACAGGCAATCCCTCAGCTGACGCCTTCGGCATGAAGAACAACCAGGTGGCAGCAAACACCATACTGCCATACAAGACACCGATGATAGCTCTACCGCGAGCGCCTTGTTTGGCTTTGAGCTCCTCATTTGTACCGAGAATCGTGACGGCATTCTTGAGATAGGCGTAGCTCAACCCGCTCCATGCCGTGGTTCCGGCGACTAGGTACTGGAAGTAGTTCATGGACGAGTGCAAGGTATCCGGTGAGATGCCGAGATTTGACATGAGAGTTGAAGGAGTCTGTTCTGATAACACGACTGGCAAGGCTAGTGTGGCGCCGGTGAGAAGAATCTGGAGAAAGGTGTTGTACTTGGAGACCGTGGTTGGGTGGACTTCGGCTGATGGCAGAGAGAAATCCCAGTATCGTCGGAAAGTCTTTGGTGCTGGTAATGATGCGTAGCGGTAGTAGATGGCAGCGATCGCAAGAGCTACATCTCGGCCTAGGATCAATGTCGCAAGATAGGCTGTGAATATTGGTCAGCATAGGCGTCCCAATGAATTGGATCAGTGAAAAATCGACGCATGATCGTCACCAAGATAAAGACAGCATACCTGGTAGTAGACCTTTGGCTGCTAACGTGACAGTCAAGATGATCATCAGCCCTTTGTCCGCCATAGGATCAATAACACTTCCGACGACCGTCTGCAGTTTCCATCGTCGAGCAATCCACCCATCAACAAGGTCGGTAATACCAGCATATGCGAAGAGAATAGTTGCCCATTTCAGCTCACCATGCATAACGAGGTACCCAACGATGGGTGCGGCAACCAGTCGAGTGGCAGTCAGAAAGTTCGGAAGATTGTAGATTTTCTCGTGAGTGGTGACCTTGAGCGACGGAAGAGTGGACTTGACCTTGGCGGTGATCTCCTTGGTCTTCTCTCGAGTTGCGATAATACGTTCGGTGATGGGTGCTTTCGATGGTTGACTGGCTTGCTTGGTCTTGTTAGTGATATGCCCTGAAGAGACGGTGATTGCAAAGCCTGTTTGGTTCGAGGGAGTTCAGGTATAGTTGATACGTGTTTGGAAGGTTAAAGAAATGTATGATTGTGATGTATCAAAAAGCCCTATCAAATTGATGTTCTCACAAATTCGCAGGCCGAATGGGAAGCAAAGAAGGGATTTACGCATGTCGAGTCTTTATTACTCGACCGCTCGAGTGCCCCCTCGACCACCCGAGTTGTATGATCGACACGTACGGAAATGGCCTTACCTTGTCAAGCTTCTCCCGCTGGCCTTCTCTCCTCTCGTCAGAGTACAGTCTGGCAATGCCTGGTAATGTCTTGTTGTGTCTACGCCCAAGTCAGCTTGGTCGTCTGTCAGCAAACGTCAGCCTACATTGGAGTCCACTGTCTACACTGCAGACTGCTGTATGCAGCCCGGCTCGGGTATACTGAGAGGCGGTTCGCGGTGAGAGCAAGAGGCCGCCCAACACAGCTTGTCATGATCTGTCTTACGACCACATTATGCTGGCAGTCTACGATGGACCTGGCGAATGGCGACAGCAGTGAAGAAGGAGACATCGTCCTCGTAATCACACCATCATGCCGTCAATGGCTGGTATTCATGTTCTATAAAGTGGTGCTTCGCCTGACAGTGGTAACTTGTGGTTTTGGTGGTTGCCTGGATCGACGGCTCGGGAGTCTCCGTACTTTCCACTTTCATGCCGTCGCTTCATCACGTGACCCGTCGCTCTCTCAGCGCTTTTTGCGCTAGACTATTTCTGTCGACGCTGACTGCAGAAAAGACGGACTGGCACTGATCAATGGTTCGAGAGAGAAATCGCCCTGTTCATCATGCCTGTCTTGACTCGCGGACCAAGGACGTCAGTTGCTGATGTGCAACACTATTAAGTTGATCTCTGATAGTTCATTGATACGCATAGAGTAAATTGAGTTCGTAGATGAATTCATTCCGAGAAATACAACGCACGGTATGCAAATACAGCAAGTCGACGCGGTACAGGTAGCCAGGTACCTTACCTCCTCATCTGTGTCGGTTGGGGCCGGAAGTAACATGAGATACTATAGATTATTGGGGGCGCCTCCGCGTTCCTTGTTTTCTGCTGCACTTCAGCGCCGCGGAGCTCACACCGTACTCAATGAGACATGTCCAACGTCGGTTGTGTGTGGTGAGTCCAGCGCGAGTGCTTTTCCCGGACTGGATCGAGATAACAGTGCGAAGAGCGCGTCGAGCGTTGTTGCAACGAAGAGTGCTACTGCCGGTACCGTTGCCATCTCTCTGCCCGTTGAGGCGCTTGATAGATGAAGCATCGGTCACATTCTTCAAGTTCTTGGATCCCAGTAACCCCACTGCATCTCCGCGCGGTCAACGAGTCAATTTCCAGCTTTCGATGGTAACGGCGATGTTAACTAACAAACCTTCCCCTGCACCGGTATTCAGTATGACGCTGCGCTGCTAGCCCCTCTCCGGAAAAGAGACGAAAGAGAGAAAAGAACCGAAACTATGCTTCGGGTCCCGAAAGGCAAACGATAGCGTATTCAGCCACCATCGCCACGGATGTCTGAGCAACAAGGTTCGTGTGGGGGTCTCGATTACCAACAGACACATCATTATTGGTGCTCAATGTTCCGCGGCCATCGGGTTACGAGGCGTCAGAGCTTGATGTCGCGTCCTAAGTTCCGGCTGTTACGGTGTGCGCCGTGTCGGAAGTTTATTGGAAGAGGCGCGTGACGATTGAAGGTGAGCTGCGTCTCCACAACAGTCAATCCTTGTTCGTACTCGTGTCAAGCGACGACATGGGTCACGGTCGTAGCACTGGATGCGCCATCTTCCCATCGATGAGACTGAATGCCGCGGGGGTCGATGCAGTGTCTCCTCGAGCTCTGGCCGCGCAAACTGGTCGAACGTAGATGGTCATCGCGGGGAGCTGTACAATCGTGGCTTCAGGGCCGTTCGGTCTCATGCATGCGGCAAGTAGGGAAAGAGTTGCCATGGCTGAAGCATCAAGCATCCCTCCTGAGATAAGGCTTGCTTCCGCGATACGCCTTGCTGTGCTGTGCTTCCGGAGCGTGAAGCCTGCTCCGCTTATGCTCTGTATGGCGAGAGTCAATGGTCAAAGACAATGGCTACTTGGATTGATGCAAGAAGCGGGATCCGAGGCGATTATTGAGCTCATAAGACGCACATGGTTTGCGTCATGCCACCGCGCGTCTCTCTGCTGGTTGTTTGAATCGCTTTCACCTGTATACAGGCACGTGGATAGTCATATCTCGTAACGGATGGTATGGTCTTTGGTACATTCAATTGCGCCCAACCGTCCAATTGTTGAGTACCGAAACCGCCAGCATGTGGTGGAACAAGGTTAATATAACTGCCGACAGAACGTTGACGATGAGACACAATAGTAAGGTTATCTCCTGATTCATAAGATTGAACATTCATCGAGCGTTCGAGGGCGTAAAGCATACGTTGCATGAAGGGCAAGTTTGAACGAGACGTCAAGCAACGTATTGCTTATTCGAAGACAGGAGGACGGGAAGAAAGTGAAAGAAGACAGCCATGTCAACCACTTCGACATGTGAAGCGTTTCGCGAGTCGGCTATAAGTTAGATCGTGTAATCAGACAGTCAAAACGCCATCAAATGGTGCGAATACATGTATTATTGTAGTGATCAACTTCAATTCGAGTAATACAAGACTATACAGGCAAGAGCTCTAAAGCAATCTCATCATTCGAATCGCTCCATAAGCATATCTCCATATTGCGCCAGAGAACCATCGCATCCCCATCTACCCGCAAAATTCCTGATAGGCTTTTTAGCATTGACAAAGACCTCCCAACCCAAAAGTATCCACAAGATTCCATCCCCGTCCAGTATGAATGCTACCATTACAACTTGTTATTCGTGTCATTCTCAACATATCAGGCCGTCAAAGACATTGCCAAACGTCCGTCATGTTCAGCTCTTAATAGTGGCTTGCACTAGGAACGGTGCTGTTAGCGTCCACTCCTTGTCGGTAGGCACTAGGAGCGTTGTAGCCTCCGTAACTTGGAGCGTATGAGGGAGCAGCTTGAGGGGCTGCTGATGTGCTGTAGCTAGTGCCTAGGCCAAGTCCCGTGACGTTGTTTGTTGCGGCACCGTCTTGCGCTGCGTATCGGTAAGGAGCCATCTGGGCGCCATGGTGGGGGAGAGAGGGCATTGGACCTGAGCCGACTGCTGGAGACCTCATATGCTGAGTGTGCTCCGATGGTGCTTGCACGTGACTCTGGCTTGTGTAAGTTGGGCCGGCTGCTGATTGAGCACTGTATTGTGAGTGACTAGGCGCTGATGTCACGCCATATGATTGTGTCGAGTGGCTGGAGCCAGGGTTTGGCGAGTTGTGTTGAGGTTGAGCGTGTTGTGGATAGCCGCTGGATGAGCCAGGTCTCGCAGGAGACTGGTAGTTTGTGTAGCTCGTAGATGTCGGTCTGCTGTGGTATGAAGCGGGGTTCGAATAGTGGCCGTAGGAAGAGGAAGCAGTAGCGGCTGGGTTGTCCTCAGACTTGACGGCAGAAGTTGGCTGCTGAGGGGCGGCAGACGATGTCCTACCGTAATAGTCTGCGTACTGCTGCTGTTGTTGTTGCTGCTGCTGCTGTTGTTGTTGGGCGTAAGGGTGGCCTGGATACTGAGCAGTCATCTGATGTTGCTGAGCTGTTGGCCATGCCGTAGTCGGGGTGCTGGCATACATGGCACCAGATGCAGCTGGCATGGCATACATGGGGTATCCTGGTTGCATGTATCCTTGACGCATGGCGTAACCTCCCATGACTGAGTGGTATTGCATACCGGGGTGCGCGTGCATGTTGGAGGGGTCCACGATGTATTGTTCTGTCTCTTCCACTGGGGTCCTAAAGTTCTGCTTGAGGTACAGCTCCGGACGTACGGTGATGCCGGAAAGGCGCTGATCGTTGAGAGGACGCGTCAAGACGCGATTCTTTACGTCGTCGACCTTGTAGTAAGAAACCAGATGGTGCGAGATACCGTTGATAGCGATACTCATGGTCTTCTTGACGAGACCATCGGGTCTGAAGCCATAGCTGTCGACCAAGGAACCAATCAGCTGTCTCTCGAGCTCGCGCTCGCTGTCCTGACCTGGTTCGACGGGGCCATCCTGTTGGTGGTGCTGTTGCGGTGGTGGTTGTGGTTTAGGCGAAGGTGGTGTCGGCGGCATATGAACCTCTGAGGTCTCGTTTGCTTCAGAATCGCGTGGCTCAGACTGACCGTCCAGCTGTGATGACCTCTTCCGCTTCATTGCTCGCTTCTTCTCACCAGGTGGAAACGGCTTCTCGAGCTCGCGGTAGATGAGGAAATTGCCCAAGATACGACTTGGAGACCAGGCGACTCCATCGGTCCATCGCTTGATGCCGGAGGCATTCTCTTCATAGATGAAGATGTTACCGCTTTTGATCAAACTCCCTCGTTCTCTGTCGTGCGGTCTGCGAGGAACGTGATGCAGCTTGCCGCTCAAACACGCTTCAAAGAGGACCAGGCCATCCATGCTGTTATGCACAAAGCCATGGAAGGTGGGCACCAAAGGGCCGGAACCGCTGCCGCTCATGTTGTTGCGCGTGTAATTTGAAATTCAAGTCTTCTCAAGCTTTGAGGGAGTGCTGGTGCTTGGTGGTGAAGCACAAATATTCGTGTGAGAGAGTTGTTAAAGCTGAATTCAAAGGTGTTTGTACACGCTTTGGAGCATTCGCTTTGGTAATATGGTTGGTTGGAAAAGGGTAAGGTATCCGAATGAGCTCAAGGTGAAGCTCAAAGGTAAGATTCTGGGTTGACAGGTAACGAAGCAAGTAAGCCACCTAAGAATATAGACGCGAATTGAAAAGCTCAAGAAGGGTTGAACGCGTAAAAGTGTGATGAAGAGTCGCAAGTCAAGTTATTTGACTCTGGAGAAAGAGGCGGACGATGGAAAGCGTGAAGGAGCGATTAAGGTATGACAGAATGCTTGGTGTCCAGTGTGGAGAGATCCAGCAGAAGCCACCTCAATATCGAACTCCGGAGTTGGATGGAAGCAGGGCAACAATAAGAGCCCGAGTCTCGATCTGAACTTTATAAGGTCGAGAGTTTGAGTGTGATCCAAAGGACGGGGTTAGAGGTGGAAGTTGCGCAAATTGACGCACACAACGTCAACGGGGAAGTCGGCCTTTTTAGTTGGTGAGCGAGACAGGTCTCGGTACTAATGATGGTCGAGTATCTGTATGAATCGAGAAGTAGATAGAGCGAAGTAATCGAGGATGTCGTGTGTTTTCGATATAAAAGTCCAGCTGGCGAGCGGGTACTTTCGTCGATGCCTCGGCGATGATCAATGGCAGGGCAGAGCAGATCCAGGTAGTAGGGCCAAGGCGCAAGTGCAAAGTGTATTGGTTTGATGGCTCGAGCTAAGCGGTATCGGTGATGTGGGTGAAGGGTGATAGCCTTTCCAAATAGTCTTTTCGGCAAGGCAACTTAGTGCAGGAGAGAAAAGAAGATTAAGGTAAGCGGACGAAGGGCCGAAGAAGCTCTGGGTTTGACTTTGTTGGAGACGTATCGGCGGGAACAGAAAGGTAAAAAAGGATATCGAATGAGTTTTATTTTCTTCGAAAATTCAAACGTGCGCTTGGAGCACTTGCTTGTATGGAGCAGTGCAGTGCAGGTCAGTCCTAACTTAAATGTACGTGCAGCCGGGTGCCAGACGGTTTCGTACGTTGCGATGGAAGGTGAGGAAAGTACGAGCGAGCAGATCATGCAGGGAAGAATGGCCGTGAGAAGTGATTTGCAAAAGCGGTCGACCAAAGACCGGGTCTGCCGGTTCCCCGCTAAGACCTGGGGCCCTCAACTGTCAGCGTCCAAGAAAACCGACGGTGTCATCGAATTGGATGGTAGAGAGCTAAGAAAGTGCTAGCTAAGGTAGGTACGAATGATCGTGTGGTGGAGTGGTGATGGTGAATCCCGTCTGCCTGGCGTACCCGTGCAGCGCCGCACCTGCACCTGCACCTGCACCGTGCTGTGACTTTCAACTAGGTTTTGGCTGTGACGGATGACGCGACCAGCGAGTAGTGCACTACCGGCGATTGACTAGACCGGTGGATGAACGGATGGGGCAACAACAGATGGATGGCGCCTCGGCGGGCGGATTCGAGATGATGATTTTAGTGTGAAGTCCATGGCAGGTACGGAGTATTTGCTACTCAAAACATCAACCCTGGATTCTCTTGGCGTCGTTCAGCAGCCAAGCCGAGCCAAATGCGAAATCAAGGGATCAAGCGCCGATGTGATCTCTTAATGCGACCTGACTGGCCGCGTCACGGATATGTATGGAACCCTCGGACGATGATGCTGATGGTGGTGGCACGCACAGTGGGGGTTGACTTCCATTCATCAGAGACAGAACGAACGGCACGACAACGGCGGCAAGAATGGCAGGTACCGCAGAAGTTGAACGCCTGTGATGATTAAGGTAAAATAAGTAGTAGCAAGCCACAGGGAGCAAGCGGATCAAGCCGGTGCAGCGAAGAAGTCAAGTCTGGATCACGACAAATTATAGACACTATCCAACGACAAAGCGGTTCGACATGCCACAGATATCGTGCACGATGGTCCAGCAAGGAGTGTTGTTACTTGTCGCAAATCTACCGAAACGTCTGGTCGCACAAAATCTTTCGCCTCGACGAGAACTGGTGCTGGCCCAGCGAAACTATGAAAGCTGTATGTGCAACACTAGGTGGGCCGTAAGTGGATTTGCTGCTATGTCGACTGTGATGTAAAAGATGGACGCGTGCAGTGATGAGTGATCAGGGAACAGAAAACCGTTGACTGGCGGGCGGTTGAGGCGTCCTGGTCACGAAAGAGAGAAAGGCGACGACTGTGCTGCATCCTCGGACACATGACGGAACTTTTAGAGCAAACGGTTGCGCGGCGCGTTAGGCAAGCGCTGTGGAAGAATGGAGATTACTGGCGTCGGTGGTTGTCGTCGGTCAAGGTCTCAGTAAGTTAGCATCATTATTGTTATTATTGATGTCTTGTACCTTATTGTTCGAGCCTGGTGACCGACGGCGACTGCCATCGTCGTACACTACGACATTATGGTCGTACCTTAGCCACGGCAGGTACGTGTTCGGGTACGACGTTTGCGCTTTCTATTCGTGGCTTCTGTATTCCTGCCATGCCGCCATAATAGATAGTCCGGGACGTGAATGCGCTGCAAACGCGACGATCTACAAGATTGTGCCACCATCGCACCGAGGCCTAGATTCCGCTACTCTATCACCAATGTGGGAAAACTCCGATCTTGGAGATCTGCGCAAGGTGCTTGACCCGTCGCGTCCAAATCAGAGGAGAGGATATGCGAATCCGCGAATGCCAGAAGTCGGATGCTTGGCAGATGATCGTCCACCTTGATCGCCATTGACAGTTCACCGCTTCGAGACGAGATTTGCAGAGGTCAACAATCACTACATCTCCAGAGTCGAGCATCTCCGTACGACCCTTCACAGGTCGATTGTGACTCTACGAAGCGTTGCTTCACGGTGCTTGATGCTGACGTCGTAGCATCGCCTCAATCGAGATTCTGGTCTGGTACGGGAGGACGTTGCGGCCGCTGGCTCGTACCATATTGGTGCAGCCAGGTTTTAGGCACTTGTACACCAAGCCGCACTCAGCAGCTGGGGCAATCATGTGAACACGCAGTGACAGCCTGGCGCTCGGGAAACGTCAGAAAGAGGAAGGTGCTGCTTCTCATGCAAGCACAATACAGAGGGTCCGCGGCGACTAGCATTCATGGCTACAAGTCCAAGCACATCCATGCATACCCACCTCCCTGCTTGTGCCTCCGACCGGCCAACGTCGACGGTTCATCTCAGCGGAAGAAACAGGAAACAGTCGAAGGAATATACTCGTACCTTGATTTCTGATACTTGAGTCGATCACAGCGGTTCTTGTCGTTCGCTTTAGCGTCGGGCGTGCAGTGGTTCCCAAGCTGGGGGGAACAAGGAACAACATCAGTCTCACATTGCCTAACCTGCCGGCCCGTCACAAGTTACAACCCACCGGTCACATTGTCCGAATATGTCAATTCCGCCGCCTGATTGGTCTCATGGCAACGCCTGGACTCAGCATGTCCCTTTGTACATTCGAACTCCTCTCGGATGCAGACATGCAGTGTGCCAGATTTATTCGGTCCCCACGAATCCCTCCCAGTGTCTCACCATTCATTGCAACTACGAACGCTATCAAGATCAGACGACGTCTTAACAAGTGGTCATACGCGCAGTAATCGTCTCTGTGTTGGTACAACACGTTGTGCTATTCAGTGTTGTTGGCAGCTTTCCTTGCGTCGACGTTCGAATAAGGCACAAAGGCGGGCGTTTACTCAGACGTGTTGACTTCGACTACACAAAACTCTACCTGGGCAGTACATTGTATGTCGTTTCATTGGTCAATCTGGACCCTTTGGTCCGCGGGATCTGGTGCTTGGTCGCAGGCTCGTGCGTTTACTTCTCCACTCTGTCCCCCTGCCGGTCTCTAATCGGCTTGCCCTTTTTGGTCACGAACCGACGCCTGATCTCGGTCACTTTCGTCAACAATCCGAGTTCATGGTTCTACTCACAATGTTGACACGGGCGCCTAGAGCCATCGAGACCATGGTGTAATTAAACGCTTCTTCCGTCAGTCTCTCCAGATACTCGCAAATATCCGACATCTCACCAAAGCGCGTATGTTCGGCGTCCGCCGTTGAGGTCATTTTTTCAAGATGCACTCGTAGTTGCAGTCAACCCCCACGCAAGAAGCAAAGCGGACCGAGCATTTCAAGCTTGCATCAGCCATCCTGCAGCTAGATCATGCATGCGCGTACACTAGCAGTAGCGCTGCATACACGCGTTCGTGTCACGACCAAGGGCTTCTCAAAGGGCTTCGGAGGCCCACCAATCTGGTCTTCACATCGCTAGTGTGCTCTCAAAACTCATCGGCAAGTCCCGCATGATACCGTGCTGGACCGCGTCGACGCCTGCTCTTCACACCCTGCTTGTACCACTTGCAAGATTCCAGTCTGGTACATGCCATCATCAACTACTTACAACACCATCTGATATTGTGCATATGATGATCAGACTACTGGACTTGTTTCATGGATTGAACATGCCGCTGTTGCTAATAAAAGCATATGCCGTGTCTGGATGAGCTGATCTTCACATCGGAGACGTTCCTCTTAGATTGCTTCTACAGTACAACGTACGTGGCAGTGACACCCCTGAGTCGAGAGCAACCCAAAGGCTGTTAAGCCTGATCGAGACGGGACATGACAACGATTTGTCTTGGTGCCGCTGGCTGACAGGGACACCATTGGTGTCCTGTGTAGCGAAGCCGCCACGACTAGCAAAAGACGATGACCATCTCATAGACAGCGTGCCGAAGATATCGAGCCGCACCTCACCGTCGCAAATGTTACACGCAACCTCCATTCGACGTTATTTTGGCACGTCATACCTCGCCCCGAACGCCGCCAAGAATTCCAGAAGGTGTCTCATGTCGCGAGCCGTCTTCTAGGGGGTTTTTTTTTCTAACCAATCACAACGCGGCTGTAGCACTCTCCATTCCTGAAGTCATGCACTCATTGCAGAAGCAGACTTTCCTGGCGCCGCAGCTCTGACGTGTGCACAGTACCTGCTGCACCCCTGTATGGTGCAGTATCACGATCAATGACAGATATCGTTGGCCCACAAATCGCATTGGCTGAGAGGCTTGGACGATGAATGGAGAAACTCTTCCCTTCTTCTGAGCGTGACCCCTTCCAGTGACGGACGGCAAGAGGCAGATCGTATTATACGAAGGGAGACTCGGCGTGGGGAAGTTCTCGATTTGGCACGAGACCACCTTCTAAGAAGAGCAGCCGCTGAAGGCGTGACTCCGAGGTACGAGGCTACGAGCTATTCTCCTCGCCTCAGCATACCGGAGCTGATAAGCGAAGCGGACTTCAATGCACTACTGCTCACCATGCACTTATCGATCTGCCTTGACGGCAAGCATCCGTAGGCCTTGCGTCAACTGGCGTTGGCCGGAACCGATCAATCTTGACATCGAACAGAGGTCACGCTGCACTGTTTACTACTGACGTCTCGACAGAGTTCCGTAAAGGCACAGATATCGTAGTCTGCATAGGCGGGAGATCTACGCTAGGCGCTACTTATGAATACTGGACACCGAGTCTCAGGCGAGCCAATTGACTTCCGCTTCTTGATCCGCACGTGCGGGGAGACACGATTTACATGGCAGCACGCATTATTGCATCTATACGACCCCAAGCAGGTCTTTCAATGCTTCTGTACAGTATGCGACGGAGTCGACGGGACTGACCGATTTCTTGCTGCATTTCTCATCACAAAAGCCCACAGCAACAACTTATTATCTATTGATCGTACAAGGTCAGTGCACTCCATCGCATCCACGCACCTTCTCTGCAGCGCCATGCTGCGGTGTCGACAGATCGAGGCAGAAGCGCTGATCCTGAGATCCGCTTCTACCTTTTCGGTCAATGCTCAAGGCCCACGAATACATTCTCGGGACGATCGAGAGCGGTCTGATGGCAATATATTACACAATTGGAAGACAATACAAGCCTCCAAGTGCATAACCATGCACTCATCACTCGTCGCAGCACGATGGTGTGATAATGTAGATCCTGTGCCACGCATTTCCGACGTGCCCTACAGTACGATCACCGGTACGTGAGCGGTAAATACATGCTGCCGTGGGCGTCGAATCAGCCTTTGCAGTGACAACATCTGTCAAACCAGAGAAACTTTGCCGACACGAAACTCACATGTCTCGAACGGGTCAATGATCGACAGAATCTACGCTCTCTCACGTTAAACAACATCGATCGGCAAGCCTGCCCTCGAGGCCCAACTCAATGCGGTCAATACCTCAAAAGTGTCTGGCACAAACATCAGGAACAGGCTCCGACATATCCGAACCCTTGTTCGACAGTCTAGATCTGATTGCAGTCCGCCTTTGTGCTGTAAATGCACTTCACTTCGAGAGAGTATCAAAACATACCCTGAACCGTCCTTCGTATTGTACGAGAGCGCACGGGTCGAATTCTCCATTCTTCCGACGAAGTCTTCGGTGATGCTATGACGGGCATGTATCCTTGGCACTGGGAAGTGGATCTGCAACTGCCAGATCGGGCCATCACTTTTTCAACATCAACACCGCGTGACTCCGAAGAATACCACCGAATGATCCAATCGTGAATCGACGTGAAGTCCAAGATCACAATAACATCCTGAATCCTGCCGAGCGATTTCGGGCTACCATAGCCGTCCGGAACACAAACCTTCGCCCTCGGGCGATTTTCGCCTGACTGACGTTCCTTCGGGTACGACATCCGTACACGGCAGGGACCAAGAGTTGATGTGCCTTTTTACTTTCGGAAGTCGAAGCCTCCCCCTCTGATTTCTGATTCAAACCATCATTTGACTTTCGTCAGTTGGAAATACACATGTCGGTATGATTAGGCTCCCGCGGGTAATTGAAGACCAGTCGAAGTGTAAAAAACAACCAGATGCAACCACCGCTGGACCGTTGGCACCGTCCGTGACTGACAGTATTCAATGAACAGTCCAAATCCCAGGGCCGACGTAAGACCTTTCAGGTTGTCACCAGTACCACTGTACCAGTGACATGCCAAGGATACCGTCTTACAAAGTCATTTGCCAAGAAACACTTCAAAGACCTCCGTTTGTTCGCCGTTGGTCAATGCCTTGTGCCGCCAGCTTACAGTCATCTTTTCCACTCAACGCCTCCCATAAACTGTCATACCATGATCTGTCTGGAATGCGCCAAAAAATTACGAATGGTAAGCCTTGGCATTGCTTGACCCAGATCCGCCACGACCCGCGGCCATGGTAAGGCCGTTGTGGTCTTTTTCTCCGCCAAACTCTGACATGATTACTGATCGAGCAGACAACGCCATCACTGAATGTCACTCGAGCAATAATACAACTTCCGGCGAGGCAACCGAAACATCCTTGTTCATGCTTACGGGGTACCGTAGAAGGAGAAACGCTTTTCAGCTCATGTGAGGAGTTGCTGCACCTGCGACGTAATCTCCTCAGGCCTCCGCGTTTCACGCCGCGGAAAGACGACATGAGTCTTGGCATTGGTGTCATGCGTACCTGCCCCTCCCACCAGTCATCTTGCCGAGGCACAAGAGACAGAACCAAATCTCAATTCCATCGATCAACGGCGAGCGAATCGCCCCGTAACTCATCGCGTTGAGAGACGATTCCATGATGGCGTCGCAGTGCATACCCCTTGAGAACTTGGCAAATTGATCTGACCAAGACAACCACGTATCGATATCGGTGGGTCCAATATTGACGCCAACAGGAGTGTTCAGCGCCGCTTTTGTTATGGTGCTGACGATGGATCTGATCAAAAGAGATCACTCTGGTGCGAGATCAAACAAGAAACTCAGCACGTGGTGATGAGATACGTTTCGCTGATACCAGCGATTACTGCCCTGCCATGGAAGGCTATACCGATTAACCACAAATTTTATACACGACAAGACTTGTCCAACGTCAAAGTATGTCAGAATAAACGCAGAAACCTCGATGAGCGAAGACTCTTATCTCGTGCGCACAAACTCTACTCCACGTTGCAAAGAAATTTGTACTCTACAGTACAAGGACCGTAGTCTCACGACGATACAACGCAAACAGAACTCTACTCCACGTTGCCAAAAAATAATTGTTCTGTAATACGGCCGAAGCCTCATGAACTACGCCGAACGACTCCAAGAACGAAGAACGTACTCTGTGACGATAAACTCAACTCCGAACTTAGTCAAGACTTGTCCAAGGAGACAGAAGCTTGACATGATAAACGCAGAAGGAGAGCTTGAATGACTATCTAACAGTAAGTTTCAGTCGTCAAGACGAGTGAGCATACAGCATATTGCCATCGTAAGAATATTTCCTCTTCTGATTTGCATTCCCATCAACTTTTTGATCCACGACTTCCTTTTCTACACCAGGCTCTCGGGCGATCTTTGCTACCCCTCCTCACTTCACCATTAAGCTCGTGCCCGAAATGCGATTTCGTGACACGAAACGAGCGATGGCTCGGCTCGGGCTATATACCACATGCCGTGACTACTCACCAAGTGGGATTGCGAGCACAGTCCAATATCATCTTGCGACTCGACATACGTGATGTAAAAGCTGCTCCTCATTCGAAGCATAAAATCATCACCTCCTTCATCAACCCAGCGTCACTCGTCCTCGCACCAGGAGATCACTTCTCTCTCGAAATACAGCCATTGTCAGTTAGCTCAGCCGAGTGGGCGAGTATCAAAATTGCTCTCCGCTGGGCGATAATTTTGCAACTACCACCCGAACAGCGACAGCTTCGATGGATCGAAAAGCTAGGTAACGACCTCCGACAGGCTCGATCAGTCTTCTCGGCTACTCTACTGTCGCGGCCACAGCAGGGCAAGACGAACACGACTAAAAAGGGCAATAGTGGCCGACTCTGCCTTTTCCTGAATAATGACAATATATTTGACAGCGACTGATATCTTGGACGTTTTACTGGCTCGGAAAGCATTGCATTTCCCTCTCTCGAAGGTGGATAAAAGCTGTACCTATACCGGATTCGATGGACTGGTAAAAGTATCATATTTCTTGTCTTAATTACTCCTCAAACACTTTCAACCGTGCGCATGTGTCAACCTCCCAAGATGCAACGGAGAATCGTGCGCTCATGAGATGGCAGCTCTTTCGTATGGCTTTTTCTAAACTCTTCATATGGCTCTTCTTCGAGCCGATTCTCTCTTGATCCGCGACGTTACGAATCGTTGTCCTAACCCACGACATGCTTGCTTTCGACAGGCCTGCAGACGCTTCGACACTATCGATCCTCGCATGTGTCTTCACAACGGACGAGACTTCACCAAGGTTCGAACCACCCTGCAAACATGGCTGCGGTCACCGGGAGTATGTCCATGAGCCGACAGCACCATGAGTCACTTCCATGAATCAAAAGGCAAAAGCAGAACGTTTCATCGTATGCAGTCATTACTCATGCTCGCGCTTTTGAGTTTCCATTTGCTTCTTCTTTGGGCTCTTCGTCCCCACTTCGTCCTCCCCCCCCCATCGTTAGAGACCTCAAGCAAAGGTTCCCAAAGACCAGGGCACATCGCAATGGTGTTGGAAGGTGCGTCCAGGTTCTTGGTCTCCAGGACCAGTCTGGATGACTACCACGAGTATAAGATACAACCGAGACTGTGCAATTTCCCCTTGCAGGTGTCGTCTACGATCACCCTGTGATGGAGGTGGATGGACGCCGGCTTTGCATGCCTTCGTACACGTCATCCTGTATTGCTGCGTTGCAGACGCAGCGTCGAGCGGACGGGGTTTCAAGCGAATGCCTTAGTCGATCGAAGAGCTCGTGGCCTCTGCTGAGACATCAGCTACACAGCAGGGCACAATAATTGCCAGATGTATCCGCAATCACTCAAGCCCAAGAGCTGTTCGATCATGACAGCGCGGACTCGCGATAGACTCATAGCGATACAGTTTGTTTAAATGGAAACTCTTCAAAACTAGTATTCATGCATATGATATCAAAACGCTTTGCAATGAGATAGAAGAAAACCCAACACCGACCGTCGTCGGTCCCAAAACAAAAAAGAAATGCCGCTCGAGGGCTGTTCCAGAAGATGCCCGCTGCTAAAAAGGGCTGCTCCATGTTACCCAAAATCCATACCGCTTTCCTGCAGATACTCCTTGCCAAACAGATATCCCCTCCAAAAGAAAAGCTCAATTGTTGTGTCCGACCGTGTGCTAATATGTGCATGTCGAAGAAAGGCTGTAGGCATTGATCCGACTAACAGGTAGTCGCATACCCAGCGATAATCGTTCCTCCCGACCTGTCAGACTCCATTACTCCTCAGTCTCCCTTTCACTTTTACGCGGATTCGAGCTTGAGCATCCGCCCGTCCTCTGTTTGTTGTTGGTACTCATAAACCTCGTGCCTGCATATAGCTTCGTGCGCCGCTTCATGTTCATCTCGAAGCACATCGTGAAGTGTTGGCTCTGCTCTTGCATGATTCTGCGTCGTTTCCTAGATGACGTTGATCTCGCCAGTCGCGTATTCGTGTCCAATGTGTCCGCCAGTCATGCCGAACTTGCCAAAGTTCAGGTCGTCGTCCATGAAGTTCATGCAGATACCGCTGTCATCGACACCGTCGTCTTGACGTTTGATCTGCTGCTGCTGCTGGCTGCCCATTTGCTGGTGTGGCTGCATCGAGAACGAGTCGTCGAAGTTGAACTCCTGTTGCTGTTGTTGCTGGTCGTGTTGTGGGGCGAGCTGAAAGTGCTGGTCCATCTGCGACTGCTGACCATCAAAGGCAGGAGAGTGGCTTTGGATGGTGGCTACCGATTGTATTGATTGCGCTCGTGACACTACATCATCCAGTCAGTCACCGCCAGTCATCATCTGTAAAAGATGCAAACTCACTCTGTGGAGCGCTAGCAACGCCTTGTTGCGTTTGCGAGTTCATGCTGGCCGAAGGATCAAAATCTTGGTCCGCACTGCTCATCCTGCTTTGCGTGGCACTACGCTGACTGTCGGCGTGCTGGACATCGCCATTGACATGCACTGCAGTTGCATCGGTAGAAGCAACCTGCATTCTCTCCACCGGGACTTGTTCCAAGAATCCACCCATCGCAGCCAGCCAGTGAGCCATCTCATCAACAAAGATCTTCATGACCCACCAGGTCTGGTAGCTTGCCCCTCCCATGATAGTGATATCCCTCAAGGCAGCAGTACCGACCGCGCTTATGCAGTGCAGCAATGTCCTCGTATTTGCTTGTGGGAAGCGACCAGGAAGTCCAGTCAGGAAGGATGCCCAACGATCCAGCACATTCTCCGTCGAAACTTGCCCGTTCGCATCGACCACAACATTGTTGAGTGCTGCTCCGAACGCGCTCTGAGTCGATCCGTATGCCTGGTTGTCAAAGTTAAACATTGGGTTGTCTGGGAATGCAGGCGAGTTGAGCGGCTCCAGAAGACTCCTGATGTCGCATGTCAGGATCTTGTACACCTCCTCATATCCGCAATCTGGCAGCTCGCCCTCCATTACTCTCTTTGGGTTTACCATGGTGACCCACTCGCGCCACATCTGCTCGCGGTTTTGGTCAACAGTAAGGAGGTTTGCGGCAGCGTGTGCTGCAGCGTTAACTCGGATAAGACGGTGCAGAAGACTGGCGAAAGTAGCAGCCGGCTTGAGTTTGGCATCCAATACGTGCTGTGGATGCGAAGAAAAGGTTTTGGAAATGTGAGCGTGCAGGTTGGTGGAAATGTTGTTGAGAATGGTAATGACGATTGGAGGCGCGGCTTGAAGGGTCAGTCGGGACACAAAGCGCACCATCTTCTGGTACATAAGGTTGTCGCATGCTTGAATCCAAGGCGCGAGATTTGGATGGCTGAAAAGCTTTTGAACAGGAACGGTAAGTGTACCGTGGAAAGAAGTAAACAAGCGGAAGAACTGCTTCTCTTTACAAAAGCGGATACAGTCGATAAGTGATGTACAGTGAGTCCTGTAGAGGGCGATAAGAGCCTCTGCGGTATCCACGTCGGTCTTTGGCGGGCAGAAAGGTAGAATGCTTGGAAGGGCAATGGAGTCGTCGCCTTCAAAGTCCGAGTTGTTGGTAGACGGAAAGCGAAGCGTTTGTTCATACATGAGCGAGCCTTCGTTTTCGCGAGTCATGCCCCTGCTGTCTGGGTAGGCGAACAGCTTTCCACTGGATGGCGGTCCGCGAGGCTCAGGTGGCGGTGTGGGTTTGACCTCAAGGGCGGCATCGTGGGCTGGGAAAGCAGCGGTATCCGTTGGCATACGGGGCATGGTACCGAAATCGAGCGAAGCACCAACAGACTGGCTTCGTCGAAAGTCCTGCGAATCAGGTGCTGGAACGGAACCGAGTTGCTCGCCCTCGTCGTCAGAAAGCGCAAGATCGACGTAGTGGTACTTGGACTCTCCTCGGACACCTAGTCGGCGGGTCTGAATGCCCGGGAAAATAACACGAACAAGTTTGCCAAACGAGGCTGGGTTGAGTGGTACCACCCTTTCGGTGCCACATCTCGTCGCGTAATGGGAGTATACGCGATTGCGAGGAACCGAAGTCTTGGCCGGTTTGCAGACCTTGCGAAGCCTAGGAAGGTCAGTCACATACATTGACAGGACAAACCGCGTCAATCTTACCAGAGCATTGCGAAGAGCTGTTTCGTCTTCTCGGCTTGAGGAGTACGTTCCTTCTGGATAACCTCTTGGGCGACATCCCTCAGCACTCGGTTCTCGTTTCTAGAGAGAAGTTCGCGCAGTTCTTTGTCGTTGGTAGCAGTAGCAGCAGAGTTTTTGCGCCTTCGGTCCTCGTGCTCAATTCCAGGAGCCATCTGTTGTTGAAACTGCATCTGAGCGGCAAAGTTAGGGTCCTGCATAATGTACTGTTGATCATGTGGTGTGTAAGATCTTTGATAGACCTGCTCCATGCCCATTGGCATGTTTTGCGTAGGAAGAGTATGTTGCATCATCTGCTCAAGCTGGCCAGGGTGTTGTGCGCCAGCATACTGGAGGAGTGCGGCCTCGGGATTTGAGGTCATAAAATGTTGTTGCGCATATTGCATCTCTTGCGGAAGCAGCTCGGGAGCGGGTGAGGCTGCGCTGGTAGTTGATGCCCTCGACAGCGGTCGGTTGAGGCTACGGATAGAGTGGCTGGAGCGAGATCTTTGCATAAAGGGCTCCATGATGTGTGGTGAGACTGTCGCAAAGTATTGCAGATGATTGTTTCTTCGGTCTGTTTTGAACCAAAACAAGTCAACAACAGGTCAAAATTTGGGAAATTGCTGTATTGTCTTACCTGCTGAGTGGATAGTGTGTGGTTAGAGACGTGACATAGTCAGACGTAAGGATCGAAGGTGTATGGCGACTTGTTATGTAGACTGGTTGTTAGATGCCAGATGAATACCAAACGAGTCGGTCGTGGGGTGTTGGCGCTGTCGCGTAGGAGCGGACGAGATGGTTAGAGGTTGAAATGCGTCTCGGTGATCGTGTCGTTGTATTACAAGGCGCTGCAATGCCTTTTGGTGGTCAACAGTCCAGGTGATGTCGAGTGTGAGTCGGGAATATTGTACGTGCAAAGTTGTGTTTAGGACGATCAACAATGGAGCGAAGTCAGATAGCAACAAGGCGGAACAGCAAAAGGCGGCGGCTCTGCGGGACTCGCCAAGAATGGAAAGAAAGCGTGAAGAGCAAGTGCGGCTGATGACGTGACTGCCGCAATGGCTAATAACACTGGGAATTGGCAAGCGAGACCGACTTCGAGTTTTGACACGTTTGTTGTGATATCGAACCAAACTCCTGCCAAACACTGGCGAGATTGGTGCAATTATCTCGATTTCCAGCCCGATCTTCTGGCGATGCTTGTTTGACGCGCCCTGAATGGCCAATGCGATGCAAACAAGATCCCGGAGAAATGAGAGACCGTTTGGACGTTGAAGATTGCAGTCCGCATTCCCAGATGTCACCTTCCCTGAATAAACATAATTTGAGGCCATGGTATGTATGTACATCACGAGCTTGGTAACTCGTGCGGACCAGTGTCGACTGCTCATTGTTGCGTACCATATCTTGAACAGTCTGAGAGAATATTCCAATATCAAATCATTATGTACTGTCTTTCGCTCTATGATAATGCTCGTACCACGATCGATGTCAACTTTGCGCTGAGTGCCGAGCATGTCGCCTCCTCCCTAACGGGTAATGTACTTTTGGTATGCAAATCGGTCTGTGTTGATGGACTTGACTCGAGCGATCGCGTATAGAACTGTTCGTTATCGCATGACACGATGAATAGACCTGCATGTGTTATTCGACGTTAGTAGGGAGCAGGCAGGAGCAGGAGCGCGTGAGATCTAGATTCCAAGGTATCTTACGTGGAGAGAGGACTGGACCAAGTCAGTTCTACTCACTCCAAGTTCTGTTGTAAGCGTTCATGCAAAGGTGATGATCGGTACTATTGTTCGGTCATGTTGTACAAGTACGTAATCGAAGGCACTCACGGCTTGAGAACGAGAAACGCATGACAATCAATACCATTGGGTGATGTTACATGGCGCAGGGATATTAAGCTGATGTGATGCATTACCGTCGGAGTCATATCAAGACCTCGACAGACAAATGCTAAAGAATGTGCAAGAAGTCAACTGACATACATAAAAATCCATGAGCATCAGAGTACCATATCCATCATCTTTCATGTTTCTCTTTCTTTCCAAATACTCCGACAATATCAAACGGGACGTACAAAAATCTCCAGAATATCTTTTTCTGCCTCGGGGGAATCTTTGATGAAAGCTTCATGGGAGAGAAAACTCCTTAAAATATGCCTCTACTTTCGTAGCGTCGTTCTTGTCAATCAGTCAATCAGTCATGCGTCGTCGACTTCATCAGGTCCGTCCGCGCGCCGTCCACAACAGAGGGAGAGAGAAGGGAGGCTGCGTTCTTCGTTGTTACAATGCTGCAAGGGGAGCGTTCATCGTCGTCATTGATCGGTTGCATCATATTCATAGTGTCGTGGTGGCAGCATGATCCATTGTCAGAATCTACTCGGCGGACGCGTCGATACCGGTAGACTGCTGAGAAAAGTCATCGCTGCCGCGGTTCATGTGACCATTCTGGCGGTTGCGTGAGAAGCCAGTACCCCCAGGTCCACGAGGCTGACGGCTTGGCATACCCTGGCTGCGATCACGAGAATGGTCATCAAAGTGGTTGTTAGTGCTGATGGAGCGGTGACCGCCAATAGTGCCAACATTGGCGCCTGAGCCACGATCCCAAGACACCATGCCACGGAGGGTGCGTGCACCACCGTCGAAACCATTGCCAATGCTGAGGCTGCCAAGGCCATTGACCAGAAGTCCGTCATCCCTCGTGGTCAGTCCAACCGGAGGAGCGACCAGACCAGGGGCTCCATTACCTTCGCGGCCCTGCTCCTGGATGCGAGCAACATTGTTGCTCAAGCTGGCCGGGAAGCTTGCAGTCGATGGGACTGGGGAAGGAGTGTAGGAGCGGAGGTCAGCAAAGGACTTGGCGGCACGCAAGTTGTTGTTGCTCGTGGAAAGGTTGTTGTTCTGGCTCTGGAAAGTTGGAAGATAGCCAGAGTTCTGCTGACGAAGACCGTACAAGCCGCTGTCGCCGCCGTTGCGGACATCATTGAAGTCTGTCGTGGCAGCGCGGTTCAATGTGCGTCTTTGAGACTCGTCACGCATAGGACCAAGCTGAGGAACAGGAGGGCTCAAACGCTCAACCGGTGGCTGTCTGTAGACATGTACAGCACGGCCTTCCCCGACCCCCTTGGACATGTGTGACAGGCCCATGTGGTGTGCGAGCGTGTGAACAATACGGCGCTGCTGGGGAGTCAGGTTTGGCGAGTAGACGTACACTTCTTCCGTGCTCTCCTTGAAAATGGCCAGCTTGGTGTAGAACTGCAAGGTTTCGGGGTCGTTCATGTCGACGGCAGAAGATCCCCCACGAGCCGAAACGGGAGACGGCGAGGCCGGAGGAGGAATGTTTGCAAGCGACACCATAGATGGCTGATTGTGAAGAGTTGGAGCAGGCATAGGACGGTGTTGCTCCTCAAGCTGGCCACGGCGCTCACGCTTCTCTCTCTCAATCCTTTCCCGTTCGGCCGCGGGAAGCATCTTCTTGTACTCGACACGCAACTTCCTGCCCTGGAGCTCGTAATGGTTCAACATGTCAATGACGTGCGCGGTTTCTTCGGCAGAAGTGAAGTTGGCAAATGCAAGACCTCTGAAGATACCGTTGTCGAAATGATAGTTGAAGGCATATGGCAGCGGGAGGCCAAGATCGGTCATGATCTGGATAAGCTGCTCCTTCTTGACCGCAAATGGAATGTTCTTGATCACGATGGCAGTTGGTATCAAGTCCTCGTCAACATCGGAACCAGCTGGGTCAAGTCTAACAGATGAGCCCCCAATGGCAGAGCTACCACCGATGCCCAGGAAAGGCGAAACATTCTGCATGGGGGTTGGTTGGTCGAGCCAGCCCTGAAGAAAAGGTCAGTCTTGATATACCATACCGGGTAGGCCTAGGTTGTTCGTCTCACCGAAGGAAGAGCACTTCTACCTCTAGAAGATGGCTTCATGCGGTTCGTGCCGCCAATTGCGCCCAGAGTGTTGTGTCCAAATGCATTGTTGTTCCAAGTCTGATGTCCCATATCGTAACCTCCATAGTTGCTCTGCATTGTGGCAGCCGCCATTCTATCGTTATAGCGGGGCTCGCCGTAACGAGAGGATTGGTCGTCGGCCTGGTAGAAGCCTGAGAAAGAGTTGGCAGGTGAATCGACCGGAGCAGGTGGAGGAGGAAAAGTACCTTGGGACTGTAGGCGATGAGGGTTTTCAGAATGGGAATGAGGGTTATCATAAAACATGTCTCCCCGCTGGAAGTTCATGATGTCGTTCGACTAAGCTCTTGAAGATGTGAGGATGTTGTCGTGGAGATGGGACAGATGTAGAGGCTCGTCGATAGGCGCGTGGGTGCCGCCGAGTTACAGCGGTCCAGACACGAGCGTGATAATGCTAACAGTAACGGGTATGAAACGTTGCAAAGCGAAACTTTTTGTGGGCGTGTTTTTGAGATCAGACAAGAAAGACTGGAACGACGTGTGCCAGCAGGTTGGTGGTTGGCTTCAGTGTCGTGTTTTTGGAGCTTTTAGAAGTCGTATCAACGTGATCGCATTGCTCGAGGAGACAAAAGAATGGAGTGTTTGCGTTTTCAAAATCGGGAAATCGTCAGAAGAATAAGCCTGTAGGAGAAGAGAGTGTGAGCGCAACGTGTCTGTGTTATCGTACGCGAGGTCGATCCAGGCTGTATGCAGTAGGAGCCGTGGCAGACACTAAAACGACGTACCGAAAGGATATCTCGTGGTGGTGAGCGCGCAAACGGGATTGACTAGATCTGGCGAGCAAAGGGTGACCGTGATTGTGTCGACCCTGTTGTGCAAGCTGTAATGATGGACGCTGAGTAGCAATGTCACCCTGGGGAATGGGACACTGTGCGCCAAACGGTCGTCTAGCTGTTCCGTGCGGTAGAGTAGCGATAAAACCAAATGCAGTATATGCCAACAAAACCAACTGAAATGATAATGCGACGACGGCGGATGTCAAGCGTGCAGTGCCCAAGGCAATGAGGGTATTACGATAGAGGGAATGGATGCAGAACAAAGTACGAATATGGTGGATGCAAAGAACAGGGAGCGAGCAGAGCAGTGATGCCAGAAAATGGAAGCCAGAGGTGCAGGTGCGTTTTGATCTTGTCTTGGCTTCCGTTGGCGGTCAGGAGGCAGCAGATCACACAATAATAATCACCCACTTCAAGTGCAGGTTCTTCACTCGCTGATCGAGGGAAGGCCGTGATAATAAAAAATGCCCGTGCAAAATGCAAATTGAACATCATGCACGGCCACGGCACCTAAATTCTTGGTCCCGGTTCCGCCCTCATCTCACGGTGAAGACCATCAACCATCAACCAGCAACCCCGTCGACAGCCTGAGCAAAGTCTAGTCTTGCATTAGGTGTGTTTCAGACAGCGACAGCATGTTCTGGCTGCCGTGCTTTTGTCACAGAGTATGCGTTTCGGTACCAGATGCAGAGCAAAAGTACCGTTTTGTACTCGAATGGACGGCATGTGGAGAGCTTACACGAGTCATTGACAAGTGGCATGTCTCATACGACGATCAATCTCTGGCGCCATCGAGGACATCTCGGTCGTGAAGATTGCAATTTTATTCATGTGGGATACGATTTGATCCGAGCTAGTTCCGCGCAGAATGGCTGTATGCTTCGCATGCAAGAAGCCCTGAAATGCTGTAGACAGTAGGTTTCAATCTTGACATTCTTCTGCCAAGACATTCGAATGTTCGTGAGGTCTACTGCACGTCGCGAGTTATTCCTTGCTGCTCCAGGCTATCGGATGCAGATGCATCGTTTCAACTCCAGCAGCTGCTCCATCGTACAAGGTTTTGCCATACGATTGGGTGTGACTTGCATTACTCAGACTGACTGTCTGCGATTGCATCTGTCTTTTGACACTGGTTGTTGTTGTTGTTCTGCCCACCAACTCGGGTTTTATTCAATCTCGGATGCGGCTATCCGCTCCGGGACCAGAATATTCTCGAGCGATTTAAGCTCGTCTGAGCACCGCATAATTCGTAATGAAAAGGAAACATAATTCATCCGCCGATGCACGGTATTAAATCTTCGAGCCGCTTGTTGCTTTCTGACGGTTGTAGTACTATGGATGCGTGGTGCATCATAGTGGCTACTGCTAAAGTCGATGGTCTGTCGGTAGTGAAGTGATATGCGAGCTCTGAGCACGGTGTTTTGGGCACTGGTGCGATGCTCTGATCCATCACAACGACATGTGTAATCTAGTAACTTCAGAGCCTTCTCGTCTTTAAAGGACCTGTAGACGCAATTCTCCTGACATCACGGCAGGTTTCTTCGAGCCTCTACCGCTCGGTACCTTACGGTCTTTCGGTTATTGATTCCCGTGATGATAGATCATACGATCGAGGCTCAGGTCTTCTTAGTGGACCAAAATGATATTGTAGCTGCTCGATTCTTGCTCGTCAATGGATGAGCGGTGAGACGTCCGTGGAGAAGGGTGTCTATACCGCTTCCAGCTTGATGAAAGTTGGGTACGCAATCTCTAGACTGTGGTGATGATGACCTCATTCCAAGACGATACTAAAATTGTTGCGCTTCGCACCTGGATTGACCTCTTTCTTCGGAAATTTAGCGTGTAGATTTCGCCCTGGACGTGTCGGGTTGTAGCTCCAAAGATAGTATATCAGCTTGGCGGTAAGCTTGCGCTCATCCATGTGATACCCTAGGCTCTCCATGATCTCAATGAGTCGTGTCTCATCCATGTAGCGAGAGTTGAAGATGCAAGGAGCAGGGAGAACTAGGAAAAGAGACGGTGTGACCTGCCTTACTCCAGTTTCGCCATGCTGGAGCTGGTTATCCACATTCAAGAACTTGCACGTTCGACGTAGCATTTCACCTCTTCCGGTCGGATCTGGAACGTAGTTGACGACCAAAGAGAGAGATAACATGTCGAACTTTTCCTCGTTCGACGTTGGTAAAGGTCGTTCCATGAAGTCTTGCTGCTGAATGCCTTTCGCCTGCGAGTTGAGATCTATCCGGGTAACTGAGAAAAGACTTGATCTCGAGCAAGCATTCGACGTAGACAGCGCACCGACTTCTAAAAGGCGTAGTCTAGTCTTCTTGTCGGCTAGAAGCGGGTTGACCCAGTCGAGCAATAATTTTGAGGAGTCGCCTCCACGATCGATGGCCTGACCTTGCAGGCTGGCTTGTTGGTACTTTTCCAGACCGCCCTGGAGTTCTATCTGCTCTCGCAAAGACTCGACTCTTTGCCGATCACCAGACTTTTCGGCGTCTGCCAGGGCTTTATGTAGCCGATGGTAAGATCTGATGAGTGTCCGTGTTACTTTGGCAGAGATTGATTTGTGGACTCCTCCATGGCTGCCCGGCGGTCTGCCACGCGCCAGACTGACCTTGTTCTTGCTGTTGCTTTTTTGTGCCATAATTTCAGGACGACAACTTCTTCTGCTTGACTGTGGTCTGGTTCTTCATGATCTAATGTGTTTCATCATGCACGTCGGCGTCAATAAATACCGTAGATCGATTATGCAGGCGACGGAGAACGTGAGCATGAGGAGGGAAGGACCGTGCCCGTAGGGGTCTTTGCCGATTGCAGTGTGCAGAAAGCTTGCCGCAGACGGACAGGGCCGGTGGCCTTGGTCGAAACCTCGAGCATGACAGCTTGCTGCGAAACACAACAACGACAACACAGAATTGATTGATTGTGCTTCCCATCTCGTGTATTACCTCAGAACCCTAGCCAACCCTTATTTTCCAGCTTAAAATAAATCCGACAGTCTCAATCAATTGCCGTAGCGAAGCGAGTCTATCTCCCTGGAGAAACACCTCACGCGCGCTTTGTGCGTTACAACCATCACCACTGGCAGATGATATAGACAACTCGGTATAGCTGGGGCCGCGACTGTCGGCGCGAAAGAGGTCATGGCTTATCAGCAGACCGGAGGTATGGGCAGTGGGCCGCCTCACGGAGGAAACGAACAACATGCGCCGCAAGGAACAGAGTACACGTTACAAGGTGCGTTACAGTTTCTCAGGCATAGACATGTCCAGGACATTTGCGTGAGCGTTGGGAAACCTGGCTGATGTGAATCTACAGGCGTTATGCGCTTCCTCCAGATCGAATGGCACAATCACGAGCGAGCTAGGAACGCTTGGGATATCGAGCGAGCAGAGATGAAGGCAAAGATTGCGAAACAGGAGGGAGAAGTGCGCTCCTCGAAAAGGCTCAACGATCAACTATCAAGACAAATCAAAATGCTCGAGCTTGCGCTGAGAAATGAGAGGAATAAGGCTCGTGACAAAGGGCCTGCTGAAGCGCAATCGGATGCTTCCCTGAGTCCAGCGAACGCACAAGAGTCTGGTGCAAAAGGCAAAGGCGCACCGTCTAGACGTATGTCATTACTCGGATGTTTTGGTTCGGCAACGGTCACTGACGAATACATAGCACCGTTGATACCACACAACTCCTTCCTCGACACGCTGGACCCGCCGGAGACCACAATGGAAGAACGAGAACAATACAAAGACAAGTCGCGGAAGTATCTCGAGAAGTGCATGCAGGAGATTCAATATTTGCTCTCACCGCCTCCTCATCCCCCACCTCCACAGTTGAGCATGCAGAACGGGCCATTGCCAGGTTTACCAGAACCACCACCTTCACTCGACGAGGTAATGGCTCAACAGCGTCAGCAGCGAAATACGCAAGTCCAGTCACACCAACTAATGAGAGACGCTGCAAAGCAGAAGATTTTCGGAGATCCGTCGAGGCAGTCAATGCCGCTGACCAATTCACAGACCCAAGACTCTTCTTTCGGCGCCAGCGAACAGACTATGCCTCAACAACTTCCTCGCGCTTCTGAACCACGGACCGAGCCACTGCCTCAGCAATCGAATGCGCAAATGCTCCTGAACGAGGAACCTGTAGAAACGATAACGCATTCTTTTGATAGCTACGGAAGAGCTATCATTGATGCGCAGGAAGCATCGTCCTCGGAACAAACTGCGGTTGACAATTCTGATGGATGGAATTTTGGAGAGCCAACACAGGTGCTACCTGAGCCGTCTGGTCATGAAGGGCAGGGATCGAGGCGGCCGGATACCGATGTCTTTCCAAGCGCAACCAATCTGCCTGCAGCTAAATCACCGCCGCGAGCTGGTCCAGGATCTCATCGACGGAGATCGTCAGGAGCACTAGCCTCAGGTCGTAGAAGAAGCTCTGGCTCCCAGGACACCCATGATAGTGGAGTGGAACTTACCGGGAAGCAGGACCCATCCATTTTCAGGGTCAAGTTTGCTCTTCGCGGGCATCTTGATGTTGTGCGATCGATAGTCTTCACTGGTGGTGGAAGTCCTTCTGAGCCCGAGATATGTACTGCAGGAGACGACGGCTCGATCAAGCGCTGGATAATACCGTCGAGTTACACCAACGTACAAGTCAACCATGCCATCAACGACCTTGATATTGCATGTTATTTCACGCACAGAGGTCATGATGGTATCATCACTTCGTTGGCTGCATGCCCCTCAACGTCGTTCTCCACTGGCGGAAGGGCTTCGGGTGACGGGTGGATCTTCTCAGGCGGACAAGATGCAACGATTCGAGTTTGGGAACGAGGTCGCGTCGACCCGAAGGCTACATTGGATGGTCACACAGATGCCATCTGGTCAATTTGTGTACTGCCAGGCAACGTAGGCTCAGTATTCGGACCTCAGAGTTCGAAATTCGGAGGACCGGAACGGATCCTGCTCGTGTCGGGTTCAGCAGATGGCACGGTCAAGGTATGGGCGGTAAGCGCTCCTCCTCAGGCCTCTGCCGCGCCCGCTGGTGCTCGACGCGGTGTGGGCGGCAGTCGCAGGCATTCTGTGACGTCGGGAAGCAATCATCCAAACTCACCGCAACCGACGACAGCCACCAATACGCCATTCCACCATACGCTTCTGCACAGCATCCAGCGACCAGCCACTTCAGAGGCGACACCCACGAGTATCTGCGCACTAAGTCCGAGCGGAGAAAACTTTGTCGTTTCTTACACTGATTCTTGCGTCCTAGTCTTCGACACACGTACTGGCGAAGAGTTGATCGGCATGGCCAGTAACGAGACTTATGACGGTACAAGGGCGACGAGTATCAATACAGTCGTGGCGACAAGCAGCGCAACACTGAACGCTGAACCATCGCAAGGGTGGAACGACAGGACAGAGTCAGACGAAGGTCTGGGCGCCGGACCTACGGGCTCAGCACGAGGCGTCGAGGGTGTTGTCGTATCAGGGCACGAAGATCGATACATCAGGTTCTTCGATGCCAATAGCGGTATGTCTCTGCCCCTCTTCGTGATTAACGACATTCGCTAATCTAATGCTTTGCAGGACAATGCACCTATTCGATGCTGGCTCATCCTTCCGCCATCTCCTCGTTATCTCTCTCACACGACGGACACGAAGCCGTCTCAGCAGGACACGATGCAAGCATCCGCTTCTGGTCACTGGACAAGAGAATCTGCACACAAGATATCACCAGCCACAGGCCAATGCGCGGCGAAGGAGTGTGCAGTGTTGTTTGGAGTCAAGACGGGAGATACGTCGTCAGTGCAGGCGGTGACGGTGTGGTTAAGGTGTTCGCGCGATGATGAAGGGGAGCGTTTGTTCCTTTTGTAGCATAGTGCATCCTCGGCGGCGAGCGAATGCCAGCAGAGGCTCTGAGCGATGGTTTGTGGCATAGCGAGTTTTATCATCTGTACATACTCTTGCATTGTCAGGGCATGGCTTATTTGAATGTCTCGTGCTGGGACTTTGAGATGCTCCTGATGTTGACAGAGATACTGACCTGGACGTGTCTGCTCATCGATACACCCAGGCTTCTGCCGTGCATGTCAGCGTTCACTCTGTATCTTTCGCATGCATGATGCTTCTTCATTCCAGAATAAGGATGCAAGAATGTCAATTCAATCTCTCGTCTTTGTCATTGACGAGTGCGTTATCAAGGTTCTTTTCCTCAGGTAACGTGCAGTATCCATATCACGAGTTGGTGGTATGAATATAGGATGCTGTAAACAGAAGCTACAGGTACCTTAACGGAAGCCACCGGCAGCGTTTGAAGCAGCCGCATTTCTGGTCGAGTCATACAGTACAGTATATGGCAAGTCCCCTATAAGGTAGGCAACATCCGGCGTGCCTTCCGTGCCCGGTGATTGCCGATCTCCTGTGATCTCGATCAATTGGGGTACCTACATTATTACTTCATTATTCAGGATTGCGCCAATAAATGTGGCATTTCATAGCATCACTGGAAATACATCCGTCTGGGCCTGTCGCTCGAAGCATTCACCGAATGCAGTGCGACAGGTCACTGGGGCCAAAATACGACAACAATAGAAGCCGTTCGGGCAGATCAATGTGGCCATTCCTCCGTTACAGTCCCTGCGTCTGGACGCTTAACGGCAAACAACATCGACAGGCACCCGGCGGTTTTGTGCACTTTTGCTTCTGTTCTCGGCCCTGCATGGCATGGCATGGCATTATTCGCGCTAGCTACTCGTGCATCATTTTTCTCGCCAATCAATGCTCCAGTCCATTCTTGGATCGTGATGCTTCCAATTTATTACTGCAACTTTAACCCGGTACTCTTATACTACAGTAGACAGTTGCATATCGCCGCTCGGCTTGCCGATTCCTGCTTCATACTTCCACCTTTAACTTACGGCACTTTCTGCTCCTACCTCTGGTCAATTGCTCTCTTGACCTAGACGCAATCCTGGAACGACCTGAAGTACTCGATTTCTAGCAGACAGTTGGTTCATGCAATAGCCGTCCTCCTCTTTTCATCTGGCCGGCCATGGACGGCATTGGCTTCGAGACTGTGCTAAGTGCCGATCCAAGGCCTTCCTTTGTTATTGACATACTCGACACTCGACATATCGGTCATGTCGAGCCAGTCGCCTCGAATATTGCCTTTCGTAGCAATGCATACCTTTGCAAGCTTATGTCGCAAGAGCAAGGCTCGGCCAGCAAATTAAGAGCATGGATATCTCGCCCATCCCACGGACAAGCCGCAGCTAAATCCGACTATGAATGCGATGGTCCGGATGGCACGCGCTGGTTCGCGTGGACAATACGAGAAAGATGGAGGGTAGTACAACTCGTCTCGTCGATGTTGACTCTAAGTATCGATCATGAGCCACAAGTCGGTTATCCGACTCCTCCAGAGGACGAACATCAGTTTGATCACACGAATCAGACATCTATTGCTTTACCCGTCAGGAACAAAGCAGACAAGCGTGCGTCAATCATGCGAGCCTTTGACATCACCCCCGATACCACCAAGAACATTGCTGGTCTTGAAGAACTCATTGGCAACATGTGCGATGTCGATTGGGAATCCACTGCCATGGGTCCCATCGAGAACTGGCCGCCAGAGCTGTGTCAACCTATTCATACCATACTCCTACAACCCGATCAGTCATACCTTATGTTCCTAGGACCCGACCATAACCTCGTTTACAATGTGGCCTATGCCAATCTCGCCGGAGACCGCCATCCAGCTATTCTTGGTGCACCGCTATACGAAGCCTGGCATGAAGCAGCAGACATGAACAGAGCCTCGTTCGAGTACATCGACACCACAGGCGCACCATATGTTATGAAAGACCACCCGTTTTGCGTTGACAGGAATGGTTTCTTGGAGGAGGTCTACGTACGATGGACGACAACCAACGTCAAATGCTCACTACCTGTATATCTGTGCACCTGTTCAGAGAGTACCCAGAGAGTGAGGGCCTCTAGGCGGCACGATTCACTCATCAAAGTCAATCAAACACTACCCGACTTTGCAAACATGTCCGAGTTATGGGACCATGTCATCAGAATACTTGGTGCCAACGAGGACGACTTCCCCCTCGGATTTGTCTATAGTAAATCCACCACAACCGAAAGCGCATACTGTCTTCAAGGCATTTTCGGTCACGAAAATGGCTCTAATCTTCTCCCACACAGTCTGGACTATGCCAGCGACAAATCAGAGCTTGCTAAAGTCTTTGGTCAAGCAGAACGGACACTAAATCCCATTCGTATAAGCGAGAGCGAAGGCTTGCCGACGAAGCTGATCGATGCCTGCGCTTCTCGAAGCTTTGGCGATCGTTGCACCGAAGCAATGGTATGTTCCCTGCGCAGAGCCACTGATAACGAAGTCATGGCCATCATGGTAGTTGGTTTGCATACCAGAAAGAAGTTCGACTTTGACGACGAAATGTTCTTTCAAAACACCTCGAGAAGTGTTTCCGATCTTGCCTTCAATGTCTACACCATGTTGCTAGGTGAGCAACTTGCAAAAGAAGCCGAATTGCAGAATGCCAAGCACGAAACACTGATCAAGGCACTCTCGACGAGCACAAGCGAGTTCACCTACGCCAGTAGCAAGCTTCAGCGAATTTTGCACATTGTCGAGAAGCTTGATGTCGGAATTTACGAGTTTGATACAAGCGGAAGGTTGCTCCAAGCCAACGAATCCTACTTTAAGCTAAGCGGTCATCCCCGCGGTGTCAACGCCGCTGGGGGCAGCTGGCTAGATTGCATGTATGAGGAGGATCTCCCCCAAGCTCACAAAAACTGGGAAATGCTGCTCGCTGGAGAGTCTATCAATTTCGAAATACGCTTCAAGAAACGAGCTACGTCACCCTCCAGCGAACAGTCTCATTTCGAGTCCGAAGAGCCAGAAGAGCCATTCGTATGGGTTCTTTGTGCTTGCACTCCGGTCATGGATCCAGTTACTGGCCAGCTCGCTTCTATATCTGGCTGCCTCACCAACATCTCTGCCGCTAAAAGGAGCCAAAACGACATCCTGAAACGAACAGAAGCGTTAGAAAGGGCGAGAGCTAGCGAGCAGAGATTCCTCCGTTTTACCGAGTTCGCCGCTTGTCCCGTTTGTATACACAAACCCGATCTTTCTGTAAGTGATTTTATCTATCCAGAACCCGTCCGCAAGACTTTGCTGTACTAATCCGATTCAGCTTGAATTCTGCAATGAAGCATATTACGAACTCTTGGGAGCCGACCCTACCGGGGGCCCCGCATCCATTCACTGGCCGGATCTGGTTCTGGAGGGTGAAATGCCTGCGATCACTGAAAAGTGGTCGCATGCTTCGGAGCATCTTATTCCGTTCAACGTCGAAGCTCGGCTCAAGAAGCCGTTCAGAGCAATCGACGGGACCATTCATGTATCGTGGGTCATGGCCACCATATACCCCGAGACCGATGACGATGGCAATATAATGTCGTGGATGGTTGTGGGCTTTGATATTTCCCACATCAAATGGGCCGAGAAAGATCAAGAAAAGCGCGCGCTCGAAGCTGTGGAAGCCAAGCGACAACAAGAAAACTTTATCGACATGACCTCGCACGAGATTAGAAATCCTCTTGGCGCCGTCGTGCATTGCGCGGATTCTATATTGACCTCGCTCATTGAGATGGAGGAGATCCTGAAGGTGGATGATGAAGGAATCAACCCTTACAAAAGGAAACAGCTCATGGACATCTACGAGAGCAATTTCGACGCCATCAACACCATTATCTCGTGCTCGACTCACCAGAAGCGCATCGTCGACGACGTTCTGACCTGGTCCAAGCTGAACTCTCAACTTCTCAAGATCACACCGTCGCTGATTCGCGTCAAGTCAATCACACAGGACGTTCGCAACATGTTCGAGATTGACGCTCAGAAAGTCGGCGTTGACTTTGTAGTACACCAGGACGTCTCCGTCGAGCAATTGACTACCGGATATGTGATGCTGGATTCGGGTCGTCTGATGCAGGTCCTCATCAACCTCGTCACTAACGCTATCAAGTTCACTAGGGAGGAGGAGGACCGCCATGTGACGGTCACCATGGGTATGTCTCGCAATAAGCCATCACTCGACATCCTTCCGGTCGACTTCATTCCCACAAATCCCAACAGAACCGTGACGATAGACGACACCGAATGGGGCAAGGGCGAACTGGTCTACATCTACTTTACGGTCAAAGACACAGGTTGCGGTCTGTCCAAGGACGAAAAGTCCAAGATCTTTACGCGCTTCTCGCAAGGCTCGCCACGAACACACACTCGCTACGGTGGTTCAGGTCTCGGCCTATTTATCTCGCGCGAACTAGTCGAGCTGCAATGCGGCGAGATCGGATTCGCTTCCTCACCAGGCCATGGCTCAACATTCGCCTTCTTCATCACAGCACGCATCGCACCTCCGCCGGCCGCAACACTCGACCTCTCGCGCCTGCCGCCACCACGCTCATGCCGTATGTCGAGCTCCAGCACCAGCAACGGGGTGACGCGGCACTGCATCCTCATCGTCGAGGACAACATCATCAACCAAGCAGTGCTATCGAAGCAGCTACGGAAGCTGGGCCACGACGTCCACGTCGCGTCGCACGGTGGGGAGGCGCTGGATTTCTTGCAGAAGACCAACGCGTGGGCTGCGAATCAAGGCAGTGGCATCGATCTCGGCGTCGTGCTTATGGATATCGAGATGCCGGTCATGGACGGTATCACGTGTGCGGGCAGGATTCGCGAGCTGGAGAAGGCGGGCCAGATCGAGGGGCGCGTGCCCATCATCGCTGTTAGCGCCAACGCGAGGACGGAGCAGGTCGGTCAGGCGCTCGCGTGTGGTATGGATGATGCGATTGCGAAGCCGTTTCGTATCGTGGATTTGATGCCGAAAATCGAGAAACTGGTCCGGTGAGCTTGAAATAACGACAGACAGGCATGGCGAGAAGGGGAAAATTATCTGCATATGGAGGAGCATATTTGGCATCTGGGCATTGGGTAATGTATAGATATATTGGGTTCTGGGACTAGATGATGCATAGCGTGGCGTTGGAAATTTTGGTTACTGCTGCTTTTGATACCCAGGGTACTAAGCTCATTCAGCGGATACTGTAGACGAAATTACGATCTGTTGTGCTTTCAAGTGTTCTTCCAACAACTTTCACTCACGTCCTCTCAGCGTCATGCAGAACGCCCATATCACCAGTCCGCGGTCCGCGACCAGTCATGTTTCGGCCTCTCCTCCCCTTCCTCTGCTTCCATGTCCACATCATCAGGGACGCCGTCTGCGCTTCCTCCACTGCCCGCGGCGTCCCTTCCAATCTCAGCCATACCGACCCTTCCGCCTTCTTCAGCCTCCGCTCCACCACCACCTCCACCCTGTCCAGTCTCACTTCCCCTCGCCGCAAATCCCCAGCCATCACCAGCCACGCAGTCAGCGCCGCCGCCACCTCTGGTATCCGCAACTCGTTCCTGCTGATCCATACCAACCTCCCCTCCACCGCCATTTCCAACCACAGCCTCGCGACGTCGAGAGATGTCACCAGCCGCGGTCTGCTCACTACCACCTTCACCGCCACCGTCGCGTCCGAAACCTCGTCGTCGTCGTCGTCCAGACACAGGCACAAGGTTCGCACCCGTCTGCTGCGGCCCGCCGCCAACAGTGCGGGGGCCGCGCGGAAACTCTCTGGCTGGCTCGTCGGCGATGCGGTGGCGCCGTTGTCGGCTCTCGGTCTCGTTTCTCCTCCGCCCTAGACCGGTGCCTCTCTGCTCAGATGCGTCTGGCTCGGTGGTGGTGGAGGTCGAAGTGGAGGGGCGGGGGTATTGGGATTGTAGGCGCGAGTATAGCGCGGGGTTGCTGGTTTCGATGTGCGTTTCTAGTGAGCTGAGGAAGGTGTCTACTTGTTCTTCGTTGCGCTGGCGTGTGCGAGAGGGGTGTTCTGTGGAAGGAGCAATGGGAAGGGCGTTGGAGTGGTTGGGTGCGGAGGACGCGTTTTCTCGTTCCGAGGCGATGGGTGGTTCGGTGAGTGCGTTGGATTGGTTGGAAGTAGGGTTTGGAGGCTCGGAAGGCGCGATCGACGGCTGGGCGGCCGCGATGGGTGGTCCGGAAGGTGCATTGGCGTCGTTGGTGCGCTGGCTTTGGGAATGTTCGTCCAGTCCGCCGTGGAGCTGGGATGTTGGGTCGTGTTCAGAAGGGTCTTGAGGGTCGGTGTCCATGGCGTCTTGAGTATTGGATCGCGATGATTCCTGCCCAATCCGCTGAGGCTTGGACTGCTGGGCGGCTTTCGCTGCTGGGTGATATCTTGGTGGCATTGCTGCTCGACAATCGATTGCATATTGAATGGCCATGATGATGATTTAATATGTGAGAAGTGCTTGCTGGTGAAGCTTGCTATGTGAGTGTGTGAATGTGCGAGTTGAGGGGTGAAAGAGAAAGATGGTACGAGAAGGTGGCCTACTAAGTGCGGACTTGACCGCTGTTTGATATCATCAAACCGATTGACACGAATCATGGTCTTGTAAGCAAACGATGCCCTGTCTTGGAGTGGTGTATTATATTCACCTCGCACTGCCGGGTCGCGAATATGCAGTTCTCTTCTCAAGGCCATTTACTGTACAAATTTTGTTGCCTTCTTCAGCCTGCTGCCTTTGTGTAGCTCCACCTAATCGTACAATTTTCCACAATATTCAATTCTCGCTCGTAGTTCTCATTCCTTCTACCCCGTCCTCATCTGCTCAAGATTCTTGATGACAAGCATGTTGGCGTCCATGAAGCGGTCCACACAGTTCTGCACGTTGGCCTCCTCTGTCCTGTCCAACTTTCCGCTCTTGAAGCTGCCGGTGATGGTCTTCTTGAAGCACATGTCTGTCAATGTGTGGACGGCTGTGGAGTGTGTCAGCCAGTGGTCTCATCAACCCCGTTGTCAGTGCGATTGTATCCTGGTCTCTTATATAAATGATACGCCTCCTACGACCATCTCCTTAAGCTTGTGAATGATGCTTCTCTGCTGCGCACAAAATGCCCGCAAATCCAGATCCATGCTCTTTCTGCTCTCGTACACGCATATAAAATCATGAACGTACTCTGCTGAATCTTGATCTTTTGGCTCTCGTTCATGACAAACTGCTGGAGGTCCCTCTTCTCGACATCCGACAGCTTGGACATGTCAAGTCCGCTTCCTTGAACGGCGTCCATATTGCGATAGAGTACGGTCGTGAAGAACTTCCGTAGTTGGTATATAAGGTATTTTGTATCACCAACGATTACATGTACCTTATGGTGTACAATTAATTCCATCAAGACGTCAGCGACCTCAAATGACACGACTCGCGTAAACAATTCGCCTATGCGTGTAAGAGGTTGCATGAGTCGCGTCGCTTCGTTGTGCTTTATGCACGCTCATGATACTGTAAAGCTTGTCTCACGTGCTCGACGTGCATAAAATACATGTTAAATTAATCAAATATGTACCGCAGGCTCCCGTCCGCCGCAGAATCCAGGTTTTGGGGAGCGCCGCAGGAGCTGCTCTGCTTGCTGACCTCATCTCGTACAGGCAGGCATACATCTCGCAATTGTCGATTCGACAGAAATCCGATGATCTTCAAGCAAGCAGACGCGACGACGACAGTAATCAGAAGCCTCCTTGGCTGTGTACGATGTCAGGCAAAGAAGAAGCAGTGCCCCTCTTCCAACCCGCAAAGCAACCTGTGATGAGTCTTTATTTGCGCGACATAAAATCGCGCATACTAGCGACGGATTTCATGGCTATGCGCCTCATCAGCAATGCCGCACCACCTGCCATGTGTGCGATCGGTGTAATTTTGCTTGCAGATGACACCTATGAAGAGGGGCCACATACACCGTAGAGTAATAAAGTACACGAGCCATTTGTCAAGCGATGACCCACGACACAATCAGTTAATGCCTGGAGATGAAATTGCATGATATATAGATGTACCTTACTGTATTGAACCTGGGCCACCCCGATTCCGCTTCACTCGTGCTGCCTGTTGTCCCTCTGCGTGCTTTACTAAAGGGTGACGACCCCCTGGCCAGCATCCAATCATAAGGACAAACACGTCCGCTCATAGAACCCTCGAGGAGACTGCCTTCTTCCTCAATTTTCTCGAATCTTATTCTCTGCCACTCGGTCTGCTCACCTAGGAATCTAATTCAAATCAACGTCAGCGGCTACTGTATCCGGGCTCTCTGTGGTCGACACTTCGCTGGCCACCCAGCTTAATAATCACACGAGTGAGTTTCAGACCCTATGAGAAGAGAGCACGTTGGTGACCAAGTATAGCTGAGTACGTTTGTGGCTGTACACTGCAGTACATTCGTACATTCGCACGAGACCTGTAAAATATTTACAGACATCTCATCGCGTGCAGCCTTGAACCGACTTCCAATCCCGTCATCCGGCCGACGCTTGCTACCTTCGGTTGTCATTGACAAGTTTTTGCGACAATCCTCTTCCTCGCGTCATTTGTCCTCCATTCTTCGCTCAATAACCCCGATACTCTGGATTGTACAGCGACAGATACTGAATTATCTTTCGACCTGTTTTGTGGCGTTCTTCGTCACAAGGCGGTCCGTCTACGTGACGCCGCCGCGCTTCTGCTCCAGTCCTTGAGAACGAACCGAACATTCCGAACCCTCTGATACACCATTAACACCACACAATCATGGCTCTTACTGCTGCTGCGAATGGCGAGACTGCCCTCCGACCTGAAGCGCAAACTACCAATTCACAAACACCATCCATGGCTACTTCCACGACATCCGTCGTTTCCGAGAAAAGCGAGGCACAACTCCCTCCTGCAGCACATGCAGCCGCCGTACACCCCGCCACAAATGGTACAGGCAGTGGTACAACAACACCTCCTGCCGTTTCACCTGCTCCTCCATCAAAACCAAAATTCACAACTCGACTGAGTCGCATGTTCTCGGCAAAAGACTCCAACGAAGGCACAAGAGAGAGCGCGAAGAGCACAATAGCAGAAAAAGTACCCGAGGCAGCCATCGAAGAGCACGACGAGGGTCACGCGCCCCGCCCAAAGATGGCTTCGAGACAGTCTTCTTTGCTTGTTAGGTCCAACTCGAAGAACACTGGAACCGTCGTAGAGCGCTCGTCCAGCGATGCTGCGAAAAAGGGCATCGACGTAGCCGCACAGCCGTCGAAAAGATTCTGGGTCGACGAAGACGGCGAGCATCACCATTTTCTTCGTAGTGCGAAGCGACAGGAGAAGCTCACCGACATGGTCCGCGATTTCCTCGGCGGCAAGAAGAAGGAGCACCACGAAGATCAGCCATTGTCTCTCATGTCGAATTGGGTCGACCAGATCAAGAATGAGCGCAACAGAGTCGCTTCAGATCAAAGGGGAGGACCAAATGCCACAGCCACGCTTGTGCAGAAATACGGCAAGTGCCATGAGATTATTGGTCGAGGCGCTTTTGGTATCGTAAGAGTCGCACACAGGACCGACCCGACCAACCCGAAGCAAGAACAGCTGTACGCAGTCAAGGAGTTCCGCAGAAGACCACAAGAAGACCAGAGAAAGTACAGCAAGCGACTCAACGCCGAGTTCTGCATCTCTTCATCGCTCAGACACCCAAATGTCATCCACACTCTCGATCTGCTTGCAGACGCCAAGGGCGACTTTTGCGAGGTCATGGAATTTTGCGCAGGCGGTGATCTTTACTCTCTGGTCCTTGCTGCTCAGAAGCTCGAGGTCAACGAAGCCGACTGCTACTTTTTGCAGCTCATGCGCGGTGTCGAGTACATTCACGAGATGGGTGTCGCACATCGTGACCTGAAGCCAGAGAACCTGTTGCTCACGAACTATGGTGCGCTCAAGATTACCGACTTTGGTAACGGCGAGTGCTTCCGCATGGCTTGGGAGACCGAGCCTCACATGACTGCTGGACTTTGCGGCAGTGCGCCATACATCGCTCCAGAAGAGTATACCGACAAGGAGTTTGACCCCCGCGCGGTCGACGTCTGGGCTTGTGGTGTCATCTACATGGCCATGCGTACTGGTCGTCACTTGTGGCGCGTGGCCAAGAAGGACGAGGATGAGTACTATGACAGCTACGTACAAGGTCGCAAGAGTGAAGAGGGTTACGCGCCTATTGAGTCTCTGCACAGAGTACGTAACACGAAGCTCCCCGACCAGCATTATACATGTACTAACATCATGTTCAGGCCCGCTGCCGAAACGTCATCTACTCTATCCTCGATCCAAATGCATCCAGGCGTATCAGCGCTCACCAAGTCCTCAACTCAGAATGGGGCAAGGGGATCAAGGTCTGCAAAGCTGGTAGCGAGGGCCTTTAGGAGAGGAACTCTTACGCCAGTAGCCGCACCAACGGCAGCAGTATCTCCAGTAGCCGCACCAACGGCAGCAGTATCTCCAGCAGCCGCACGGCCAGCAGCCAACTGTCTGTTTCTATTTGATCTTCATCATGATCAAAACCGTTACGACCTTTCTTGTTACGATCGCTCCGGAAGCTGTAGCAGTATCCACAGAGACTATATTTTCTTCTTCCTCGACTTTTTATCGTCTTCAGCATTTGCATTTATGGAACCAAGCGTGGTCTCTCGTGCAAGGCGTTGGTGGTACAAGGAATTCCATGGGCTAGAATCGAGTCCAGGTATGAAGAGAATGATATCACAGACCAACAAGTCTGTTTTGAAACTAACATACTGTCTTGACTTTTGGTGCTGTGATCGTCCTTGATTAACACGTGGATACCTCATACGAGAGTTTACTACATCACTTCACGCTTCAGCCTGGATTGATGATGAACTTGCACAACTGTACCGGTAGCGAGTTTGCACTTAGGATGATGATCTATAGTCTAGTCCGCCTGTCTGTCGCATGAGACGAGTTTGTGCTACTGATCAACGGCCGTCACGCGACACATCAAGGCGCGTCTGCACGAGGTGTCTTTCTTCTCCACATGCCAGAAGTCTCGGTCTTTATATGCTCCAAAGAAAGGGACAACTTCTCCAACAGTCTGACGATTGAACGTTGATAATGGCGTGTATTTTCGGCAAGACCTCAAGAGGTACTCAAAGAGTATGAGAAGAAGGCATGCGCGGCATTTTGAAGAGAGCGATTCTCTACCCTTTGCTTGCCGTCTCGCTGGTCGAGGCCGACAATGGCAGTAACAGCACCTCCGTGTCGGCTCAGAGTTCGGGGACAACAAAGAGCAACGTATCAAAAGAGACAGGACTTTGCGAGCCCGGAACAATCAACTACATCACACATACTCTTCCTCAGCAATGCGCGACCTCAGCTCGTCCAACAGTCACACCAGAAACTGGATCCTCTTCCAGTCACGCGCCCGGCCGGGCCGAGTCGAAGACAGGCATTCAAACCACTTCAAACAACACACACTCGTCTACTCAGATAGGAGCTTCCTCCGCGAGCAACGTCGATGCGACAATTCCGACCGAAAGCGCATCAGGAGTTAACTCCGGCATCAACCCAAACACCTCCACAACTACGATCACTACCACTTCCACCATCCCCTTGTCGACTCTCGCAACCGAGACTGTGGCCGAGTCAGAGACAGATTCGCCTCTCGACAATGTCAACTTTCTCTCCTTCGAAGAGTGGAAGAAGCAGAACCTTGCAAAAGCCGGACAGTCTCCCGAGCACGTGGGCCAGCACAGAGGAGCCGAGGACATGCATAAGAGGACGAGACCAGGCATCAACAACGCTTTGGATGTTCTGGGCGAGGACTCCGAGATTGAGCTCGACTTTAGCGGATTTGGAACAGCGTCTCAGTCTCAGGAGGCCTACAACGATCGTTCTCAGCAAGAAGATGGGAATGCACGCTCAGATCCGGCAGCGCTGGAGAAAGCAGCTTCGCAACCAGCACTTCGGAGTAAAGATGCTGGAAAGACGTGCAAAGAGCGGACCAACTACGCCTCTTTTGACTGCGCGGCTACTGTGCTGAAGTCAAACAAGGAGTGCAAATCAGCATCTTCTGTCCTAGTCGAGAACAAAGACAGCTACATGCTTAATGTGTGCAGTGTGAAGAACAAGTTCTTCATCGCCGAGCTCTGCGATGACATTTTAATCGACACGGTCGTGCTAGCAAACTACGAGTTCTTCTCCTCCATCTTCCGTACCTTCCGCATATCTGTCTCTGATCGCTATCCGGTCAAGGCCGAGAAGTGGCGCGAGCTTGGTATCTACGAAGCACGGAATACGAGGGACGTTCAGGCTTTCTTGGTCGACCAGCCTTTGATCTGGGCAAGATATCTCAGAATCGAGTTTCTGACTCATTTCGGAAACGAGTATTATTGCCCGGTCAGCTTGTTGAGAGTGCATGGAACAACTATGATGGAAGAATTTAGGCATCAGGAAGAGCTGGCTAGAGGCGAACTGCCTGAAGATCTGACCGAGACGGAAGGAGAGGAGGAGGAGGAAGAGGGCGTTCCTAGCGAGACTATCGCGCAAGAGCCGATGCAGGAGTCCAGAGCTGCCGATGAGTCTGCTGTGCAGATCACTGACAAGGTTCATTCAACGACTGTGGACAATCACCAAGTAACGACGTCCTCTGAGCGCCCGGTGAGCGCAGTCGCGAGCGCAATTTCAAGCGCATTCATGAGCATAGTCGAGGGCGCTGAGATATTGTCCACTTTGCCGGTCACGTCTCAGAGCGGTTCAGAACATCCCTCAAATCCGAGCATGCAGCATACCGAGCAGTCGTCACCTCGATTAACCGAGCCTTCCTTAGTAACAGCTTCAGGTATACAAAATTCACCGGTATCGGCTCCGACGAGCACAACCATTCAGAGCAGCGCAACAAATTCTAAGGAAGATACCGTCACAAACGAACCCACGAGCAGCCCTCCATCTACCACTTCGGTTGTTCAAGAAAGTGCAAATAACACAACTGCGATCTCTTCGCTGACGAAAAGCAATGTCTCACCGGAGAAAGCACCCTCGCCCAAAGCCAACAACACCCAGACTCAAGATCAGAGCAAACCCCACTCGGAGCCTTCTCAGTCTCCCAAGCCGAGCCCTTCATCGACAAATACAACTCACAATCCCGACACAGCGCACAAGAAACCGCCAGCACACTCCTCCTCGCCGGCCGCCCCGATCCCATCAACACAAGAATCCTTCTTCAAGTCCATCTCGAAACGGCTCTCGACCCTCGAATCCAACGCAACACTTTCGCTTCAATACATCGAATCACAATCTCTACAACTCCGCAGCGCCTTCACCGCTGTGGAGAAGCGCCAAATAGCCAAAACGGAATCCTTCCTTTCGGCTCTGAATAATTCCATATCAGCCGAACTCTCCGCCTTCCGCCGCGACTACGAGCAGCTATGGCAGTCGACCGTAATCGAGCTCGAGAACCAACGCCGCGGCTACCGCGAGGAGAACGGGCGCCTGGAGCGACGCCTCGAGGGCCTGGCCGACGAAGTCCTGTGGCAGAAACGCATGGTTGTAGTACAGAGCACCTTGCTCTCCCTCTGTCTCGGGCTCGTCATCTTCGCGCGCGTGGGCACCGGCGCAGAGGGCGTCGGCGCGGTCTGGGCGCGCGCTCAGGGACGCAGCAAGGGCTGGACGTCCCCCTCGCCCGGCTGGAGTCCGGCGCTGAGTCCCGTAAGCGGCAAAAGGGGACAACGCGAGAGCAGTCCGCTGTGGCGGCGCGTGCAGAGCGAGGGAGGGCTGAGCGATATCGATGGTGCGGCGGCCGATGTCGATACCCCCGCTGAGGAAACTGAGGAGCATGACACGCCGCCGCGTCCGAGGCCGGAGCTCATGTTTCAGCCCCCGACGCCCAGGTTGGCGTCCCCGGGCCATGACGGGGGGCTATTCGGGGCGCTGCCTGAGAGGCAGGAGGCTGAGTTGAAGCCGCTGCCGTCGCCTGCTGCGTTGCCGAGTTCGGTGGCGGAGACGCAGAGCTCGCCTTCGACGCCTACTGGGTCGCGGGATCCGCCTGCGTTCATTTCTAATGGGTCTGGTACCGATAGCGAGGTCTCCACTGCTGGAAACTGATGATGCAGAGCTAGCTGCGTGGTGACGAAGAACAGAGAAATGGGTCACACCATCGAGGAAGATGGGAAGATGGATTTCATGATATGGTTTTATTTTTGCATAGCTATGGCGTTTTGCGTTTTGTACGATACCAATCAATGCTGTTTCAATGATGATTCACAGAGAGAGACACTTTTTGAATTGTTCGTTGACATGTGAGATCACGTGCACCGAACGCAAGGCCATATAAACTCTCTCCTGCCTTATCCATCTATATTTCAAGACTACACCGCCGGCGTCACAGAACTCATGACTTGGAGCACCTGGTTTCCTTCTTACGAGGGACCAGATGACTCTGTCAACTCATTCGCACATCGGGGAAGCCTCCTTGGGCAGGTCGAATGGCACGACACTTCGTTGGCCTCGTGGTACGACTGATCGAGCGACTTATCGTCTGTCAACGACTTTACTACTTTGCTCGCTATGTTGCCTACTAAATAGTCTGGTGGAGTGTCCAGCCTGGAGTCTGGCGAGGAGTCTAGCGAGAAGTCTAGGATGGACTATTGTAAGGAGTCTGGCGAGTAGTCTGGCAAGCTGTCTTACTAAAGGGTCCTGGTATCATGGTTGCGCAGCTGAAGTTCAGCAAGCAGCGTGTTGGGTTGTACAGTAGCGCATACAGGAGCCCATCGACGGAGACAACCTTACTTGGCAATTGAAAATTGTCAAGCTCGAGGTCTGTTTTGACAGGGCGCTCAATTCTATTCTGGTATGCGGCCGGGTCCTCCTCTACCCTCACGGCCGTTCTCCGTCTGCATTCGTCATGATGACTTCAGCGGCAACCCGATCGAAGAAATCTTCAAGTCCACGGCTGTCGAAGAGAAGAAGCAAAGTAGATGGCATGAACTACGAAAGACGACTTACTATGCATTCGAATACGAACCTGGTGAACTTCGAAGACAAAGAGCATAGCGATTATGTTCTGAGCGTGGGGGGGTTAAACCCCTCTCGATGAAGAACTAAATCAGCAGGCAATATAGAGGGGTAAGGCATGGCAAAGGCGGCGATTCTGTACCACGCGTCAACCATATATAGGCCATCAGTCAGATGACTGGTCCACGATAATGCATGCATGTCGCATGCAGCATGTGGTCAATGTATGGTGACACTGTGCGAAGGAAGTCTTTCACACGTGACGATACACGCTGGCATGCATGATGCATGTCACTTGTAGGTTATATGGATGGCGTGGTAGATACGCGGCCTGTAATATGGAATGGCTCGTGTGATAGGTGGTAATCTATCTCAGATATGCCGAAGTCGTGCATGATTGGTCGAAATCGTAGGCCGGTACTATTCGGTTCCTGCAGCACGCCCAAAAGAACGGTTAGACGTACAAGTACTTGATAGATGGCTGTGATTTTACTCTACCGACAGGTTGTGGGCGAGGCGCCAGGATGAACACTTCTGGTTTGTGTGAAGGCATAGGAGTCCTGACGACCCGTGTCTGGCCCTGAATGCTTCATTGGTGACGCTCGATAAGTACTTGGTATCATGTCTGTATCATGCATTGGTGGACTGTTTGGAGTCAGGTTTCTCTTGGCTTTGAAACGCGCAGGATGACACCTGGAATGGTCGTTTGAGGATTGATCAACGATGTTCAGACAGGGTCGAGACCTCCAGCATGAGCCGATTTGGCAGGTTGAAGGTTAGCTGCAGAAGTATGTTTGTTGAAGCTCGAGCGTATGATGTCGTTGTTGCTGTCGTCTGCCGATCTGATGTGCGAACTGTATGGTAAGAATAGCAGCTCCGACTGCGTTGTATGCACGACCGCATCACAGATTGTGATACGCAGAGAAACCCCACCATCAAGAAGCTGATGAGAGGGGCACAGAGGTTTGAGTCGGTAAGCTAAAAATTACGGCAAGCTTGGAATCTGTAGTGGCACCAAGCTATGCTGGCTGGGAGGTGCCGCGTGCTGCCGACCAGTAAGACGGCACGCAACCCGAACCTTGGCCGAAGAGTGCATAAGACTCGGGACCCATAGCACATCGAGGAGTTGGTATAAGGGGTTGTCGGTCTCGTGTCGTATTGATATCGGTGTAGCGTTGCTAATCCCAGTTTTTATGCTTTGATGTGTTGCCTGCGCCGAGGTAGGTCGAATGTATGTTGTTTGATGTCGGAGAAAGGCTGACGGATGCGGAGTAGGGGTCGCGAAATGGCACTGCATTAAACCGGGCTGCACGCACAACTGACGGAAGAGGCGTCGGTCATTTTGTCCACGGGAGCAGGTTCAGGGTTTGAAATCGCCGAAGGACCGTGTCTGATGCGCGAGTGCAGCGCAACATGATCCCTGGAGGCGCGAACGTAATGTGAAAGGCTAGACGGGCCATTGACGAGTATTGGCGGTAGTCTAAGGAAGACTGGCGGGCGGAGAGACGACACGCCCCGCCGCAATAACGCAAGGAGTGGAGTAGGCAGATGAATCTGGGATGCTCACGTGTCGAAGACGTTGCGGTCATCACACAGCACGGCCGCTGGTTCGCAATCAGAGCTACAGTACGGTATGTATCGATCGTGGGTATCCGGCATGCCGGACATCATCTAGTCAAGCGAAGATGCGACGGAGATGGGTTGCATGAGCAAGGCTGGCGGTGTTCCTGAGACCAAGTCAACGGTCAGAGAAGTCGACGTTGATGTGTACAGGCGAGAGTAGATGGAAGTGACTGACTCGAGGCGGAGGTGAAACACACCTCAGCCATCGTATTTATCCGCGAATAGCAGCAGATCGTGGTCGTTGAAGCAGGAGATTTGGGTTGTAATTTACAGTTTCGGAGCACATGAGTTGAGCACCGCCTGTTCACGATCCTTGGGTTCATACATGTAAGAAATTCTTGTGCGTCGGAGTGGGTTTTTGTACTAAGCGATTCGCTGGGTATGCAAGAGGCAGAACAAGAGGAAGGAGCGTCCAAGGCTGAGGCTGCGTTGTGGCAGTCGCGACTGCTGTTGTCGTTGCTGTCAACGTACAACTGGCAGGCGCGGGTGACCTCGAGCTCTCGTACCTGACCTGGCCTAATTTGGCTTGCTCAACATGAGGCTACCTATGTGATTAATATTGCACTGTAGAGACCAGCAAGAGCGATATTGCGATACTGCAATATAGACAGAATCGTAGTAAAGCGATACACGCACAAGAAAAGCCACAAAGCAATTTCGCACACATGCAACCAATCGCGTGGCCTCAATTACAGATTCCCATCCTTGTTGACGGATCGTGAGGTGGGTTTGACCTTTGACGGTCTAGGGTGTGCCCGGTGTGGGAGTAGCAATTCTGATCTGGCGTGTGACCTCGTCGCAGGGGCCACAGTCCACTTGCCCAGTAATAATCGAGGGTTTTGCGGTGGTCTTGGTGCATGGCAGCGAGCGACAAGTTGCAACGCCGAATTTGTGGGCTCCTTCCGGCGCCCGCCTTCCGCTTTCCACTTGTGTGAGGTGCTGCTGCTGGTGCTGCAGTGATTACAATGCCCGCTCGAGCTTGTGCTTGGACTCACTCGCTCATCTCGTATCGTATACACCTTCAAGATCATCTCGAACGAAGAGCTCTATCGCGATTCTGAATCCGCATCAAGAAGAACTGGATGCGCGGTGCTTCTCTCACACTATCCACTGACTCGACACCCGATAAAGTCGTCCTATTCTGCTTCAATTCACTCTGTTATTGAAGCTTTGGACCCTCGTCCACCGACCGGCCGGCGACACCTGACCTGACTAGCCCAGTGCATCTAACTGCCAACCGCTGCGCACTACCATACACTTACCGTAGTCTGCACTCTTCTGTTTCCAACACTCCGTCATCTCTTTCACACCATTTACTCCTCACTCGACTCTTCCTGCTTCCTGTTGGCTGACATCCTCTGATTCGGTCTATACACAAAGCTGTCGAACCCTCATACTTTGACACCCGCATTGACAGTCACGCGAGATCGGCTGTAGCTCAATTTGATTCCTATCCATCTGCTCACCACTACCACTTACTCCTCGTCGATCACAAATCAACAACAATCGCACCCTCGTTGACTCTCAATTCTTCTCGACCTACAGACTCTGTCAACAGACCGACCGTCACTGTTGCTGCTCATCTCCGCATCTAGCCAAGTCCCCGCAGTTGTTGCTCGAACTTCAAGTTCCCTTCCGACGACGCTCCAAACTCCAGCACGGACATCATACTTGCCCTTAACCTCATCATCACCGCCATCGCTTCGACCAAAGCCTCCGACGACTCGATTCTAGACCGCCATTGAACAAGTGACAGGTCTATACTCTGCCGTTTTGTACTGTACCCGGACCGAGACATGTCCCAGAACCGACCTGCCTTCTCGAATCTACGAATGGGTGGTAAGCAAACCCGAAGCCATTGCGCGCTGTATCGTGTCGCAACCCAGCTAATCCATGTTTCCAGAGGTAATTCGTGAAAAGGTCCAAGATGGACTGACGGGCGAGACGAAAGAGATGCAATATACCCAGTGCAAAATCGTTGGCAATGGCTCTTTTGGTGTCGTCTTCCAGACAAAGTTGTCCCCTAGCGGAGAGGATGCCGCTATCAAGAGGGTGTTGCAAGACAAGCGCTTCAAGGTTTGTACCATTGGACGACTGTTCAAGTCGGTGTGAACATTCTGGTTGACAGTTTCATACAGAACAGAGAACTGCAGATTATGCGTATAGTGCGACACCCAAACATCGTCGAGCTCAAGGCATTCTACTACTCGAATGGTGAACGCGTATGTTGATCAAGTCGCACGTTCGCAGGTCCGCAGCAACGACTGACAATCTCGCAGAAAGATGAAGTCTACCTCAATCTCGTCCAGGAGTTCGTTCCTGAGACCGTCTACCGCGCATCTCGCTATTTCAATAAGATGAAGACCACCATGCCGATTCTCGAGGTCAAGCTCTATATCTACCAGCTGTTCCGCTCTCTTGCCTACATCCACTCTCAAGGCATCTGTCACAGAGATATCAAGCCGCAGAACTTGCTCCTCGACCCCAGCAGTGGTATCTTAAAGTTGTGCGATTTTGGTAGCGCAAAGATTTTGGTGGAAAACGAGCCGAACGTCTCATACATTTGCTCAAGATACTATCGCGCTCCCGAACTCATCTTCGGAGCCACAAACTACACTACCAAGATTGGTAAGTCCATGATCACACCATTCATGCGGCTAATGATCGGCTGCTGACAAGTACGTGATAGATGTGTGGTCCACTGGCTGTGTCATGGCAGAGCTCATGCTAGGACAACCCCTTTTCCCAGGAGAATCCGGTATCGACCAGCTCGTCGAGATTATCAAGGTTTTGGGTACGCCGACGCGCGACCAAATCCGCACCATGAACCCCAACTACATGGAGCACAAATTCCCTCAAATCAAGCCTCATCCATTCAACAAGGTACGCATTCAAAAATTTCTCCAAAAACAATCGAGTTGCTAACAGCGTACAGGTCTTCAGAAAGGCCGACCCAAGCGCAATCGACCTTATTTCCAAGTTGCTCGAGTATACCCCAACTCAAAGGTTGTCGGCGATCGAGGCAATGGTTCACCCATTCTTTGATGAATTGAGGGATCCAGCTACCAGACTCCCTGATTCTCGTCACACCAATGGCGGCGTCAAAGATCTCCCGACCCTTTTCGAGTTCAACCATCATGGTTCGTACATCCTAGAGTCAGGCTAAACCATCTCATGTCACTAACCAACTCACAGAACTTTCCATTGCTCCACAACTCAATCAGCAGCTCGTCCCGCCCCACATGCGACCGGTCCTGGCTGCCAAGGGTCTCGATATCGAAAACCTTCAACCATTGTCCAAGGATCAAATGATCGCGCGGCTGGACTGAGCCGTCTGTCTGATCCAAGAATAAATGTCATGATATTGCAATTTAGCGGCGCATCGGTATTCCCTCAGACTTCAGCCTAGTAGGCGTGGTCTTCTTGCGAGGCGTTGCTCACTCCTGGTCGGAACAAGCATCATCAGCGACTTGGCTGCGGTTTTCAAAAAAGGTTCTTACCCCTTTTCATAACGCAAGTATTCCTTGGAAGGACTTGATGACGATGTTGTTGAGTAAAAAGTCACGAATTACCACTTTTCAAGCGTACAATCTCCTGAATTTGCTCACTACCAGCGTTCGAAAGTCGAGGAATCGATTTCAACGTTGTGTTGGTGCGGCGGAGATTCACGTATATTGGCTTGGGTAAAGCACGATGTCAATGATCAAATTATCAGTGGTTGGCGGATCAGCAAGCGTTCTCTTATCGGTAGCAATGTCTGCAGTTGAGCAGGCAAGCCTATTGAGCTTCTGAGATAGCACGAGTGTTGCGGCAAAATACAGCGTTGCCTCGAGCTTTGTACTACGAGAGGCAGATGCTGACCAAAGTGCTATATTCTGTTTCACTGCGCTCAAGGCCCTGTGTTGTTGCTATTGGATACTCATAGACAGAATGAATGGCGAACAAAGTACATCGTTTTACTCCATTTACAGCTTCACTTCCACAGCTTTCAGCCTTCAGTTGGCCTTTCGTGCCTTCACTTGCGGCCTCTCCATTCAGTTGAGAGCGCCGCGCGCCTTCATAAATCGAGCTCAAGTGGATGCGACCTCTTCTGAACAGTCTTTCCACCTTCCTCTGTCATACTCCCACCTGCTTTCCTCTTCCAACATTACCGACTTCATCAGCCATGTCTTCCGCCATGGAGGATACCATGGAAGTCGAACATGATACCGGAAAAGCACAACATGATTCGCCAATGGCAGAGACTGAAGCGCATCCGAACACGCAAATGTCGGAAGAGATCGTCGCTGGAGGCGAGAATCAATGCCCAGCTATGGACATTCTGGCCGAGTACTTGCAGTCATTTGGGACTTTATCTTCGACAGTGAAGGAGGCGCTCGACCATTCTGCCAAGCCCGCAATCGCAGGCCGCCGAATCGCTGTCCCGCGCGGGCCAGGCCGAGCCTTCCGTCCCGGTAACTTTCCAGCTTCATCTCATGCGACCATTAATTCAGGCCGTAGAGAGTTCAATAAGCTGTTGCAGCAGACGACCCCTCATCCACATTCCCTTGGACAATCTGACACATACAAGCCTGTTCAAAGCATCGACAGATCAATGGCCGACTTTGAGAATAGAAGAGGAGGAGAACGCAGACCGTACAATGGGGGTGGACGCAAAAGAGGAAGAGGTACGAACAGAATATTCGAGAAGGAGTGATATACCATTGGTACTGGTTGCTGAGACTATACAGAGGATGACGATACCTACGACCGTCGCGACCGACCTCAGAATCGCCGCCGGTACAACGACCGACACAATGATGGTCCACCACCTGGCTCGCGACTGCGAAAACAGCTGCTTTCTGTCGCCGAATCTGTACGTTCTCGACCGCGTTTACATAGTGATAGCTGGCCTAATTCCATTCTAGGGCATGCGCAATCCAGAAGAGGAGGTCCAAAGCATTGCGAAGATAGCTGTTCAACATTACGGCGACGATTACGTCCGCAACACTTTTTGCGACAACACGCTCTCGCTGTACGTCCGCACTGAAGATCAAGCACGTCAACCCGCCATGTACTGACACAGTCGCAGTGTCTCCGAGCAGCCTTGCAAGATAGTCTTCGTTGCCGCTGCCGTCCAGCACGTCAACCTCGAGAAGCCGGAACTGGTACAAGAGTTGCTTGGAAAGGCGGGTGATCTCGCGCAACAATATCTGGATGCAGGCGATTGGACACGATTCAAGCTCATGCTGAGGTTCTTGGCAAGTCTGCAAGGTCTATACGAAGACGAAGGTGTCTTTCCAATTCTCGAGGAGCTTTTCCAGCGGACAATCGACTTGCAGACTGCTTCCTCGGAAGATGTACGTTGGACAACATCTGTACGGGCATGACCAAACTAACGTCTATAGGCTGTCGGTCTCGAGCTCGTAAAGATCATCCTTCTCACCATCCCATATCTTGTCTCATCCTCCGCTACAGGACTTGAAGAAAGAGTAGCTGAGCTACTGGAGAAGACAGACATCGTCGCCAATGCTCCTCACGTTCTCGAGAATCTCGTCGACCCATACCCTACCGATGACGTAGAGCAGAAGCCAATGCCTTGCTTGAGCATTCTCGCCACTCTGCAGAAGCAACTGCAGAACGAGGCGACCAACGGCTGGCCCTTGTCCTGCATACCTCGAGTATTCCGCGCAGACACCACCAAGGTTGAAGACGACCAGAACGGCGACTCGGAGCCTACAGGATCGCAAAAGCACACCTTTCCATCTATCAACGTCCCAGAGAATATCAATCCAGGGCCAAAGACGCTGTTCCCCGGAATCTACTTTTCCCTTTTCGCGGACCAGGACGTCGAATCAGTACCATCGACCTCGAACGTTGCATCTACCATCATCCGCGATTCCATCGTTGATACTGTCAACCTCCTCGACTACAATCGCAATGTTGCCGCCAGATTTCTCATCGAGCTGGACTGCTACTGGGCTCCCGGTACCTTTGTCAAGCGATCAACTGCATTTGACAAGCTCAAGGACATCCCGGAGGGCAAATCGACCTGGAAGCCAGAAGACATGGTAGTGGATGCAGTCTTCTCTCAGATTATGCAGCTGCCAAAACCCGAGTGCAAACTAGTCTACTATCATTCGCTCATCACCGAGGCATGCAAGCTTGCGCCAGCGGCTATTGCGCCAAGTTTGGGAAGAGCCATCAGATTTCTCTTCCGCAACATTCAGATCATGGACCTCGAGCTTGTCTACCGGTACATGGACTGGTTTGCACACCATCTGAGCAACTTTGACTTTAGGTGGAAGTGGACTGAGTGGTAAGTGATCAACCACTGCTATTTCCTAAAACTTCTTTCTAACCATTTCTAGGCTTGATGAGATCAACAACCCTGACATGCATCCCCGAAAGTCATTCATCCTAGGAGCACTTGACAGGGAGATCCGCTTGTCTTTTGCCAAGCGTGTCGTGCCTACGATTCCGGAGCCATGGCAGCCATTGATTACCGAAGGACAGATGAAGGATTTGCCCGACTTCAAATTCGAGGGTGATCAAGAGCCCTACGCACAGCAAGGAAGAGAGCTCTACAAGCAAGTTCGCTCAAAGACGACCGACGAGGCAGAAGTACAACGTCTCTTGGACGAAGTGTCCGCCCAGGCCACCGAACATGGCGTCGACCCCCACATCGCCAGTACGGACGTCTTTATGACCGTCATTTGCCACGTCGGTTCAAAGTCCATGTCCCACGTGCTCTCGTCAATCGACAAGTCAAAAGAACGTCTTCTCGCAGTCGGCCCATCCAGCGAAGCTGCGCGCAGACAAATCATCACAGCCGTCGTCGAGTACTGGCGCTTCCACCCAGGCACCGCCGTAAACATCATCGACAAGCTGCTGAACTACACCATCATCACGCCCATGTCCGTCATCGAATGGGCACTCCAATACAAACTCGACCGCGGCCGCGCCCTGGCACAAATCTACATCTACGAAATGGTAGCCACGACCATGACAAAGGTCACCAATCGCGTGCGTCAAGTAGTGCTGGCATGCACCGACCCCGCCCTCGCTCCAGAGCAGAAAGCAATCGTGGACGAAACCCTCGTGCGCGAGCGCCAGAGCATGCGCGACCTCTTCGCCGCCATCGAAGACGCCGTCCGTCCCGTCTCCGAAGGCAACCAGGACGACATGATCGAGGCGTTCGATTCTGAGACGACGGAATACGGCCTCCTTCGCACCTGGGGCGACAAGTGGCTTCGTGTTTGGAGGCGCAAAGCTGCTATTGAGGAGGCGACGGTCGGTGAGGCGGCCGTCGCTGCTGGTATTGAGGTCAGGAAGATGGTCGCTGAGATGAATGCTGCGCACGCTGCGAGGGAGGCGGAGGCTGCTGCTGCGGCTGAGGCGGAGAAGGCGGCGAATGGCAACGGTAATGGTGATGGTGATGATGGAGATAGGAGGATGGAGATGGCTGATGATGACGTGGCTTAGTAGGACATGCCATAGGCTCTTCGTCCTCGACCTCGTCGTCGTCAGAGTGGTATGGGACGTGTATGATATCAAAAGGTCCACGGAGGCAAGGTGGCAGATACCAAAAAGTCGAGCATTGAGTCATATATGATACAATATTCTTACAACCGACGCCAATCATGATATGCACACCCCGCCCGCCGTACGCCTGTAAATGTACCCGCATACCCCTCTTTACACCTCCGCGATGTTCTGCTTTGCGTCACCCAACACCTCATCGACCACAGCAGCTCTCTTCCCCCTCGCCCTCACAAAAGCAAGCAACCTCAACGCGCCATGCGGGGTGACGCCCTCGACCCTGCGCGCCTGACCCACACTCTCCGGCCTCGTCTCGCTCAGGACTTTCTTCTCCTCGAAACTCAACCCGCTAATGGCCTGGTAGTCCAAATCACTAGGCAGTCGCAACCCCTCGTCTCTCGCGAAGGCTCGCGCGGTGACTTCCTGCTGCGCCACGTACGGCGCGTACACGCCTTCGATGTGCACTCTGCGGCGGACGTCGGCGCCGTAGTTGGCGATGGACGGGATCAGGGATGTGAAGGAGGAGATGGTGATGGCCGGCTGGCGGAGGAGGTCGAAGGCGCTGCGCCGGCTGCTGTCGCTGCGCATGGCGAAGTGGGCGCCCCATGCCGAGGACGAGAGGATGTGGTTTTGTAGTGTGGACCGCAGGGCGCTGATGTCTGCTTGTGTGCTGTCGAAGGCGGCCATGCGTGAGGCGCTGATGGCGCCTGCGACGGCGCCTAGAGGCGTCAGGCGGCTGTCGGCGTTGTCGGCGCGGGCGGACATGCGGTACTCGCTGCGTGAGGTGAAGATGCGGTACGGTTCGCTCACGCCTTTCGTGACCAGGTCGTCGATCATGATCCCGATGTAGCCGCTGCTGCGGTCTAGGGCCAGAGGCGGCTTGTGTTGCGACGCGTTGCCGGCGTTTATGCCCGCCACCACGCCCTGGCCCGCTGCTTCTTCGTAGCCGGTCGTGCCGTTGATCTGCCCAGCCAGGTACAGGCCGCGGATTGTTTTTGTCTCGAGCGTGGAGTGCAGGGACCGTGGGTCGATGTAGTCGTATTCGACGCCGTAACCCGGTTGCAGCATACGTGCGTTTTCGAGGCCGTGGATTGTTTTCAGCATTGCTTCCTGTGCTGAGGCGGGAACCGTCATGGAGATCCCGTTTGGGTAGATTACGTCGGTGTCGAAGCCTTCGGGCTCGAGCCAGATGAGGTGAGAGGTCTTGTCTGTGAAGCGTATGACTTTTGATTCTAGAGAGGGGCAGTACCGAGGGCCTTTGACTGTCTCGCGAATGTGTATCGATTTGTCCAGGTTTGCGCGTATTATGTCATGGGTAGCTGAGTTGGTATGTGTGCTGTGGCAATCGAGTTGATCCATGACTGTGACTGTCGGGTTCAGGTAGCTGAAAGGCATGGGCGGGTCGTCGCCTGGTTGTACTTCCAGAACATCAAAGTTGATGGTCTTGCCGTCGAGTCGTGGTGGTGTGCCAGTCTTGAGTCTTCCCATCTTGAAACCAGCGTCGCGTAACGATTTGCTGAGTCCCGTCGTCGCTGCTTCGCCCATACGACCTGATGGGAAAGTTTCCATACCGATATGGATCTCACCACCAAGAAATGTGCCTGTAGTGATCACGACATTGTTTGTGGGAATCACCTCGCCGCTCTCCAGCCGCACACCAGTGATCTTCCCAGTTTTGCCGTCACCTAGCTCTTCTCTTTGCAGCACGATATCCGCAACCTTTCCTTCCAGTATGTTCAATCCAGGATAGTTCAACATCTCTTCCCGCATGTGTTGCTGGTACAGTGATCGATCAATCTGCGCACGAGGCCCCCAGACCGCCGGTCCTTTCTTCTTGTTGAGTACTCTGAACTGTACGCCAGCCTTGTCGACTATCCTTCCCACCACTCCGTCCAATGCGTCGACTTCTCGTAACATGGTTCCCTTGCCGATTCCACCAAAAGAAGGGTTGCATGAACATACGCCAAGATTGTCGAAAGATGGTGTAACTAGTGCGGTTCTTGCCCCGGTACGAGCAGATGCAGCAGAGGCCTCGCAACCTGCATGGCCACCTCCAATAACCACCACATCGTAGTGACTAGAATATATATTAGCGATTGCTTAGAGTAGACGATGCGAAGCACATACTTCAGACTTCGATCAGACACGGTAGCGAACGCCCGTCGCACGAGTCTCGCAGACCTTACTCGAGGCGCATGACCCCATAGCCGTCTGGCTGGAGCCGCGACAGTGAAAGGCATTATCAACCTCTGAAGCGACACAGTCAAGGAATACGGAGGTCTTGGTCGATAAATTGTGCCTCGTAGTATGCGGCAAAACCTGGGGTAAGCCACTTTCTTAGCGCACGGGATGACCCGTTTCTAGAAGGATGTGACGTGCAGGTGCCTCGCCTTATTTCTAATCAATAATTATCTTCACTTGCAATTAGTCGCGTGCCTCTCCTAGTCGAAAACAGTCACGCAATTCAGCGACGAACAATTCACAACTTGCAAATATGGTGTTGCCAAAGTCGAAAAATGCCGTCGGGCTGGGCAACAGTCTTATGAATGATCGCTTCGGCAAAGGCAAAGGAGCGGACATGAGAAGAGGCAATGCACAAGGAGGTGTGGTACGAAAAGATCAATTCGGCGACAACTATGTCACACCGGACAAGAAGGCAGCCGCATGTGAGAAGATGCGATCAGTGACGGAACAAGGTGCTCTGGACGAGTTTTTGTCGACTGCCGAACTTGCTGGAACCGATTTCACCGCCGAGAAACTCAACAACGTCAAGATCATTCACACCGACCAGAAGAACCCGTATTTGTTGTCTGCTGCGGAAGAGAGGGTGCAGGTCAAGAAACAGCAAAAGAACAAGGAGAGACTTACCGTACCGAGGAGGCCCCAGTGGGACAAGAACACCACCAGAGAAGAGCTGGACACGAGGGAAAGACAGAGCTTGTTGATGTGGAGGCGAGGCCTTGCGGAGCTCCAGGAGAACAACGACTTGCTTCTGACACCATTTGAGCGTAACCTGGAAGTCTGGAGGCAGCTGTGGCGTGTTATCGAGCGAAGTGATCTGGTCGTGCAGATTGTAGACGCTAGAAATCCACTGCTCTACCGCTGCGACGACTTGGAGAGATATGTCAAGGAGGTTGACAAGAAGAAGAGGAATTTGTTGCTCGTCAACAAGGCAGACATGTTGACGCACGAACAAAGAACAGAATGGGCGAAGTATTTCCTGGATAACGGTATCAGATTCAAGTTCTTCTCTGCAGAACTGGCTAAGGAAATCAACGAAGCCAAGGGTCTTGGTCTACAGGATGACGACGAGGATGATCTGACTAGCGAAGAGGATGACGAGGAGGAGGAAGAAGAGTCTGAGGAGGACCCAGTACAAAAGGAGATGGAGAAGACGCTAGATGGTGACGAGAACGCACTAGCAAAGGAGGCGCGCAAGCTTGATATTCAAGATGAGGAGGACGAGAATGCGAAATGGGTAGACGAGGAGACGATTGACGATGACGAGGATGATGATGAGGAGGACGACGTCGTCAATGCGACGCTCGAAGAGTCAACACGCATCATCACAACAGACGAGCTCGAAGCGCTCTTCTTGCAACATTCACCGAAGCAAGCAGCCAACGCAGACGCTTCACAACCCGAGCGCAAGACGCAGATTGGTCTGGTCGGTTATCCCAACGTCGGTAAATCTTCTTCCATCAACGCCCTTCTCGGCGCAAAGAAGGTCTCGGTCTCGTCGACACCTGGTAAAACAAAGCACTTTCAAACGATCCACCTGTCACCCCGCGTCATCCTCTGCGATTGCCCAGGTCTTGTTTTCCCAAACTTCGCCTCGACAAAAGCCGAACTCGTTGTCAACGGTGTCCTGCCCATCGACCAAATGCGTGAGCACACCGGTCCTGCGACACTGGTAGCTTCACGCATTCCGCTATCCTTTCTCGAAGCGGTCTACGGTGTTCAGATCCATATGCGCCCTCTTGAAGAAGGCGGTACTGGTATCCCGACCGGGTCCGAGCTCCTGCGCGCCTACGCCCAAGCACGCGGTTTCATGACATCCGGTCTGGGACAGCCGGACGAGTCGCGTGCGTCGAGATTCGTGCTGAAGGACTACGTCAAGGGTAAGTTGCTGTTCTGCCACCCACCGCCGTCAGATCCGCCAATCGACACCAAGGTGTTCAATCGCGACCTCTATGACGCGGCACATCTACCTCAAAAGCGCCGCGCTGCATTGGCAGTACAAAATGTGCCGGAGACAGACCCTTCGCTCATGGACGAGGAGCCCGATATGATTCCTCTACCAGCGCCGGGGGCCAAGACCGCACATCTGGACAAGAAGTTCTTTGGCCCCGGTCAGGGAGTCGGCAATATGACGACGCCGTTCCATCACAAGTACAGCGAGCAAGGACAAGCTGCTGAGACGGCGCGCATAGAAGGACTGGCGGAGGGAGAGAGGAGGCCGCTTACAGGGCGCAAGGCGAGGACTATGCTTGCGCTGGAGCGTGATATCGATCCTGAGGATGTCAAGAATGCGATGGGCAAGGGCGGCAAGAAGCACTTCAAGGCGAACAAGAGGGCCGCCAAGAAGGTCAGGAGTGAGTATGATTAAGGGACAGTACCAAGCGTTTCGCCGGAATCAATGTGGATTGTTGATATGTATTCCCTCAATGTTTACTAAATGTGATGTCACGCGATCAGAATCAGAAGAAATAATTCAGTTGATGTAATAGTGCGTCCGAAAAGGCTACACGGACATGAGAACCTTTGTATCCATTCCCACAAACGTTGAAATTATTATTTTCTGCCATGGATCGGAAGCTTTGTCTAAGTTATGCTTCTTGACCGTTCATGCAAAAGGAATAATAGGTTATTTCAATACTCCCCGATCGCGTGCATGCGTGGCGACTTTCTGCTGAAGGGTGGTTTCACAGTAGAACGCGAAGCATTTACAGATGCTACATATATAGGAGACAGGCATCGAAGACGTGAAACGCATGTTCAACATGTATGCCTCACGTCAGTCTCAGCCACCAATTGGCAGTGCAATTGATTATTTTGGTGGGTGCTGCATCCTCTCAGCTCCTCCAGGGTCAGAGTCTCGCTTGGCGCACGTGACAATCTTAATCTTAGTCATGCGCAGCTCGGCAGGATCCGAACGCGGAAAAGGCCAAGCCACACATTCAGCCTCAAATCTGACAAGCTCGAGCTCTGGAAACGCTGACCTGACCGCACCGCAATTCTTCGTGATCCTACAGGCACCGCCAACATCTTGGGGCGTAAGCAAAATAAGGTAGCCTACCATCTGTCGCCACATACACCAACCATGACGCTTCCAGCGGTTCTCGAGGCAGTCGAGTACTTGGCAAACTTGGCAGACGAAGATCGCTGTGGCAATGCAAGCTTGCTGACTCCAGACCTCCACCTCACCTGATCAGCATTCTTCGACGTTTTGCAACCACTCTTTGATGAGATCACACGAGATCACACGAGCTACTGCCCGGTACGGTCGGCAATGTAACTAGGTATTTTCTCAATAGAGAAATATCATGACTTGTTCCAATTGAGAAGATCGACACATCGACACGCGATGGTGGAGGTTCTGCGATTGTCCCGAGCGGGGGTCCGAAATGACTTCTTCCTGATCTTTTCGAAATTCACCGAAAGACGATGGAAAACCACCTATCAGGCATTGATCACCACGTTTTTCCACGGCATCATGCATCATGTGGCGCCGCACACGATCCGGACACTCCCCGCTCGCATGATCTAATGCACCAAGCGACTGGTTGCGAGCCCGATATGGCGATACAATGCTCCGTACCCTTCCCATGCGCTTCAATAGGATCTATTTCGGCTGAACCTTGTACTTTATGGACCGCAGACGGGCTACCCTTCTCAGCTCGACTTACCCAATCACGGTCATACACAGCCGGCCTACTGCCGTCCTCATGCACAATCGCTTCTTATCCCGACTTCGCTTCATGCCTGACTGTTGACATGATGCAGAACCGCCCCTCTGCGGATACTTTTCTGTCATTACCACGATCTATCATGGCTGAATTCGTCTCTAATCCCTGCCAAGTCTAGTCGACCGCTATCATAACCTTGATTATACGAACCGATCGCGCGGTGCAAGCGCCGTGTTCGCATCAGTTCCCAGCTAGGTACGATGTACTGTACTGTTCCAACATCATCCGCCCCGTATTATTATTTTGGTTATGACTGCTCCCACCCACGAGCGATCAGATCCACCTAGCAGGGGTCGAGTGTCAAGCGAAGCATTCTGAGCCGCAGTTCCAGCATGACATTGTTGGTAGGTAGTCCCTTCTATTCAAGCATACATAAGGTAGGATCTCCTCCCAAAGCCAACTGATCATCCATCGATCTCATCTCATACTTTCCACATTATGGCTCCCCAGACTGTCACAATGGAGGCTCTTCTCAGACAGACCGTTGGAGCGTTTGCCGTGGCTGCAATCCTTCTGTCTACAAATGTCTCAGCTATGCCACAGATCACAGTCACCCCTTCGGCCATCACGTCGTACTCAAATTCGACCAAGCCAACAGCCGGCGCCGCTGCTTCGTCCTCGATATCATCTGCTCTCGCCGAAGCTGGTGTGAGTAGAGCTTCTTCGACCGTCACAAGCAAGGCATCCCTCGTGGACTCTTCAGTCATCTACACACAGCATGCTGCACCAACATGGGCTGTTGGTACGTGAACATCATTACTTTCCTCACGGATCGATTCTAATATTATTTCCAGGCGGACCAGCTGCACACAACTACTATGGACCAGCATTCCTCCCACATGGCACACACAACTTGCAACCAGCTTGTCCCCAGAACGAAACCAACGGTAACTCAGAATGGGGTCTTCCCGGCCGACCTTCGATACCCCAGTTCATCAACACACCTGGAACGCCCATGCAGAATGGATTTCCTTGGGGTAACAGACGCGCCAACGACACCAACTACTACTCGACTGCCTCGATCCCAAACACTGGAGTCACAAGAACGTACGACCTTACCGTTTCCTCCGCCACTATCAAGCCAGATGGTGTCGTGAAGCCGGCTCTGTTGATCAACGGTGGTTTCCCTGGTCCGCTCATTGAGGCAAACTGGGGTGACTGGATCATGATCAACGTCGTCAACAACCTTCCGAATGAGGGCACAGCTCTGCACTGGCACGGTCTGCTTCAGCAAGGTACTCCCTACTACGACGGTGTGCCAGCTGTTGGCATGTGCCCAATCGCACCCGGCAACTCCTTCCAGTACATGATTCGTGCCGATTTGTACGGATCTTCCTGGTACCACTCTCACTACTCGGCGCAGTACGCTGGTGGTGCTCTTGGTCCAATGATCATTCACGGTCCACTCCAGGATGACATCAGTTATGATGTAGATGTTGGTCCTGTCATGATTTCGGATTGGTATCACACAGAATACTTTAAGCTCGTCGAGCAGACCATGGCTCCAGCTTCCGAGAACCTTGGCCCGCCATTGTCGAACAACGTCCTCATCAACGGCAAGAATAACTACCCGTGCGCAAACACCACCCTTGAGTGTACACCAAACGCCGGTATCTCCCGATTCAACTTCACTTCTGGAAAGAAGCATCGTCTGCGCATCATCAACACCAGTGCCGAGGCGGTTTTGAAGTTCAGCATCGACGGTCACAACATGACCATTTTCGAGAACGATTATGTTCCAATTGTCCCATACTCTCAGTCCGTGGTCACTCTTGGTGTTGGTCAGCGTTCCGACGTCATTGTCGAGGCGAATGGCAATGCCAATGGATCATACTGGATGCGCGTGAACTCGACCTGCTCTGCCACTGACGGCATTTCTCCGTTCGCTGTTGCAGCAATCTACTATGAGGATGCCGACACAACCTCGATCCCAACTTCGTCACCATCCTACACCGACGCGCAACTCGCATCGTGCAAGAATGACGACCTCTCTCTCACCGTTCCATACTACCCAATCGCACCAGCTGAGACTCCAGGTGAGACCCAGTCCCTCACGATCACCTACGCCAACAACGCGACCGCGAACACGACCGGTTACAACGTCTGGTACATCAACAACCAGACCTTCCGCGCCGACTACAACGACCCAGTCCTGCTCGAAGCGAACTTGGGCACGACGGACTTCGACCCCGAGTGGAACGTGTACAGCTTCAACGCGACTTCCGTGCGCATCATCATCAAGAACACCTTCACCGGCGGTCCACACCCGATGCATTTGCACGGCCACAACATGCAGATCCTGGCGTCTGGTGTCGGCGAGTGGGACGGAACCATCACCAACCCGAACAACCCACAGCGCAGAGACGTGCACATCCTCGAAGCCGCCGCTGACGCCAACACACCCGGCTTCATGGTGCTGCAGTACGAGCAGGACAACCCAGGTGTCTGGCCATTGCACTGCCACATCGCGTGGCACGTGAGCGCCGGCCTGTACGTCAACGTGCTGGAGCGCCCATCAGAGATCGCTGCCATGAACCTGCCTGGTGTTGTGGGCCAGACGTGTCGCGATTGGTCCAACTGGACCGGCCACGACGTCGTTCCTCAGATCGACAGTGGATTGTAAGATGTTCTTTTTCGACTTGTACAAAAACCACATTGGGATAAAGGGATAGACATGGGGTTTTGCTTTTTGAAAGATACCTTTTCCCGCGCGCGCGGACGAGTTATACATAGCGGTGTATATTTTTTTTTATTTTATGATTGATGCTTAATATAATGTCAATACTTTTGCTATCATCTTTTTCCAATAATTCGTAAGATTTATGTTTGTCGTCTACAACTACCAGTCACTATGTGCAATATGCCTTGAACAAATCCATTCGCTTCGTCCAGATTCGAATAATCAAGACTGTGTCAACCAAGATCCATCCTGGGTCCCACGATCATGACGAGTACTCTCCAAGACAGAATCCCAGATTTTCCATGTCACTTAATCTATCAATGACTCAATCAATCAATCTCCACGATCTACCTAGTGAGTCCATGATTCCAAATGAAACCGGATCTCAGAACCGACCGCACGTCCACGATCGCATTATTCTCCATCATCTCACTCATCTTGCAACCCCTGTCAGTCACCGAATACTGTCCAGATAGTTTGGAACCAATAATCCAATATCCAATATCAACCAACCACTTTCCGTCCTTTCCTCAGCCGCACTGCGAAGCCATAAAAGCTTGAGCGGGAAAAGCTTCCCATTCGAACCACTTACCTATTCAGGCCTCGACTGAGAGCCATAAAGACTACTCTCGGCCACGTTCCTTCAGCTCTGAATAACAATCTCAGACCAGGGTCGTATGGCATGCCGTTTTCGTGAACAATACCAGGATGGTGAGCCAGCCCATCTTGTTGAATTTCAGTCAGATAACATAGTATCCTCACTCATTTCCAGCTGCGTCTCGAAAAGCCATAAGCTATGAAGTATGAAGTATGGAGTATGAAGTATGAACCCTCGCAACTCTGGCTCACAGACAGGGTATCATCAATAATGTCAACGCCAAACGGGCAGGTAGGTGCCTGCCTGCAGTACCGCCGCACTGCCGCCTGCCGCCCTGCCGCCTTACGCGACACGATACGGCAGGTAGAGATCACGCAGGTACTGTACCTTGCCTTGATCATGGATCAGCTCGCGGGTACGGCACGCTTGCTGTACATATTGTGTGCTTGATGCAGGGTGCCAAGGATCGCGCTACGGGCTACGGTTCGGAGAATGAGCATGCGAGGTTGCTAGAAGCACCCACTGTGCGCAACGTGGTTTTGAGACACTATTTGACAGACGTCTCCGGAGGACGGGGCCCCCCGTGCCGTGGCCCCGGCCGTCTTGCCTGATTGAGTCAATGGATGCCAAATGCTGTCGATAACAATCAACCCATGTGCATGAACCAACAACATGATGCTTCTTGTGTGTGTTTATTGTTGTGGACGGTCATGCTTGAGAGACAGCAGGTGTTTGATTCCTGCCTGTCGCTAGTTATGCGCTCGTTGAAGCGGTCGAGCCGGCTCGCGATTACCAAGGGACACTGTGGTATCAAGGTCCTGCAGCATGTAATGTATGCGCCACTACTCTCGAGGTAGAGTCGTGGGTTTTGCCCTTCCATGGCTCAGAGGTCTCTCTGGCACGCTCGCTATACTGGTACAGGCCAGGCTTCTGTACCCGTCTCGAACGTCTGAGGCGGCTCATTCCCGAGAGTCAGAAATCTCATGTAAACAAACACCAGCAGACATATCTATTTGGGTGGGATCAACGCCGGTTGTATCTTGAGTAATGGTGACTGCCTTGCGCATACCGCGCAAGATACCTGTCACTGTGTCGACGGATGACCGAGCGGTCCCGTCTGGACAGTCCTCGGGCATATCAAATAGGTAGGTCGAGAAACTTCCTATCCTCAGATGTTAAGCATGAACAAACCCACAAGCCAGTCTCGGACCAGCCGTGAGATATCCGTTCGTATCTCAACTCTCGTACTATGGAACCCACAGAGGTCGTCTGACCCTGTGCGTTATCGAAGCCCTCGATGGCGAAAGGAAAAGCCCCGGAATCGTTGCCATGTCGCGGCGTAGTCGGTGGGCGACAACACCTCCTCGACCGGACTGCGCACATCTTCGGAGCGAGCCATGTCGCTCGATCAGGTTGATATGCGCGATGTGGTAGCTCAAATATCCGAATGTAGCACCTTTCCATTTGCATCTCTGCCTGTGATGGCAGGCGTCTTGTTGGGGCCATTTATTCAGTACGACTTTCTGAGGTGCTTCCGGTCATGGATGGATATCGTAACCTCATTCAATTTCGGAGTACTTCTTCTTTGCCTGCGTAGATAGCCGGTCCAGAGGAAATTGAACGGACTGTACCTGAGCCACAGGTACTGCCCCGGTCGAGTATCGTCCTCTCGATCAGACATGCTGGCTTCATGCCTAGTAACAGCCTGCTGGTCTGGTCCTGGATGCTATGCTTCTGTCGGACTCTTGCTGAATGGTCTGTGTTGACTGAAGACTGCCTGTAACTTGCAGCGTACGCTTGCCGTGCTAGGTATTCTCCTGCTTATACTCTTGTGTGAATCAAAGCTGCCGTCGTATAGGGAAAAAAGCTTGACTCTACGCATAATCAATTGATATATCGCATTTATCAGAACATCGAATTTGCTCGCTAGTATGTATTCATATTGCTGCCGCTTCCAATCAATCGTTCTCAATCTCGTCTACTCCATCTTTCTCTCTGCCAAAGCAACAGCCCACTCGTTCTCGTTCTCGAGCTTCTTGACTTCTCCTGAGGTCCGTCTTCTCCGTCATGTACATAATCCGTCCTTTCTTCAAGATAGATTTATCTCCTCTACTGGCTCTTGGTAGCGGACTCAGCCTGGGAGCGGAGGTTGGAAGAAGTCGAACCACCGTGGTTGAAGAAGCGGCCGAAGAGAGGCGCGATAAGGGAGTTGAAAACGATCTTGGCACCACTGTCTTCATGTTAGTGCCGTCACACGGAAATGCTATGTTGAAGATGTACATACCCAAATTGAGGAATAGCCATCCAGAGGACAAGGACAAACTTGAAGGTGTAGTAGAATGCTGCATCAACACGTTAGCTGTCATCAATCCACAATGCGGATGTTCATGATACGTACGGAACCAGTAGACAGCGTTGACAGCGCTCTCGAAGAGGGTCAAGAAACCGAACGAAACCCAGTACTGTAACATGTCAGCTACCAATTGTCCCTCGAGTATTTTTTTAGCCTCGCGTCGATCGTGGACCACTTACAGTGAGCCACTGAGTGTCATCGGTGGTGCTAGAGCTGAACAGCGCTTCGATCGAGTAGTAACCCGGAATGAGGAACGCAGCAAAGTTGACGAGGAACTCGCCGGCGATGTTGAAGAAGACAAAAGCTGCGTAGAGCGCGCCGAGACCGAGGACGATGTAGACCTTTGGCACCGAGGTTTGCTGCTCGAAGTTTTGCAGCGCTGGATACTTGGAGAGCTGGGAGAGGAGTGTTAGTGGCTTGATTCGAGACAGAGAGCAGAGCCTTGAGGCATTGACGATGTGCTTTCGCTACTGCTGCTGCTGATGATGATAGCTTACCTCCTTGTCCAACTGGCTCATGTGGTGGTTTGCGCGCTCCTGGAACGACATATTTGCGGCTGGTATTCGAGTGATCTATGAATCGGCGAACTGAGGGTGAATTGACAGAATGTCGTGCGACGAATTGCAATGCGATTGATGCTGAGTTGGCGATTATTGAAGCTTGAGGAAAGCTGTACAGTATCTTTCTAAGCTGTGGCTTGGGAAGGCTACGGAAGGAACGGTCTCGTGCGCATGACGTGCGTGACGCGCGCATGCAAACAGTGCAACTATTGCCGTACAAATTCGCTTAATTGTGCACGTAGCCATCATAAGGTAGTACCATCATCTTGTTTACTATCATTGATACCGAACAGTCCACACGAAAGTCTACTTCGAGTCACATTGTATTCGGCTGTTAACATTACATAGACGTTTCGGTATGAAAGAACAGTATCATCACTATATGAGCCTCACACTGGAATATTGGACAAGGTGTAGGTAAAGTAGTATGAGATTATGATTAGACTATTATCAGTGGATATACTAGATCCAAGTACTATTATGTGCCAATACCAGAGTGAGACCAGGCTCAGTGAAAAAGAAAGACAAAGGAAATGTGACCACCCTAGACTGCGGAAGTAGTAGGGCGGATAGCAGTGATCAGAGTTGAAGGAAGTGCAGGAATGTATGCACGCTTCGCCTCATCTCGCTTGATGTGAACACTACCTACGGCACTAGTAACAGCTGGCACGAGGCCGGTTGCAGATGCGCTTGAAGAGCTGCTGGTCTGAGTAGTCGAAGCCGACGAAGAAGCCTGCTTGGCAGTCGTGGTGAGGGTAGTAGACTGAGTCGATGCAGTAGCCGAGGATGAAGAAGAAGCTTGCGTAGCAGTGGTAGATGAGGTCGAGGTAGGAGAGGTAGTGGTAGTGGTGGTGCTGCTGCTGATGCTGCTGCTGCTTCCGACAGAGGCCGATGCTGTAGCGCCGACTTGAACGATAGGGCTGGTGCTGCTTTGGGCTGCGGAGGAAGACGAAGCAGAGGCAGATGATGTGGCAGAAGTGGCTGTCGTACCACCGACTCCAAGGGAGATGGAAACGAGCGGGCTGGTAGTCTGGGTCGCCGAAGAAGACGAAGACGCAGTGGTGGATGCTGTACCGCCGACACCGACTCCAGCTGAGAAGGAAGCGAGCAAGCTGGTGGTCTGGGTCGCAGTAGAAGACGAAGACGCAGTGGTGGATGTCGTACCACCAACACCGACTCCAGCTGAGAAGGAAACGAGCGGGCTGGTGGTCTGGGTCGCCGAAGATGATGAAGTTGCGGAAGAGGATTGCGTAGCACCGAGTCCGGCGGAAACAGAAACGAGCGGGGTGCTGCTTGCGGTCGCAGACGAGGACGAAGCAGAGCCAGAGGATGAACCGCCAAGACCAACTGATGCTGATACGGAAAGAATTGGAGTGCCGGAAGCAGATGAGGCAGAGGCAGATGATGAAGAGCCGAGACCGACTGATGCTGAAACCGAAAGAACAGTATTGCCAGAAGTGGCAGAGGTTGTCGAGGATGATCCAGAAGCAGCAGAGGTGGCTGTAGTAGAGGACGCTGAAGCAGTGTTGGCCGCATTGCCCACCTGGACATTGACAACGGTTGCGCCAGCAACACCGACACCGAGAGAGAGGACAGCCGAGCTACTTGCAGAAGATGAGGCTGTGGTTGTCGCACTAGTGCCGGATCCAGCACTAAGGCCGACAGAGAGGAGCGGCGTAACACTTGCAGAAGTGGAGGCTGTACCAGTCGCAGTACTGCTGCCGCTTCCACTCGAGCCGAGGGAAAGAATAGTGGTAGCATCAGCAACGGCGCTGGATACGACGCTGCTTGGCTGCTGGACGTCAGAAGTGATGGAGGCGACAGCGCTGAACAAGACGCTGGAGACGGCGCTGGTTTGAGCAGAGACGACGCTGGATACGACGCTAGAGACGCTGGAAAGGGCGCTGGTCTGTGGCAAGTCCGTAGCATCAGAGACAATGCTGGAGACAACGGTGCTTGGCTGCTGGACATCAGAAGTGACGGCGGCGGCGGCGCTGGACAAGACGCTGGAGACGGCGCTGGAGACGGCGCTGGACTGTGACAGGTCCGTAGCAGCAGCGGAGACAGCGCTAGATACGATGCTGGAGACGGTTTGCGGAATGCCGGTAGCGAATGCAGTGTCAGTGCCGGTAGGTGATGCGAAGATCGTAGAGACGACGCTAGACACAATGCTGCTTGGCTGCTGGACGTCAGAAGTGGCGTCCGCGATGGCGCTTGACAAGACGCTGGAGACGGTTTGCGGAACGCCGGTAGCGAATGCAGTGTCAGTGCCGGTGGGTGATGCGAAGATCGTAGAGACGACGCTAGACACGGCTGAAGACAAAGGCAGGTCAGTAGCAGCAGAGACAGCGCTAGATACGACGCTAGAGACGGTTTGAGAAAGGCCGGTAGCGACTGCATTGTCAGCACCTGTAGGCGATGCGAAGACCGTAGAGACGACTGAAGATACGGCTGAAGACAAAGGCAGGTCAGTGACGCTGGTAGGGAGGTCGCTACTGATGACGCTGGACAACAAGCTGGAGATCTGGCTAGTGACTGGCAGGTCGGTAGCGGTAGCGGTAGCGGTAGTAGGGAGGTCGCTGCCGATGACGCTGGACAACAAGCTGGAGATCTGGCTAGTGACTGGCAGATCGGTAGCAGTGGTGGTTGGAAGGTCGCTGCTAATGACACTGGACAACAAGCTGGAGATCTGGCTAGTGATTGGCAGATCGGTAGCAGTGGTGGTTGGAAGGTCGCTGCTAATGACACTGGACAACAAGCTGGAGATCTGGCTAGTGATTGGCAGGTCGGTAGCGGTGGTAGGAAGGTCACTGCTGATAACGCTAGACAACAAGCTGGAGATCTGGCTAGTAACTGGCAGGTCGGTAGCGGTAGCGGTGACAGGAAGGTCGCTGCTGATGACGCTGGACAACAAGCTGGAGATCTGGCTAGTAACTGGCAGGTCGGTAGCGGTAGCGGTGACAGGAAGGTCGCTGCTGATGACGCTGGACACCAAGCTGGAGATCTGGCTGGTGACTGGCAGGTCGGTAGCGGTGACAGAATCGCTGCTGAAGGACAAGGCGCTGGTGGCCTGGCTGACTGCTTGGTCGACGGCTTCGCTGACGGCTGGGGTAGCTGTCGACAAGACCGAAGAAACCAAGCCTGCATCCACGGAGGTAGTTGGCGTTGCCAACAAAGTAGACAAGACAGAGCTCAATGAGCCATCGTCGGAGGCTGATGATGTTGCCAAAAGCGTGGACAAGAGAGTGTTCAGGTCCGCATCGCCAGTGCTGGTTGGCAGCAGGGAGTCTGTGATGGTGTTGCTTGGGATGACAGACGCCAAAGCAGAGCTGAGTGAATCAGAGGCGTCCGTTGCGGCAGCATCAACGACCGAGGTTGCGGAAGTCAAGATTGAGAGCGAAAGGCTACTTGGGGTACCGGTTGGTTGCAAAGTCGAGACAATAGAGTCCAGGATCGTGTCGATAGTGGATACCGGTGTGAAGTCCGAGCTAGACGTCATTGAGGCCTGCATTTGGGAGGTAGTCAAGCTAACATCTTGTGTCGAGGTTAAGGTAGTAGACTGCTGAGCCTGAGAATCGGTGCTTGGAGCCTGTGTTGACGAAGCAGCATCGCTAGAGCTGCCCAGGGAAATGGAAGCTGTAAGAATGGCAGCCTCAGAAGTGGTAGCATCCTGGTCCTGAGTACTGGAGCTTGCCATGCTAGCATCCGTTGCGGAGGACGAAGACTGGCTCGAAGTTGTCACAGGGTTCTGAGCAATGTCAACGCTGGACAGGGTCGAGGCCGGAGTAACAACAACAGTTGGCTGATCCTGGGTCGAGGACGGGGACTGGGTTGCAATTGGGATACCGACAGCAGTTGGCTGACTGATAACAGAGGAGCTTGATGGAGCCTGTGCAAAGTCAGTATTTTCTGGCCCTGCCGTTGATGTCACGAAAATTGAGGTATCCAGGATGCTCGACGAATATGAAGATAAAGGAGTTGCCGTGGTAAGAGTGTCCTGGTAGCTCAACGATGATGTTGACAGAAAGTCCGTAGTATTGGGGCCTGCTGTGGACGAAGACGTATTATCCAGGTCGCTCGACGCAGTCGCCGAGAAGAAACTGACACTCGACGATGAGGGTGCCAACGACACAGTGTCCAAATCGCTCGAGGACGCGGACGACAAACTGGTGGTGCTGGGTATTGCTGTAACCAGAGATTGACCGTCGAGGTCGCTTGACGAAGATGTTGGTAAGAAATCCGTGGCACTCGGCGATGATTGAGACTGGGTGTCGATGTCTGTGGAGGAAGGTGCAGACAAGAAACTCGTGGTGCTTGGTGTAGGTGCAACCAGAGACATTGTATTCAGGTCGCTCGACAAAGGCGCCGACAGAGTACTCGAGACAACGGTCGACGACAAAACTGGCAAGTCTGTCGAAGTCTGTGTGAACTGCTCAGTGGTAACTGGATCGACCGAAGTGAGGCTCTCCGAGGATGACGAATCGCTTGTCAAACTCAGTGACGTTGTGGAAGAAATCAGAGAACCATCCGTAAGGTCTCCAGAAGTTGTCACGGATTGATCTTGACCGTAAGAGGTGACGATGGTTGAGATGAAGACCGTCGGATATGTGGTTGGCTGCTGACTTGTGGAAGAGGGCAAATCGAGACTGGTAGTGGAAGGTGTAGCCTCAGATGTACTCAGCTGCGTTTCCAGGTATGTGCTTGAAGCTAAATCGGACGACTGAGGAGAGCTTGTCTCGACAGCTGCCGTTGAGGACGGACTGCTCGAAAGGCTCTCCGACATGGTGGAGAACCCGCCTATGGCTTGTGGTAAACTGGTCGCGAACCCAGTAGATGGTGCATCCTCAGTAGAGATCGCAGAATCCTGAGATGCTGAAGTGATATCCGCAGTCCCGTCTGGAGTACTGCTTGGCATCGAGGTCGCGTAAGTACTGGAGGATGAGTCCAAGTAGGACGTCTCCTGTGTGGTAACCGACGAGTTGTCAGGCTGAGAAGTGCTCGTTGCGGAAATCGATGTCGCAAATGAAGTACTGGAGGTAGTTTGCTCCGTGACATAGATGGAATCAGAGGATGATACCAAAGTACTATCAGGAGTACTTGTCGGAAGCAAGATCTCAGATGTGCTCGATGGCAAGTCTGAGAACGTGGTACTGTCCGCCACAGTAGATGGTGTGTCGGGTTGCAAAGTGCTGACCGTGCCCTGACCGGGGGTAGCCTGGGAATATGTTGGCTGAGAAGTTTGTGGCATCTCTGTCAGACTCATAGTAGGTTCACTGTCGTCCAAAGGCTGACTAGTGGCCGTGTCAAGTATGTCACTGCTTGGTGTACTGGTACTCGAATAGGACATGGTCATAGTCGCTTGAGGATCAACCGTAAGACTCTGAGACGTCATAGCAGCTGTACTAAGATCGCTGGGCTGTGGCGATACATCGGTCTGAGCATTATCGTCCACGACCTGACTGCTGATTGACTCCGTAACGACGGTGCTTGTACTAGTGATGCTTGGATCAGGCGTTGTGAATGTCGCTTGAGAATAGCCAGAGCTGGTTGTGACGACTGTAACAACATCGCTGGGCTGTGCAGATGCATCGATCTGAACACTATCGTCCACGACCTGACTGCTGGTTGACTCCGGAAGGAAGCTGCTTGTACTAGCGATGCTTGGATCAGGCGTTGTGAATGCCGCTTGAGGATCGTCAGAGCTGGTTGCGCTGACATACAAGCTCTGGGCTGTAACAGTGGTTGAGCCAACATCACTAGAATCCTGAGTCTGGATGTATACGCTGGCTGTCGCCGACACCAAGGGCGTGCTGTCAGGGCCAAGAGATTCTGTCGTAATAGCGACAGAGCTCTGCGTTGAGGTACTGCCTGCATCGGAGTCCTGAACGCTAGAGTCACTGAACGCCGGTGAGTCTGAGGAGCTACTGGTGGCGGGGTCGCTGTTTGTAGTCTGCGTAGGCGCTGGACTTGAGACCGTAATGCTGTCAAAGACATCGTCAAGACTGCTCGTCTGACTTCCGGAGGTGGCCGAATCGGGAGTCTGTACAGGCGAAGCAGCGCTACTGGTAACCTGCATCTGCGTGGTCGTTTGGACATCGCTTGAGGTAGTGAGAAGACTCTGCGTTGTTTCTGTATTCGAGGTCTGACTATCGGATGTAGGTGTGTCCGAAGACAGAGTCTGCGAATCAGTGTTCACGGACGACATCACTTCAATCTCTGTAGGGACGAATGTCGTGATTGAGGTACCGTCATCAGATGTCGTGCTGGTGAAGGTTGGCTGCAGCGATGCGTCTGCTTGCAAGCTGGTCGGCTGACTGAATGTCTGCGAATCACTCGAAGAGGACGTTTGAGAATCTGTAGAGGCCGACGTAGTGTATGAGCTACCATCATCCATCATCGTGCTGTTGACGGATGTGGGCTGCGGCGATGCGTTCGCTTGAATGCTGGCGGGCTGGGTGAGCGTCGGTGTATTGGTCATAGCATCGTACGAGGTTACCATGCTCGAAGATGTTGATGTTGGCACTGGATCATCGTTCGCAGCGCTAGTGTCGGCGACAGGCTGCAGCGATGCTTCGGCTTGGGTGCTAGTTGACTGCATGAAGATCGTAGTACTTGGTGTAGACTCATCAAGGTTGACGGAACTCGAACTCGTCGGCGAAGGCGGTGCAGTACTGTCCTGAGTACTGGACAATGATGTCTGCGAGAATTGACTGCTGATCGTACTCTGCATAGCATCGTAGAAATTGACAGAGCTCGAAGACGTCGACAGCGGCGCTGAGCTGATGTCCAGGGTGCTAGAAAGCTGTGGGTCTGTGGACTGGGTACTCGCTGTACTTGAAGTAGCGTCATAGGAATTCACAAAGCTCGAAGGTGTCATGGACGGCGCTGAGGCGTCACCAGGGGTGTTGGCAGACGGTGTCTCCGAAGACTGGCTAGTCGATACCGGTACAGGCTGAGTGAGTGTTGACGTACTTGCTGTAGCAACGGAGGAAAGTACCACGTCCGAAGACGTCGAAGCTGGCACTGGAACACTATCCAGGGATCCCGCAGAAGGCGCCTCCGAGGAATGACTGCTCGAAGCCGTGCTTTCCGCAGCGGATGGTAATCCAGTGTCCAAGTTTCCAGAAGAAGTCTGCGTGCTCGAGGCCGCCAGGGCCTCAAAAGTCGACTGCGCCTGCGCAGAAGTGGACAAAGAGGAAAGATAAGAAAAAGAAGAAAAAGTCGAAGCATCACTGGATATCACGATGGGACTCACCTGGGAAGATTGATCAGCAGAAGAAGAAGAAGCTTCGCTGCTGCTTGCCTGTGCCGAAGACATAGACGAGGAAACAGTGCTAGTGAGTCCCGAAGGCGAAGCGGAGGATGCCGGTGTGGAGAGGCTAATTACGATTGGAGACACAGCCGGGGCAGAGGAAGACTGTGCAGCTGGCGAGCTAGTAGCGGAGGAGCTCTGAGCGGAGGAGCTTGGGATGGAGGAGCTCTGAGCGAAGGAGCTTGGGATGGAGGAGCTCTGGGCAGGACCAGCCTGAGTAGTCGAAACCTGAGAGCTGGTAGCTGGCTGTGTAGCTGGGTTGACAGGTGCAACGATGGATATAGAGGCCTGAACAGAGCTAGATGCAGAAGCCTGAGCGGTGGAAGGGCTTGGGCCCGAGCCCAAAAAGAAAGACGAGAAGCTCTGGAAGAAACCAGTCGCGGAGCTACTCTGGCTAGAAGACGTAGAAGTCATGACTTGGCTGGAGCTAGACGTGATCTGAGCAGGAGCCGCTGCGGAAGGAGTGGAGATCACGTTCTGTCCGCTGGTTGGTGCTGCAGAAAGGGAGTTGCTGCTGCTAGAGCTGGCAACTGAAGCGGAGCTAGAGCTGATTGATGAGGAGGCGCTGATAACGCTCTGAGAGGACATCAGAGAGGCAACGCTTGAGCTGGACTGCATGCTCGAAGACACGACTGGGGTTGAGACGACCCTGCCACCGGTTGGTGGAAACAAGACAGGGAAAGACAGGACGTTGGTTGAGCTGGAGCTGGAGCTGACCTGCGCAGCAGAGCTAGCGGCACTCTGCGAAACGACCGAAGACTGGGCGCTGGAAGACTGGGCGCTGGAAGACTGGGCGCTGGAAGACTGGTCGCTGGAAGACTGGACGCTGGAAGACTGGACGCTGGAAGACTGAGCGCGTGCTACGGAAGAGCTGGCGCTGCTCTGCATGACAGAGGTCGATCCAAACTGGGATTGAGCAGGGGCCGCAGATGAGGAAGTCGAGGAAGCAGCCGAGGAGGCAGGGCTCGAACTGCCGAAAGAGGCACTTACTGAGGCGGCGGCTTGCAAGCTGGATGACATGACTGGGGTTGCCGAGGAGCTGGCACTGCTCTGCATAGCGGAGGAGAAAGCTGACGAGGTGAGGGTAGATGAGGATGCTGGAGAAGCAATGCTCGAGCTACCGATCGAGACAGCAGACTGCGACACGGACGAGACGCTTGGAGTCGAAGCCACATTCTGTCCAGTAGGGGCGGCAGACAAGAGAGAAGAGCTGGCGGAAGCTGCAGATGAAACAGAGCTGACAGCAACCATAGAAGAGCTCAGCGAAGAAGCCTGGCTCGAGACACCGACTGAAGCAGAAGCGGAAGCGCTGACAGAGACGCCAACCGGGCTGTTCGAGGCTGTTGAGGCCGGGACCACGTTCTGACCGCCAGTTGGTGGAGCAGTCAGAAATGTAGCACCGCTGGAGACGGCGGAAGAAGCGGAGCTCACAACGCTCTGGGCTGAAGAGGCTGCAGCGCTGGCCTGAGACTGGACCGCTGAGGTCAGAGACGAGACTGCAGAGCTGACTTGGGACTGCACTGAAGAGGCTGCAACGCCGCCCTGAGACTGCAAAGACGAGGCTGCAGAGCTGACTTGGGACTGCACTGAAGAGGCTGCAACGCCGCCCTGAGACTGCAAAGACGAGACTGCAGAGCTGACCTGAGACCCGACTGAGGAGACGGCGGAAGCCACAGGGAAGCTGCTAGCAGACACGGACGCCGAAACGCCTGCAGACACGGAAGCGGAAACGCCCACAGAGATTGGTGCAGCAGTGGCGCTTGGCAAGTCCGAGGTCACGGAGCCAACAAGGCTGCTAATGACGCTGTCAATCGAGCTGATGGGTCCCTGACCACTGGTGGACAAGGTCGTGAAGATCGGCAATGTAGCAGTCGAGATCAAGCTTGAAGTCACTACCTGGTGGTTTCCGTCGTTGACAGAGGACAGCATGTTGCTGACGATGGCGGACAGGCTTGGTGTGGACAAGCTTGCAACCGAGGATGTCGTCGCTGCAGACTTGGTCGACTCGGTTGTGACGACATGTCCGGCTCCGCCTGGCTTGGTCAAGCTCAAGCTATCGCTGGTCGGGGAGGCCTTATCCGTAGAAGACGATGACTCCTTGGTCGAGGAAGCCTTCTTGGTCGCCTTAGCCTTCTTGGTCGCCTTAGCCTTCTTGGTTGCCTTCTTGGTCGCCTTCTTAGTCGCCTTCTTGGTTGATGAAGCCTTCTTGGTCGAGGAAGCCTTCTTGGTCGAGCTAGGCTTGGTCGAGGTGGTCTTCTTGGTAGGGTGCGGCTTGGGTGATTCGGTGACGACGTGGCCGTGCCCACCTGGCTTGGTCAAGCTCTCGATAATCGTAGATGACTTCTTCGTCGCCTTGCCCTTCTTGGTCGAAGATGACTTGTGCTTTGGGTCGTCGGTCGCAGGAGTTGGCTGCGCGCTAATCGTAGTCTTCTTAGTCTTCTTGCCCTTCGGCTCGACCGGACCGTGCCTGGTCACACATTTGCAAGCATTGGTCAGCTCTTCGACAGTCAACTTGTGAACAGCTGCAGGAGTCTTTGAGGGGTTGTCCGTCATGAGCCAATCGTCACAGAAGACATGAGTCTTGGGTTCGTTGGTTCGAACATACTTCACATCCGTTCGGATGGCATCGCAGGTGGCTGAAGGTTCATTAGCAGGAGTACTATGGGGCAGTCTGAGTGGCCTACTCACCATCGGTTGCAGTAAAAGCAGTAGATTGTCTGACTGGCTTGCCTGCGACGAGTGGCCCAGCCAACGCCAGCAAGGCAACAGCCTGCAGGGATGAAGAAAGCATTATTATTATTAAGAATTAGTAGAGACGCTGTAGGGTCTCAAGAGTTGGTAGCGAGCAGCGTGATCTGCAAACGAGAGGCAGGGCATCTCGGTATATATCAGATCTGGAAGCACCTACCTTGAACAACCAAACCAAGACTCGCCATAGAGACTAGACGTTTGTCGACGAGACATTGTTCTCCATAATCCGATATACCAGATATGCCAAGCTCGACCATATTCAGACCAGTGCTCCTACAAGCAGACGGTGATGTGCCGTGTCGCCCACGTCCAGACCATGTTATCTCGACATGACTGAGCATTGGTAGAGGAAGCTCGGTCTCAGTCGGACACAACGTCTTTAGCGGTCGTCGTCCAGAATTTGGTAACTCGGTGAATCCTTCGAGGTTACAAATAGGTAGTTCTCTTGCGATTGCGCTGATATGAATCCATGCTTCGAGTTCTGAAATCGTAGGGCCAAGAATGCTGACTAGATGGAATATCTCTTGCTTCTCTACATTCATGATATTGAGCTGATCAGGAATAGACACCGTAGAAGCACACTCTCTACATCTTCTTCGTGATTGGCTCGCGGCTGGTCGTCAAGGATGAAGCCAAGAAGTGCGTTCTGGAAACGGTGTGGGGACTGGAGATGTCATTGTACTTAGCCTACTGTGTTTAGGAGTATACGGCGGAAGCGAACCTTGTCGGTCCTCTGGCTCCGACTGTTGGAACGGTCTTGTTTATATCGAGTCAGGATTCAAGCAACAATCGACTAAGTAGAGAACGAGGCGTATGTGATAGTGTCAGCCTCATTGTTGCTGACTCGTTGGTGCTTCAGCCTTCAGCCCACGGCGTCTCGAACGTGAAGACCGGCCACGACCGATTCTTCGAGGCTGCGGTTCGGTATCTGGTGACCGCATTTTGCGACGATATATCGGGGAGTTGCATCGATGCAATGACGGCACGGCAATAATGCGAGCAGACAGGAGTGACGCAGTACAGGTAAGGTCAACATAAGAATTATGAAGAAGATGCTTAATTCGCACAGACGGCAGGTAGGTTGCGGCAGAAGACGGGATATTTAGGCACTAGCCGATCCGGCTACCAACGGTGCCGAGCCGCCCACGGCAAGAGTTTGATTGCATCAAGCATAAAAGGCCGAGTCAGTATAAGGGGACGGCTGAGTCAAGGAACGTGTGTCACCAAACTCAATATGGACGGTGAAAGGCGGCCGTAATTGCATCCCTCAAATGATCCTTCTGATTGACTAAACACATCGGGCGAGGTTTATCGCCTTGCAACGTCTTGTGGCGCATTCGAGACCGTCTGTATACCCCACTATGGACAAAGACATGAAGCTCCCGGTGCATGCTGGTCTATTACAACCCCACTATCTCCGAGATTCGTCTGTCCGTTGTGCTCGTACAGAGTACAACTCCTCGTCGTAAGAGGCGCCACATCTACTAGAACGTCGTTGCATAAGGCTCGGATCTCGTCCAGCTGACCGAACTGGCTGTGAATCGCCTATTCGGGATTGATCATCAAAGACGCTTTCCCATTACATCGTGAAACCAAGACCCGGCACGGCTCATATAGTCCACTCTTGTCTGTTATCTCTCGAAGTGACAAACGGCTCGTCGATTTGCTTCACCGCCATCTCACTACACAGCACGCTGCGATCGAATTAGTCCTGGACGTCTGATTGACGGCACGTGAGGGGAAGACTCACCAAGCACCGGCCACCAAGCTATCTAGCTCCTTGATGAGCCGCTCCTTCTTCCTCCCAGCAACTACCCCTCTTCCAATTTCGGCCTGCAGCTCTTTGACCCGTCGACCCTTTCCAGCACCGGCCATTGACATGACCGTTTTGGTAAGGCAGTCTGCATGGAAGGCGTGCTGGCATGGAAAGACGAAAAACTGTCGCGCAAGCAATGGAAGGCGGCATATCCAACAGCGCTCACCGGGTTCGACAATGGCGTATCGTTGATCGAGTGCCTTGATATCGTCTCTAATATGCTGTGCTGTGTCTGCAGATTCGTCCATTTCCCTGCGCAGATCATCAATTTGCCGAGAGTACTGTTCGAGAGCTTCACAAATCTCCTCCTTGAAGTCGTCGATGACAATAAAATCCGGGAAAAACGGTATCAGATCTTCTATACGAAGGAGCTCGCATCGCTTCAGAAAGTCCATGGCGGATTTAATGCCCTTGTTTTGCCCTATGACCTTCTTTGCGACTTTGAGCCAAAGCTTCTTGCGCAGTGCAGAGTCGTTCTCGGATCGATCTGCGACCTGGGCTGCAAGCTCGACTTGGTCGTACTTCAACGCCATATCTACTGCAGATGCAAATTGTGACATTGTGGTATAGATGTGCACACAAGACTGCACTCGCTTGTGTGTGATGCATAGTCGCAGCGCAAAATCAGCGTCATAATTCTGCTCGTGATTTGAGCTTTGAGTCTGAAGGTATGATAGTAACGCAGACTCATCAGAGCTTGGATGTGAAGCATAAATCGATACCAGAGTGTTGTGAACTTCTGGCTCAGTGGAGTGGTGCTGATTAATGCAGAACTGCAGATACCGTACTGCTTGATTTTGGTTGAGTGGTACATCAACCGTCTTGCTGTAATTTAGCAGTGTAGGAACAAGCTTCTTTGCCTCCAATCCACCTTGCCGCATCATGACCTCTGTCAGCTCGACCGGTGCGTGCTCCATCAAGACACTGCTGTATTGATAGAACATCTCTGCGGTGGTCTGTTTCTTGAGAACAGCCATAGCCTCCTGCCATCGTTCTCTTTGGACCCAGTACGCAAGCACGTATCCGTAGTCGTTGATCGTATCGGCAAAGTACAGAAGTTCTTCTTCTCTGCCGTGACTGCTGACCAGTTCATAGACTGTCTTGCGATCGAGATCTGATTTGTACTTTGTCACAAACTCCTGGAACTCGCGTCGGATGGCTGGCAGATCATCCTTGACTTTTGCGACTGTTGTCGCTTCTGCCACTTCTCCAGTGTTGGCCGTAATCGTGTCGTCAAGACTGTTCAGTTTGGCCATGAATAACTCGACAAGCCAACTAGCTACCAGGATGCGCTGCATGGTCGCATTCCGCTTCAGGTTTGAGAGCTTGACCAACAAGTACTTTCTTAAAGCGTCTTGCTCACCCTTGTCGATTAAAGTCAGAGCAACCTCTTCGAAAGCTTTACTGCTGCGACCATAAACTGCCGCAGCCTCGGCAAAGTTGCCGCGATCAACCAAATGGTCACCAGAAGCACTCGCTACCGCATCCTTCTGTGCAGCAGTACTTGCATACTTCGAAGCAAGGTCGAATTTGCCATCGGCCAGAAGAATCTTCCAGATATGTCGGTTCTCGTCCGTAACCACGATCTCAAAGATTTCTCGTTGTGTGAACAGCCAATATGTGTTCTTTTTCTGGTCAACGTAAAGTCCGAGACCGGTCTGATTCGGCTCCAGTACGGTCTGATCATAAACCACAGACTCATCAAGGCGATTGACGGCTGTCACACGACCATCTACCAGGCTCAGAACGTGATGATGCGTAAGAGCGATCGATGACACTGTGGCGGAGTTGCTGTTTCTCCGCGTTTGCGGTAGGACCCTGTTTTTCGTCAGTAGTTTCGCTTCGGCAAAAGTCGTCTTGCCGGCATCAGAGCTGCTCGGATTGGCCAATGTCCCGGTAAAGATGCCTTGCCCGCAGAGAGCCGCAAATGCTCTGTTGAAATCTGGCTCACCACCAGGAGCAGCATCTAAAGACTCTGGTGATATGGCAAGAGTGGAGTAACCAGCATCAGATCCTTTGGAATGGTCATGGATCGTAGGGGCCTCGGTATCAAACAGCTTGGTGTAGATCGACCCGCTGTTGTCGTTTCCAGCACGACCACTTCGTCCAGAGAAGTGTAGCAGCTTGTTTGGCGTCGTGACCAAGACCCTTCGCAGGTCTGGTCTTATTCCTCCAGCATCAATCCATAATCCTACGATTGCCCCGTCTGTGCTGTGATAGACATTCTTGACGTACTTCTCCTCCCTCCTGTAGAACTCGTTGCTTGGCTCAATGTACGTCTCATACACATTTCCATCGCTGGCTCCAACAAGGATCTCTCGGGTCGATGCTGTCGGTTGACTTGGGTTCCATGCCACACACTGGATGCGTACTCCTCTTAACCTCGACAATGCCTTGGGTTGGCGCGATTGTGTATGAAGGTAGTAGTTCTCGCCCTGGGCGGTTGTGATAATGAGGTGAGAGGCTGAAGGATCGAGGAACAGCTTCTGTATTACGCCAATCTCGGCGGGCTTCTTTGGGAGGTCAATATCGTCAATGTCCTCGGCATTGTCCAGGTCGAAGCGCAGGAGGCGGCCAGATGAGAGGGCCAGAACCAAGACATTGTTCGCGACCGCTGCAGCAACAAAGTCGGCAGATATATCAAATCGAAGCTGGACTCTTTGCACGTCGAAGATCGGAAGAACGCCGTGATCGCCGTCTTGGGCGCTGCTGGCCGGAGCGTAGACTGTGCCTGCGTCCATTGTCGGGTCCAGAATTGAGTCGCTCAAATGTTACCCCCTGCTTGGACACATTTCTCTTTCCATCTGGAGCATCGTTCGCAATGAATGATCGTTCAATGCAGCCATGCTTCTCCAACGACGACCGACGCATGATGCCAAGCCCCGCATCTCCTGCTGTGATTGACTTCCGGATCAAGACACGTGATTATTAAAGACTTATGTCTACCTTGTAGTACTAAATGACTACTATACTATTCATTTAGTTAACTCTTCACTTAGTGTTGTCAGTCAATATTTCTATATCATTCTATTATAAGATATGTCAGTAGGCTTCAACACTTAATCAAGCTACTGTACCTAAGGTATAGTACATGTACTGAACAACTACTATGTCGGCTTGGCAGCCGTCCGGCAGCTACCGTAGCATAATAATAATTGGGAGCATACCTTAGCAATTTCTTGGCGGGATTTCTTGCGACGAATCTATACAGAAAATGACGTTTGAGCCTCATCAGTCATCCACTGACCGGCTACCGATCCCTCCGACCTTGGCCTCCACCATCGTACTGTACGAACTCACTGGTGCACTGATCATCGCGGTCACAGCACATACGATTCCAATTGTCACGATTCTCCTCCAGACCAGCAAACCTGGTTCACCATACTGGCTCCCGCACGCGCTTTTCCCTTCGACAGCCATTGAAGGCCGACCAAACATGCAAACTTGAAGCTTTGTTTGTCGAATAATGGATGCGGCCTGAAGTATCTCGACCAAAACTCTGCTTGTATCTGCTCTGAGTCATATCCGATCAAACATCGTGCAACAAAACCAAGCACTATTCCCTCTAGGCCAGGCATCCGTCCTCTCTCGGTCATCTCTTAATTCCGTACAAGACATTTCTGGTCGAGCATCTGAGCGAATCACACAGATCGCTCCGGAGTCGGATAGCTGCATCCACGGAATTACTTTGCGACATGCAACAACAATCCGGCTCGCGCAAACGCCCTGGGCCAGGCACCTCACCTATGCCGCAGCAGCCGCCTGTTCCTCAACCCGGCTACCAGTTCGATCAAGGCTCACCCATGGTACCAGACCAGTCCTTCAATCAATTCAATGCAGACAACTTTGCGAACACGACATTCGACCCAAATCTTTACCCATCCTTTGGTCTTGGGCAACCTGCAAATCTCTCAAACGTCAAGTCTTCGCCTTCGAATCAGCTAGTCAGACGGAACACAAATCAACAGTTGATGGTGGGGAATCAAGTGCAGGATCAGTGGCTGGCGCCGCCCAATACCGGAACCGCGTGGGAAGTGAATGATTCTGATCAAGAGTTGGACCGCAAGGCGGCCATGGCCAAAAGAGATGCTCAAGCAAAGCGGAAACAAATACCACCCTTTGTGTTGAAGCTCTGGAGTTTCTTGAACGACAACAAGAATACCGAGCTCATCCGATGGACCGACAACGGAACCGCGTTTACAGTACTGGACGAGGATGAATTCGCTCGCACGCTCATTCCCGAGCTCTTCAAACACAACAACTACGCCTCGTTCGTTCGACAGCTCAACATGTACGGCTTTCACAAAAAGGTTGGACTGAACGCGAACTCGATGAAGGCAGCGGAGAAGAAGACCAAAGACCCAAACGTCTACTGGCACGAATACTTCCGAGAAGGACGAGAGGATCTCCTTTGGCTCATTCAGAAACCGCAGGGCAGCAAGGCTGCGGCCAAAAGGAAGCGAGGACAAGATCCGACGAAAGATCATGGTGACAGTGACGGATCGAGAGAGTCTCCGGAGGTTGAAGGTCAGGTGGGTATTAGGAATAACGCTGCTGACATCGAGAACCTATCAAAAACAGAAGTCAACTCTGTGCGCTCGGAGATTCAGAAGCTACAACGGCAACAGTCGGTCATCTCGAAGATCATCACGCAACTGAAAGAGCAGAACGAGCAATTCTACCGGCAAGCGTCCGAATTTCAATCCATGCATGAGAGACATGAGAACTCGATTAATGCTATTCTCACATTCTTGGCGACATTTTACAATCGCAGTGTAGGAGGGTCAGCAAATTTGAACAACATGTTTGGGAATATGCAGCAACCACAGCAGCCACAGGGAACGGTCGTGGATATGGGCGATGGTGATTTTGCAGAGAACCCGGCCACGAACAATGCCAACATCAATAACAATAACAACAACAACAACCAACAACTTCAAAGATTCAGGAGGCCGCAGCTGCTGCTCGAAGGCTCGCCGGTGCGAGACTCCAGCATGCAACCGGCAAACATATCGTCACTACCACCTTCGAACCGCACTTCCGCAACCATCAGCCCTCCACCTAGAGAATCGCGCAACAACCGCATCTCGTCCCTAGGCGCTCAAGGCGGTGCCTCTACACCATCTGCCCGAGCCTCAACCAGTCCAGCCATCAAAGACGACATGGACACGCCACCCAACATACCATCGGCCTACCCAGAAACCGACGACATGATGTCGTACATCAACGCCGCCAATGCCAACAGCCCCGCCAACGCCTCAGGCAGCCCATCCTTCGACTTCTCCCGCGCCCTGAACCACGCCCAGACAGCCAACGGTCACTCACCACTGACAGCGCAGCAACGCAACGACATGCTCACACTGATCGCATCACAAGCCGGCTCGTCTGCAGCCACCGACAACGCACTCACAAACCCCAATCCGCCGCCCATGCCCAATCTGGACCAGTACGCGCGCACGCAAGAGCAGCTGGAGATGTTGACGCGGCTGCAACGCGAGCAAGACAGCAAAGTGCAAGACCTCGCCGGACGCCTGCAGCCTTTGTCACCTTCGGGCTCGATCCTGGAGCACGCGTACGGGGCCGCGGGGCAGATGAGTCACAACGCAGCTGACGCGACGGGCGGTAGTGATTTCGATATCGATGCATTCATCGACAGCGGGGAGTATTTTGGAAACTTTGACGGAGCGGGCACGGGTGATGCGCAGGATCAGAGCGCGCAGGTATTTGGCGACAATGATCCAACCGGTCTCGATCTCGGTTGGATGCAAACCGTCGGCGGCGACGATATGTTCGGTGGCGCGGCTGGCGAGGTTGCGCAGCCGGAGCAGGGCCGCGTCGAAAGCTTGCATAGCTCGCCTGGCGACGGAGCGGTTGCGGATACTGTGGATGCAGGAGATGAGGAGACGCCTAGCAAGAGGCTACGCAGGAGCTGAGATGTTTGCAAAGACAGATCGGGGGTCACTGAGAGAGGGAGATGGAGACGGAGCAGATTATACCCATGAGATGACGCGAAATGCGATACGCGATACGTTCTTTTCTAACCTACATACATATCCTTACATACACATAGACTGGCGGTAGTATGTTCTACTCTTTCCATCGTTTTGCCGACATTTGGCACGTTTTTCCAATACAGAGACTGCAGATCTCAGTGACTTTGTTCATTGTTGTCATGATTGAAATCGAGGGGTTCTGTAATACATCAGGAGCCTCCAGTCCCATACGATGCTCAAGTTGTGGACGAGCTAGTCCTCAAACGATCCCAAACGCCGTGCTATGCTACCAATGACTTCCGACCTGACCAGTATCTCTTCCCACCGAAGGCTGGCCGGCTTATTTCTTCTTCCTCAGCGTCTGTCCCTGGCCCAAGAACTTGGGCTGCGAATCATCATCCTCGCCGCCATCCTTCTTCTCGCCATCCTTCTTCGGCACAGGCTTGACTTCGTACCCGAAGAACAGCTTTCCAGGCGGCAGACGAAGCGGCTGCGGTCCCGTCCTCCTCTTCATCGGCTTCGCAGTCGCGACACGCGCCGTCTCCGGCACCGGAGTGCCTGGTTTAGGACTCGCTGTCGCGCTGGCCTTGCCTTTCTTCGCTACCAGCCGGTGGCCCGCTGATGTGAATGCTGACTGTGTTCCTTGCGCGACGGCGCTGCTGGGTGCGATGGAGCCGTAGTTGATGGCCTGTGCCATGGTGCCTTGCGGATGCATGTGGCCGCCCATGCCGCCGACGGAGCGGGGTGTGCTGGTCCCGGACTCGGCTTTGCGGCGCTCCATCTCTTCTTTGTAGCCTACTGGTTCCTCAAAGTCGACTGACAGGTCGGTCTCTTGCACACTGATGGCGTTGGATTCATTCTCGGGCTTGATGGATAGCACTTTGATGCTGTAGATTGTGTCGTTGTAGGAGAACGTGAAGATGTCGTTGAGGGAGAGGCAGGAGAAGTTGCGGAAGGCGTTCTCGAGTACGGCTTTCGGGTCCGAGATGTCGAGGAAGTTTGGTGATTGTGGTTGGAGCTTGATGAAGGTGCCTGGTGGTAGATCGGTGGACTTGATCTGGAGGAGGTCGCCGGGCTCGAGCTCGAGAGTCTGCATCAGCCAGTATGGAAGATAGCAGCGGCCTTCTTCTGCGGTAAACTCGAGTACACCACTGTGAGTCCGCTTTTGCTTTGCGCCGTTGATGAGCTCGAAGAGCATGGGATAGGTGATGTGCAGAGTCGTGAGTTTGTCTAGGGCGGATGCTGGTAGAAAGACCTTTCCGCCATGATTTGCTGAGTCCCGTTCCGGACCAGGCAGCATAGCGACAGGATAGCATCGGTAGTATTCATCGAAGCGGCTAGGGCGGCCGCCGCGGTTGAGCATCGCCCGCTGGTACATTGACATCGGGTCACCGTAGGGATCTGAGTATTCGGGTCGGAACATGGTGTGAGAAAAGTTCGAGTTGAAAGTGAGTTTAGGTCAGTAAGTAGTCGACAGTAGTGAAGTTCAAGACGTGAGGTGAATGAACTTGAAGGTCTCGTGTCAGGCATCCACATGTGAAGATGACGCCAGTGGCCCGAGCTTTCGAGATTTGGAGAAGACCAGAACCACAATCGGAGTAATGCCTACCTTACCTATGATTTAATATTGTATCGAACAATTCAGAAGTCGCCAACGCTCCTTACCCACGAGTCGATATGTCAGGTCGCAACACAACTGGCGGCCCAAGACCGAAACGCAATGCAGAGGCACACGACAGGTACACCTCGCCAAACTCGAAGAAACCCCGCTTCGACTACCGCAACCCGTCGACTCTAGCACCAGACGCGCCTGAAGAAGACGCCATACTTGAATTGGATGAGATAGGAAAAGGCGGACAACAAACGAAACGGAATGCGATCAACCTCGACGGCTACGAATCCGATTCATCGACCGAGAACTTCGACACACGAGCCGACGCCAAAGCCGAACTAGCCAAGCAAGAAGGACGACATGGAGACCAACATGGACTTCACGGCTCTTCCGCGGAAGTAGGCGGTGCAGGCTGGAATGCGCGAGCTGAGACGGGCAAAAGCAAAGACGAGGAAGAGAATGACATGTTCGCCGACGTAGATGAGGATATGGCGAATCAGGGTGGAGGAGCAGATGGTGACGACGACGAGGAGTTGTCGCGCGAAGGCAAGAAGAAGAAAGCAGTGCGTTTCATGAACCCAGACGAGATAGAAGGACAGGTACAATCATCAAAGTCAGGCGGACACGTGAGCGCAGACTTCACCCTCAGTAGCGGCAAAGGCAAGCGACCTGCGGAGCAAACAGCAGACCAAGACTCGTCATCAGAATCCGGCGGTGATGAAGAGCGCGATTTATTAGATCCCGAGATCGAGGACGCGGACGAGCTCGGCGCCGGCAGCAAGAAGCACCACGCACCAAAACTGGACGCCTTCAACATGAAAGAGGAGGGCGAAGAAGGTCAGTTCGATGAAGCCGGGAACTTCATTCGGAAAGCGCGCGATCCGGACGCCGTGCACGATAGCTGGCTTGAGGGCTTGAACAAGCGCGACATGAAGCGAGCGCGCGAGGCGCAAGAAAAGAGGGACCAGGAGCGGCGGCAGAAGACCATGGAGGACGACATGGTACTCACCAGCGATTTGTTATCGACGTTGATCCTAAGGCTGGATAAAGGCGAGACAGTGCTTGAGGCGTTGCAAAGGGTCGGCGCGGGCAGCAAGAAGAAGAAAGCTGTGCCGAAGTGGAAGAAGAACAAGAAGAGTAATGGTGATGCGATGGATGTCGACGGCGCAGGTAATGGACATATCGAGGAAGAAGACCCGGCCGAGAAGAAGAGGAAGGAGGCGGTCGAGGAGATTACTGGTGCGGCGGACAAGCTTTTCTCACGAGATCAGCTCGAGATATACGATCAGGAACGAGAAGTGCTCATGCGACAATATAAACGAGAGACGGGCGAGGACTGGGTTGAGCCAGTGCGCACCGAAGCCGATGAAGGCGCAGACGGGTCAGGCAAGATGTGGGAGTATCGATGGTCAGACGCGAGAGACGGAGGAGACAGCCATGGGCCATACGATGGGCCGACGATGCAGGCTTGGAATGAAGCGGGTTACTTTGGCGAAGGCGTCGAGTTCAGATATATCGGTCAAGAAGGCTGGAGTGCGACCGTCGATTTTGTATAGCACGCGAGTTGCCGCAATGGCCTTGTTCCAATAGCTATTCATATAAAAGACATCAACGCGAATCGCATGGAGCTGAGGGAGTCGAGTCTCGTGTCAGTGCCACCAAAATCTCACGCTTTTCTCTGTGTAGGCCGCCATCGGCACCACCTGCTTTTCCTCGCCTTCACGCGCCAAGTCAGTGCAGTCTTGTCGCTGCTACCGTGCTTGAGCGTTCTGTTGGTGTCGATCTGGTTGCCTCGTAGCTCTTCAATCATCGCCCTCAGCGACTTTTGCTCAGTCTGAAGCTCCTCCATCTTCTTGATTTCATCTAGGCCCTCTGTTGCTAACATGGGTACCTTCTTAAAGGTGTAACAACGCATGAGCTCGGCGAACGTCGGCCGAGGGCACTCCATGCAAATTAGTACTGTAGACTGTCCATAGCGATGTTTTTGAACCACTTTGACTCCTGATGTCACAAACACGAAAACACGAAAAGGGAAAGAAAGTAGTAGGAATAGTGATGAAAATTAACATATCGTTATATATACAAGTCCGATCATAACACCATGATACAATACACCCTGTGGTCGACTCCCAAATCCAATCCATCAGATATACTCCGAAAGAGACAGACGCCCGTCGCTGTAAAGCAGTGTCGCAGAAAAGAAATGACTAGTCTTACGACATGGCCTAGAGGACGTTGACGGTCGGGCTGACGGTTGGACCTATTTTCAGTCTGTATCAGTATTAGCTGGTCTCGCTCAAAATGCGCGTGTGTGTATTGTTCGATACCCATTGGCATTCGAATTAGAGAGGTCGAGATCCGTGGCTACGTCGGGGGTGATTGAGAGCAAGTGTCCGCTGCCAGACTTGATGCTCACGCCGACCGTCACCGCCTCGACTGGATCTTCTGATGAACATGATGGTGCTGGGGTGCGCTTACTGAAGTTGATGCCGTTTCCCTCGATGGTGTTGCCATTTCCGTTGCCGTTACCGGCTGAGTTTCCTGCATGCCGGGTTAGTTGAGGCTCTACCGTCTGCTTCGATCAGGAAACTACTGACCATTGCCGTCGTTCGAGCCGCTGTCGTCGCCAGCCGAGTCGGAGTTACCCGCGCTGTTGCCGTCGCCATTGCTAGATGCTTCGTTGCTGTCAAGGTCGGAGTTGAGTGGCGAGAGCGCGTCGCTGAGAACATCTGTCTGGCGCTTGAAGTTAATGCCGTTTGACGAAATGTCGTTTCCATTGCCATTGCCGTTGCCAGCTGCGTTGTCTTTACACCGGATTAGTTTAAGGCTCCAGTTCGCTTCGACGGTAAGACTACTAACCATTTCCGTCGTTTGAACCACTGTTGTCGCCGGCCGAGTCATCATTGCCTGCCGAGTTATCGTCTCCATTTGAAGAGGCACCGTTGTTGTTAAGGTCGGAGTTCAATGGCGAGAGCAGCTGGCTGAGGACATCTGTCTGGCGCTTGAAGTTGATACCGTTTGACGAGATATCGTTTCCATTGCCGTTGCTGTTGCCAGCTGCGTTGTCATTGCCGTCAGACGAGCCCGAGTTGTCGCCAGCAGAATCGTCGTTTCCTGCCGAATTGTCGTCTCCATTCGAAGAAGCTCCGTTGTTGTTAAGGTCGGAGTTCAAAGGCGAGAGCAGCTGACTGAGGACATCTGTCTGGCGCTTGAAGTTGATACCGTTTGACGAAATGTCATTTCCATTTCCGTTGCCGTTGCCGGCTGCGTTGTCTTCATGCCGAATTAGTTGGGGCTCTCGAAGCGTTTGCTTCAATCATGAGACTTACTATTGCCATCAGACGAGCCAGAACCATTGCCTGCCGAGTCGTCACTTCCTGCCGTGTTGTCATCGCCGTTGCTGTTGGCCGAGTTTGAGTTGAGATCGGTGTTGAGTGGAGACAAGGCCTGGCTCAGGATGTCGGTCTGAGGGGCTGGAAGAGGGACAGCGGCGACCGAGAGGGCGAGGGCCAGGACGGCAAGGACTTGCTTGGACAACATTGTTGATAGTCTTGTGGGGAATAGAAGATGTGGAAGAGTTTGTCGTGGGAGATGAGACGATTGAATGTAGGTGCTGTGGTTGATGATGAAGGAGAAGGAAGAGAAGCGTAGAGAAATGATACCGTCTTTATAACTTACCTCGTTCTGCCTCTGCGACGTGATAGCAGCCAGTGCTCCGTGGTGATCGTCGTGGTGTTCATGGTGGTTGAGCGCAGATTGTCTCCATCATCCCGGGTTTGAGTCCTCCACCAAACCAAGGACGGCGTCAAGTCATGGTTTTTGCGGATCGATCACTGACGATCAGTTGTTTCGGCAGCGCCAGCAAGCAGATGCCGTCGTTCAAGCGAGACACCCATGCATGAGTAGAGCTTGCTGGTCACTTGGTGGGTCGTGGATCGTGGATGATCGTGGGCATGGCAGTGTCCAAAGCGCATGTTCAAGGACCAGGGACAAATCCACATCAGCTCACCTTGGCGAGTGATCATCGTGCTCGTCCATGCCGATTGGGTGAGGTACAGGTGGGTAGTGCTATAACCATGCATTGACCGTGCTGATTATCGGAGAATTTGGTGGCATTAGCCGCAAGGTAGACGGAAACTGACCGTGCTGGGTAGAGTCGTTCATGATCAGCGGAGGGATCTTCGTTAAGCATGGTATGTTCGCCGATGGTGTTTCTTGATCTCCGTACTGGTCTCTGTGCTTGGTGGAGTCGAAGGATGACTAGGATGACCGACTAATCCGGTCGAGTGCAGATCACCGCCCGAATGGTAAAAGCTGTTCGCCCAATCCGGTCGTGGCCAAAAAGGAAAGATGCAGGAACAGTCGTGAAATTAAGGTTTTCGGCCGACCCGACAGTTCCGGCAGTGCGGATCCCGACGACTCGTCATGCTCACGCGCCGGTATGGGGCTCTTGCAACATCGACTTCATCACATCGCTCGAGATCCTCCATCAGCAATTATCGCTCATGTTTGGCGCGTTGACGCTGTGGCTTGTTTGACCCAGAAAACCATAAGTTACAGCCGCCCAGGAATGCTTATCTGCACAACATGCTGCTTTTACTCAAGTGGTGAAGCATAAAACAATTGACTTGTAAAAGCGAACGAGCCGGGTAGCAGGCAAGCCGACCAGTAGCAGCATTCGTTCGGACGCACCGAACATGCAGTCAAACTGGGCGAGGGATCAAGGGTTTGAGGGTCGAACCTACTTGACTTGGGGGGACCGCTTTCACCAAGAACCACGAATAGGCAGTGAACCCGCTTGGTGCTCCACACTGAGTCAGTGATCTGCAATTTCCAAGACCATCCTATCGCAGATGCTACGTAGATTTCCTTTTTGATTCGCTGTTACCGCAAGGTTAATCGGACTCCGATGTGTGTCTCTTATTGGCTCTTAGCCCTAATTATTTGCAACGACCGATCGTACTGGTTCATTCAAACAGATACGAGGCATACGGAATCGACGGCTCCGAATCCTGCTGCAACACCGCCCTCCTCGCTCTGATCTCCTTTAGTCCTCAGAAGGTAGCCGGCTTGCTGGTTATGCAACATTTCCTTGACTCCTTTGTGTGATCCATAATCCATCTGACATCTCCACAGACATGTGCCGTACACACCAAGCTCTCCAATGACGCCGCCTTTTTGCATTTCTCCATTACGGAATATCGTGTTTGTCAATGCAGGAGGTTCAATCATCTCCATCAATATGTGTGCAGGCCAATGAGACTCTGGCTGGCTCTTCAAGAATTCTGGGATTGCTTTGCGATAGACATTGTTTCCACCTCCCTCCCGCTGAGGTTTGAGCACATATCTCTGAGCGGTTTCAGGGTTCTGAGCGAGCTTCTTAGCTTCTTTACCAGCTTCGCTCTGATCCAGCGGGTATATCGGCGCAAATGTCTTCAGTACTTCTGCCGCCTTCGCTTTATCTGGCAGAAAGTGCCCCAGATGTGGTGAGTGTGGAGTCGCGAGGACTTGCTGGACCTTCTTCGAGCCAGCAAGGTGGGTGAGGATGTTAGGACATTTGATGGCAGCGCTTCGTTCCACATGAAGTCGAGCCTGCCAATCCACATCGCCTTTGTAGTCCGACGGAGAATAACCGGCCCTAAAATAAACAACCGACACCTCGAACGAGTGATCAGCATTGTGGGGTGGACTGTAGATCAGTGTTCGGTTGTCGTCGAGCTTGGTATCCTGCATAATGTCGTGAAAAGGTAATCTGAACGCTCGTACTCCATGGTTCTCCAGCAAGGCAAACTCAAGATGGCGCTGATCAAACACATTCCGTTCCGGAGTTTGCACCAGAAACAGAACGCAGAGAGGTCGACCTGACTTGGCGGCTCCATATGCCCTGTGCCCTTCGGCGAGACCCCGAGCTAGAGATGGAACTGATGTGCTTGGAGGGAGTGCGGAGGTCTTGATGATCGACTCGCTCGCCGGAGGATAAGCGTTGATCGATGCAAGGTACCGGTGCATGGTCGACACCTTTGTTGACAGTCCGCCGAAAGAAGAGGCGATTGTGTTGAACTCGACTTGCTTGATCGACGTGCTCGTTTCTTTCGCAGACTGGTCTAGGTGAACCATGTAGTCTGACCTGAAGAGCCCCAGTGCGAGATCCTGTTGGGGGTGAGCGTCGTGGATTGGCTTGTGGTCGTAAGGAGATCCATACCTGTACATAGCCTTCGGACTTCACAGCGAGATGTACCTTCCACAGTTCGGCCATGAAGTCGTCGATCTCAATCAACCTAAGCCAGGCATCAGCCACAAGGTTTTATGGTCTTCAACACCGAAAAGGCGTGCTGCAAGAGAGAGAAAACCTCACGAGTCTGGAAACGATCACAAGGAGACTTACTCAACCTACTCTTCAACTATTGGCTGCAGCCAAGCCTCGTCGCTGGCGATCGCTGCATATAGCTCATTGTATGCAGTTTGAATGGCTAGACCTTGCCTGAAACAGTTTTCTGGAAAGAGACTGGGGAACATCGTGACTGGTGCTGTGGTTGCAAGAGCATTGGAAGGATCCTGAGATTCCGATACCCATGATGGAGCTGGTCTTACAGCCAGACCGTGGGCGATTGACCAATCGCGGATACTGTCGAGAAGAAACTTCTGCTGCTGGCTCGAAAGATCCGGCGGGTACTTGGGATAAATGTCGCGGCTCATCTTGCGTGCCAATTCGTGATGTTTGGTAAATGTCCACTGCTGTAGGCAATGCGATATCGCCCTATATCACATCACGCTCAGGCTTACCAAGCAGATCGGTGAAACCCCGGCGTTGCGAACGGCTGCCTGGCGGGCCTGGCTCGGTCGCGTCGGGCGCTGATCGACCAATTCTACCGCGTTCCACTTTAACTTACATCGTGGTATTCATATATACCATGGACAATTATTGATGAAGAAGGCGGTTGCGATAATCTCGCTCTCCGAATTCACGGCTTCACTAAACACCCTCTGTGAGACTGTCCCTTTGGTTTGAAACGGGTCTCTCTATTGTCGAAGATGGTCCAATACTCTCACTTCACTCGCACTTGCTTCTTCACACACGACTCACCGTGGGTGAGGGCTACCGCTGGCCGGTCGCTCTTACAACATTATCAAGCAATAACGACCTGACGAAGAAGCACTTCTGACTCTCAGGCACTTCTCTTCCACTATACAATAATTTACGCCTATCTGAAAAGTCTTCAGCGAAGTTCTATCGCTACAAATTCAACATCAAGAGCAGCAGCTTACGAATTGCTCGCTTTCTTCTACCATACACGAGTATCAGGTCGCCCTGGCACCTCTCACCACCGAACACGTGAAAGTGGGCTTTTGCTTTTGCTGTCGACGAATGGTTGCCTAGAATTCCGATTCTCTTCACGCGTGCCTACCTTTCTGGAACAGCGTTCGATACTACGCCCTGAGGCTCCTTCCGTTCACAGTGACCAAAGACTTCGTACCAACACTTCACAACGTCACGACGACCTACGCGTGATAACACGACTACAACTCTCGGTACCTACATCGTGGACCCCAATTCTCGAAAGCATTCAATGCAGTGTTGAGCTCACTTTCATAACGCGTAGCACCGCTTCGCACGAGGCCACTTCCTGCTACTATGGAATCGCAGGACCCTTACGAGTGGACGACCTCTGAGGTAGCCACGTTTCTACGCCACGTTCTTCCACGTCAGACCGACATCATACCAAATGCTGCGTTCCCAAATCTTGATCAGCTCGCCCAACGGTTTGAAGATCTCAAGTTTCCTGGTTATATCCTGCTAGATCATGTCACCCACGATCTTCTCAAGAACGACTGCAAAATCTCTGACTTTGCGCAACGATGTTCTCTCATCTCAACGATCCTGATTCTACGGACACAATCACCGAGATACCGAACCATTGCAACGGGTGCCGATCTTGCCTCCGCGCCTAGATTTAGTTTCACACCGCCGCAAGGAACCCAACCTGTAGGGGAAATCGTTCGACCTGGCGAGGACTTGGTTGAGGATGTCAGTGGTAAGAAGCGTCGCAGGCTAGTGCTCGCACCTGCAGTGTCGGACGCTGTTCTTGTGGAAGGTCAAGTTGGTGTGCCGAGCGATCGCAGCGTGGCGTCAGAAGCGACCACATCGCGAAAGGCCCTGCCGTCGTTCGAGAGGTTGACCTACCTGCCGCAAGACAGCAAGGAAAGCATGGATATTGACACTCTGATCTATGGCGACACACGACCGGGTGAACCCATCCCCGACAATCCGTCATCAAGTACTCCAGATGACGACGATGAATTTGTGGTGCTCAATACCCATGCTAAGCACGCAGGTCTTCAGACATACGTCTACAGCACAATGCGGCACTTGATGCGTTCTGCGGAAACAGCTACTGTCCATTTCAAAGGCAGATCGATGACCGCGCTCTACCCTTACCACAAGAACCTCACGCCGATTGGTGCCCACCAGTCCATGACAGTCTTTGATACAGAGAGCGATGATGCGGCTATCCGGATCGACGAATCAATGGTCGACAAAGCAGACGGACAAAAGACAGTGCCAGTCGAACCTACGGGAGAATGGGGATTCCTTCTTGAAAAGTACAAGGATGATGAGGTCCTGCCTGCCTATCATGCTTCAGACAACGAGGTCGGTTCTAGTCTCGCTGACGAACTAGAAGACGACGAAAGAGAATCGGTTCAGGGAAGGCCGAAGATCCTTTCAGGGGCAGATGTCGAGGACGTTGTGGATGCCTTTATCGATGAGGTCGCTTCTGACTGGCGTGAACGTAAGCTTCCGAAACTTGAAGAGAAGAAGGCATCCCAAATATGGCGCCGGATGAAGAATTCTCGCACGATGCGTGAAAGTCTTATCGGTGAGGCACAGGAACGTCAAAAGCACCTGGAGACTCGATTACGGAAGATGAGACTTGATCTAGAGACTCAAGAATGGAGCTCTCGCTCGGCACTTGCGAAACAATGTGACATCCTGGAACCCACCATTGAGGATCTCGAGGAGCAAGCTTGGATGATATCTGTATACAAAAGAATCTCGGCACCAGACAAGGTACACAAGCAGCGATCTCGAAAGAAAAACCGTGACGCCGGCGAGGAATCTATGGTTTCGCCTAATACAGGACTCGGGGACTTTGTCTCGGACGACGACTTTGAAGATGCGCCAGCCTTTCCTTCGTCGGATCGCATTGTCCCTGTCGAGGAGGCGCAACCGCCGATCAATACATCGTCGACCAACGAGCTTGAGAACGGTACGTCGGAATACATTCCGGATGACGATATCGTTATGGGAGAAGGATCTCGATACAATTCTGGCCAAGGTCGTACCTCAAACGAACATGCGAATGATGATGTCGCTATGCACGATGACCCCCCGAGTGACCCAGAGGAAATTGATGGGTACGACCAAATCCGGGTACCGCAACAGCTCAGCAAGCCCGACGGTGACTGGGGCTATCGTCCGTCCGACGACGATGATCTTCCGTCACCCAGTATTATCCTAAGTCAAGGGCTTCCCAGATCTTCCAGACAGGTCGATATCAAACAAGATTCACCATCGCCTAGCAAAGACACATTGAAGCGCAATTCAGAAATCATTGAAATCTCTTCAGACCCTGAACCACCGCCGAAGCGACGCAAGCCAACAGCAGCTCAAGCACTACGGACGTCTGACCCTTTCTCAGCGAGACGTGAGGACATCGACGATTGGCATCCAGAAACATTGGGTCGTGAAGGAGATCGAACAAGGCTCTTGATGGCACTCTTACACAGGCTCGATCTTCCCACGAAACTCGCGCTATGGAACTACTGGCAGGATCATCTCCATTCTAATCCCGAGAACCTTGGACAGGAGGTTCTTTCGATTCGCAACCAATTGAAGAACGGGCACACTATCCAGCAGCTCTCGAATTTACGGATAAGTCATTCTCTACAAATCCTGTTCAGACTATACGCCTGTCATTATGCGAGCAACCCGAAGGCCTGGACAAAGAAGATCATCGGCTCGACTTTGGAAGGCATGGACCTACCAGATATGCGCTACTGGGCCACCATGCTCTCCCGAACCTTCCCGATGATTTACAGGTACCGTAGAACAACACGATCCGGCGGAGCAACACTGACTCGAAACAGGATGAGAGACGACAAAGCTGTCATTGAGATCTCGGCCGGATCATCTGACGAGCGTGTCGAGAAGTCTGACAGTCCGCACAAAAAGCGAAAGCGCGTTGTGAAAAAAGACGCGACCGCTAAACAGGCGCGGGATATAGCACAGGACCGGCTTGCGGCCTTCCAGGAGCAAACGTCCAAATCCGTGAACGGATCTTTTCAGCTCGCTTCCTCTCAGCATGACGACGACGGAGCTAAGAACTCGGTCGTGATCAATGTTGTACGTGAGGATGGTGACCCGTCACTCACTCTGCACCCCAAGCTTGCCAACCGATTCAAACCACACCAAGTCGAGGCAGTCCAATTCATGTGGCGTGAAATTACTGCTGTCGGTGAAAGCGGTGGTCAGGGCTGCTTGCTAGCCCACACGATGGGACTCGGCAAGACGGCTTCATCGTAAGTCTCGTCACCTAAACACCTATCGAAACAATACTGACTGAACAGGATCGGCTTGCTTATCTCTTTGAAAGAAGCACTCGAGAAGGAAGCTACGAGAAAGCTTGTACCAGCGGATCTCCGAGAGTTGCGCGTGCTCATCACATGTCCACCAGCATTGATTCCGAACTGGGTCAAAGAGCTTGGAGAATGGTTGCCGTCGTCCGAATTCTTTCAGTTATGGCAACTTGGAACTGGCAGCGTTAAAAGAGAGCAGCGATCTGCCATCATCGAGGCATGGAGCAAGGGAAAGAACAGCATCCTGCTCGTGGGTCATCAGATGCTCACGAGACTTGTCAAGTCCGGCAAGCAGCATCAAAATGGCGAGCTTCCACTCGACACCGTCAGTGGTGCGCCACGCGATTCGAACGTCGATCAATCCACTGCGGAAGAGATCGAGATGAGAGAGTTGATCCTGAAGAGACCGACAATAGTCATCGCTGACGAGGCTCATGCATTCAGAAATGCCAACGCAGCCGTCTCCGCAGCGGTGCACCAGATCCGGACTCAGCGCCGCGTAGCCCTCACTGGGTCGCCGATGAGCAATAACACAGGAGAGATCTACACGCTCATTTCATGGATAGCACCAAACTACCTTGGTGCCGCGGACGAATTCAGGAGTAATTTCGCGATACCCATTGAGGAGGGCAGTTACAGAGACAGCACGCGCTACGAGAAACGAAAGAGTTTGAAGAAACTCGAGTTGCTTAAAGACGAGATCGCACCCAAAGTTCACCGAGCTGACATTACGGCACTCAGAGGGTCGCTCAAGAGCAAGACTGAATACGTCCTTACCGTACCCTTGACTGAAATCCAGGAAAAGCTCTACATCAAGTGTGTAGAATGTCTTCGCGGACCTGGCGGCGACACGGAAATCCCCCAGATAAAGCTCTTCAACTGGCTTTCACTACTCACTTTGCTTTGCAATCACCCGCGCTCATTCCGGGCCAAGTTGCAAGAGAAGCCGCCGCCAAAGAAGACTGCGCCCGCCAGAGAGAGCAATGTTGCGTCGAATGCAGACGCTGATAGCAACAAGGACAGCGAGCCGGAGGTTGTTGGTGAGGCGCATGTGTCAAGTATTGGCATGACTCCCGCGATGATCGAAGAGTTGGTGGCGGAGATCCCTGATTCTCCATCTGTCGAGCTGTCATGTCGCATGCAGCTGACACGCGACATTCTGCAACTATCGAAGAAAGCTGGGGACAAGGTGCTGATTTTCAGCCAAAGCATTCCAACGCTTGATTACATGGAGGACATGTTGAAGGGGATAGGGGTTTCATATGGTCGCATCGACGGAAGCATGAGAATGGTGATACGGGAGAAGACATTGAGCGAGTACAACACGCCCGGTTCCACTACGCAAGTTCTTCTGATATCGACGAGGGCTGGCGGTCAAGAGCTGAACATACAGACGGCCAACAGAGTAATAATCCTGGACTACGGCTTCAATCCGACAAGGGAAGAACAAGCTGTCGGCAGAGCTTACCGCCTGGGACAGACGAAGCCGGTCTTCGTCTACCGATTTGTAGCCGCTGGAACATATGAGAACCAGCTATACAACATGGGCCTGTTCAAGATGTCTCTGTCGCAGAGAGTCGTTGACAAGAAGAACCCGGCACGCAATGCGGACAGAAAAGCCAGCGAATGGCTATACCCGCCAAAGAAGGTCGATCAGAAGGAGATTGGTAGCGAAGCCGGCAAAGACCCCTTGGTGCTGGACCGCCTGATTGAGCGTCACGTCAAAGGCGAAGATGTTTTCATTCGCGCTATCACCACCATGGAGACGTTGCAGGCAGAAGCCGACGACGAGCCTCTCACGGAGGAGGAAAAGAAGGAGATTCTGGAGGAGAAGCAGGCGAGAATGCGTGAAAGAGAAGTGCTGGGCACTCAGAGGATGTTGTAATATAATGAATATAGATGACACGGAATTATGATACGACCCCAAGTAGGGGTTTGATGAACCATATCACTCTCGGAAGAATCCCACTACTCTCTGGAGACATGTCGTTGTGTAACATTGGTGGGTTTGCAAGGACTGCTAAAGCGATGAGCGTACATGTCTGGCGGTACTGGCGTATGCCAACTCTTGCACGGAGACACTTAGGTAGCTTCTGGAGAGCTGATACCTGTGCACATGAGACACATACAATTGCAGCATTCACAGCCAGTTTCAATCAACATGGAGACTCTGGAAGTATCTATTTTGCGATTGTACAAGCCTCGACCTGGATACCATGAAAGGCAGAAACAGTCAAGTGCATGTGCAATTGAGGTGGATGGTGCAAACAGTGCAAACGTCACAGCTCAAGGCCGCAGCGTCAGGCAGCAGCCCGTGCTACGAATGTCATCACGCCAAGTATCCGCAGAGCCGCAGCTGCAGCACAGTATATATTCTCGCTCGCTCCCCTTCCAACCCTTTTCTTTTTCTTTTCAGCTCTCTTTGCCTTTTGGCTTAGATCAAGTGTAGTATCTGTTCTTTTCAGTTTAATCTCTGTAGGTCCAGCCCTTACCACCCACAGCCATTCCGAACCAAATCACTAACAGCCACTGCAGGAAACGTCTCTACGGAGACATTCAAGATTATTCTAATTTTTGGATCTCGTCGGGATACCGCTGGGCTTGCTCATGTATCTCGGCACAGTGTCGCCCGTATTGCACTGTCTCGGGCTGACGCGAATTTCTCTTTTTCATCATTTCGTGGCGCTTTTGCTGTGGCTTGGAGAAGAAGATTATTTGAGTGATTGGAATTGACGCTGTAGAGATTGAACTGTCGTGTGTGCAATTGTTGTGACATTGTGCGTGGGCCGATATTTGAGGGAACCTCATTAAACCTCTGCGCCATTCCTAGTTGACCTACTTGTCTTGAGCTTCATTGTGCGTGGTGAACTTGTTGACGAGCGTGAAATTTCCCCTCCATCGACCGCGCTTGCGTCACGTCAAGCAGCAGTTTCGTGTTCTGGCCAATGAGCAACCCCGCAGTCAGACGTCAACAAACCGACGACGGCGTACGCACCGTACAACGAAGACTCTCTAAAGACCTTATTGGGGCGCAACAGACACTACTAGAAAACCTCTTGGACTCTGTCGTAACAACAATGCCCCCCACACGATCCCACGACCCCTTCAACGACGCACCCCGCCGCCCAGCCTCACGAACACAAACCCACTACGACGCCCAAACCACCGACAGCGACCCAACAAGACGCGCCAACCTCTTCGCCACCTCTCTCTCCCGCCGCGCACCACCTCTGCACCCGCTGCAGAACCCCCGACACGCCGCCTCACCAGTCCACGAAGACGACAGCGCAGACGACAGCCTAGCGCACCTGGCCTCGGCGCCCTCGTTCCCACGCACCACCGCCAGCAGCACCTCGCACCTCGCTACACGACCCACAACACGCACGCGCGCGACGCGCCGCAAAGCAGCACCGCCGACCGCCAGCGCAGACCTGAATATCTTCTCCCCAACGACGGGGTCCCCGCAGCCGCCCGCCGATGTCGATGCAGAACTCGTGCGACGCAGCGGCGCCAAAGACGGCTCGTATATCGCGCACGTGCCAGAACTCGGAGAGCAGATCCACGGCACCGCCGCGGAGCGAGCGGCCGACGACGCGCGCTGTGCGGCCTCGATCGCCGAGTTCTGGGCCCGCCAAGGAGGCGGTGGTGGTGTGCTGGCGCTGCCGAGTCCGGGGACTGGCGGGGGGCGCGGCAGGCGGGTCGTGAACCACCGCGGGGCGGCGGCGGAGACGGGTGATGAGTTGGGGATCGGTAGGGTTAGTCAGAGGGAGGAGGAGGCGTGGGGGAAGGTGGCTGGTGATGTTTTGGGTAGACTGAGGGAGGCGGTGGCGGAGAAGTTGGGGGACGAGAGGTGGTTGTTTGAGAGGACTGATGTTATGGAGGCGCTTAGCGTTGCTAACCATGGGCGGGTGTGAGGAGGAGTTGGTTCATTGCATAGCGGGGTTGTTTTTGGTATTGCATATTGTGTCTGGATACCCACGCGGTTTTGTGAGCAGGATAAGGGATTGGTATAAGGCAGTTTCCATTCGTAGGATTCTACGAAGAACGCATAATTCATTGATCGATGCTCGATGGCATGCAGTGAATCCACCATAAACTCCTCGCTAATCATAACCCTTTCATCCCAATTCATACCGCATCAGGCCTTACCCACTGGGGTCGAGACATCTTCGCTTCTCTTCAATTTGCCCTTACTCGACTTCCGCTCCAGATCCGCCCTCCGCTTTGGTCTCGCAGCTGGGCCTAGCATGACCTCGGCCACTTTATGTACGGCGCTCTGCACCACATTGATGGGCCAGGCAACGAAAAACCAAGCAGCTTCCAATGGTATCATCATCAGCTTGCTGACCCAGGTCAACAGAGTAGCCACCTTTCCAGGCTTCTGGCTCGACTGTGCTGCTGCTGCTGCAAGGCTCAATGCGTCTTGAATCCTCGTCTCGAGTGATTGCAGACGTTGCTCGGTGAGAAGAGTCAAGGTCGTTGCTCTCTTCTCGTAGCGTCTGACTGCACGCTCCAGTGCTTCCAGTCGTGGCTCGTAGCGTTTCCGCAGCTCCGTCGATAGTTGTGTCACGTCCTCCCTCTGTGACGATTGTGATGCTTTTCCATTGCCCGAAGAGAGACTTGCTTCAATAGCTGCCATTCGAGCTTCCAGAGCCGTGTTGTTAATGCCGGAGCCGGTCGCAGCGTGGTTGGAACCTTTCACGACTCGCTGGAGGTGTAAGGTCCGATTCGTGACCAGACGAATCAATTGCCTGACTGGACGAATCTCTGCACCCAGCAAGAAGATGCTGAGATTGTAGTCCGAGACCAGACCTTCAGATCGTTGAGATAGCTGACTCCTAATAAGATGCAGCAGATATGCTCCCATTGCCGGCAGCACGAACGTTGACGTGAGAGCCATGATCTCATGTATGCGCAGCTGCGCGGCAGCCATCTTCTTCTCTTCTTCGTCATCATCCTCTACTGTTTCTTCCTCTTTCTTGTCTGTCTGAGAACGGAGTGCTTCTTCGGATTGAACAGAGTCCTTTAGCGGATTCTTGGCGTCTTTCGGTGGTGCAAAATACTCGTCAGCAACGGCGACTGAAGACCTTCGAGAATTGGCTTCGCGGGCCTCCTGAGCGGAGTGGTACCAGTCCCTGCGCATTGTGAGATTGGGATAGACGGCGAGGTCGAATTGACTTACCATGGCAACCTCACAGACCAGTTCAAGAATATGGCGGCCAGTCCAAGAAGGAGTATATCAGTCACAAAAGAGCTTCCATTGGTGAAGAAGAGACCTCCGACGGCAGGGAGAATTGCAAACACCAAAGGCGCAGAGTGCCAGTGAGACGGTTCGTTGTGGCCGTCTGGTGCGAGGTCTAGGGTAGGAAACATGAGGTTGCTGGCAGATTGTCTTGTTTCATCCAAGCTCTCAACAGACAGTATCGACGATCGCCGGCGAGGCAATGGTGGTGTCGCCAGGTGCTGCGTGTCGTTGTAATGTCGCGCCCTCTCACGAAGACCAGCCGATGGAGAAATGGCTGAAGACGTCATGACGGTTGGGCGAGTCGTTGTCGCGTATGGCTAGCTGGACTGCTCAAATGCTTTGAGATGGGAGTTGAGTGCTGGCAACAGCCATTACAATTCACGCGTGTGAAGGATGCTAAGGTAGGTAGACAGCAAACGGTCGATTGACGCTGTGGAGCTGTCATGGACGGAATGGAAGCTTGCAGTTTCCCGATTTGAATTATGAAGCCACAAAGTCGGGCCGCGAGTCGCGCTTTCCCCTGGTTCGTTGGAGAAATCAACCACGCTAGGCTGCAACCGTGGGGTTCATCGCGGGGCTGCGAGACATCTACCGTCTATACCATGATGTGACTGTCACTTGATAAGGTACTGACATCAAGGATAGTACTCATGCAGGAAAGAAAGGTTTCTGAGCAGAGTTGTAGAATTACAAATCGAGCGCCCGCGCTCGTAGTAATATATTGAATCTAGTTTGACGGACTCGAATAAATATGGGTATACTGTAGGAACACAGGATGTGTACGATCCGATCCAATGTGACCGATCATGAACCTTTCTCTTTAGGTTCTGAAGACTCGTCTGGCTGTTTCTCGTGCAACTTCTCTCCCTCGTTTATGTTCGAATCTGCTTCTTTTCGGGCCGCTGCTTTCGCTTTTTGAACCAAGCCAGCAAGACCACTGCCGGACGAGTCTGACTCTTTCTCGCCCGAGTCCTCTTCCTCGTTCTTGTTCGAATCTCCTTCTTTCTGGGCCGCTGCTTTCGCCTTCTGTACCAACCCAGCAAGACCGCCGCCGGACGAACTTCCTCCACCAAACGCCGACATGGTGGCAGCCCTGGCGTGGCCGATAATGTTGTCATGTTTCTTAATGTCGGATCTGTGCTCAACTCTGCGGTTGAGAAACATGGTCGCTGCCCTACCCCTGCTTTCGAGAATTTTGTCCATCTCTTGCCGATAAGCCATCTCATAGATGCCATCCTCGGTCCCCGTTGGAGACTCACTTATGCACGTCTCAGGATCGGTGTACGGATCTGTGCCAGCACCAATACTGAGGAACAAAGTATCCTTCAGTGGGTCGTGAGCATGACCGCGGCTATTGCTCTCACGTGAAGACGTCAATTGTCGCACCGGCGGACGATGTGTTTCAGTCTCCTTTCGCTGACTCGATCGACCTTCTGTCGTTTCCCTTTCGCCGCTGTGATCCTCGAGAACGGTATCCTTTCCAGATTCTCGAGCCTGATCGAAACATTGAGGCGACACTTGATTGTCCTCGTCGACTTCCAGCGGATGGTGAATTCCCTCAAATACCAAGGCTTGCTCTATGGGCTTTCGATCATGTGTATCCTGACTCTTGGACTTTCTTGATGTGTAAGCACGGCCGAGCACAGACGGTGGAGCCACTATTCTTGAAGCGCGGCCAAAGATACCCTCCATCAGCTCCGGTCGTTTTCGAATAAGAAGCTGCTTAAACCGCCTGACCGCTTTCATCTGACGGTCGTTAGAACTGTTTATAACTGACGAATGATCAAGTATGGTACTTACCACAATCATGAGGTTGCTCACATTACCAGTGATGGCTTGGTTCTTCTCTTGCTCAGTTGGCGGCTCCACAATGTCGGCGCAGTTCTCTTTCTCAGATAACAGAGGGTCTTCACCGTTTTTGGTAACCCAAGGGTGGTCCTACAAAGTAGTTAGTACCATGCTGTTCTGGAGGACATCTTCGTCCAGCAACATACTCGTAACTGCCTCATGGTGATTCGCTTGTCCGGATTCTTCTCCAGTATTTGGCGCATGAGATCCGTAAGATTTGGGTCTTGCTTTCCAGGCAGGTCTAATTCATCGGCACGGATTGACTCGTAAAGCTCCAGCATGCTGTCTTTCTCGAATGGAATCTTGCCATATTTGAGGCAGTACAGTGTCACACCCATGGACCAGATATCCGCAGCTTTTCCAGAGACTTGACCGTGTCTGGCGACACATAATTCGGGAGGCATAAAGGCAGGCGAGCCAGCTGATTTCGAGGTGTGCATCTCAGAATCCTTCTCAAACATTTCTGAAACGCCGAAATCAACGATTTTCAAGACGTCGTCGTCCGTGATAAGGCAGTTGTCTGGTTTCAAGTCTCGGTGAATGATGCCTTGCGCATGTACTAAGGAAAATGCAATTAGCGGTCTGTAATCCCGTCAATGAGAAGTGTCAACCCACAGTATTCAATACCGAGAATCATGTCACGAAACCAGCATCGACAAGTCTCGTCATCGTAAGGATCTGCCGTCTCTTCCAGTCCAACCTTCATCACGACGCCCTTTTTACACATTTCCAGGACCATGTAGAGAGAGTCTTCTTCAGGGTCGTCCAGAACCTCGATCAGATTGACCAAGTTGTTGTGATTCAGCTTCTTCATGATAGCAATTTCCTCCTTGATGAGCTCCAGAGAATTGTTCGTGCTTCCTTTGGCTCGGTCTTCGCTAGTGACTCTTGACAAGGGTGAGTTGAAGCCGCCTGATTCTGCGGTGAGGTGACTCGAGGGCGTCTTGCGCGGTCGTCGTAGGAGGTTCGATTGTGCCCTTTTCCGTAATCGAGACTTGGAGAATTCCTTGATAGCGAATTCTGTTCCAAATTGATCAACCGCAAGATGTACAGAACCAAACGAGCCACGCCCAATCTCCTGCTTGATAATGTATTGGTTGACTTGAAAGGTCGCGGTACCGTCATCTGAGCTACTACCATAATGAGAGTGCGCGTTCAGTGTTTCCTTGACGTGTTTCGTCCGAGATGAGGCCCTGCGGTGGTGTCTGAGAGGACTGTGATAAGCTGGAGTGGACCTAGACCAATCGTCAGTAAGCACGATAAAGTCACCTTGACTCGGAAATAGTACACATGTGTTACCGCAGGAGGCCGTGTGACAGGCTCCGCGTTAGGAATATCCAGAGAAATGCCATGCGACGGCATTATACCAGCTGCCTCCGCTTTCTTTGTCGTGCCCTCCTCCACTTGGTGTAGTTCTGACATGGTCGCGGAACAGACTCAAATACCCCACTTCGCGCGCAATCAAGGCTGCTGCGGTTTTAAGAAGTGTAGATCCAGGATGAACCAAGGCATGGTCGATTGGAAGGGCAGAGAAGAGAATGAAAGATATGCGACGATTAGCAGATGATCAGCGCAGGAATGCCATGTGCGATTGCGGGAGGTGAGGTAACTGTCAATTTACAACGAGCGAATCGGAAATGAGAAACAGCAGTTGAAAGCGTTTCGTGTTGGAGAAAGTGGATCGTTCCTCCTTCTTCGGGCTAGATTCTTCGGCCACGTGCTGAGGCTTGTGCGGCGCGGTCGTGGCTGAGGCTCGACTCCGAACTGCAGGAGCCGCAAAGCTTCATGGACATCGCTGTCGACTCGAACCCGAATCACGCAACGAGTGTCCTCCTGAAATATCGAATTATCAACCAACACCCTCGAGAAAGCCGATACCAATGTTGATATATTCCTTCTACATCTTCGACAGGCATAGTAAGTTCACATTGAAGCCAGTCGACGCTCCCACTGATCAAGTCAATCAGCCGAATGCATATACAGCAAGAAATGGACACAGAGACCACTATCTCAAGCTTCTAAAGCAGTACAACGCCAATCCGGCGCGAGCGCTCTTAGCAATGGACCAGATGTTCCCGGTGTTAATCGTAAAGCTCTTTCGTCCGAGGACGACGCCAAATTAGTGTTTGGTACCATCTTTTCGTTGAAACGCATGGTCCGCCAGCTTGGAGGTGACGATGACAGGTCAGTAAAGAGTTCTTGATTCAAGGTCCTCCAACGCTGAAACTTTAAAGCTTTCTATCGTATCGAACAGGTGAATACAAGCTTCACTATTTCGAGACCCCGACCCAACTCAAGTTTGTTATGCTCACCGACATTCACATCCCGAACATGCAAATACGAACAGTATTACACCAAATATGGGCGAACCTCTATGTAGAATACGTTGTAAAGAATCCACTCTCTCCTGTGGAGCACACCGGTGGACGTGGTGTGGCAAACGAGCTCTTCGAGGGAGGGCTGGAAGGGTTTATCGTGAGTTGACTGACCAACACTTGAACGGCAAGAACATGGCTGACAGTGTGATAGAACTCAATCTTTTCACAGCAAGAATCTTAGTCAACGAACTCCATCATGCGCTATCTACTCGTCGGTACGAGATCGGTAATGTCGAGGATCCTCGACCGGTCATATGCTCGCTCGTCTGGTCAAGAATGCCCAAAGCTATTGATGAACAATGCACTACCGGGCGGTGAAACCAGCGTGATAGCCACTTCTTCGAGACGCTTGCCAAACTGCTGAAGCACAGGGAGGGTACCAAGGCTGTGGGATGAGCTCACATCTCCCACGTCATCGACGCATAGGCTACGAGAATGGGTCAGCAAAATGGGGAACTCAACATCCGTCAACTATGCAAGGAGCAATTGGGCGACAGCTGCGGCATCATTGGTATAAGATCACGCACGGGTCCGGTCAGGACCGCCCACAAACGAAATGGTCCGATGGGGTTCATGCGATCAATCCGTCAACAGAAGACACTCACGAGCGACTGATGCACGACACTGCCTCATGCTGAACCTTTGTGATGGTTGTCAGAATGACGGGCTGTGGGAAGCTTTGATGGAGCAGCGTCGGGAGAGGTTATGTTCGTGAAAGGAACGCTTTCATGATGCTGATATAGACAATGCTACGATGCTTATGATTACCTGATCTCAGGAGCTGCAGCCGCTGCCATATCCCTGTTGAGTCCTGCAGGTATTTCTGTAATGGCTCCAGCATCTACGTCCCGCTGGAACAACCTGAGCCACCACCGAGGAGGATCCATAGGTCGCTGGCCAGAGTGAGTCGAGGGATATATGTCGTTGAAGAAGTACCATACTGTTTCCCATTAGCAACAAAACAGTCTTGCGGATATCATGATAACCTACCGTGACCAACGGCAATTCCGAACAGCTCGTCCTTGGGCCAGTGACCGTGGAAGATTACGCTCAACCCGATCATGACAAAGGGTAGCCATGGCGCTCTGAACGTGAACATTCCGAGGAAACTTAGCATTGTGTCCGGGTGTCTCCTGCTCCAGATGTAGACCAATGTGCTACTCAGAGTTGTACCAAGGAAGGCTTGATGAAAGAAAGGCGCAAGACAAAGTAGAGTGGTCGCTGCATAACCCATCATCCATGAGAAATGTGCCGGGCTAGCCGCTGACTCTTCAAGCATTCTTGCATATCGCTGGATGAAGAAGATGTGGAAGATGAGGTTGAACGATAATGGGCCGAAGTAGATGAATGTTGTAAGGAGTCGCCAGTACTATTGCACACTCATGTCAGCGCACTGCTCGTGCCCAGCTTATACATCTGAGATGTCGTGACCTACCTGGCTCTTGTGAAAGACGGCTCTGAAGCTGTAGAAGAGTTGAAACGGCGTGATGATGTGGCACTGAACCAGAACTCCAGTAAGGATAGTCGCTGTGGTCCACCATCGTGTGCATACGGGCATCTCGAAGAACCATTGTTCGAGTGGGAACTGTCCGAGGGCTGCATCACCTCCTCCGCCGCCGCCGAATATGGCATCCATGTTGATCGCGTGAGAGGGAGGTTTAAGGCACCGGGTTGCGGAGCGAGCTGAACGTGGCCTTATGATCGCATGGGGTAGTTGAAGTCTATTAGGTTGTGTGTTGCTGAGTGATCGAGTGGTCGAGTGCCTAGTATCAGCACGATCAATAGTACAACAAGAGTGATTGTCGTTTCGAAAGACAATACGTTCGCTGAAGCGTATAGATAGGCGGCCGCATTACCGGGCGAGCCTCGCTGTCATCGAAAGCATCATGGCAACTTTACCCCACGAACTCTGCCAAGCGTCTAACCCAAAGAGGCTTAGCTCCGGAAACATTAGTGCATTCCAGCCGACGCGTGAGGCGTGTTACCTTACCTTCCCGAACTGTCTGACTGCAAGAATGCGGGCAACCCTCCACCTCCGTTACAACAACATTTGCTTTTCGAACCATTCATCTATCTCGCAATCGAAGACATATCCGAATAATCAGAGTGCCATCGCAATCGTCGCTAGAACTCCGCGAAGACATCAACGCAACGATCAGGAATTCTATCTGCGACAGTCCATAAGCAACCACGATCAAATCGGACACCCATCATACCGCGCGTCTAATCACACACTGTCGATCGCATCTCATCAACCGCGTTTCGACAATTGCTTGTCAATCGCAAATCGCTATTGCCTCGGATTGCATGCGCGCCGGACAGGTGCAGTGAGCAGGAGAGTATAGGAACATCCGCATCAACACCGCACTTGGAACACCACACCATGGCTGGACCATCGCGAACAAGCACGGGAGGGAAGCGTCAGAGCACAGGCGGAAAGGCTGTACGGTATCCCACAAAAGCCGCGCGACAGTCTACCGGCACGTCAGTAGGCGGTGTGAAAAAGTCGCGAAGATACAAGCCTGGCACGGTCGCATTGAGGGAGATTCGTCATTACCAAAAATCTACAGATCTGTTGCTGTTGAAATTACCTTTTGCGAGACTCGTATGTTGGAATCAGGTCGCGACAGCTCAGTTTGCGACGATGTTTCATGAAACAAAGATGCTGATTAATTCAGGTACGAGAAGTGTGTAGTAATATGGCCGCACCAGGCAGTCCGATATTCCGATGGCAATCGCAAGCGATACAAGCACTACAAGAAGCCGCGGAGGCGTTTCTCGTACATCTTTTCGAAGACACGAATCTTTGCGCCCTACACGCCAAACGAGTCACTATTCAGCAGAAGGACATCCAATTAGCACGCCGGATCCGCGGCGCATGGGGAGGTCTTGGTTGATGGACGACCACCGGTCTATGTCATGTTATCAGCGCATTCAGCATGGAGTCACGGCGTCAGTGTTGTTATCGGCGTAGGTGTGGGCTGACCGAAGAAGCGTCGATTTGACGTCGCGGCGGAGTCGGACCTGGATAGCGACGCTTCATTGGACGCTATTGAATGATACCACACTAACTCTTTTCTACAACTATTATACGATGTTATGGCCATCACGGATCATCGTGATGAAACACACAGTTCTGCTCTTCAAGTGGTTGTTTGGACTGTCGGTAAATTCGCTCAATCACCAGAAATCCACCTTGATGACTTGATATCTCCAGCAACACATCATGGTACCTTTCTTTCCATCGAAATGGTTATATATTGAGATTCCCTGCGTCGTTGTGTCGAGCAATACTATCACCCGATACACTTACCTTCTTACTACGTTTCTCTCAATATCCAAACCATACGCCATCCTTTCGCTCCACTACCAATATCAATATGTGTCTACGCACACCGTTCTGTCAGATCGCGCATAACATCAGGAGACCCTTCAGGAATGAAGCTGTCGACTTGGCTCCATCAGACACGGAGCAACCCCTGGTACCGCGTCCTACACGTCGCCGGGAACCATTGCCGCTGCCGTCCCCAAGACCAAGACCAGCTCAGCCCCTGCCATCGCAGTCACACCCCCAATCGTTCGATCGCACTCCCGAGGCGGAAGATCGTGGAGTGCCATACCTACCCGACAACGAATCTTCCGTCATACCACACCGGAACGACCACCCAGCACGTGAACAGTTCATGACCCAGGTACTGACCCACGGACTGCCGGGCCTCGAAGGCCAGGAGGCGTACATGAGGAGATACACCGGTCTTGGCACCGATCACATCTGGGAAGACCTCGAGAGAGAGTATGGGGACCTGGGCCACGAAGCAGGCAGGCTGCAACGGCGCAACGCGTTCAGGGTTCCCAGGAACAGATGGCGGCACGCGCTGGCCCGCCCGGTGACCACTCGAATGACTGGTCCGGTAGCAGGGCCAGTAGCCAGTCGTCCGGCCATTGCAGGGCCTTCATCAAGGGCGGGACCAATGGCTAATTCCGCAGCCACCATCAGAGTCGTCGAAGAGCCCGCATCAAACGCCGGTTCAGTGGCCGATCGCAGGATCGACTCTGTGCAGCCAAAAGTGGTCAGTCAAGTGCCCAACATTAGGGTACCCTTTGAGGACATTGTCGAGTCAGAGGTCGACCAAGCGGAGATGACCAACTGGTCAGACGACTGCCGCGCCGACCCTAGAGACGGCCCACGGGTGCAGCAGGTGGCCTCGAAAGAGTCGCCCACATTCGTCCGGCTGGAGCGTGTGCAGTCTCACCGCGCTGTGTTCGAGCACGCGGATGACGCGCAGGAGGACTCCAGCGCCGAGGAGGACGTCGACGAGGATCCCGACGAGGGCGCGGACGAGGACTTCAATAGGGAGGTGGACGAGAAGGCGGACGAGGACTTCGATGGGGAGGCGGACAAAGAAGCGGACGCGGATGCGGACCCTTCGCCGGGATGCGATGCGTGCTCTAACCAGGGCACCGTCGACGACAAGTCACGGCCCGGCACACCGAACTGGACCTTTGCGGACGAAGAGGTGAGCGCCAATAACTACGCGCTCAGCCCGCAGAAAAGCGAGCGAGCATGGTGGGCGCCCAGACCGGCTGCGCAACAACATCCTGACTTCCACTGGACTGTTGGCCAATACTGATGAGATGGGCTATTGTTTGGCAGAATAGTGCGACAGTACTTTATTGATCTCTCATGACATGCTGAAATTGGTACCCAGAGCCCCGCTCTACTATAGTCTAAACTTCTTGTCATGCATCAAAATTGTCTCATATTCCGTCATTGCAATAACCTTCTTCTGTGAGCACATTTTCTGACACACGCTGCAACCACTATACCGTGCGCGTGATTCCAGACCCCTTGTCGCATTTACTGACACCGTCGACTTTTGATCAAAGATCGTGACATGTAACCACCAATGGCCATCCTGGCAGCATCACCACCACCACCACCATCAACCATATCACCATGTCAGGGTACCGCGCGAAACGCGACAGCGCGATCGCCGCAAAGGACAGCGCAGCGCCCTCGAAACTGCCATTTCTGAGAGAATGTGCTCGCTTCGCCGGGTTCGGGGCGCAATCCGAGTCAGCGCAGACGTCAGCAGCTACGAGCCTTGCGCCGCGTTCCACACCCACCAGCGAGGCAAACACATTGTCGCAATGGCAGTGGGCGGCGCCGTTGGCGAGCCACCCTAGAAGACACACCACGGAGTCGACGAGATTGCCCTCGCGGACGGCCCATATCAGGACCAGTGCGGACTTGCCCTCGCAGTTTGTCCGAGTCTCGCAGTCTGGGTCCACCACCGCTCAAGTCGCGGACCAGCGGCCACGAGGGGCCAGTACACAGTCCAGCGCAGACGTGCGCTCGCAGCGCGTTCGAGTGTCGCAGCCGCTGACCACCGCTCAGGTCGTCGACAGACGTCCACGAGCGACCCTCACACAGTCGAGCGCGGCGGTGTCGTCGTCGGCTCGAGCCGCGACCAACACGCCAGCTCTTCATCGTCGCGTCTCCTTTGACCCAAAGATGCGCTCTTCTCCAACCACTGCTCAGCCGAGTCACCGCCGCATCGTCTCTGACCCTCAAGCCACGATCAAGGCGCAGTCTTCTTCGACCACCGCTCGGACGATCCACCGCCGCATCGTGTCCGACCCGCAGACCACGATAGAGGCTTACTCTTCGCCAACCACTGCTCAGACCAAGATGCCAGCTCTTCACCATCGCGTGTCCTTCGACCCGAAGGCGCACTCTCCTCCAAGGACCGCTCGAACCACCACCGGCGCATCGTGTCCGACCCTCAAACCACGATCAAGGCGCACTCTTCTTCGACCAAAACTCAGACAATCCACCGGCGCATCGTATCCGAGCCCCCCCAGAAGACCACAACCGGTCTCGCAACAAGCACACCTCACAGTGCCCACCTACGACCGCCAACACGTCGTCCTCCCCATCAGACACGCGCACACACCAGCCTAACCCCGCAGTACAGCTGCAGGCTCCACGGCCTCAGCCCAGAGGCATGGACATCGTGTCCACGTCGCCAGCCGACGTTTCCTCTAGCGACGGCTCTGGAACAACCCTACGCTTCGCTTCCACCACTGCCCGTCGCGGCCGCAGCCCGCGATGCCTGTCCCGCGCCTCCTTCGTTCCGGTACCCGCGTCCCCGGGGCACGACAGCCGCGCACCAGAACGCGATGGTGCTACATGTGAGTGACGCGGGTCTCGGGTCCGCGATCCAATCGAGTCTCCCTCTGGATATCAGGACCAGGGACGCGAGCACACAGACCGACGCAGAGGTAGTTGCGGCGCGGCCGGGCGGTGATCAGACGCTGCGCGAGCCACGGCCGAGTTTTCTGAGACGCGCGCGCATCGTGCAGGAGACTATGTCTGGCTTGCGGAGACGACTGAGTGGGAGTCTGAGGGGCGAGGGGAGGCCGTCGGTCGAGAAGAACGATTGTGGTCGTGCCTCGTCGCGGGCGAGAGGTGCTCGCGCGGGAAGAAAGACGGAGACGGAAACTGGATCGATTGATGAGGCTGTTGATCACGGGGCGGGGAAAAGATGGAGGGGGCTCACGAACGCTGGGCCTGGTGATCCCGAGGCTTATTCTTCTGAAAAAGCGGAGAGAAGACAAGACGCGTCCGAGGAGCTCGAAGAGAAGATCGGGGAAGGAAAGGCTGAGAAGCTGGAAGAGGAGAAGATCGAAGAGGGAGGAGGAGACACCAAGACGTCTTCGCGCGACGACATGGACGAGTCCGAGACCGACGACACCGCCGCCCAAGGAATCCCCGACCTCCCCGTTCCAGCCGACGTCCTCGCAGCAGGGACCTCGGCACGCCTGCGACGCTATCACTCCCTCCGAGTATCAGCGCGCTGCATCGATACATCATCTCTCGGGCTGACCGAACGCGTCCCCGCTGCTCTGGCGACATACACACACGCCAACAGCAGCAACACATTCGCGTCGGACCGAAGCACGGTGCTGCGTCGACGCATGAGTTGCTGCGACGTAGAGGACAGGATAGCGGCGCTGGCGTCGTTGACTGATATCTCTTATTTGCAGCTGAGGGTCAAGGAAGACGGGCGCGAGGGAGGAGAGAATAGGGTCCGGCAGTGGAGGGCGCGGGTCGCGAGGTTGGAGATTGAAGTTGATAGGATGATTGCGGGTGGGTTGTTGGATCAATTCGAGGGACTGGTGGAGCGGTTGCATATCCTGGAAGATGAGCGCAAGGCGTTTCCCAGTCTATGATGGCCTTGTGGCTTGTAGGGATGATATCCATTTAACTTGTAACTAATTGCTGTAATCTTGTACTCATGAGGTCTGCTCAGATATCCTTGCCTAACTTCTCCCTGGCGGCCTTTTTCAGATCCTCGGGGATGGGCTGGCCGGTCTGTTTCCGGCGCTCGAGCTCGTCTGATAATTGCTTCTTCAAGTCGTCCCATGCCTTTCTGAGGTCGTCTGTGATTGGCTTTCCTTCCCTCTTGCGTCTCTCCATCTCTGCCGACACCTCTTCTACCATCTCGTCCCATTCCCCGCCTGGGTCACCTGGTAGACCAAGGTATGTGCCTTGCTTATCATGGCTGTCGGCTCTGACGAGACCAGGACGACTGCGCTTCTTGAGCTCGTTGCGCAGGAACGTTTTGCCGTGAGTCAAAAGGACAGCGTTGCCAACGCCTAGACCGATGATGAGGTAGAAGTACACTCTAGCCCAGACAGCGAGGGAGTCACCAAGTGTAAGGAGGATGAACGGTGTTGTGACAAACGCAAACGAGATTTGTGTAATGAGCCAGGTGAAGACATCGTAGTAGCGTTTATTTGGAAGCGCAGTCTTGCCATCAGGATCCATAAAGAAGGGACGTATCAGACGGCGAGACTGCTTGGCCATGTTTTGAACGAAGCTTCCTAGTACAAATGACAGGTAGTACCCTGGGTAGAAGCCGTGCCAGAAAGCAGATGTGACAAAAGTCGCCATGGTGGCCCTGAAACCAGGCTTTTTGCCCTTGGGAGTGACACGTAAGTAGATGTAGTTGCGCAGCCAGTGATTGGTGTTAATATTCCAGTTGCCGAGATAAGCATGACTGTTCTGAGCAAGTTCAACGCCAAAAGGTCTGATGTTGGTCAAGCGATCCCATTCTGCTTTTCCAGTTTTGGGATCAATGCCTTTGAACCCAATGCCAGACAATATGCAGGCACCCTCGGTCAGGGACCAGACACCGTAGTATTTCATTCTTACGGTAAAGTTGAACATGTAGAGGATGAAGATCTTTCGGACAAGGTTGTAGGTCTTGTACTGGTCGCCGAGCATAAAAGAGGTCGTGTAGACGGGAGAGAAGAACAAGAAGGCAATGATCCAGCCGATGCCTTCACCAGCCTTGAACATGGCAGGAGTACCGCTGCGTGGAATTCTGCGCTTCCCACGTGTCGCAGGCGCTTTCGCAGCGTCGACTCCAGGTGGCAGATCAAACATACTAGTTTTGAGCCACCGGTCGTACTCTGCGTAGTCGAAAGCGGGACCAATCATGAATGAAGGGAAAAAGGCCACAAATCCGGCAAAGTCGACAAAGCCAGGCAGCTGGGTTAGTCTTCGATCCTTTTGGTAGGCATCGAGCGTGTCTTCGGGCAGTGTTCCATCAAACACATTCCAAGCAAACGCGGTAAGCTTCATGACCAAGACCATCTGAGCGCCGGTGATATCAACTTTGGATGGGTCGGCGGCAATCTGGCGGTAGATGTGGCTGATGGACATGTAGCCCATGTTGAAGACGAAGGACACCCATGGCATATATGGTCCGGTGATATTTGCTGCAATAGCATAGGTTCCCACGGATTGGAAGACGACGACGGCAAGACCTGACCACAGATCGAAGAGGCCTATGAGGTAGAAAACGGCGATGAAAATGTTGAAGGCATTCTTGGCCCAGGGTTTGTCGTCAGGTATCCTCTTGAGCAGACCAGCAAGCGGATATGAGAGCAGGAATGAGGTGAGGAGCTTGACCTCGTCTGGGGCGGCACCTGTAATGCCGGAAGCCCAATTGAAGGGGCCTTGGATACCTGGCAGCATCGTGATTCAAACGTTTTGTTACCAGAGTTCAAAGACTGTGTGTATCTACAGATTCATCCTGATATATGAGGACGATTATCGTAGGTAGGGATGCGAGGTCGATTTCGTGGGAGTTGGGTGGCCTAACCAAGGACAACGTTCGCTTAAGGTACAGGTAGGATTTGACACGTCTTGTCCAGCTGAGCTGTCAACAACCGACGGTCGTGGAAGGAGCTCAGGCAGCACTGCTTGGTATGTGACGTCAGACCGGGTACGCACTGCAATAATGTACATGTGTTTAACAATACACAATTGAAGAAGGTGTGTAGTATTTTACAAGTAGGCACAACATATAATCAGTTTACTACTGAGTAATTAGACCAGCTGACACGGCTCTGGGCACACGACACCTGGTCAGGACGAGCTGGACGCCGACGGTCACGCATGGAAAAATAGACTCTGTCCGCAATAGACTCTGTCAGCTTCACAACGCCCAATCGCACCGACAACACACCGGCACTTGTCACTGACACCAAGGGTAAAGAACCCACATGACCACGTTGATTTTCTATAGAAACTTAGGGCAATGCAATACCAAGGTCTGCTGTCCACTTCCTCCTTTGCATCTGTCCCAAAGACACCATCATTTCTTGCTGTGCACATGCATCACCTCAGGCCGATGAGTCTGCTGACAGCGCAAGCACACGTTTCTTAAAAGCCCATGTACCATCTCCTTTACTTCGTGATCCGGCACCCCTTGCGGCCCTTGCGGCGAGGTTGTGACCAATCTAGCGTCCCTTGATGACTCTCTGGATGATGGTGTCGTATTCAATGTCGTCTGGGTCGTTAGCCTGCACGTCGACGGCGAGCCCGTTAAGCGCGCGCTTGATGGCTTCCTTGGAAGTGGAGTACATCATGCGAGGGTACTGCAGATATTGTTAGTGGGAGCTGTGGGTGTTGGTGATTTTGCGTCGTACCATTGGCGCATCGTCTGGCACCCACGAGATGAAAAGAATCTTGTTCCTGGTCCTCTATTAGCCCGACGTCCATATCCAACAGTGTAGCGTCAGCAGCAGTCGCGGAATATTCAGTACTGCTGTGTCATCGCGACCGTATGCAGCCATCAGCGTTTGATACACATACCTCTTTCCCTCTCCGCCTGGAGAGTCGTATTCCATGTCGTAGACAGCATATCTGCCACCCATGACCTCCTGACCGCGCTTGTCCTTGCTCTTGCAGTTGAGAAGCTTCTCACGGAAAGCGGAGTAGTCGGCCGATGTGGACGTCTCCTCGACAACAACCTCCTTGTAGTCGTCGGAAATCTTGTAGATGATCCACTTGGTCGATTTGCCGAGCTTGAGGTCGTTGAATGCTGTCACGCATTCTCCGTTGACTTGAACTCTGTACGGGGCATTCCGTCAGTACCAGTACCACCGGTGTTTCGCGATGCCAATGGTAGGTTATTTATCGATCGTGGTGATGCGTCCTCGAAATGGATGGACATTTGTTGAGCTTTATGGCAGTGTGAGGAGGACAGACATACCCTGATTGGGCCTGCATGCCGTGACGGTTAGCGATCTTCATTATTTCTTGGATCGATACTCGTCCTTACCATGATTGGCGATGATATTCACAAAGATTGGTCGTGTGCGCGAGTGACTAAGAGTCCAAATCAGCGGTGTGTTCGACGCGGATGTCGAGGGGCAGCGAGCCAGCGATCGAATACTGTGCGCCGCTACCTCGCGGAGAGCTTGATCATATATACCAATTGTTGAGTTTGCGAGTGACTGAGTGAGGCCGCGCGTCTTATAAGGCAGCAAGATTTTGTTCTTGTTGCGTATTGATAGGTGAAGTGGTAGATTGCGTTGTTGTTCGTCAAGCTGCAATCAATGGCTGTCGTAGCCGCATCGCACCGCCGCCTCGAACTATGGTGGGGCTCCGTCTGCCTGAGAGACCGGGATGACATAAGCGCCTATTCAATATTCGATCCATCATCCAGCCATGAGAAATACATTAATCGCATAGGTGTTTTCACACAAATTGTTTCACTATCAGAGACATTCGCTTTTGATTGTACAGTACTATACACAATATGGTCCCCACCCGCCATGCTCGTGAAAAAAAGACGCTAGAAAACAGGTCGAGAGGAGAGTATGTCAACAACAACCGTCGATCTTTTGAGGTAGTTGAAGTAAGTACGACAATGTAAGAAAGAGATAGCAGGGGTATTCATACACACACGGAACGCTGGAGGGATCACGGAACGCTGGAGGATGGTGACGCTTTTACATCATGCCTCCCATTCCGCCCATTCCTCCCATTCCTCCCATTCCGCCCATTCCACCTGGCATGCCACCGGCACCACCCTCCTTCTCTGGTGCCTCGACGATGGCGACCTCGGTCGTACCGAGAAGGGAGGCGACACCACTGGCGTCCTTGAGACCGGTCCTGACGACCTTGAATGGGTCGAGGATACCGGCGGCGATCATGTCGACGTACTCGCCAGTAGCGCTGTTGAAACCCTTGTTGAAGTCGCTGCCGAACTCGTCCATGAGCTTGCCGACAATGACGCTGCCCTCCATACCGGCGTTCTCGACGATCGTCCTGGCTGGGCGGGTGATGGCGTTCTTGACAATGCTGACACCGAGCTGCTGGTCAAAGTTGGCTGGCTTGAGGTCGGTAAGAGCGTTGGCGGCGGCCTTGAGAAGAGCGGTACCACCACCTGGGAGGATACCCTCCTCGACGGCGGCGCGGGTGGCGTTCAGAGCGTCGACCATGCGGTCCTTCTTCTCGCCGACCTCGACCTCGGAAGAGCCACCGACCTTGATGACGGCAACACCACCGGAAAGCTTGGCGAGACGCTCCTGGAGCTTCTCCTTCTCGTAGTCGGAAGTGGTTGGATCGGCCATGACACCGCGGATCTGCTCGCAGCGCTGCGAGACGGCGTCCTTGCTGCCCTCACCGTTGAGAACAACAGTGTCCTCCTTGGTGATGGTGATGGAGCCGGTAGATCCGAGCATGTCTGGAGTGCACTTGTCGAGCTTGATGTCGAGCTCGTCAGTGAAAACGGTACCGCTGGTCAAAACACCAAGGTCACCGAGGATTGACTTGCGGTTGTCACCGAAGCCTGGAGCCTTGACGGCAGCAACCTGGAGCTGACCACGGAGCTTGTTGAGAATGCAGACGGCAAGAGCCTCGCCGTCAATGTCCTCGGCGATGATGACAAGTGGGCGGCGGAGCTGCTGGGAAGCCTCGAGGGCTGGAATAATGTCCTGGACGGCGGAGATCTTCTTCTCGGACAGAAGAATGAGTGGCTTCTCGAACTCGACCTTGGCGGTCTTGGTGTCGGTGATGAAGTATGGGGAGATGTAACCACGGTCAAACTTCATACCCTCGGTGACCTCCAGCTCGTCATCGATGGTCTTGCCCTCCTTGACGGTAATGACACCCTCCTTGCCGACCTTTTCCATGGCGCTGGCGAGGAGAGCACCGATGTGAGTGTCGCCGTTGGCGGAAATGGTAGCGACCTGGGAGATCTCTGCGCTAGTGGTGATGTCGCGCTTGTTCTTGATGAGGTAGTCGACAACAGCGTCGACAGCGGCCTGGGTTCCTCTGCGAAGATCCATTGGGTTGCAGCCAGCGGCGACGTTCTTGACGGTCTCGGAGAAGATGGCACGGGCGAGGACGGTGGCAGTGGTGGTACCGTCGCCGGCAACCTCGTTGGTCTTGGAAGCGACATCCTGGAGGAGACGGGCTCCAAGGTTCTCAAACTTGTCCTTGAGGGTGATGGCTCTGGCGACAGTGACACCATCTGTATAGTGTCAGTATATGGCTTTGCACGACTCTTTCTGGTATGCATTCCGTACCCTTTGTGATCTTTGGTGAACCGTAGCTGGACTCGATCAAGACATTGCGACCCTTTGGACCAAGAGTCGTGGCGACGGCTCTGGCGAGTGTGTCGACACCGTGGAGGAGAGATTGGCGAGCCTCAACACCGAACTTGAGGTCCTGTGCTGTTCGTCAGTCTTGTGTTCAGTAGCTTCTGTGTTCCTCCCTGCTTCTACGTGCCTTGTGCGCAAACCTGTGCTGGACAAGCGAGGTCTGTATCCTCGATGGGGCAGTCATGGCCGAAGCCCTGGCCTTTGAAGCGAAAGCGCGCTGCATTGTGAAAGGCAATATGTGACGTGTATTGCAAAAGAAACAAGACCCTATATGCTATTGCTCCTGAAACTCCAGTAGTAAGATCGTTTGAATTGGAGAAGAGGATAAGGTATTGCTTAGAGACAGAGTAAGGTATCAATATTGTCGCGCGAGTGGAATAAATTCTGGCCCTCCGTTTCCGTTCTCCAGCAATTGGCGCTAGAATCTTCTCCAAATGGTCAATCAAGAAGGTCAAAGCTTCCACGTCTCCAAGGCCGAATCCGCTCCGATTTCTGGTTGAAGCTCCAGCGTCCAGCATCCCCTGCTCCAGCAACGCCGACCGCTATACCGAGGTCTGTTCATCGAACTGGACATCCTCGTCTTCTACAATCACACGACAAGGCAACGACGTTCAAGATCAGATAGACTTCGGAATCTCGCATTCTCTAAATGCTCTTGGAATGATATGTTACGGTACATTCGAATCATTGTTCTGAATGCCAGACTCCTTGCCAACTCATAAGACCTCTTCGACCGAAAGAGCCAAACCCACCAATCGAGTCATGTCCTCTCGTTGCTTGCTTCCCAGAAGCCCATCGCAGCCCCTGGCCTGCTCCCTCCCTTTCCCGACCAAGTAAGAGACCGACCTAAAGAAATGTATATGAATGGAAAATGGTAAGTTTTTTTGCTGCAAGAAATCTCGTACTGGAGCAATGACCGTTGGTTGTCCTTGCTGAGAAATGTCGTCGCCGTCGTGCACAGCTATCGCATATGGAAATCTGATCTGGATCTCATTCGCGAGCCTCGTCTCGGTGTCGAGCTCTGTATCAAGCGATAGTCGATCAATCCTACTGAAGGACATTCTCGCCGAAAGTCTCGAATGACTGATGGTACGGGTTGTTGAAGGACTCCTGCAGACCCAGTTCCTCGGTGCTCATGAATGTAGCCGGAGACTCGGTGTATGCATCGGAGTGCTGCATGCCCGTGTCAAAGCCGTAGAGAGACGGGTTATCGAAGTCGGTCTTGATGAGAGATGGCTGCAAGCTATTGTTCCAGTCCTGGAATTGCACGCGGCCGCTTCCGAATGACGTGTATGGCGAGGCTTGCGAGATCGAGGAAGTTGTCGATGAGGCCGCATTCATGCCGTAGTGCTGCTGCTGAGAGGTCTGTGTAGCAGCCCAACCGCCCGGAACGGAGTAGTCGCCGTTGTACTGGTGCACGGGGTGCGAGGAAGGCTGCTCGAACATTGGTGGAGACTTGTATCTGTCATCGTAGGTGGAGACCGTGTTCGTGTGGTCCATTTGGTGGTTACCGAGACCAAGGCCGTGGCTGAGCTGGTCATACTGAGAACCGTACTGTTGACCCTGCTGGTTGTTTGGCGAGTAGGTGCGCTCGAGGTCTTGTGCGGAATGGGAAGATGCTTCGTACTCGTCAATGCCAGCAAGACGCTGCACTGGAGAAGACTCATTGACTTCAGACGAGGACAGAGGCTCTGCAGAACCCGCTGCAGTACCCTGGCTCAACTGACGGAGCTTCTCTTTGTCGACACGCAGCTTAAGTGTAGCCGACTCACGATGCTCGCTGTCATTGGCCGTGTTGCTCTTGTCATCGTCCTCGTTATTGTTGTTGTCCTCTTCGAAGTTGAACTGGTAGAGCGGGTTGGAAGCTCCAGCTCCGGCTTGCGCATCTGGCACGGTGGCCTCTTGTGGCACTTCTCCATCGTCAGAGTTGTTCTCGGCATAGTTGATGCCGGAGCGACGGCTGCGACTGTCGATCTCGATGCTTTCGACAGTATCCGGGGCTTTGGTCTTCATTTTGCGCTTGGTTTTGGCTTCGCCCTCCGGGACCCATTCGTCGTCTTGATCTTTGGCGGCATACGGGTCGGGACCGTCGTTGGTATCATCGTCATCTGGCTCCGCCTTGACCTTGATAGTGCGGGCAGCGGTGCAGGCTCTCTTGCGACTTGGAGTGGCAGGGACAGTCTTTGCAGCAGGAACAGTCTTCGCGGAAGGCACAGTCTTCTGCGAAGATGATTGAGGCTTCGACTTCTTGCCCTTCTTGACGGGGTAAGCGAGCAACTTGTTGAACTTGACGTTGTCTTCCTCCGGCTCCTCCTTGGGCTGACGACCTCTCTTGCGGCTCTTGGGAGCTTCTTTTTCTTCCTTGGCTGGCTTGCGCGAACGGACAGCCATCGGTGGGACGGGCAAGCCTGCCTTGTCACGGCTGGCCCGAAGCTTTGTCAAGTGCTGACGGACTGCTTCGGCGGAAGCGCCTTCTTTAACATGCTGGACGGCCTCCTGGAGAGGAATTGCGATGTTGCGCTTGTCGCTCTCGTGGACAAGAGCAAGTAGGAGAAGCTGGTCTGAGGCGGCTGCTATTATCAGCGACCATGATATAAGATCGGAGAAGGCACGACTTACGGTCCCAATGGATAAGTGTTCTGGTGTTAGCGTAGGGTGCTCGCTTCTTGCGACCAGCGGCATCGAGGCCTTGGCCATCTTGGTAGTTGGAGTCTGGATCCATGAATGCAACAATGGTTTCGGATGCTGGACGGTGGAAAGGTATGAAGGTGAGGGGATCCGATTGAAAGGAATGAAAGAAGACTGAGAGGAACAGTGAGCTTTTATGGATGGAATAGAGAGGGAAAGCAGTAGTGGCTAGGGCAGGAGAGGATGCGCGAAATGAAAGGAACAGATACTGATTGTCAAGTGGACTTCGATAGAAACGTGAGCGCTGAACAATAGTCGAAGTGAGCCAGAATGAGCATCTAGAACGAGGGAAGTGATATGTTCTGAAGCCAATGAACAACAATACTGAATGGAGTCGAGACTTGAAACCGGGAAGTCGTGGGGAGAATAGATATGCTTAGACCCGAATGAGTGACAATACTGAATGCGAATCCGGTCGTAAATGGGGCAGCAATGGGGAGGAAGATATGTTCTGTGCCCGGAAGAGTGACAATACTGAATGCAAAGGGAACATGAAACTTGGGATGTCGTGGGGAAAATGGAAATGCTCTGCAGCCGAATGGGCGACAATACTTGAAGCAAAAGAAACATGAAACCTACCGACACCCAAATCGCAAATGCCCATCTGGCGTATTGTCCATAGCTGCAAAGAAACACGAAACGTGAGAAGCGCAATTGTAGTATCAATGCATGAAGCAAAAATATGAATATGAATACCGATTGTCCCTGTTTCGCAATGACCACCTCCGCAATACCATGTCGGCAATATCAATATCAATTGGAAGTTTCGAAATCAGAGACTGTCCAAGCACCGAGCGTGCTCTTACTCTTCGGGCTCAGCGGAGGCCTCGGCCTTTACGACGGCACCAACGTCGGCGTCGTTCTCGTTGTCCTCCTCGACTTCGGTCTTCTTGGTGGCTTTGCTGCGTTTGGGAGTCTTCTTGACAGGCTTCTCGTCGCTGTCATTGTCGTCTCCGGCAGCGCGCTTCTTGCCTCCCTTGCCAGCTGGGGACTTAGTGGTAGCGTCGGCGTCAGCGCTGCAACTGTTAGCATCGTGCGGACATACTGAGAGATGCTAGACAGCTGATGGGTCTGGGTCCGCTGTGAGTCCCGGACCGCGCAGGTTGTCCGCTTTTGTCGTCGTACCTTCCATCTGCCATCTGCTTCAGTCTGTAGATACGGTTGCTGATGGCCTTCGGAGTCAAAGTGGTGCCGAGGTCCTGGGACAGCTTTGCAGCAATGTCCTCATTGTTGACAGTGACCTTCGCAATTCCGATGATCGCAAGCAGAAGCTTACGATCAGCCGCAGCTAGAGTAGTCAGTATCGTGTCACAGCCGGTTGAAAGCAGACACAAACCATCCCAAACCATTGCAGGCATCTTGTATACTGATGAAGAGTTTGTTGAAGTAGAGAGTGTTCAAGAAGGTTTTGTCAAAGAGGAGAGCGTTGGAAAGAAGTGTGGTGTGAGGAAGAAAGAGTAGAGTGGAAGGGAGGAAACAGGCAGATTTATGGTGGTGGAGCGGAGAAGTTTCGAAGAGCCAGATTCACTGCATAGGAAAGTGTGAGAAGCGAGTGAAGCGAGCTACGGTGTACAAGCAAGCAAGAGTGCTTTCACTGATATCGGAGTTTGGTGAGCTTACGGCCTCGCTGCACGCAGACACGACACCTTTACAAACGGTCGCCCGGAACTGACACTTTCGCAGTATCGCGTAGCAGCATTTCAAATTGTCGGATCGTATGCAACAGCGGCGACGAGGATTCGATATAGATCGTGCATGCTATAATCGACATGCTTTCGTCGCGACGCTGTCACGCCAGGAGGAAGGCTGAGGAGGTGAAGTGAAGTGAAGACAGCTTGGCGACGCTAAACCTGTTTGGTTACACCTGACACAGTGACCACGACTTCCTCCCATCTCTCCTTCCTAAATTATTGCGCGCGAGACAGGAAATCACGAGCGAGGTAGACTGTCAAGTCAATCCAATCCTGGATGGTAAATGGCCTTGAAATGTTTCGATTGCTGCTATCGATCGCGAAAGAGCTATTCTTCGACATCAACTCCCGGTCATATATCTCGTTGCTGCCATGAAAGTAAAATGCACTTCCATTTGATCACTCCATTTCTCTGCTTTCCATCCATGCCATCCGCTTGCCATGACCAGATCGACTGTCATGTGTAAGACAGCAAGACTCAAGCTCTGGCCAATCTATCCCTAGATCTCTGCCTCGTCTTCATCGGCCTCGTCCTCGAGCTTGACCTTGTTCGAGGCCGCTCCCTTGCCACGTCCCTTGCCGGCTGGCGCTTTGCGCTTCTTTGGCGCTTCACCTTCAGCACTTCCCGCGCTCCTATCGTCTACAAGTGGTGTCAGTAAATCATTCTCTGTAGACGTGCTTGATGAGAGAATGCGGCGTACCGTCAGGATTATTATCGCGCAAAGTTGAATCAGCTCCATCGTTGGTAGTTGTCGACTTGGTGATTCCGTTGGCTTTCAAGAGACGTTCGTAGCGCTTGGAACTGTTTGTGTCAGCGAAATGTTCGGCGCGTGCAGCGACAGAAGGAGGCGGCATACGCTGCGGCAGGACTGACGATGTTGCACTCTTTGGCGACTTTGTTCCAGTCGATCTGTGAAGTGTCGGTCAGTAATGTGAAGCTTGAAAAACCTGAATGCGAATATTCACTATGAACCGAAGAGATACTTCGAGAGACGGAGAAACTTGACTTCGGAGCCGAAGATTCTCTCCCAATCGAAGTGTGAAGTGTCGGTCAATAATGGGAAGCGTGAAAAATCCGAATGCGACAACTCACTTTGCCGGTCAGGGAACCGATAGCCGCGACCAAGAGCTTGACGTTATCTTCGGCAGTGACAGCTTCTTTTGGTGGCACTTTCAAAAGTGTCTGATGTGAGATATCGACGAAGGGAGTTGTGAGGTCAGATGACGGAGTTGTTGCTGGGCCAGCGTTGCTGTGTTGATGGTCAGGCAGCAGGATGTGGATGTGAGAATTGAGTCTGGATGACGATGAAGCTTCGGCTGATGGACTTCTGCTTGACAGATCGCGTCGAGAGAGAGGGAACCGGGTGTGCGAAGTAGAAAAGAAGGAGACAGCGAGAAGGCAGACGAGAAGAGCGGGTTTGTCAGGTCGTGCGATGTGAATTGTGAAATTGAATGGCGGGTTTGTTAAGCTGCACTTGAAACGAACCACTTGACACAATAGGTAAAAGCTCACTGAATGGCAGGCCTGGGGAAAGATTCGTGAAGTTTCGAGATCATCTCAAGAGAGACGGCCATTTTTGATGCGCAGTGTATTAGATGTGGTATCATGATGCTCACCGGTTTTCAACAGCTCTATTTCGACACCACTGCCTTCGCCTTCTTTCCACTTTTATTGAGACTCTTTCTTTCCTTCTTGTTCTGAAGATCCGTCGAAGTACCATTGGCGTGGCCACCCGCTACGTCGACACCGTTCTCCGTCGGCTTCTCCGAAACCTTTGGATCCTTGCCTACGATGGTATTTTCTGGGTCAATACTGCTTGAGTCGCCGTCTAGTGACTTCCTGCCCTTTGACTTCGCCTTGGGGTCGACACCCTTTCTTCGAAGTGCATTCCTCTTGGCACGCTCAATGTACACTTCGTCCTCGTCCTCCTCGAAGCCACCGAAATCGTTGGCATCTTCCTGCTCCTCGTCACCGATCTGTGTCTTGTCCGCCTCGTCCTCCTCGATGGCGTTTGCAGCCGCTTCGGCCTTGCCTGCAGAGGCCGGAGCCCTGACAGCGTTCGCCGGAGTTGCGGCTACCTTCTTGAATTTGGCGACGAAGAAACCGTCCACGTTATAAGCGTGTGGGTAGTATCTGCGGGTCCACTTCATGTTTGGGTGGAACTTCTTTCCTCTGAAGCTAGTGAAACCCTCCTTACCGAACACAAGACCGGTCTCGACAAGCTTGACGTTTGGTCGCTTGTTCAACACGTATTGCACGACTTGCTCGTTTTCTTCTACTGTGACACTGCAAGTCGAATAGACGATGTACCCACCAGTCTTGCTAGCGTGATTAACAGAGTCTACGGCAGCAAGAAGCAGCTGCTTCTGCAGATGAGGCAGGCGCAGGAAATCGGCTTCAGTTTTGTTGGTCTTGACACTGGCGTCTTTTGCGATAACACCGGTTCCTGAGCAGGGAGCGTCGAGCAAGATGCGGTCAAATCCGCCAAGGACCCTTGGGAACTCCAACGCAGAGAAGTTGCACACCACAGTGTTCTTGACACCCAGACGGTGAATGTTACCAATCAAAGCCTTCGCTCTGTCCTTGTTGGCATCGTTGGCGAAGATACTACCGGTGTTGCGCATGAGCGCAGCCATGTGTGTTGTCTTACCACCTGGAGCAGCAGCCATGTCCAGACATCTCTCGCCTTCCTGGGGAGCCAGAGCCATGACTGGGAAGAAAGAGCTTGCGGCCTGAAGAATGTAGTGTCCTGCGAGATACTCTGGAGTAGCACCGAGGGGAACCTGGGACTCAAAAACTTGCAGGCCAACCTTGCTCCATTTTCCTACAGGCTCAAGCGTCACTCCACGGTTGATGAGCGCATGCGCAAGCTCACGTCTGTGTGTGCGAAGGGTATTTGTTCTGATGACGAGAGGACGAGGCGACTCGTTTGCGTCGAAAAAGGCAAGGGCTTCCTGAGGTGGGAACAGCTCCCAAAGCTTCTGTGCTAGGAAAGGCGAGTAGCCGTAGTAGATACAGATATCGTCCAGCAATTGATTGATGTATTCGGTGCGTGATTTGTCGGGCTCGGCGAGCTCCTTGAAGTTTGTGAGGACACGAGTAATCTCAGTGATACGGGTACGGAGAAGCTGAAGGTCGGGCGCCAGGTTTGCTTTTCTTCCACCCTCGCCCTCGATCTCGGCCGAAATATTCGTCTGGAGTGCCTCGTCTTGCAATTCTGCCTCATTCTCCTCTGCCTCTTGCGCCGCCTGATCGTCCAACTTCTGCGACAGTCCAGCAATATTCGCGGCGGTAAGCATTTCCTCAGCGTCAGACGCATCTTCATCCTCGGACCACATGGCACGCTGTACATCTGGATCATCCGAGTCTACGAAGTCGTCGTCTTCCGGAAGCTCGTCATCCTCATCGGAATCCAAAGCATCGAGCCCACCAATCCCATCACTGATACTGCCGTCCTCGTCGATCTCGCCATCATCGTCGCCGTCAAGACCATCAAGCAGATCGTCTTCGGCTATCTTCGGTGTCTGCTTCGCCTTGCTCTTTTGCGCGGTGCCGTTGACTGCGAACTTTCCCTTCGTACTCTGCCTTCCTCCAGAGTTTGCAGCCTTGCCTCCGACGTTCTTTTTCGATACTGCGACAGCGTTTGCTCCAGAGATCCTTCTCTTCTTGCTGCCATCGGTGGGCGCAGGCGGCTGTGTGAGCTTTCTCTTCTTGGTAAAGTTTTCGAGGGGCTCGGGCATGCCCTGCTTCTGCATACGTCGACTAGGTGCCATCTTGTTCGAGAAGTGGAATTTTTGGCCTGGTGGTGTTACTTATCAGGTTCAAAGAAAAGATTCGGGGTAGAATTCTAGGTAGACTTTTTGCAAGCAGAATCCGGGGAAGGCAGAGTTCAGAGTTTGCGCTAATTTCGACAAGCTTGGCGGACTCCAAGCACAAACAGTGCAGGACATGGCAGACATCGCGGCATGTTGAAGGATCGTGATCTAAGGTCAAACGTAACATTTGCTATGATAGAGACTATTAATATTATCGTTGACATTTCTACATCATGATATGGCATTGTCTATTGCTATGAATCGCTTCCGCCAGGGGTATTCGACCTGTGTCCCGCATTAGGGTCAAGAAGCAAGTGTGGCTTGATAAAGCCTTCATCCAAACGTGAAAACATGGTTGCTGCATCTTCGGCCGACGCACTCATAAGCTGATTGAAAGCGCCTCTGGCCGAGAAGCGTGTACCTTCCCCTTCTGCAGGGGCTGCTGGCGGGGCCGAGTATGGTGAATCCTCATCCGTAGGCGTGCGTGCAGAAGATGACCTGCGCGCGGCTGGTGGTAGATCAAGATCAGTATCGTCGTCAGACATGTACACATTGCTGTCCTGCAACAGCAGACCCTGCTCTGCGGCATTTTCTGGGTCGCGTTCCTTGCGGTTGCTGTTTCGTCTACCAATGCTTGACTCTGGTCTGATTGGTGGGCTTCCTTTGACGTTTCCAGTACTCAGGTGAGCTGTGCGGCTGTTAACCCTCGGTCGCTTTCCTGCACCGTCGCCGTTAACAGAGCCGAGAGTGATACCGCCAGCCTGACTTCCTCGCGGATTGTGACCCATACCGCCGGACTTGCGGCGGTAGATGCCATTGGAGTGAACGACTTCAATGTCGAACTCGTCATCGCTGTCAATCTCCTCGACCACGCCAGTTTTTATCTCCAAGATTTCTAGCATTCGAGCAGTCGTGCCACCAAAAATGATGACTGTCAGAACTACAACAACCAAAACTGTCGCTCTCAAAGCAAAACCGTTTGGACCGGTCAAGCCTGCTGCAAGTGCGACTCCTACCGCACCGCGAAGACCTGCCCAGAAAAGCATCATTTGGTGGTTCCTCGGCAGCTCGTCTGCGATTTCCTTGTTCCGCTTCCGGGCGCGATATCTGATGACGAAATTTACGACGTAAGAGAGCGGAAAGACGGCGCAATATCTGGCGGCGCAGATTCCGAAAACAGAGACCAGGATGAACAGAGGTTTGTACTCCAGACCAGCTTCGGTGAACAATGACAGGCCCAGGTAGATGAAGATGAAGTTTTCCGACAATTGAGCTGTGATTTGGAAGATGAATTTTGTCGTAAGCTGGGTCCGGCGCGACATGTTGTGGTATGCGTAGTGCTTCAAGCAGATACCGCAGAACAGAAGCGATACAATACCAGACATGTGAATAGCATTGGAGAAAAAGTAACTTGCGTAAGCAATCAGGATGATGAGACAGCTCTCTGTCTTTGGGTATCGGCGGACCTTGGTATACTTCAGGAGAAGACTGGTCGAAATTCCAACAATAAGTCCTATTACCAAGCTACCAAAGAAGACCAGCAAGAAGATTCCGATGGACTCGAACAAACTGAGGACTGTCAGGTGACCTTTTGCAGCACCTTCACGGTATTTTTGCGCGGTCTCGAATAGGACAATGGCGATAGCATCGTTCAAGATGGCTTCGCCAAAGATAACAGTGTATAGTTTCGGGTCGACTTTGTAGGTGTTGAAGATGGCCAGGATGGTCACAGGATCCGTAGCAGATAGTGTCGCGCCGACAGACATGGCCTCGACGAAAGTGATATCTAGGCCTTCGGGACTGATCCTTGTCCATAGCCATAATATCACTCCTAGTACCACGGCGGAGATGAAGGTTCCAGCAAAGGCAAAGGTCAAGATAGTCCCAATGTTTCGGAAGAAATTCCCCTGATGTAATTCGTATCCAGAAGCAAGGATGATGGGGGGCAGAAGAAGGTTGAAGAAGAACTGGTAGTCGAAACTGACAGCGCCTAGAACAGACGATACAGCAGTCAATCGGAGTATCAAGCCCACAACCATTCCTGTAGATGTTCAGCACTTTGTACGGCATCCAATCTCTTGTCCTAGCATACCGGCAAAAATTGATATGACTGTCTCATGAACTGCCTGGATCTTTCGTGTCTGCAGTACATAGCTGGTGAGGAGTGCGACGATGAGCAGGACGATCAAGATGAGGAGCGCCCAAGATGTCAAGATCTCTTTCTGACCGGCCTGAGGTTCTGATCACATCGTTAGATGCTGCAAAAGCGGTTTGTATAGACTCGACATACCGTCTGGGTCGGCATCGGCGTCTGAAGATGCTCGTCCTGGGAGCGGTCAGGAGGTTGCTCTCTATTTGATCCATGTCTGACTTACGGAGCAACTCAAAAGCCGCGTTGCGCGCGAGAGAAGCCATAATCGCAAATTCCGGCAGCTATCTGCCTAATGTTACGGCAACAAAATCATGAAAATGCGACGCGTGGAAGTTGACAGAGAGTGTGAGCGTTGGATGGACACCTTGGCTGCATGTGAGCTGCCCTCAACTGTGTCCCGAATCGCTACCTTATCGATAAGGAGAACTATCCTTATATCATGCTCAACTGACCACATCACTTACATACATGTATCTCGGAACAATGATATCGAGGTTCGTTTGGCGCCAATATGTTTTTCTATGCAGTACAACAGTTGCGTCTCCATGTTTTGAGCTCGATACACAGATCAATGTGGGTTAGCCATGGTATGTCTTCTTAAAGCCTTCGCTATGTGGTTGATGACCTTGGTGGCCGCCGACCAACCAAGTACAGTATGAGTTTCGCAAGTCTCGCTTACCCGCTGGGGTGGCTTAGTGAGCTATCAAGGACCTGGAGTTCATTCACCTCTACGATCGCACCCGCGCTGCTTCGGACGTCCAACGTGGGAGATTCGTCCTGGCAAGTCGCGAACGTCAGGTCTGATGCGTACTACCAGTACAAATCCACTCGTAGTAATCGCTCCTCGCACGTTTTTGAGCAAGAAAATGTCCAAAATGGACTCATCTCCAGATACGCCTCGCCAAATATATCTTCAGACTCTCCGCTAGAGCCCTTGCCCAGATTTTGGCCAAACTCCTGTAATCTCTACGATGGACTACATGCCGCTAAATCCCCTGCGGAACGTTTCGTCAGAATCTTCGTCGGAGACTCCGACAGGCACTTCGTCAAATACTTCATCGGAATCTCCGCAACACGTAGACGACTACACCCCAAGAACGTCCGTAGAGGAAACGGAAGACCAGATTAGCATCAGCGAACCGACGCAGGACCGGCTTGACAATGAGTACGTGAGCCGGTACCGCAAGATGATCAGAAAACGCATGCTTCTCGGCACGAGATGGAAAGGAAGGACAGTAGCAAACGACTTGCGCGGAAACCTTTGTCTCGACCTACAGATTATCGCAGAGCAAGTGGATGACGAAGATCGGAAGTATTGGCACGCCGGAAAATATCGGCGATCAATCAAGGAAACTTACGGCATGAGCTTCTATCGAGCTCAGGCGTGGGTAAAGTTTCCTACGCTCCTTCGTTTGGCCAATTACCGCGCAGACGCGAGGTTGAGAAGAGAGGTGGACATGCTCACAGCGGATGCTTGGATGGAGGTTTATGCAAAGGCTGGAACGGATAAGGAGAGGACGCTGATAAGGAAAAAGATTGAGAATTTCCTTGCGAGCTCGTAAACCGTAGAGTTCTAAAGACAGACTGGATGAGGAGGCGCAGCGGCCGAGAACATACCAGAGGCATCAAGGTTCTTGTGTAGCCTGGTCTAGCATGTTGTCCTTAGAACCTCAAAATCCCATTCTTCTTTGTCGACGATGCTGTGACGGTATCGCAAGCATAAGGCATGTGTGGACACCATAACGATGTTGATCAGACCGCACCCTCTCTTGTACGACGGTAAAGAGAGGAAGTGTCCTTTGCTCGATGCTCTCACAATTGCTCCACGCGCCAAGACATGGGGTTGACTGTGGAGAACCACGGTATACACTTGAGACACCTGGATCAACGCCGTACCGTACATTTACAGAGAAAGCCTTCCTTGCGTCCTGATAGATAATGCCACCTCAAAGCAGGGGTACTCCTGCCCCGACAGGATTCCATTCCAAGTCGACACCAAACCTGCCTACTCTGCGTTCCTTACAGAAGAGTACGCAAGACGCGCCGGCACTACCGACCATAGATAGATCAAGCACCCATACAGATCCGATCCTCCTCAGTCCAACCTCGCAAGACTCAGCCTCGGAGCGAGCCTCAATCGAAGATTTCTCCCTCGCCAGCCAAGCCCACGCAGCGCCGCACTCCGACTCTTCGAGCAACTCATCCGAAGACGAGACGCCCTCGTCTCTCCCCCGCCGACCCATCTACCAAAGCCGCTCAAACACCTACCTAGCACCACCCTTCTACAACCGCCCACCGACGCCCCTCCCGCCCTCACCATCACTGACCTCGCTGCTCCGGCCCGCCTTCAGCGCCTCGCGGCCCACGACGCCAGACCCGTCGTCCGACGAGCAGACACCGCGCTCCACGTTGCCCTCCGGCACAGGGACACAGACGCCGTCGTCGAACAGCGCAGCAGCGCTGACGACCTCATTCCGCACCGCGCGACCGATCCCGCGCGCCTCGCCCAAGGTGCCGACGTACGAATACTACGGCTTCACGCTCTACCTGACAAGCTCTCTGTGCTACGTAGTCTACCTGCTATGGTCCTTCCTGCCGTCTGCGATTCTACATCAACTGGGCATCTACTACTACCCGAACCGGTGGTGGAGCCTGGCGATCCCGGCGTGGATTGTGGTGCTGGTGGTGTACATCTACGTCGCGCTGGCCGGGTATAATACCGGTTATCTGACGCTGGGGATGAGTCGAGTCGAGTGTCTTGTTGATGAGACGGGGCATATTGCGGTTGTGGATCGGGAGGGCAGGATTGTTAGGGGTAGTTATCGCGATGTTATTGGCGGGAAGAGTGCGGGTGCTGCGACTGGGAAGAAGAGGGGTGGTGGTAGTAGGGATGAGGAGGGGATGGATGGAGGCGAGAAGGTGCTGGATTGGAAGACGCTGTGGAACGAGGGCACTGATGCGGTTATGGATGTGCCCATTGGTGGGGTCTGCGAGGTCTTGTATGGAGAGAACAGGGTCGGAGAGTGAGTCCTGTCGTCGATGATTTTTGATTGATACCCAAATCGCAATGCTATGCTTTCAACGTTGACACGCACACAAACACACCATGTTCTGATAACAAGCCTGCTACTACGCAAACAAAAGGATTTGACACGACAACATTTGATTTTGGATTCATTTCTCGTAAGATTTTCTCAAGCTAAACCCAACTACTAAATCGTAACTGCTTTTACACGACTCTATGCCGACTTTGGCTCGACGGTGTGGAATGTGGCAGCGGAACCGGCCAAGGTCTTCTTGCTGACGACTCTGAAACCGCCAGCGAGCAAGACAAGGGACTCGATGCCGAGGATAACAGCCAAAGTGACCATAGCACCGATGACACCGTTGACAGCAGGGCTGAGGCCATTGCCGCTCTTCTCAGCCTCAGTGGTAGAGCCGCTCTTGCTGCCGCTGCCGGAAGCAGAGCCGGAGTTGCCGGCGTAAGCCGCGCAAGTACCGGTGGTGTTCTGGCAAGTTTGACACCACTGCTGGGTAGTACCGACGGAGATGTTGTTCATGTTCTCGGTAAAGGTGTTCCATGGCATTTCGATGGAAGCAGAGCCGAAAAGAGGGTACGCCACAGGTGGAGAGGCAGCAGAAGCTGATCCGTTGTGGAAGGTGAAGCGGACGGAGATGTCGCTGGTGGCTGGGATAGGAGCAGAGCTGCTGACGGTCGCGTTGGTGACGAGCTCAAAGGCCATGGACGAGGCGTAGTCGGTCACGCCGTAGAAGTCTCCGTTCACGGCTGGCAGGCCGGCGAGACCGAAGTAGGAGGAAAAGGTTGCGTAGTTGCCGAATTGTATTCCAAGCTTGCTCTTTCCGCCGCCGGTGATGGTGGTGTTCAGGAACTGGGTGATCTGAGCCGCGAGGGTCATGCCGGCAATGGCGCGGGCGTTGTTGGATGCGTTGAAAGCGAGGTTCCACTCGTGCTGGTCGGAGAGAGTGCGGAGCTGGAAGAGAACGTCCTCGGTGAGGAGGTTGGAGTCTGCGATGGTGGCATTGTGGATTTCGGCGACGTTCATGAGATCCCAGACTGTTCAAAGGTCAGCAGATGAAGGCACAAGAGCAGGAGAGAAGAGGTTGACATACTGACGTAAGCGTTCTTGTAGCTTGATTGACTCTGGTTAAAGGTTCCGTTCCAGGTTGGCACAAGACTGTTGTAGAAGTCTTGGGTGCTGCTCAACAGGTTGTTGTACTGGGGGCTGCTGAAATACTCATTGGAGCTGACGAGGGCAGCGCCGCAACCGGTGGTGGATTGCAACCAGGCGTTGTCCTCACCGCCGGAGCCGCTGGAAACGAGAGCGATTGGGATCAATTGGTAGCCATTGAGGGGAGACGTCACGTTGGTGCCATTGCGGAGGGTCTGGGAACCGAGAGCGTCACCGACTGGAGGGTACAAGCCCTGGAGGAAACCAGTGGCAGAGTTCTGGAGAACAGTGTCGGATGGAGCAGAGACGGAGAGTTGAGAGTTCTTGACGATGTCGGTGTTCATGCCAAAGATTGGGTTGCTGGCGGTAGACGAGATCCAGCGGTTGCGGTAGTAGTCACCAGAAGTGAAGACCTCGGAGTAACCAAGGTCAGTCAAGTTTGCTGGAGGCCATGACTTTGCAGTACGGTCACCGTGTCTGTGGAAGACATAGGCACCAAGAATAGTCTCGGCCTGCGAGAGGGGAAGGAGGGACAGAGCTGCGATGAACGATTGAGACAGCATTTTGGGTGGTGTGTGCAAGTAGCGAATGTGAAGGTAGCGAATGTACTGGACGGAGAAGGAGGGGAGAAGGTAGAAAACACTCGGTCGGTGAGCTATTGGAGAAGGATATACTGTAAAGTCAGCTAGCCAAGTACCTTATCTCGCGTTCGGCGAACTATCGGACGTGTATAGTCTAGTTGACCAATGGAACGAGAGGGGTTGAGCTTAGCAGCGGTCACAAACCCACGACAACTACAGTACATGCATTTACTGAGGGTGCCGCATGGGCTAGTGTGGGATTGACCCCTCCTCGAACATGGGTTTCTTCTTCTCGCCGGAGAGGCTCGCGCTCGCGTCGAGAATCGCATTCTTCCGCGGTCAGAGTTAGGAACGAGCTCCAGCTTCTGTTGGATGGTGGAGGTCGGCGGTCTCCAACGCTCTCAGAACCGAAACTAGAGAAGCTAAAGTGATGGCAAGAAGTTCAACAACAGTTGCGATTGGATCAAATGGTGGGATGGAAGAAAGATGTGGGGCTCAAGCACTTTTTCTCAGGCCGAGCTTCGTCTAGGCTCACCGCGACACCGCGACCGACCGCGACCGGTCGCTCCGAGCTGCACATGCAGTCGCGAGCATGACTCCGATAATTTGGTCAACTCCATGGTTCTGCCATAAGGGAAATAGAAGAAACTCGTGAACAGTCGACTACTGCTACCACTTAAAGCAGTGGCGAGACCTCGGTGGCCACTGGCAAAACATGAGCTCACAACCTTGGGAAGCAATCTATTCCCATGACTTGTCGATACCGGTACCGATTCCTCGTTATGGAGCCAGGTCCGTGTTCTTATTACCGATGAGTGACGGCTTCTACAGTCATTGAATAGATTGGATAGATTGTGCTTGGCAAATTTTCGTCTTGACCATGCAGGGAATTACCGATGAGAGATTTGAAAATGGATGGACACAATCAAGCATAATACAAAGGGTGGTGTGAAGGGAACAAGCACGTGTGCACTGCAAACAAGCTCCAATAAAGTAAAAATCAATCGCGAAAGGGTATACCCAAGAAACATAATGCTATCAACGCCGCCCCTTGTGAACTGATGCTGCTAGACAATGGACTGGCTGTACAATACTTTACATTATAATGCACCTTTCCTGGTCATTCGGAGTTCTCGTATACCCAGCTGGCATACCACCGGGTCCTCCAGGAACCTGGCCAGGAGGGTACTGTCCAGGAGGGAATTGTCCGCTTGGCTGTCTGCGACTCATTGCACTTGCACGTCTTCCACCTATTGGCGGCATGCCTTGCTGGCCTGCAGAAGCTGATTGTCGTCTTTGCTGAGCTTCGAGCGCACTCAACGCTCCAAGCGCATTGCCTTGCTCGGGGTCTGTTGGAACAGAGCTCGGCTCCCTATATGGACGATCCGAAGCGGCTTGCTCGTATGACGGCGGAGGAGCTTGGCTATCATCCGTCCGTGCGGAAGAATCATATGTCCTTGGTCCCGCAGAACCTCGAACGTTGATTGTGTTTCTTCCTTCACTGTTGCGACTTCGTGGCGGCAGAGGTGGGTTTGAGCCTGGGCTAGACTGCTCACTTTCTAGAAATTGTCTGGACAGATTCTCTTCCCGTTCGCGTCGCGCTGATTCTCGTCTGGTGTTTTCTTCTTCCTCTTCTTGTAACTGCAAAGCCAGAGCCAGATCGTGATCTTCCTGCTCTGACGCCGTCCGTTGGATGTCAACAGGTGGAGCGAGCCTTGCCGTGGAGTGATGATAGGTCGGAGGGTCACTCGTCCCGGCCTTGTCGTTGCCGTTCTGATTGCGCTTGTTCTTAGATTGCACAGTCTGCCAGCCGTCCTCGCCGCTTTGTGAGTAGTCGTAGTTGCTTGCGCTGGCTTGTGCCGCTCCCGAGCTCGAGGTGTTTCCGACTGGCCTAAAGTCTCCAGACATGAGCTCACTGGCCGCTCCGTTGACATCTAACAAGCTCTCCCAGACGATCTCATCATGTGTCGCATAGCCAGCATCAGTCGCCAGCGTCATCAATGTCCCAGAACGAGGCTCTTTGTATAGTGTTGAAAAGTGGTCGTTACGGAACAAGATCACAACTTGCCCTGGTGACATCCATTTGGAGATTGCATCCAGACCGTAGTTCGAAAGCTGCGTGGGATAGTTGGCGAGAAACTGCTTGATCGCCTGCACATCCTCATAAACTTGTTGTTCCTCTTGCGTCAATCCAGTACTGCGCATCTTCTCATCGAGCTCCTCCTCGCGAAATTGAATGTTGAGCGCTTCGTCAAACGTCGGCGCAGAGCGTTCGAAAGCGACATATGTCCCTGATTTGTGAGGAGAGATCCATCCATGGACTAATGGGAGGCTGAAAGCGCCATAAAGACGCATCTCCCTAGTCTGCTCAAAGCCTCCAGGCTGAGCTTGCACGATGGCTGATGTATCTGTAACCCCACTGTTATCCACGAAACAAGGATTAACATTCATGCCTGTGTGGAGAGTGACCAGAAACGAGTAAAGCTCTCCAATATCAGGCAGATCGTGACCGGAGATCTCAGTGCGGCGAACTAGCTCTTCAAAGACTGCATCCATCAGCAAGCCCAGTGTTATCTGTTCGCGCCTTTGTAGCGTCTCTGTCAAACATGTTTCTAGCCCGGCAGGCGTCGAGAGCGACAATGCGTTGACAAGAGCAAGCAGTGGGCATGGTCCATTCGCGTTCTGTGTCAAGATAGGCGACCTTCGCATGCTTCCTCTAGATTCCGCCGAAGCGTCAAACCAGTTGATCTGTTTGATATGATAAACCTCGTTCCGCTGCTCGTTTGCAACCAGGCTTAGTGTCGCCGATTCGGATGCTGTATTCACTGGGCTGGCTCCGGTAGCCTCAGTTTGCCGGGGTTGTGCGGCATCAGGGGAAGTCTGCTGTTCCGGCATCGTGACCGGTTCATTGACCTCGGCCGAAGGTGATCTCCTACTCGGCGACTTGGGAGGGATCGGTGGAGCAAGGTCGTCATCTAACAGTGATGGTATCGGTGGAGCATCGTCGTCATCCAATAGCGACGGTGTCGGTGGCCTCAATGAGGGTGAGGGTTGTCTCTTTCTCTGGTGCTCTCGGTCCAGAGCATTTTGCCATGGATTCGAAGAATTGGTCCTTCCAAGACCAGTCGGTGCGGCCTGTAAAAGAGGCGCAGGTTGTGGACTCAGTCTCTGACTGTCTGCAGCCCAGGCCTCGTTTTCGCGCTCACCAAGTGAGAGACCAGCTAGCTCCTGTGACGGGGCCACGGCTGCAACAGGCGCAGCTGGTGGAGGACGTGGAGGAGGCGCATTCGATGGCTGTGGCGGCCCAGCTTCTCCCCACACTGACATTCGACTGCCTGTTCCGTACGGGGCCTGACCAGTATTTTGTGGATTAAGGTAGGGGTTCTTCCCAGTATTTGACGCTGACGGCGCTTGCCATGCTCTTTCTTGTGCGGATTGCATTTGTGCTGGAGTACTTTGATGATGCGCAGAAGGAACACCATTGCTGGGAGCGCCTGGGCGTAAAGAGGCTGGTATGTCCTGAATGTCATGTGTCTGCCTAGACCAAGCATCTTGCGACTGCTCCAGCTGCTGTTGTGTCGTATCCATATGTCCTTCGTCTTCCGGTTCTGACGGCTCCGAGTCCCAAGTTCCATGCGATGATATCGAACTAGCTCTTGACCTCGTGTCGCCGTTGTTCCCAGAAGGCATTGATGTGTCTGCATACTCGTACCCTGGATGCATACCACCAGGTTGGGAAGGCATGATCGAGGTCGTCGGATAGGGCGGATTGTCAACAGCGTGTGATAGCGGAGCTGGCACTATACTGGTCGGAACCGGTTTCCGTGTGACCATCGTGGAGACCTTTGAAGTTGCGATTTGAGATGGCACGAGGTATTATCCAGTTGGTGATTCTTCTGAATTCAGAATAAGTCGAGGCAACGTCGCAGAACCTCTCCGCGGTGGATCGTCAATAAATGACTTGAGGAGTGGTATGTGAAGGCTTCCGACAGGGATGCAATGATCTTGAGGGAAATCGATGCGACGCGATGAAATGCTATAAGGACTGCAATGAGTCTGCCTACCTTACATACATGTGCTCCATACCACGGCAATGGGCGGTACAGCGATGTCATCTGAGGCTGAGCGCTTCGCACAGCCACTGCGACCCCGCAAAGCGAGGTCGGCGAAGTTTGGCACGTGAAGAAGAATTATTCGGAAATCTCAAGAACATTAATTGGAGACTCAATTGCATACCAAACACAAACATGCAGAGTGATTTGAGGATATTGCTGATCGGCAATGGCGGGCGCGAACATGCGTTGGCGTGGAAGCTGTCGCAGTCGTCCAAGGTAGGCCACATCTACTGCGTGCCAGGTAACGGAGGTACAGCTAGGTATGTTCGTTCGTAGCAAAGCGAGTGTCGTGACCTGACAGCAAGACAGCGTACCAAAGGTCACCAATGTCAGCGATGTTTCTGCCGAGGACTTCCCAGCTCTGATCAACTTCGCCAATGAGTCCAATGTCGGGTTGGTAATTCCTGGTCCAGAAGCCCCTCTGGTCGCTGGTGTTGTAGACTTCTTCGCCGAACACGCGCCTGAGATCCGATGTTTTGGACCTTCAAAGGTAGCTGCGCGTATGGAAGGATCAAAGACCTTCTCGAAAGATTTCATGAAGAAGCACAACATCCCTACTGCGGCGTATGAGAACTTTAGCAACTACGAGGAAGCGAGCAAGTACCTGGACTCGGTGGACCACGATGTGGTGATCAAGGCAGATGGACTCGCCGCCGGCAAGGGAGTCATTATCCCAAAGACAAAGGAAGAGGCGCATGCCGCGCTCAAAGAGATTATGCTTGATAGGGAGTTTGGCGCTGCGGGAGACAAGGTGGTTATTGAAGAGTTCCTGGAGGGAGACGAGATCAGCATTCTGAGCTTCAGTGACGGACACAACATCAAGAACCTGCCTCCAGCGCAAGATCACAAGCGGATAGGAGATGGAGATACTGGTCCGAACACAGGAGGCATGGGTACATATGCGCCAACGCCGGCTGCGACTCAGGCACAGCTCGAGGAGATTCACAGGACGACCCTTGAGCCTACCATCAACGGCATGAGGCAAGAGGGCTATCAATTCGTGGGATGCTTGTTCACCGGATTCATGATCACCAAGAAGGGCCCAAAAGTGCTCGAGTACAACGTTCGATTCGGAGATCCAGAGACTCAGAGTTTGCTGCCTCTTCTCAAGAGCGATCTGGCCGAGATCATGATGGCATGCACACAGAATTCGCTGGACAAGGTGGAATTGGAGATTTCGAAAGAGCACGCGGCGACTGTTGTAGTTGCAGCAGGCGGTTATCCGGGATCGTACCCGAAGGGTACACCGATGACTTTGGACAAGACCCCAGAAGGTGTATATCTGTTCCACGCGGGTACGGCCATCAAGAATGGACAACTTCAGACCTCGGGCGGTCGGGTGATAGCTGCGACTTCGACGGGAGCAACTTTGGCTGAGGCAGTCGCAAGCGCTTACGAAGGTGTAAAGTGTATCAAGTTCGAGGGCATGCAGTTCCGAAAAGATATTGCAGCCAGAGCTCTGAGGTGAGGTGAGTGTTGACTGTTGGGTGTTGTAGACAGTATAAAATCGCAACGAAAGTAGCTCTAATCATATCGTGTTGTACCACCATTTTCAGTAATGCTCCTACGGGTACGTACATGTACGTTCACCGCGAGGGGTCTTTCATTCGCGTGGTCACGCGACGCGACCGCGATTTACTTTGCGACTGGTCCTTGATGGCTTGCGACCAGCCAGAGTTACACGGTCAATCTTATGCCGCATTGGCCTTGATTTGCTTCGATGACAACTATTTAGAATTGCGTGAAAGCATGTTGATGGCAGTTTTGCGATTGGTTGTGTATGGCTTGGTACCAGCCAGAGTATCACTGCCACTCCTTGAGGCGGTTAGGTCTGAATGATGATGGAGGACTTTTTGAGGTCGAAGATGTCTCAGGTTGCAGACCGCCGCACTCCCCAATTGGCGGAATTCAAGAACGCCAACACTAGGTTCGTGAATTGTCTTGAGTCGTTTCGTGTTGATTGTGAATTGTCAGATTATTCTTCGTCGACTGGAGGTGTGTTCACTGAGTTGTTGCTGCTGGTCGTCGAATTGACGTCTGCAATTACGAAAAAGGGTATTCCGTGATGGAAGGAGCGATCGCGGTGGCGATATTGAGCTACTTTGGCCGAGTATTCTCCCGAACCTACGAATCCTGGTTGTTCGGAGAATTTCTCACGTTGTGATTCGCGACCCTAGTACGGTTTGCACATGCATGTTGCCGATATCCATGAGCCTCAGGTTGTCCGTCATATGGGCGGACCACCACGAACTTTCGTATCGTGAGTTTGAAGCAGCGATAAAGTAAGGTAATGCCGTGCGCGCCGAATCGCTGGCTCTGTCATTCTCCCGAAGAACCATAACTTTACTGTAATAAAACTCATGAACTGTTGCTTCCCGTCTTGTCACTTCAGCTGAGGCTTGATTTAGAACGCTTACCTTGCATATAGGTACCAATACTTCGGGCGCTACGAGATAGGGCATGCGTTTGCTGCAGCCAGGCACATTAGCTTGACAAGTATTTGATAACATACGAGGTTCGCATAAGCACAGCGCGTACAGTATGAATTGGTGAAAGCATGCTCGCTCGATCCACCAGCTCAGTCGCTGAACCTGAGGACGGACTTCGGTCCAGCATTGTTCAAGTGCAGTAAATAAAAGACATGGCTCCATACGCACCGTTGAACATGGGTCAATATCATGATCTTGCTGTGCTTTGTTCGATCCAGCGACATCGTATTTGGAAAAAGAACATGTCAATGACGCAGCCTGGGCAGGGTGCGTGCCGTATGCCCTTTCAGCCAGCACGTTGACCAGCAAAACTCAGTTCAGAGGTGCATGAGAGCCGTGCCGTTGTCCGTCAGACAGCGTGCGTGAGGCTGTGACCAAAGACTGCATCATCCCTATTAAGCTCAACCAAGCGAAACACAAGATCGACGTTGCTCGAGCCCTGTACCCATCCTAGATTCGCTTTAGGTGAATTCCGAAGTGCTTTTCCTTACCGAGTCCGGTCGTTCCGATCTGACTTGCAGCGGGCCACACAACTCTGTATATCGTACTCTAGTCAACCGAGCTGAGCTGGATTTAGCTGGGCTGAGCTCCCAAAGTGATCAGGAGACGTTCCGAGCTGCGGTTACAGAAAATAGTCATCTTTTTCGGAGAATAATAATCTCGCGGTACAACGACAATAGAACTTGAATTCAGAAAGCAAGAGACCGTCATACTGGGTAAGGTAAGTGCGATGGGAATTGCCGTCTCCATCCACATTCGGCGGGCGTCGCCGCCAAGCTTACCAAGCTTCGCTCGATTAGGCACCTCCACAAAGCGGCCAGATCTACGGCGCTAGCGTAGCGCATCTCGGAGATTTTGTGGAAACGTGGTGCTGAATGCTGATCTTAACCGCAAACCATGCTTCGTATGCTCATCGTTCCTCCACTGTCTCTACCGAACACCCTGTACCTTCTTCGCTGCAACCATCTCGCAGCGCTGCTGCACGGAACAGGCACGACCTGATCGGTCAACATGTGGATCTCACATACCATGCTGGACCAGGACCCGTCCCGTATTTCGCCGCCGGTTGTCGATTAGCCTGCTCATCGAAATGCCATTTTTTCTGGTACAGTGAGTGGCTAATGGCCAGATAGAAGTGCTGCTTTTAACTCTATCATATATATATGTAAGACACCAGGCACGTCGGTGGCGCTTGTATCTCGTCGCTCCCTACATATTCTACGGCTGCCCCCCCTGGTCAACACTGCGAGAGTCAGACCCTTGAATTTTTTCTTATTCACACACGCATTCGTTGCGTCTCATTCTTCTCTTTCTTTCCCGAGCCCCTTCCTGTTCTCCGCTTGTCGTTCGTTAGACATGGTGTACAACATCTTCAAAGCTGGCACCGCCGTCCTGGCCGCCAGATCGTTCACAGCCTTGGGGAGTCTAGGAGGCGCCCTCAACACGGTAACGCATGATGTGGGAAAGGCCGTCAATGACATCACATCTGGTGCTGGTAACGCCACATCGCATCTGATGGCAGACGGTGCAAAGACGGTCAATGGTGCTCTTACTGGCGCCGGACTTTCGCCTCTTGGTCTCAGATCGCTGAACCTCCCCGACCATTTGGATAGCCAGTGGCCATGGGGTAACGCCAACACTCAGACGAACTACTACGATGAGTCACAAGTCCCAAACACTGGCAAGACGAGGACGTACGACTGGACTATCACTAAAGGACAGCTCGCACCAGATGGCGTTGAGGTGACTGGCTTCTTGATCAACGGCCAGTATCCTGGACCTCTCCTGGAAGCCAACTGGGGTGACATGGTACAAATCAACGTCCACAATGCTATCGAAGATGAAGGTCTTTCGATCCATTGGCACGGAATCTTGCAGAAGAACTCTCAAACTTATGATGGTGTCCCCGGTGTCTCTCAATGCCCTATCGCACCTGGACAGAATCTTACTTACACCTGGAGAGCAAGTCTTTATGGCACCTCTTGGTGGCACTCGCATTACAGCTCGCAATATGGCAGTGGTATAACTGGTCCAATGGTCATCTACGGTCCTAAGAACTACGACTACGATATCGACGTCGGTCCTATCATGGTCAGCGACTGGTACCACCAATACTACGAGCCGCTCGTCGCAGAGTCCCTTGCACCAATCCCGAACACCGGCATGCCTGCTCTCAACAACATTCTCATCAACGGAAAGAACAGCTACCCTTGCCAGGACACTTCCATGCCTTGTGTCCCAAATGCTGGCTTTGCAAGCTTCAACCTCACTACTGGAAAGACACACAGATTGAGGTTCATCAACCCAAGTGCTGCTGCCACTGTCAAGATCAGCTTGGACGGTCACGAGTTCACTGTCATTGCCAACGATTTCGTTCCTATTCAGTCCTACAAGACCGATGTCATCACTCTCGGTGTTGGTCAAAGAACAGATGTTCTCATCGAGGCTACCGGCAACCCTGGCGATGCATTCTATCTCCGCGCTTTCGCGCCTCCCAACTGTTGGGTCACCGATGGTTCGTCGAACAACTACGCTCAGGCCATTGTATACAACCAGCCCCAGAATGGCAGTCTGAGCACTGATGTCACTCCATACTCTGCCGCCCAACCTGGCTGGGACAACCAATACTGTGGTAACGACCCTCTGTCGGAAACCGTTCCGACTATGAAGCTGTCGCCAGGAGAGCCCGAGGTGGTAGAGACTGTTGTCATTCAATTCCAGTCCAACGGCACACATCTTCTCTGGTATCAAAACGATCGTACCATGCGAGTCGACTTGAACGACCCAATTCTCCTCGAAGCCAAGAACGGCTCTATCGATTTCCCCTTCATCAGGAACGTTTACGACTTTGGTGCCAACAAGTCCGTCCAAATCATTTTCGAGAACCACAGTGGCCAAACGCACCCAATGCATCTCCACGGTCACAACATGTTCATCCTGTCAGAGGGCTACTGCCAACAAACAAGTAACCTCCAAGGGCTTGCCTCGGGCGGTGTAATGAATGCTGCCTCCATGGCCAAGCCGACTGCGACCGAGAAGGCCACGAACTCGGCCTCAGTACCTACCGCCTCCGCTAAGCCAGGTAACTCCTGCTGGGACGGCACCGTCACCAACCCAAGCAACCCTCAGAGACGTGATGTCCAGCAGCTGGTTCCTGGTGGTTACCTCGCAGTACAGTGGAACCAGGACAACCCAGGTGCTTGGCCGCTCCACTGTCACATCGCGTGGCACATCAGTCAGGGTTTCGGCTTGTTCGTCCTCGAGCAGCCCAACGAAATCATGGACAGCGTCAACATTCCTCAGGACCAGATTGACACCTGCAGGAACTGGTGGAGCTTCACCGGTCACGATGTCATTGATGTCATTGACTCTGGTATCTAAGCGAAAAGCGTTGTCATGTTTGATTGTTAGGATACCTTTTTGTATATATGAGTTTTATGATTATATCTTTCCACTTGAAATTCTGTCACCCCTACGTGTATATCTAAAGCTCCACGTACTTCAAATCTCTAGAGGCTCGATTGTTCCACAATCACGACCACTCACGCGTTTCCAGCCCTCCGGTTGTTCCATGCCACGCAGTCGTCGAACTTGACTCCAGTACCCCCAAACACATCCAGGGCACTGCCAATCGTCAAGTCCACCTTGCCACCGCTCAATTTCTCGACCAAGTCCAAGTCCTGCAAGTTCCTTCCACCGCCTGCATACGTGACCGGGATCCTGCACCACTGTGCCAGTTTCTCCACGAGTTCATGGTCGATGCCTTGTTGCAGGCCCTCGTTATCCGCGGCGTGGATCAGGAACTCGCAACAGTACGGTTCGAGGAGTTTGATCGATTCTGTGACAACATTAGACAAGATTCCACTTCGCGGTCGATTCCCAGCCAAATCCGAGCGATAGCCCGGAATCCGTAGAAAGCAGACCCACCTTGATTGAGCTCCATATCGGTAATCGTCTGCCATTTGTTCATGGCCACGAACCACTTCTCGCCTTGACGTCGGCAGCTGAGGTCAATGACCAGTTTCGAAGTGTCATCATCCAGGACTTTGAGCACGGATTGCAGGCGTTCCAGAGAGAACTTGCCAGAGGGAAAGAGAAAGGATGTTATTATTATCTACTGTGGGAGGTCAGTCAGGTGTCTAAATCGAGGAATCCTGAATTGAAGGTCGCCCTTCCCAGTATGAGACTTATGAAACAAAACGATTTTATTCAAGCAGGACATATTGATACAGACCTTCTCAGCACCTCTTTCAATCCATTCCCGAGCATTTGTATCGTTGATGCCGCCGCCGACCTGCAGTCCATTCGGCCACGCTTGACAGGCTTCTGTCGCTGCGTCGTCGTTACCTGGTCCTAGCATGATAACATGTGCTCCAGCGAGATCATTCTCGCGATATAATTTGCCATAATATCCTGCCGGCAACTTGGAGACATAATTCGTCTTAAGGTCGGAATCCGTGGTGGTCAATGTTCCTCCGACGATTTGCTTGACACTGCCCGCGTGCAGGTCTATGCAAGGTCTGAAACGTGTCATTGTCACTATTCTTGCCTCCAGAGCAGACAAGATAAACAGAAGTGTGGGAGGAGCATCGGATTCACATTCCCAAGCATTGAAATCTGACGTCGGCGTGCGCGAGTCATGAGCGATCAGCATCGGCGTCGGCGTTTGCTCCAAAAAAAGTTCAGCCTGAATCTCCAAAAACATTCATACACTTCGACAACAAATCACTACGATAATATGGCAATAGCACTAGGAAAGAGGAAGAGGGTCGTGCTACCTTCAAAGGTCCAGTATAAAGCAGCAAAGATCGCCCCGCCCGAGCAAGAAGAAGACGGCGATAACGAAGACCTCCGCGATGCCTTTCGCCGCGCATTCGAAGCAAAGTTCAGGCCCTTGAGCGGCGCCGCAAAGAAGGCCAAAGCAGCAGCCGAAGCAGCAGAAGTCGAAGAAAGAGACGACCAAGCGAACAATGGAATCGAGGACATGCGCGACGAAGACGATTCAGCAAGCGACTTCGAAGGCCTATCCGACGACGACGACGACGCCGACCTTGACGAAGCCCCGGCTCCCATGGTGCAAGTATTCGAGCACACCGGCACCTACAGCACAGACGCGAACCTGGACAAAGCCCTGAAAAAAGCCTACATGTCCTCAAAACCACCCTCCTCCTCAACCTCACAACCCGCCCTGCCACGGCCATCAAAACCCACCTCCACCCCCGACGAAAACGACGCCGCGAACCTGAAAAACGACATAGCCCTGCAGCGGCTCCTGACCGAATCGCACCTCCTCGACACCAGCACATCCACCTCCCTAAACCCCTCCGGCGCGAACCGGCACAAAGCGACCGACCTGCGGCTGCTGGGACTGGGGTCCAAAGCCTCGATCCTAGCGCAGAAGAACATGCCACTGGCGCACCGCAAGGGCATTGCGGCGAAAGCCGGCGAGCGCGAGGAGCGCAGAAGGCGTGAGGCCAAGGAGAATGGAATCGTGCTGGAGCGCGCGGTTAAGAAGGAGGGCGGCAGGGAGGATAAGAGGAGGGAGCGTGGGGTCGGGGCGCCGAGTGTTGGTC
>Ga0058702_10000042_pt1 | contig 161466 bp, 131 predicted proteins | sample AgamicOrSfe_FD_83781 | JGI IMG/M metagenome (GOLD analysis project Ga0058702, IMG submission 83781) | Agave microbial communities from Guanajuato, Mexico - Or.Sf.e | ecosystem: Host-associated > Plants > Phyllosphere > Phylloplane/Leaf | place: Guanajuato, Mexico | collected 2012-05-30
CAAAGAAGACAGAACGTTCTCGTTCTCGGCGGTCGACTCTGGAGCAGAAGTCGGCGCATTATTAGAATCAGCGGGCAGAGCTGGAGGCTCCTCAACCTCTGCCCGCTTCTCTAAAAAAGACTGGTCTTCCTGCTCATCAACGTTATCGTCTCCCGCGCGACTCTTATCTCGATGCTGGGAAGGTGTCGAGAAGGAAGAGCGCGCATCATCGTTTTTGTCGTCGAGATGTCTGTGTCTCGTCTGGCTACTGCTTTCCTCAGGCTCATCACGAGTCGGCCGTCTAGTGCTTGATATCACGCTTTTGCTGTCGCTGTCTCCGGTACCACGCCTGCGATGGTGTCTCCTACGACTATTCTCATCGTTGTCATCATCCTCTGCGGTCTGGTGCTCTTCGTTATACGGATCCTTGTCAGAAGACTTGCGTCTAAAAAGGCCGAATGTGCCACCTTTCTTGTCTTTCTTGGCTTCGTCGTCCCCGCGTCGAGTTGATCTGGAACTATGGCCGGACGCAACAGAAGCGTCATCATCGAAGTCGCCGCTGGACCTGTGCTTCTTGTTTCGCCGGCGACGTTCCTCATACTTCTTGTCATTCGACGCTGACATCGTAGTCTCGGTCGGTGACTCTGACGAACGGACTCTGTCAGGAGATGTCTCTTTGGCTTTTTCCTCCTCGTCTTCGGCAATGCGAGCTAGGCCGTTGCCACGCGCAGGTAGGCTGTCGTCGAGAAGATCGTCGTATGCATCGACGGGCACTTCAACGGTACGCTTGGGATCATTGTGCTCTCCATGAGTTTGCTCATCATCTGGAGACTTCGAAGAGCCTGCTAAAGCAGCCGCAGCCGCTCCTCCTGCCATGACTGCGACGACAGTATCGCTAAGACCACCCTTCCTGGCTTCTTTGGTGCGCTTCTTGCGTTCTTTCGAGCTCAAAGGTACGTCCCACTCGTCGTTGTCTGCGACAGCTGGCGGTGAAGGCTCGACTCCAGCGGCTTCAGCTAGTCGTGCAGCCTTCTCGCGCTTCTTCTGCTCTTTTTTGCTTAGCGGTGGCTCCCAGACATCCTCCGCATTGACTGCCGGGTCATCTTCCATGTTAACACCATGACTAGGCTTGCTGTTTCGATTATCTCCCAGATTTCGCTGGTTGTCACTTTGTGAAGGAGAACCGCCGTAAGTGTCGCTTGTGCGTGTTGGCTCTTCCGGATTGGGAGACGTGGCTCCAGACTGGTCATCAAGTCCCATGCGCTTTGCAGCCCTGTCTCGCTTCTTCTGTTCTTTCTTACTCAGAGGGGCTTCCCACGCATCTTCGTAAGGTGTTTCGATCTGGCGTGACTCACTGGGAGTGAACATCGGGGTCTCCATAGGGGTGTTAGGATCGTCTTCGCTGTAGCTTCGAAGTGCCGCCTTTTCACGCTTCTTCTTTTCCTTCTTGCTGAGAGGCGGCTCCCATGCTTGCTCGAGAGGCGTCTCGAAACGCTGTGACTCATCTGGAGTAGCGATTTGTGCCTCACGTTCGCCGAAGTAGTCTTCTTTGCTGCCGGAAGGGGCCGTCTTGTCTCGCCTTTTCTCGTCTTTCTTGCTCAGAGGTGCCTCCCATGGATTCTCAACGGGAGCCTCGATCAGCTGCGAGTCAAGTGGAGTGGCTACTTGTTCGTTGAGCTGCTCAAGATCATCTTCTCGGTTGTCTTGGAGAGCGGCTTGCTCCCGTTTCTTCCTCTCTTTCTTGCTGAGAGGTGCTTCCCATGCTTCGTCCGCAGGTGTTTGGGCGGGGCTGGGTTCTTCGAAAGTCTTGACCTGCGAATCAGGGGTAGCAGTTTCATCTTCAGTAATGCTCTGACGGGCCTTATCTCGCTTCTTCCTTTCCTTCTTACTTAGAGGTCGATCCGATCCGTCATCTGGATCCGCTGCATACTGTGTTGAGGGCGTCGCTTTTTGAGGTGTGATAGGCTTGTTACCGGCATCCTCCGAATCTCGGATCAGATACTCAGGAATTGTATGTTCGCGTGCGTCTCTTGAAGGCACTTCTTCGTCGTCAAAGTCAAAGCTGCCCGGCATGTGTGAGAGCTTCTCTTCGGTCGGTGTTGGCCCCTCGATCTCGCCTATCACGAAGCCTTGGTCGGCCGCAGGAACGGTAGCATCTGGTAGGTTCATGGCGATTCCCAGATCTGATACAGCTTCGAAGAATGGACTGCGATAGAACCCTTGATCTGCTGCAGCTTCTGGTGCCTTACGAATGACTTCTTCAACATACTCGTCTGCTGCCCGACCGTCTGTGGCAGAGTAACGTGGCAAATCATCCACAATATACCGTTCAGTATGCTCATGACCCGGGGCTTCAACATCGACCACGATCTCATCACGAGAGTCGAATTCTCTCGAGGGAAGAGCAGGGCTCACCTCAGGACTGTCAACGTTGTAGACTCGTGTATCATCTGGTCCCCAGCTGACTCTGTTGTTCGGTGATCTTTGAGCACTAGGCGGTGATGGCCTTCCGTCCTCTTTCTGTTCACCTACGGGTGACGCATCAGGTGACTTTTGGTCTTTGGTCGATCCGGCAATGCTGAGCGGCGGTGTGGGTGCGATGACCTTCAAGCTCGGAACCGACCAAGGCTTCTTGTTGTGACTTATGTCCAAGGGTACCACAGGTGCGTTACGGTCAACGTCGATATAATTGATCTGGTAATCGTTATCAGGCTCGACGTCTCTCATGACCTTTTTTGTCTGATCGTTTTGAGAAAGAATATCTGGATAGAAGAACTGTGCTTGAGTCGGTTGCGGATCCGTATACTTGCTCTCATTCTCCGACACTATCCGAGCGGTGACTTTCCGAGCTATGTCGGCGTATCTGTCAATCTCGCTTTTGCTACGGGATCTTTTAAAGAAGTCAGGGTCAAAGATCTCACCGTCCGTGATTAGTTCTCCACTGTCTGCATTTTCTGGATTCATCGGCTGAATCTCGTATTGCGCCTCTTGTTCAACGGGCCGATCTTGATGCCGAATGTGCCTGTCGTGCTCGATATCGGGTACGAACCTGGCATCTTCGGTCGGTTCCGTTGACGCTCTCATTGTGGTCGATCTTGATCTCTCCTCAAGCTCTCTCTTCTTCTGCTCGATTTGAGCCTCCAATTCGAGCTCGCGAGCAGTTGCCTCCGATCGTTCAGCCGAAGGAGGATAACTGCTCTCCGGACCTCGCTGACAGCTCGCGTCCCGACGCTCTTTGCGTTCTTGTCGATCCATCTCGGCCTGCTGTTCCGCTTCATGCTGTACCGAATCTGCTCGTCGCTGCGTTTCTTCGTCTTCCAGCTGGTCTCTCACTGCAGCCTGGCGTAAAGCCTCCTCTTTGGCTTTCCGCACTCGCTCTAACTGCTCTACCTTCCGAGCTTGCTTATCCGTCAAGTCGAACCGGACCCCGGTCGGACTGCTTTCCTTGCTTGATCGGTGCGCTGAAGCGATACCAGCGGTAGCAGCAGCTGCCGCACCTACGATCGCGGCGTCCCGAACAAAGTTTCTGGAGGTGGGGCTTGAGTTTCTCCTCCGTCCCCCGGCAGCATCTTGGGAGATGTTCGGGAAAGTGGAAGCTCGCGTTGGAGCAGAATACGTACTGTCTGCTTGTGCTCTTGCTGCATACATTTCGGGTCGAACAGGCGTTGTCGGTTGCGGATGCTGTAGTGGTGCAGGAGTCGGGCGGACTGAGGACGATCGGCGATCCGATATGTACGCGCCTGGCATAGAAAATTCAGATTCTGGGACAGGTTCAGGCGATAAAACCTGCATGGGGCGTCTGGTAGTGCTCGGTCCTGTAGCGCTTTCAAGCTGTTGTGGTGTTGGACTCCAGGTTGACGGGGGCAGAGTCTCGCTGGGTCTTGTTGGTAGCGGAGGTCTTCCACTCTCGTCGGTTCGTTTGACACCTCTACCGCCCCATCTCCATCCCCATTTGCTCAAGTCTGAAGATTGCGAAGTGATAGATTCTGCGCTTGCACGACGGCGATTGTTCTGATCACTATCGTGAAATTCTCCAAATGCGAGATCGGAAGCGGCTGAGATCGACTCATCCTCACTCGCTGACTCCCATTCGTCTTCGACCATGGTTGTCTGACTCGCGGTAGATCTGCGATTACGTCTAGCCTGCTTGGTCCGCTCTCGTACAGCGATAACCTCTGGACGACGCCTGCCGTGCGAGGCTTGCGCTGCAGTAAGTGCTGCTGCAGTAGCACCGATCTTCAACATCGTCGTGTTCAGGTCGTCTTTTGGTCTTTTATTTGTTGAGCGCTTGGAGCTCGAACTTCGTCCGATACTACTGCCAAATGCCGGATTTGAAGCAGCAGAGCAAGATGAGTCGTTGGCAAAGTTAAAAAACCGACCCGTGTTCTTCTTCTCACGCTTCTGAGCGCCAGACTCTGTTGAGAAGAAACCACCGAACATAGCGTTTCCAGATCTCGTAGACCTAGCAGACTCTGCAAAAGAGCCGCTCGGTGAGGCCCTACGTCGTCTCTGAGACTTGCGTCGTTGAGTAAAACCAAGGATTTCACCGAGACCTGGACTGTCACTCCCTGAGCTGCTTGATCGATCGCTCCGCCTCCGTCGAACAAAGGCTCCTGTTGAGGAAGCACCTGCAGGTTCAGCTCCGTGGCTTGGCAGATTACTTTGAGCATGTTGCGGACGTACGGCTTTCGTGACAGATCCGTCCTTGCGGCGAACAAACTCGAAGGCGTGGTCTCCATGGTCGTGAATAACCCCTCGCTCTGTGGCGCGACTGTCGCGACCTCCAGAATGATACGACGGTGGGTCGTCGTATCTCCTGGACTCGACGCTGGAAGCGTCTTCGGACTGGTTCGTCCTATTCCACAGAGCAGCTCCGATCTTCGCAAGTCCGTATCCAGCTAGACCCGCACCGACCCACGATGACTTCTTCCTGCTTCGGTGACTGCTATCTGACGAGTAGTATCTTGAATCCTTGTCGACTCCTGCGTGTTTACCGCCACGCTTGTGGCCTGTTCGTAGAGACTCGCTGGAACGCTTTCGTAGTGATTCACCTGACCTTCGGCCGTGAAAGTGGTGTTGTCTTGGTGCTTCTGTTGCCGAAGAGGCTGGATCGAAGCAGTAACGGCAAACTCCAATGTATTCAGTGTATTCCTCCATTTTACGGATGTCTTCCTTATCCTGCAATATATCCAGCAACCGATCGACAGGTCCTCGACGTCTCTGGCGTTGGGCTTGTGCTAATAAGGGTGGGCTTTGACCGTATGCTCCAGACGTAGACGGGTTGTAGTATGCCGACTGAGATTCATCCGGATGGTTCACATGCATTGACGCAGCGTAGTGCTCTGTGTGGTTCTGATCATGCTCATGCATTGCGTAGGCGCCGGCGGCGATACCGGCGACGCCAGCAGATGCTGCATAAGCTGAAATGCCGGGTTGCGACTGACCTGGTGGCTTGATTGAAGATGGCGAAGGAGCGTAATAGCTCGCGGTGGTTACAGCGGGGGATGACATGGAGTGGTAGAGTTGTGGTTGTGAGACGACTGAAGGAGCGGCTGGTGTCATGGACACACTCATGTCGTAATAGGAGGCCGCTTCGCCTTTACCAGAGCCGCCTGGCTGATTAGGCGAGTTGTTCCAGGTTTGATCTGACGCGGTTGTCGGGTAGTTGGCCGCGGGTCTTGAGCTGGGTGCTGGTCTTGAGCTGGGCGCTGGCTTAGAGATTCGCAACATCCTCTCGGTGTTTCCTGGATGCAGGTCCTCGACCGAACGGTTTAGGTTGTCTGATTTGCCAGCTTGAGGAGAGTAGTAGTCGGATGCGGATTCCGGTATCTTCTGAGGTACTGAGGAGTTCATAGCGTTGTATGGGTTGTGCGCGTAGTCCGACGGATACTGTCCGGGAAACTGATCTTGAACGTGGCAGGAGAGTGGCTGTCGCAAGGCTCCAGGCTGTATAGTTTGACCTTGGGGGTAAGTAGGTCGATCATTGGCCGAGTATCCAACTATCTCGCTCGAGCTATCAAAGCCTCTCACTTGCTCTCTCAGTGACCTGGAGTGGACCGGCTCACTTGCGACGCTTCCAGCCTGGCGTTCTCTCCTTCGTGCCTCTCGTCTCTCGTCTCTTTCCGACCTGGATGCTCTGTCGCGCGACCGACTTCGCGACCGGTCCTTCGTGTGCTTCTTCTTCGTTCCTTGGCTTGAAGTCCTGCTCTTCACTTCATTTTGCGCATCCAAGTCTTCCCATTCTCTATCTGGGCTTCTTGCCGACCTTTGTGTGGATTTTTCTGCGCTTTTTCGTGTGCTCTGGCTTCTACTTGAACGAAACATGGTTGGCTTCACCGGCCAGTTGTTGGATTCTGTTGGGTGCTGTATGCGACAATGTGCGACACTCGGTGATTATATGTACAGTCGCGGTGAATCGTGAGGGTATCTATGAGCGCGTGAGCTACGTATCATGAACGTATGTGCAATGCAGTTATTGGCAAGCTCATGTCCAGTCGCACACATTGAGAATAGCAAAAATTGTATGTGTTCGGTGAACAGAGTGGACTACGATGCGCAATGTACCTGATGAGCTGGCACTGCAGTTGTTCATTTCATGATTGGCTAAACAAAACTTCCCCAGCCACACGACCTCCGCAGCACGAGCCACTGAATATACCGCTTTTCACATTCGCTCACTGCATGGAACGATGTATTGATATTGGTATGCATTCGTGCATCCGCGAACTTGTCAATTGAACTATTTTTATTACCTCCAGCTCTCTCGAACGTCATTCATCAGCGGTGATGAACGTTGTTTACCGCTCCTCCGCAGATCTTGATCGCTGGGCAACGGTCGGGATTTTGCACGGCCCGCAAGTTCGGTCTGAAGTCTAATGGCATGTATCGATCGCTGGTGCCATAGGATGGGTCTGGTGTCCAGAATGAAGATCGATAGCCATGATCGCGATACGTGCTGCGTGGTATATCATAGCCAATTGCAGGTGGTCCAGCCAAGTACAGCATACGCTATGTATGGTGACCCGCAGTGATTCAGTATGTAGAAATGGCCACCTTGGTCTTGCATGCATCGGGTCGTCGTTTGTAAGGAATAGTTGTCGACCATGTGGGCGCGCATCAACCAACCGGGGCACCAAGCTGAGCTCTGATTTGCATGATCTGATCTCTGGAAGCCGGATCAAGAGCGTAGATCTGCTGGGGTGTCATCGCCAACACCTGCTGGATCAGGGCTTGCTGATCAGGTTGCGCGGGTGGAGCCACCGGTGCAGGCGGATGGTACGCTGGCTGCTGGACTGGAGGAGTAGCGATCTGTGCTGGTGCGCCGTAAGGTGGATACGTAGGCTGTGGAGGGTACTGCTGTGCGGGAGGTTGCGGTGGATATTGGGCAGTCTGTGCAGCTGGGGCAACAATGCTGGAAAGGACGTTGGTGTCGACAAGGCCGAGTAGGAGTAGAGCTTGAAAGATGGCGTACGCTAGTTGCGGCGCGACTGTGAAGAGCTGGGTGACTTGTGCTGGGTTGTCCGTGACCATGCCCTTCATCTGAGAGATTACGTCCAGGAGCTGAGGTGCTTGCATCGCGGATAACGTCTGAGAGATGGCATCGGGTGCTGATAGTCCTGGCGGAGTTTCTGTGCCTGCTGGTAGAGGTGGTAGACCTGTCGGCGCCGGCGCATCATATCCGGTTCCACCCTGGTTTTGCGGTCCATCATTTCCATTCCCTCCACCACTTCCGCTCTCGTTCGACCAATCCACCCTCAACTTTCGGCCCATGATATCAAAGTCATTCAGATTGCGTACTGCTGCCGATGCGTTGTCTTGGTCCGCAAATTCCAGAAACCCAAACCCCTTAGGCCTACCCGTCTCTTTGTCGTGTACCAGTCTGAAGCTGACGACTGTGCCGACCCTCGAGAAAATATCGATGATCTGCTCCTCGCTCACACCTGAGGTGGTGTCAGTCGTTATCTTCAGTCTTTATACTTGATACGCGGCGCCTTACCGTAAGGAATATTTCCAATGAAGACGACGCGACCCGGGATCTTCTCAGGCGCCATGTTGGTGAATCCAACAGATGACTGATTGTATAGTTATATTAGTGAAAGGTCCTGCCTATTCTGGTTGTGTTGCTTATGTCCGCGCAAACGGTGAGTGAGTTGTGTATAGAAAGGTCAAAGACGTGGACTTGCGAGCACCGCGGCGTGAAGTCGATTGTCTTGGCACAGATGCTGCAGAAGTTTGGAGACATGAGCTTCTGAGCTTCACATCGCTTTTTGTTTGCCAGTACACCGGCTGTCTTCTATTGCGATGCACCGCCCTGCACGTAGCGCCCTGGGCCTTGCGCGATCATGTAATCGACAAAGGCGGCCCAATGGCCTTCTACAAGGTCGCTGTCTCCAGATCAATGCGACTCCTTCTTCTACCAATCCCAGCCTGAATCTGGACGTTTCCAGTGCCGCCAGCCCTTCGACTCCCCCGCCTGGTAAGTCGCCTACTACGAGATGATTGTGTAGTGACTGACCAAGAACAGATGCGCAATTCGAAGTCCTCGGAAGTCCTTTCTCTCTCCTTTCAGCCTCTATCACAGCATCTCAAAATCTCTATGCGCGCAAGGGCACTTTGGTCGGCTTCAATGGCAAAGCGGAAAACACGATATCTACTCTTTCACTTCTTGGACCTTTCAGGCGGCTTATTGGCGGGATTCCATTTGTGTATCAGCGAATCTCGTCCACAACTCCGTTCACGGCATTGATCGCGACCAAGTCTCCAATAACGACCTATTCCGTCATTCATCTCGATGGTCGTCTTGACTGGATGATTGCTCAGCGAAACGCACTGCTTGCCTGGACTGGTCACACACTCTCGCTACAGCCTCAAATCAACACAAGAATGAGTATTGCGCATTGGGGAAACACACGGGCGACAGGTAGAGGTCTGCTGTGTCTTTCCGGAAAGGGACAGGTCTACCAAATTACACTCAAGACTGGCGAGGAGTATGTCGTTCATCCTAGCAATGTTGTGGCGTATGCTATGCTCCAGAATCCCCCACAGCCGTACAGATTCAAATCGTCGAACCTGCGCTTCCAGATCCCAAGCGTCAGCTCGCTTCTGCCCGATACCCGTTTCATTCGAACGGTGAAGGAGTCGCAAGTATGGAAATTCCTTGCAGCTTTCGCGTTCACTGCAAGGACATGGGCGAGGAGGTCGATCTGGGGCGACCGTATGTTCCTGCGATTTGAGGGTCCGGCGAACATACTTGTTCAATCAAGAGGCAACAGTCTCACCGAATCGTTGACCACGCGCGACATCAACGAGATTGCGGACTCTCCTGCGGGCTCTGTTCAGTCGGCTTCTAGTTCGAGCACGAAGGCGATAGGTGCTCCTTCATCAGGCGGGTCTGCAGCACAGTCGACACCAGCAAAGGTGACCTATGCCAGTATAAAGGGGGACGGCAAAGTCGAGTTTGATAAGCAGTCATGATCCCAGACTCGATGTATAATAATGGGCCTCGATCAGTGGTATCAAAAGCTTTGCTCGTTGTCAAATGTTTCGTGCTCGAGAACAGCGTGTTAGTCCTTCAGAACTTTGCTATAGACAGCAAACCGACCAGGTGAGATGGAGTTGCTTCGATCGAGCTCGGGTTTCGTGTAGCCTAGCTTACGATATACCACCTCGGCAGGTGATCCATCTCTGACCGTCAAATGCTATTTTTCAATGGTCAACATCCTCCATGTCAGCGCCTCTAGAGAGAAAGACAGCATACCAGAAACCGGTAGTCCCTACGTTTCGCCTCCTCCTCCAATGTCGCCATAAGACGTCTTGCTACGCCTTGCCTCCTATGTTCGGATCTAACGAGCAGTTTCTCTATACCAAGAGACCCGTGGTCTGCGCGATGCATATGGAAGCTTACGAGACCGAGTACTTCTTCATCTGGTAACAGCTGCATCACTATGAAGCGATCATCTTCTTCTACTTCAAGAGAACGGAGCAGCCAATAGCGCACTACGCGCGCGTCGGGATCTCCGCTGGACGTTTCTTCGAAGGGTGGTGGAATTGCCGATGCTATCTCGTCGTTCACCATACTGTCGATGTGTATTTGGGCGAATTGATAGAGCAGATGTTGATGCAATGACGGGTCGTAGAGAATTGGCGGCGGTAGCGACATGATTCCAGTGGATGTGGTCTTGACAGCCTGATGACTTCTTACGTGCAGGCTTGTGGTGAACCTGTATATCTACATGTACTGCGATCTGTCACACATGTACGTCTACCTCACGTGTGTTTCCATGCAATGATATAGGAGACCCCTCATTGCCCAAACCGGATGATTTATCACCTGCATGAACTGTTCGGGAAGAATCCTTGTCAATCCTCCGGCGGTTGCTGGCTGAGCCACATCTGGCTGTCTCGGACATAAGGTCCACTTTCCCTTTCAGCGCAGCGCCACATGCAGCCCAACGTCATTTGTGGAGGAATATGTGGCTGGATAACACCGCTAATGCATGCTAAGCCTGCCTTGGTCGCGAGTGCAATGAAACAGAGGAGGCTGATCGCGTGAGGTTTAAACAGTCGAGTCGAGTTGAAATCCGGTTGCTCTCCTCTCCCCAAATTTCTCTCTCTTTCGAAACCCGTGAGCGTATCTGTCTGTTCTGTGTATTCATTCATCTCAGACTCACGCAAGAATGAGGTCAAACGTACAGTCTTTGGCCGTTCTCCAGGCATGCATGCTTCTCTGTGTGTCTGCATCTCCGGCACCAACACCGCGCAAAGCATATGTTGCGACTCCTGCTGAGATCACTCCCTCCCCTACGAGAAATATTCACGAAAAAAGGGCCGACATCTCCGACATCACTTCCGCCGCTGGTGACGTTACTAGCGCGGTAGCGAACGACATCAACACAGTTCTTTCAGAGCTTGGCTCCAACCTGCCATCATATGTGGCATCGGGAGTTCCTAACTTCTTCCAAGGTACGGTGGACTTGGTGGTTATGGACGAATTGAGTCTAACAGATGACAGGCTTTCCTACCGGTGGAGCAGTGGCTAGTAGCTTGGGCCTGAATTCGGCGGAGCTCGCAGCACTTCCTACCAATGCCCTCAACGTGGACCCTTATGCCAACTGGACAGACAATGGATGGAATGTCAGATTCCACGGCAATATCTACAAGCAGCCGAACACTTCGACCCAGGATCTCAACAACCTCGCCAACAAGTTCCTCATCGGTACGAGTATTGACCAACTCCCGGAGAGTCAACAAGAGCAGGCTCGCAACTTGACAGCCGAGATTTTTGTCGTTCAGCAAGGCAATGTGCAGGTGTCTCCTATCCACATCGAGCCCGGGCTTAGTCAAGGTTCCAGTGGTCAGGCAGGCGGTGGTGGTGGTACAACCGGCTCCGGTGGAACCCAGGACATCACTCTGCCATACAACACTACCGCTGAGGGCGACTTTGATGTCTTCGTGCCCATCCAAAGCAACGGGCTGACTGCTGGTAACCAGACCAACCAAATCCAGAGAATCAACACCTATGTCACCAACACGACCCTTGGAAACGCTACCGCGTACCTTGTGCCTCCGACCGGTTTGACAGTCGTCAGCGATATCGATGATATCCTGCGTGTCACCAAGATCTACCAGCCAGAGCAGGGTCTGCTCAACTCATTCGCTCGGCCATTCGTTCCGTGGGAGAACATGCCTGATATCTACCGCAACTGGAGTTACAGCATCCCAACCATGCATTTCCACTACCTCACTACGACCCCTGAGCAAATCACTCGCAACTACATGCAATTCATTTACGCGACCTACCCTGGTGGATCCTTCGACACCCGCCCACTGAACTTCACCAACGCTGACGAGACACTTTCCGTACGCCTGTATCTCCTGCAGAAAATCTTTGATTCCTTCCCCAACCGCAAGTTCATCCTTGTCGGTGACGTGTCCAACAGCGACATCATGAAAGACTACCCACAACTCGCCGTCAACTACCCGAACCAAGTCCAGTGCATTTTCTTACGCAACACTACGGCGACTGATAACGACAGCTTCCCGTACGACACTTCTGGCTTCAAGACCCTGAACCAGGAGAAATACATGTTCTTCAAGCACTCTGACGATCTGATGGGTTTGGACATTGAGGGCGGCCAATGTTACAACCAGTCTATTGCACAGAACTTGACCTTTGGCTACCAGAACCTGCCTCTGGGAGCTGGTAAGAGCCCGACCGCGACCAACGGTTCGGCGGGCGCCGCTTCCAGTCAGAGTGGCTCGAGTGGCTCGAGTAGCTCGAGCAGCCCGAAGAAAGGCGCGGCGTCCTCGCTCGGAGGTGGCTCTGCTGGTGCGATCTTTGCTTCGAGCGCGGCTATGCTCGCCGTTTTCTGGGCATTGTTGTAGATACCCTTGGGAGGGAATCGGTGTAGATAGGAGCAACTTTTTGCATAGCATGACAGCATGACTGGTATTATATTTATTCTGATTATGAGTAAAGTCGCCATTGGTTTTAAGTGAAACAATCTAGCTCGAGCTCATGCAACGATTGTGTCTGCGTGATCAATGTCGGTGCCAAGACGTGCTCTTGAGTGAAGTCCCTCGGCATCTCACCATCATGAGTTGACCTCGACGAGTCTGGTTTTCTGGTCGAATCGACGAAAGTTTTCAAAACGTTCTCTGCTGTCTTCCTACTACATACAACATGAAGGCTTTTGTCACCTGTGACCGCCAGCAGACAGTCCAGTATCCTGATCCAAGATGATAGATCCCTCGATCCGATTGCGACGAGCAATATACCTGAAAGATGCGGCACTCCTACGACGCATTCTGAAAGCCAACCCAGGACTACTGGAGAACCCAGATTTCGAAGAGAAGAGTAACACCAGTCTACATACTGCCGCAAAGGAAGGCCTTGTGGAGATAGCTGTACAGTCTCATTAAGCTGGTTGACGAACACAAGCTGACTATCCACAGGAAATACTGCTCGATGCAGGCCATGATGCCGAGGAGGTTTCGCGTAACGCAGACTGGGATACTCCACTCATCCTCGCTGCCGCGAACGGTCAAGTCGATGTCGGCACGCTTCTGATCAACCGTCGTCCGCGCTGTATACACTGGAGTAACAAGAAAGGACTAGACGTGGTGCGTTTCGCCAGTGCGGAAGCGAAGGTGCATTCACTAATTTAAGCCTAGCTGGCTATCGCTTGTCAAACACCAGCCTCGACACCTCTCATTCCTCTCCTAATCCAGCATTCGACCTACCCAGCATCTGTCCACGCACGCGACAATGACGGCAACACACCCTTACATCACGCGAGCGCGTCCGGCTCGCTGAAGGCGTTGCGAATTCTCTTGACCGCAGGCGCAGACCCAAGCGCAACCAACGCCTTCAATTGGACACCTCTGACCTATTCACAAACGGTGGCCGCAGAGGTTTACTTCAAGAACCTGATCGCAGAGTTCAACGCGCGCCAGCAGCAGCAGCAAGAGGAGGACAGACACGCCAGCGTGAGCTCGACTTCCACCGTGATCGAGAGCATGAGTACAGCACCAGTTGTATCGAGCCCACCGAGCGTTGCAGCAGGTTCAACTGAGAAGAGTACGGGTGAGAGGAAGAGGAAGGGTGGTGCCGTCCGATTAATCACGGATGAAAGCATTAATGGAGAACGACCTGGCAGTAGTGGTGGAGAGGGCGGTAATGCTTGGAGTCCTGTTCAGACTCGCAGAGCCATGACACCCACGGCAACTAGAGGACAGGGCTGGCATGTGCCGGGTAGCTTTTCCAGTGATGGTGTCAGGGCAAGAGCCGCGAGCAACGAGTGATCGTAGTCTGGAATGATAGCAACTATGAGTAGCCTAGGAATTGCGTTTACGCAAGAACTTCTGCGATTGAATCGACATATAATTAAGCAACAAATTCAAACGCAAGTCCAATTGAAGGACGCACATGGAAAACCCAAGCATATCATACCAATATCTCAAGTAGTCTTGTCGTGTAAATGCTCAAGGTCCGTACAGCTGCTCAAGGTTCATACAGGTAGACCACGGAAGGGGTCCTCGGTACTGACTGCCGGAGCTCGAGCCATGCGTTTAGCTCGTACTCAACCCCCCAGAAGTATGGCTGTCACTCAGGATAGATTAGGGGGACAAGTGGATGACTGCAGGAGTGCAATAGGTATTAGAGAAAATCAACATGATGCCTCTCGTCAAAGACATGCATGTTGAGATTTTCTGCCAACGATCAGTGATAAGTTGAACAACTTGGAAAAGTTCGGTTGCAATAATGATGTGAAGTGGATCAATATAGCAAGCGCAACACGTGCATGTCGTGTGACCTGTCTGATTGGCCGACAAGCACTGTACGGAATTTATCCGCCGAATTAATTGGTTTGACCCATTGGACTGCGGTGCTTTTTGCTCCAGGGCCAGAGAGTGAGCTCCATCTGTGATCAGACTGTTTCTGGCTCGGAAGCTGAGTCCATTTTCTGCTTTGCAGCGTTCTGAAAATAATTATTCTTCGTCTTCGGTGCAGCATCCATCCTGATTCCACCAATTGGTATAGAAGATAGCGGAGAAGTCCCACCGCAGTCACGATGAAGTAATGACCACCAAATGTTCGAACAAAAGCCTCGAAGCTAATTCAACATCTCAGGTTCGGTGCTCAGCTCAAGTCGTCGCTCATTCAAAACTGGTACTACTACTACATCGATTACGATCAGCTCAAGAAGGAGCTCAAGGCCGACTACATCACCCCACCCACTTCACAAAACCCAAGCCCGCCGCGCAGGAAATGGTCCGACGAGGACGAGGCGAGGTTCTACGAGACGCTTGAGCAGGAACTGGACAAGGTCTTTACCTTTCAAAAAGTCAAGAGTCAGGAGATCATCCGTAGGATTCGCGATAGCGAGAAAGAGGTCAAGGATGTGATTGCAAGACACGATGCCGCACAACATGCCCAAGAAGGTCAACCCGTCCAGAACGCGCCAAGTGAGGAGGACTTTGATCTGCTCGAGGAGGATCTGTCAGATATCATCGCCGATGTCCACGATTTGGCCAAGTTCGTCCAACTCAACTACACTGGTTTCCAGAAGATTATCAAGAAGCACGACAAGACGCATCCGGAGTCGCAGCTCAAGCCTTTGTTCGCCGCCAGATTGAACGCGAAACCTTTCTTCAAGGACAACTACGACAACTTTATCGTCAAGCTTTCCAAGGTCTACGACGATGTCAGGACGAGAGGTAGCCCGGTCAAGGGTGATTCTTCTGCTGGTGGAAGTCAGCAGAACTTCGTTCGTCAGACTACCAAGTACTGGGTACATCCTGATAACATTACTGAGCTCAAGCTCATTATCCTCAAGGTGAGTTACTGATATAGACGCTTTTGGTAGTCATATTAACGTGCTCCAGCATCTTCCAGTGTTGGTTTTCAACCCAAGCAAAGAGTTCGATGTCAAAGACTCGGCCATTTCCTCCATCTACTACGACAACACCGACACCTGGGAGTTGTACGAAGGTCGTTTGAAGAAGACCGAGGGAGCCGAAGCCATTCGTCTCAGATGGTACGGAGGCATGGACGTCGACACTATTTTCGTGGAGCGCAAAACCCATCGTGAGGACTGGACTGGAGAGAAGTCCGTCAAGGCTCGTTTCTCACTCAAGGAGAAGAATGTCAACGCTTTCATGAGAGGAGACTATACCGTTGAGCAGGCATTCGAAAAGATGCGCCGCGACGGCAAGAAGGGTGAGAAGGAGATCCAAGACCTCGAGCAGCTCGCCCGCGAGATCCAATACCGCATCATCACCCGCAACCTGGTTCCCGTCACCCGCTCATTCTACAACCGTACCGCATTCCAGCTTCCCGGCGATGCTCGTGTACGTATCTCACTCGACACTGAACTCACAATGACAAGAGAGGACAACTTGGACGGCAAGAACAGAGCAGGCAAGAACTGGAGACGTATGGATATCGGAATCGACTTTCCATTCAACCAGCTTCCTGCAGAGGATGTCGAGCGCTTCCCATACGCAGTTTTGGAAGTCAAGCTACAGACGCAGATGGGACAGCAACCTCCGGAGTGGATTCGCGAGCTTGTCGCTTCTCACCTTGTCGAGGCCGTACCAAAGTTCTCCAAGTTCATCCACGGTACCGCCTCATTGAACCCAAAACGCATCGATCTTCTTCCTTTCTGGATGCCGCAAATGGACGTGGACATTCGCAAGCCAGTGTCTCACCGTTTCGGTATTGAGCGCCCTGGTCAAAGTACCGACATCTCTACCAGTGGTCGCGGAGACGATGACTCGGACGACGATGAGGACATGCTTGACGGTGGAGCGATGGATGGAGACGACGAGAACACACGCCGCCTGCGGGCCGCTCGCGATGCTCTGGAGCAACACGAGCAAGACCAAGCAATGGATCTAGCCAACGGAAACTCACTCGACGAAGAAGAACGCATGGCCGCCAAGCCAATCACCTACCACGAAGACTACCCTCTCTACGACTCGGACGACGAAGAAGAAGAACTCGAAGAAGCCAAGCGCGTCGGCGGCTGGCGCTACCGCTACCTGCTCGTCAAGCGCCACGTCCACCTTGTTGAGGACAGAGTCGGGTCTGTTTTCAAGTCCCTCACATTCTCAACCAAGATGCCACCGCGCGAGGGCGCCAGCATGGGCGTCCCCCGTCCCGGCGCAGCAGGCGCCGCGGGTCAGATCACAGAGCGCCGCTTCAAAGCGCCCAAGGGCAAGAAGATCCACGTGCCGGTGCGCGTGGAGCCCAAGGTCAACTTCGCAGCGGAGCGTACGTTCCTGTCGTGGCTGGAGTTCGCCATCATCCTCGGCTCCATCGCCGCCACGCTGCTGAACTTTGGCGACAACGTCAGTCTGGCTTCGGCGTGGTGTTTCACGGTCGTTGCCCTCATGGCGCTGTGTTATGCCATGGGCAACTTCTTGTGGCGCATTTACTGCATTCGCCAGCGCAAGGCGATTGCGTATCACGACAAGTATGGTCCCACGGTCCTTTGTATCGGGCTCTTTGCGTGTTTGGCGGTGACGTTTGCGTATAGATTCACCAAGGGCGGTGAGGGTGGACTTAAGGGTTAGATACGGGGGTCTGAAAACATAGATAGGTGGTGAGGAGTGTATAGTAATTGTACATAGCTGTATCTGGAACTTTTAATAGAGCACCCTTTGTCTATATTATAGTGAAAGAGGCCTATTAATATTTCCTGCTCTCAGACTACATATATATAAGGCATCACGCGGTCGACAAAATAAGTGGCACATACAATCCTCATCTCAGCATTATTAGACTACTATATACACCATTAGCAGTCTATTATTTAATGTATAGCGGTCATATTCATCTTATCATTGATTATAGTAATTTCCTTATATACAAACATTATATCTATGTACAGCTCCTCGAAGACCGGCCGTGAAGAATTGATGTGTTACCAAGTGCCATATTACTAAGTGCCACTTATTTTGGCAACCGCGTGGGCATGTTCCGTCTCTCGGCAATGCTTTCCCTTTTGGGACTCGACCGCCAAGGCCAGCGCAATCAATCTGCGACATCCCAGGTCAGCGAGCAGTCTCGCCCTCATCCTTCGGTATGCTCCACCAATAGCTTCTTCTGCGCTGGTGAACAATGTATGGGCGTATGAGGTCGATCGCCTGCGTTCAACTTCTGCTTCATGATCCAGTTGCGCAAAGGATGTGATTCGAATGGCAAGTCTTTGCGATCTTTGCCTTGTTCCCTGCAAAGACGCCAATCATAGCTCGACCAGGTAGCGATCTTCGAACACCAACACTCTACTAATATATCTAGAATGGTTATTCCGCCCCTGCTGCAAGCTCTGTGCAGCTATAGGGCTATGGCTTTGTATGTACTTCCCGCTGGTACTTCTGGATTTACACGTGCACTGGACCCCGATTGGTCGTGCAATTCCCCGCCGAACATCAGGCCTCCAACATCTCAGCCTCGCCTGTCCGAGTCGCTGGTTCAACCAATGAGGGCAACAGAGCTCGAACGGAGGCGACCTTGCACTACAGATGGCTCACCAATTGTTTCATGTACAGGATCCACAGGTACCGGAGCCATGCATGTAATGCGGCGCAAGGTATTGTAATTGTCCTAGATCGACAGACGGACGAGCTGTTCGAGCCGTAACGAGGCTGTCCAGTGAAGCTACTCATGCACCGCTGATGCTGAGCAATATATTCAGATGTTGGTAGTCGGAGGATGTCGATGTAGGTCTGTTCTGGTCTTTTGAGCTGTGGTTCCTTTCTGTCGTCTTCACTACTTCCACATTCATCGTTTTCGGTCAAGGCAAGATGAAGAGTGCATTTTCTTTGTATGCCGGCGTCGCAATTGCGGCGTCAAGCCAGCTTGTCAGCGGTGCTGCCTTTAGTGAGTAGTCGCTCTGCCGAATCGTATATTCCATGGCTGATGGGTTGTTTCAGCATCGTACACAAATTCGAGCACCAGCACAACAGCTAGTTCTAGCAGCAGTAATGTCGCGTCTAGTCCTGGTATCGGAGCGTACGTCGCTCAGGGACTTGGACTCTCATCGTCGGAAGTCTCAAGCAGCCAGCTTTCTACCAATACATCACAGCCCTCACTCACCTCCTCGAGCGGATCCAACAGTCAGCTTGCGACAACGACTCCGGCGCCTAGCCCCCTGATCACAGGCAATCAGACCAACTTTACCGGCGCCGCTGCTGTCTGTCAAAATTCTTGGAACACATACTGGAGCTTGCTAGGGGACTATCAGACACGTGGCGTGACAGCCATTACAGGTCCGACAGTCACTACGACATACACCGCTGTTGGCGAATCCGTTCCCATTCCCTTCACTACAGTCATAACCACCACCTTCTATTCATTGAATCCTGCGCAAGAGAGCTCAGTTCTCTCCCTCGAATATACTCCAGTGGCTGCATGGTCATCCGAACTGTCGATAACAAAGATTACTTCCTTACTTCAAACTTGGTATACAGACTCTCTCTCGCTGACCACAGGGACGACTGCGGTGCACAACGTGACTTATTCGTCAGACCCTGTAGGGCCATCTCCTACACCACCACCTTGCTCAGCACCGATCGATGCCGATGCTTGCAGGTCTCTGTGGTCAGCCTGGAGCTCGACGGTCGGCGCGTGCTACGATTGGCAACCATGTGCCTATAACACCTATCAACCAGAAGACTGGAACCTGACGGCCACGCCAACGCTGACCGCAAGTCTGCCTACTCCCAATTGCTATCAGTTACCAGTCAACGAATCCTATTGTGGGGAACTACGTAAAGAGTACTTGGCCCCTCTGCTAGGTGGCTACTATGGTGTCGACACGACCCCTGAAGATATCCTCGCACCGGGCTGCACATTGGGATGCGGTCAATGCACGCTTACCGCCCAAACCTTCCAAATCCTATACTGGTCATCCCAAGCGTCAAACAACACCCGACCTGCCACGGCACCAGCGACGGTAGTCGTCGATGGCTCGATGACCCTCACGTCTCCTCAGGTATATCTCTCTTTCAATAATGCCGGGGCTACAGATTACTGCAGTGCACACCCAGAAACTATCCAAAATGGCATCGTAGCAATCAACAGCGACGCTCTTGCTGGCTATGGTCAACTTGACTTGGCCGGTACGCTTGGTGTCTTTCCTACAGCTATTAATCATTATCTTTATGCGACTCCTCTGCCATGGAGCCAATTCCTCAGTTACCAAATACTCAACATTTCGACATTCGCCCTTTCGATTCCCCAGGAGGTGAAGACTCTAAATGCGGCGTGGGGTTCGTGTGTCGCTCAGGGTTACGGCATGTATGTCGTCTCAATTGTATTCAATGATGAACCGTTCGCTGATCTTAGATAGTGCTGAACCACCATCAGTCTTGACCCCAACTATGGTGATTACCCCAGTGGGACCCGTAATCACGTCGCCAGCGGCCCCTGCCCTTGCTATCACCACGACAGTGGCCAGCACCACGCAAACTGCACTGATCGCACAGACGCCAACCTCGGGACTCAGCGAGAGTAGCGAGTCTGCAGCGGCTCAGACTCCAGAGAGCACGCCTCAATCTAGTCAGGGCAGTGCGACTGTACTGCCGCAAACCCCAACGGCCCTACCAGTTTCGATTCCTCAGTCCAGCGAGAATGTTGTGTCCGCAACGACGAACACGCCGGCATCGGTTCCTCCTTCTGGCGAAAATGGTCAATCCACAACGCCACAGATTCAGACGACCGCTTCTCCATCAACGCCTCAGCCCAGCGTTGACAACCGGCCTGTAGGCTCTAGTACATCGCTGAACACAGCGGCTCTTATCAGTAGTGCAGGCGCACAAGATACGCCACAGGCTCCATCGGCCATTCCGACATCGACCCCTCAATCATCCGAGGGTAACGAATCCGCATCACCACAGGCACCGGCAAGCATAGCAGCAACGACACCTTCTTCGAATGACGCAAGTCCACAAACCGGCATCAGTACTCCAGCATCGACACCTGAACCTGACGAAACTAACGAGTCCCCAACATTGACTGTGTCGCCGGTTACGGCTGTGGCCAGTACTCCGGACGAACAAGAGACTGCACCAGCATCAACACCTCAGACAACTGAAGCTGACGAGTCCTTATTACCGCTTGTCGCAATCATTACTGCAGCTCTCGATTCTACAGATGCACAAACGAGTACGCAGGCATCAGCTCAACAGCCACATACCGTACCGTTCGCTGCTTCAGCTATCACCGAGCAGTCAGAGACAGGAGGATTGCAAGGTCCGCAGCCGACCCAGACACCTCAAGCTTCAGGAACCGCCGGTGCTCAGGCTGGAAACTCGAATGACGCGGGAGGCTCAGCGGCCAACTCTCATGAAACAGCCGTGGCAGCTGAACCTTCACCCGCATCTTCTCCTGCTCATGGAGCTGTAGGCTATGGCGCGCCCAATAACGATGGCGGCAATAATGCAGGAACCACAGCGTCGAACCCTGCAGCAACAGCGGTACCAATTTTTGTTCCACAAACCCCCTCGCCCTCCGCTGCTGGCTCGTCGGATGCCAGTGCAACGGGCAATGTGGACAATGGCTCGAACAGTGGAAATGCGCCTGGTAGCCAGAACGAAAGCCCGCCTGGCGAAATATTGCTCACCATCGGTTCGACAGTAGTCACAGCGAGACAAACCGAGGTACCAGCCCCTGGTTCTATCGGAAACTCCCAGAGTGGTCCAGTATATCCAGCATCTGCTGCTGGCTCGAACAGTGAGAACACACCAGGCAGCCAGAGCGGGAGCCCGGCTGGCGAACTACTGCTCACCATCGGCTCGACGGTGGTCACAGCGAGACAGACGGTGGTACCAGCTACTGGCTCTCTCGAAAACTCCCCGAGTGGTCCAGCATCTAGCCATACCACCGCTGCGACCGCCTCACCAGTAATTGTAGTCGGCTCAATGACACTGACAGCAGGTGGCTCAGCCCAAGTCATCCAAGGACAAACAGTCAGCTACGGTTCCGTTCCTTCTGGCGGCCAAGGCACTCCTGGCGGCCTCGGACTTGTCGTTGGCTCTTCCACAACGATCATCTCTTCGATGCAAAACTCTGCATCTGGTCCCGCTACCGCGCCGACAGCCTCACCAGTGATCGTATTCAGCTCATCAACACTGACAGCAGGTGGCTCGGCCGTTGTCATCCAGGGACAGACAGTCAGCTACGGTTCTGTGTCTCCCGGTCAAAGTTTTCCTGGCGTCCTTGGACTTGTCGTTGGCACCTCCACGACTATAATGAATCTGGTAAGCGGTAGCAGCGGGGCGCAGGGAGGTCTTACTTGCCCCACTGCCGCTCCGACTGCCTTATCAGTGATTATTTACGGCTCGTCAACATTGACAGCAGGTGGTTCGGTCGTCGTCATACAGGGACAAACCGTCAGTTACGGTTCTGTATCTCCTGGCGGCCTCGGACTTGTTGTTGGTACTTCCACGACTATCATGAATCTGGCCAGTGGTGCTGTGTCAGGAACGACGATCGGCTCAGGGCCCTCTACCAAGGGATTGGCCAGTACGGCTTCTTCCAGCAGAGGATCAGATCAAGAGTCAGGGGTTACAGTCACATCTAGCGGTGGCAATGGCGCTGGATCTGCTCCATCGAGCTCCGCAGCTCGGTCAGCGACGACTACGTCCCACTCGTCGAGTGATGGTAATGTGTTGGTTGCCAGATACTGGAAGTGGACGGTTGCGTTCGCTGCGGTGTTTGGACTTGTTTTCTAGCTTCGATTTTCAAGGTATATTTACACCCAATGTCTAGTGCATATGATGTTTCAGCCGGCCATGTGCATAATATTCCTTGTAAGAATGTCTCAAAATGCAGGACAAGTTCATGGTAAATAAGCGAATATGGAATTACCCCAAATGGCGCCGGAATGTCCCGTACCCCGGCATTTGGTTAGTCAGGTACCCTTGGTATCTCCAGTTCTTCTTTGACACCCAAAGCAGACGACGTCTTTTATTTAATTATTGTCACAACCGCGGCAGTGGCATATCGTCAAATCGATCAATGGCTGGGCTTGCTACAACCGCCCCCGAGGCTGCGCAATATACGACTACGACCTGAGCAAATTTTCCCTCAACCTATGACTCGATTCTTCCTCTTACCATAAACACGCGACTCATCTCGATACCCATCACTCTACGCCTATCTACGCCTTTCCAAAATTCTACATTGCATGATATAGACGCGGTTACACACCTCCAGCCGCATGCTCAGTCACCATGAGTTCTCGCGCCCCTAACAGTTCGGTCACACCTCAGCCAAGTTCAAATTCTACCACATCAAATCCGCCCGCTGGAGGCAGCGCGCTCCCTCCACCAGATGCTCCCACATACGTCAACCTACGCGCATGGCTCTCAGAGCCGGTGGTCGCCTCGTTCATGGCCGGAGGAGTAGCAGGCGCAGTATCGCGCACGGTCGTGTCACCACTGGAGCGCCTCAAGATTCTGTACCAGATACAAAGCGTCGGTCGCAATGAGTATAAGTTACCCATCCACAAGGCGCTGGGCAAGATCTGGAAAGAGGAGGGATTCGCTGGTTTCATGAAGGGCAACGGCAGTAATTGCATACGCATCGTCCCGTATTCGGCCATTCAGTTCGCGTCATATAACTTCTACAAGCGCTTTTTCGAGTCGAATCCGGGTTCGCCGCTAAGTCCACTGCAGCGACTCTCTTGCGGCGCGATCGCTGGTATCACATCCGTCACTTTCACATACCCACTGGATATTGTGAGGACGCGCCTTTCGATTCAGTCGGCCTCGTTTGAAGGTCTGACGAAAGCAGAAGCGGGGAAGAAGTTGCCAGGAATGGGACAATTGCTGAAGCAAATGTATGTCGAGGAGGGAGGCATCACAGCATTGTACCGAGGCATAATACCTACGGTCGCCGGAGTAGCTCCTTACGTGAGTTGGCCAGATGCTCGCGTTTTGCTCCAAATGCTGATAATCTGCAGGTCGGACTTAACTTTATGATCTACGAATCAGTACGGCAGTACTTCACCCCCGAAGGCGAGAAGAACCCAAGCTCCATCGGAAAGCTCGGCGCTGGCGCCATCTCAGGAGCACTGGCGCAGACCTGCACCTACCCCTTGTGCGTTGCCCATCCCATCACTCCATTACTTCCAGCTGACAGACCTCCTAGCGACGTCTTGCGCCGCAGGTTCCAGATCAACACAATGTCCGGCATGGGTTACCAGTACAAATCGATATTCGATGCCGTGCGCGTCATCGTGAAGAACGAGGGCGTACAAGGAATGTACAAGGGCATCGCGCCCAACCTCCTGAAGGTCGCGCCTAGCATGGCGGCCAGCTGGCTCAGTTTCGAGATGACGAGGGACTTTTTCGTCAGTCTAGATCCTGCCGACGACTAGACGTGCGCGCCTTCCTTTCTGCACTGATGAGCCGACATCGGTCAGATACACACCTTCCAGATCTGTTCAGCCGAAGCAGATCAGATCATACTTTTCTTTGCCGATCACACAGCGTGGGCAACATGGGAAAGAGAGACCGTTGAGCCAACAACGAGTCAAATACTTCGTGCGCCTTTTGCACAGCGTGAGCACTCATAGTGCTGGAGCGGATCATGACGTACCATTTTGCCATGGACATTCCGGGGAGCGTAGGCGTAATAAAAACGGGGATCTTGAACTTTTTCGCAAGCGAGGTATGCATTGCCTGTGCTTTTCTTCGTACCTAGGAAAACTGCATTAGATTGTGCGACGCTTCTGATACCGCGAGCGTTGCTGAACTGTAGAGTAGAGCATGCACTTGTATATCTAGCGAATCCGTGGCCAGCACTTATGGCGTCTGGCTTTTCTGAAAAAGACTGTCGTGATTGTTCTTCGATTACCGTAAACAATATCCAGGCTACTCTGATGATCCTACACGTATATTTCCATGCGCCGGGTCCAGTGCATATTTCACACTCGAAGCGTACATTCTCTCACTGCTCCAGAACATCAACTGTTGTGCCGAATACGTGACAAAATATGGGGGACAGCCCGCAGCACAGCAGCCCATGCGGTTATATGTCGTCTTCGCGCATCAAGGTAGCACTACATCATTTGTCTAGGCAAAAGCAGATGCTCGAAGCAAAACAATGGTGGACTGGCTGGGAGTCGAACCCAGAACCTCCTCCAACTTAGGACAGAAAGGATTGACGTGTGTACACGATGATCGTGTTTCTTATGCTAAGAAGGCGTCATACCGCTAGACCACAAGCCCTATCACGTGATTGTGAGTAGAATTACTTGAGAAAACTCATATACTTCGGCAAAACCGTAGAGTTGCAAGTTCGTAAATCGTAAACGTCCACATCTTCAACCTGTCTTCTCAACCTCTTCATGGCGAACAGCAACATCAGACAACGCACCAGCCTTACTGCCACGTCGCAAAGCACCAACGTCTTCCTCTGCAACCCGGTGGACCTCATCATCCTCCTTCTCAATATATTTCAGCGGTCTCTTGCTCGAAATGGCATCCTTGTCACTCGTCACAAGCCAGCTAGGATCAGCTCTGAAGTAGGCATCCAGATCCTCGAGCGTCCTTCCCGAGGTCTCTGGATACAAGAAATAAATAATGGGTAAGAAAGCCGCATTCGTGACGATCCAGATGGGCCAGAACCTCCAGCCCAGGTTCTGGAAACCAATAGGCGTGATCTCTACGATGACAAAGTTGGTGATCCAGTTCGTAGCCGTGGCGACCGCAGCGCCCTTTGTGCGCATGGGCAGGCTGTTGATCTCGGTCGGGTAGAGCCAGGGCACACCGAGCATGCCGAGGGCGAAACTGATGTTGTAGAAGAAGAAGAAGAAAATCGCGGCTTTGGCGCACCCGGTGTCGCCGTTGACGGTGGCGAACTTGATCAGAATCGTGATGCAGAAGAAGGCGAGGAGTTGGCACGCGGTGGAGATGAGCATCAGTGAGCGTCGGCCCAGGCGCTCGACGAACAGCACCGCGACGCCGGCGAAGATGAAGTACGATACTGCGTTGCAGGCTGACAATAGCCGCGCTATGGTGTTGCTCAGACCGACGTACGTGATCATGATCGTCGGCGTGTAGTAAGACATGATATTGATTCCTCCGAATTGTTGCATCGCTTGCGTGCCTGCTCCGAGCAGCAGCCGGCGGACGCTCTTGGTGCCTTTCTCGGTGCGGCCGCGGAGGAGATCGCGCCAGCGGATGGCGTGCTCGCGCTCGTATTGCACGCTGTAAACGATCTCCTGGTGCTGGGCAATGACGTGGGCGTCGTCGATGGATTTGCCTTGGAGGTCGGCGAGGATCTGGTGTGCTTTCTCTTCTTGGCCGTGGGCGATGAGCCATCGAGGCGACTCGGGCAGCCAGGGAACTGTGAGGAAGATAACGAGCATGAAGACGTATTGAAGAGCGAGAGGGAGGCGCCATTGTACCGATCCTGGGGCGAAGGAGAGGCCGTAGTTAATCCAGTTGACAATCATGAAGCCGAAGATATTGGTCATCATCTCGAGAATGACGAGCTTGCCTCGTAGGTTGGCTGGTGCGGTTTCGGTCTGCCAGACTGGGGCGGTGGCAGTGTTGATGCCGTTGCCGATACCAAGAATGGTTCGCCCGATGAACATTTGAGCCAGCGAGAAGGAGGATGTCATGAGCAGGCAGCCAATGACCATGATGATGGTACCCAAGATGATGGACTTCTTACGGCCCATCTTCTCGCCGACACTGAAGGCGACCAGAGCGCCTAAGAAGCATCCGATGTCGTAGATGGCGGCGACGGTCGCGAGGACGGTGGTGCGCGTGGGACCGACCAGATCGTGAAGTTGGAGGAAGTTTTCGCTGACTACGACACCGGAGAAGACACCTTGGTCATATCTAGAACGACATGAGAGACTGAAGCGGCGATGCGACCGATGAGCTTACTCACCCGAATAGTGTCATGTCGGTGGCACAAGCCACGGTGATCCAGAAGACCAGCCGTGTCCCTTTGAGGCCAAAGTATGGTTCTTTCATGCCGAACATGGTGAAATGGATGCGAAATGAAAAGTGACCCTACCAAGACTTGTTTGCGACGACCACTCTTACCTCAATGTTTGGCCGCCGAAGAGATACTCCATGCTTTATATCCTCGTCCGTCGGTCATCACTTGACCTACCCCGCCAGGGCTTACCCCAATCGCCTTGTGTTGCATGTCCAGCAAACCTGGCACAAGAAGTCACGATGGCTGGTGAAGGATTCCGCTTGTTGGTCACTCCTCGCCAGTTATTGTTTTGAGAGTGGAGTTACCAGAGTATGGGAACATGCGGGGGGTGCGTGGGTTAATTTTGGCGTGGGTGAAGCTTACATCGGGTTCATGCTTAACCGGGGAGTTTTCCCGGATCGCGACCACGGCTTTTGACCGGCCTTTGCTCTTCGTTCGCAAGATGCATTTCGTTCCGTACTTCAACCTAACCTCAATTGTTATACTGAACTTAGCATCTCTAACTCTAAACATAGCTTAGCAATATAGCAGAGGAACAACTGCCCGTAAATGTATGATTTTGGGCGCCAATTTCCGACCCTCATTCATAACTATAGGCTATGTGAGATTCGCCCTCGGTCTCTCCTATGTACGCGCCCTTGTTCCCTTCTGTGCAAGGTATAGAATGGGTCTCCTCGTCTGTGGTGGCACAAACGTCATCCGTCTTGCCAGGTGGATGTGACTCCGGATTATACGAGTGAGGTTCCAGTGCGCGTTCTTGGCCACTGTTTGGCAGCGAGAAGGTTCTTCCGCTACTTGTAACAATAGGGTGAGGTACAAGTGCGTGGCTTTGGGTACTGGCTGGCGCCGAGAAAAGTATCTCTCGCTTCGTGATTACAGTGTTCGGGTGTTCCCGACTCAGGATGACAATTTGGACAGGGACTTGCTTTCGCATGTGAGTGATTTGCGCCACTGTCAAGGCCAACAAGCTCGGGCCAACATGCTGATATGCTTGAGTACCAAGGTTGAATTTGAAGGCAACGAATCTCAATGTCAAGAACACAGAGCGGCCAGCAAGTTCTGACTCGGGATGTTCCATCAATTCCAGGTCTGTTGGCACATGCCTAGGAAGATACTTTCTACTCCAGCGGTCAGCACAGAAATGCGTAGGCAGCCCAGCTTGTAGCAATTTAAGCGTATGGATATGAGAGATTGGTGTCCTGCATATTAGGACATTGAAGTCTCTAGGGAACCCCTTTTTGTCGGCTGGCTTTGGGAAGCCAGTGGGCTGTGACACCCAGGAAAGTCCAATATTAGTCTGCGTCCACTCCTGATTAAGGTCGGGCATGGGAACCGAGATTCTGCTCCATAGCTGGAAGGAGCTAGGTGACGGAGCCAGAAAGTCAGGTCCGATCTTGTGGTGTTCATCCATGTGCGACTCTGGCCGCTGCCATGCGAGTACAGTTGTGTCTGAACTTTGCTGGAGAACCTCTTCTTATAGACGCCGAAAGGCATTTTCACCCTCTCCGTAGAGTAGAGGCATGTGAATATCAAAGATGCCTAATAGCGAGTAGGCCCGGTCTTCAGGCCGAGTTGTGTTTCTGTATGCAGCCCAAGACATTTTGGTCGCAGCACAATATCGTTGCCTCCAGTCAAGGCTTCGCCCTTGTCCTAAACAAGCGGATGGAATACCTGTGATGCTTGTAATGGTGTCATGTAACCCGGTTCGTGAGCCAATTCTGTTCCACTCATTATTGAAAAAGAGGACCTCCGGTGGAGCGAGCAGCTCCTGGAGCGTCCATCCTCTGTTGAACCATTGGCTACCCTTCAACTCCTCGTGATTGCAGTCCTCAAGGAACACTGCTGTCCTCGTCCGTAACACCAACACGGACTGCCCTGTACACTGAGCGTGGGAAATGGGTTTGTCGGTTGCGGTATCCACTTTCTTCTCTACAATCCGTGTGGTAGGATCGCTTGGAGATGTAGTCCATGTTTCACTCTGCCGCCAAGGAAGACATGGAATGGTCGTCACATCTGAAAGGTAAGCCAAGCAGCAGCAACTTCGAGTATAGATCTCCCACATCGAGTTGATTGCTTCTTGTAGTTCCGCGCTCGATTTCTTGTCAATACAGCACGTATCGATCCAGATCCACTTCCAGGGGAATAGCCACCTTACGACTTGAGCAGCTTGTAACATCTTTGAGTAGCCGGGTTTGCGTTTCATCGCTTCAGACTTTGATTCCACTTCTTGGAACGTCAGCTCGTCATCAGGCTCTTCAGACCACCGATGAGAGAGCGTCACATAGCCTTCTGTGGCAGCCTTCTCGATTGTTGAAAAATATTTGAGGTCCAGGGTTTCTACGTTAACGAGATACATATTTCTAAAACGGTACTTAATTTCCGTCGTTGATGTCTGTCAATCCGGTTTCGTGTGGTATAGCTTATTGAAAAAAGGTGTGCAGGTCAAGAAAGCAGGACAAATCGTGGAATATTGGAAAGATTGTGGCTGCTTACATGCATGTTACAGCGCATGATGCAGATCAGCCGGACCGGGGTGAAGGATAAATGCAGCCGCATCGAAGTAACATGCAAATGTAGTCGACATAACAAAAGGACTTGCATTTATTAGACAAATATTCCGAGGGGACTGACTGTGACCGAGCTCTCGTCCGCTTTTTGCTCTTCGGCCTTTTGAATTTGACCCTGCACAACCATGAATTGCTGCAATTGAATCGGCAGTCCAAACGACGACATTCTGTCCTGTGACTTGATCTGCCTGAACTTGAGAAAGTGCTTGACATATGTGCCATGTCCACGGAGTAATGCGTTGACTTGGCTGGGATGCACAAATCCGAAAAGCATCATGACCATAAGCATAAAAAGACCATCAAAGACGTATGCGCACCACTCGTTGCCGACCAAATACCAATAATAGTCGTCGCCTCGTGCGTATTGTGCGATCCGGAATACGCAACGAAGGATGATGACGACGGATGCGCTGTACAGGTTGTACGTATGCTTTTGCCAAGGCAGCTCTTTGTCGTTGAATACTCGGGCTGTCGGCGAAGTGTTCATACGACCTTCAAAGGTGACCGCCACAGCGAAGAAGAGAATTAGGACGACGATCTGTAGCACAAGACCGATGATGATGATGTGGTTGCCGAGTGTGATTGACGCGTCTGTCTGAGCTGCAAGTGCTCCAGCGCCTGGAAATGTCAGTCTGGACACACGGTATAGAATCACTGCATGCACTTACCGGCAAACTGCAAGACGAAGCATATCAAGTCACCAATCACAAATGCCGGTGTGAGGAGCTTCGCAGACATTGGTAGAAGCTTCTCTCCCTCCGTGAGTCGCACAATCTTCCTCAGATCCATGTACATGCTTGCTGCGAATAGAGCGGGCGCGACCAGCACCAGCACCGTATTGACGATATATGGTATCAGCGTAAACGCCGGATTCTGTGATGCTCCCACTGCTCTTGAAATGTACCCAGCCGTCTCACAATATCCTCCAAGAACAAAAGGTATCCAATGCCATGTCCTCGTCCTTACCAGCTGGTAGGTGTGGATACCCGTGAGAGCCAGGAAGAGCAGACTGAAGATAACAGCACCTGCAATCGAAGGGACGTAGAACCAAATGCCAGGATAGTATAGTGTCATCTTGAGTGGCTGTTCGTGTAGGCACCTTTCAGATCAATCCAGGAGTATTAAGTGAACGTGAACTGTATCTCAAATAATTCGACCCGATGTTGTTGTCAACCTGAGCATAGTCATAATAGCTTTGTCGGATCGTTCTTCAACCAAACTCCGAGAAACAGATTAATGACCGTTGAAGCCTACCGTTGCTCTAATGCCAATCTACAAGAGAGATTGCATACCTACCGTAGGGCTACTTTCTTTTCCGAGACGGAGACGGCATGTTGAAAATCGAAAGACTGAACTAGGCCTCGTTGATGGTCTCCAGAAAGAGTGATGGGTAAGACTTTGCATGGTGTTTCCATTGTGTTTCCATTGCCGTGCAACCCGATCGGCCGCCGGCCGTCACGCGTGTGGCTGTTGTCTCTGATCGTCCTTGAACTTTGGTGTCGACGGTGAGTGGGAAGCGGCAACAACGATACGACGGATTTAAAATTCAAATAGACATTCAATGCGCAAATGTATTGAAGTGTTTGTGCGATGGATTCGTGATTATTTTATGGAGATCTGCCCCGTCGAGTCGTGAAGCTTGGCTTAGTCATGTTCATGAGCGACTTGCGACTCCCCGTTTTCGTGTTCGTTCTCGTATCTTCGCATGTCCCGTTCTTGCTCGCACCAACCACGATCCACCATTAGCCTCTCGGGTCAAATCCATCGGCCGCCATGGCTCCAAGAAGATCGCACAAGAAGTCACGGAACGGATGCTCACAGTGCAAGAATAGGCGCGTCAAGGTAGACCATTCTCGTTATAAGAGCTTTGTTGCCCACAAGTCGTCCCGGACTGACCATCGGCACAGTGTGCTGAGAATCGACCCGTATGCCAAAACTGCTCCAAGCGCGGTATATCATGTAGCTTCGAGACTGAAAGCCTCACCCCTGATACTGTGGGTGGGCATGGATCGCCATATGGTTTTGCTGGAGATGGCATCCTCAGTCGTGCCGAAGAGGTTGAATTGATGTATTACTATTCGGTCCACACATACGAAACAATCGAGGCCGAGCCTAAGATGAAGCGATGGCAACAGCAGATGTTACCACCAATCGCTATCCAGAACGATTTCCTCCTCGACGCCGTCTTTTCATTCACTTGTCTGCACCTTGCGGCTTTGAGACCCGACAAGGCGCTCAAGTATTGCGAAGCCGGAATGCAGTATCGCGACAGGGCTTTGTCTCGCCTACAAATCACCCTTGTCGAACCTTCTCCCGAGCAGTGTTTTGCCATGTTTCATACGAGCGTCTTCGTTGGGTTGTTCAGCTTTGCTTTACCCCAGGTCCATCCAGAGACCAAGGATGCCTCGGTAGTGCAGTTGTTCATCGAGTTGGCGAATCTGTGGCGTGGTAGCGGCACTATCATCGAACTCTCTAAAGAAATGCTCGGAGAGGCTCAATACAACGCTAATTTTGAGGTAATGCCCAGCATCCGGGATACTGCAGCCAACGAAGGTACTGAAGCAAACCACGCCCTGAAGAGATTGGAAAAGATGGCGAACGACTTACCACCAGATCGAAACAAGGAGCCTTATTTGCAGGCTCTCGGTGCCTTGACGATAGGGTATGAGGCTCACGCCGTGGATGGTACTCACAACGACATGCTCGCTTTTACAACAAAATGCGGAAAGGACTTTTATCCCCTGGTCGTCGCCAATGATCCGCTGGCCCGCCTGATCATGGTGTGCTATGCTGTTCTGCTCGATCGGATCGATGCATATTGGTGGGCGCGAGGTGTAGGCCAGCGTCTGGCCAAAGAGCTATCTCAGACGGCGGTACCTCTTGATGAAGACGGGCAGGCGATGTGGGCATGGGCTATGCAGAGGGTTCGTCTAACTGGTTGAGCATTGACCTGGCTTCAGGCAATCAAAAGCATCACTCAACGACGCAAGTGACGAACCGTCGACCGTATCACAGAACCTCGCTTTGACGCGAAGCTCGGCGCATGTCAAGAGTTGCTCCCTCGCTGCGACTCAGCGCGAACGTTTCGTAAAGCACGCCCTTCCGATGATTGGGACTTCGACTCTTAACAAATTACTGCATATCACAGATGCTACGATGTAAGCGTCGCTGTACAAGCAACGCTCAACATTGCAGTCAAATGAAGGGCCCTCTGTTCTAGAAAGAAGAGGGCGATACCTCTGATGCACCAACACGTAAGAGACGTGCCAGGTCTACTCAGCGACCAGCCCAGCGACCAGATCCAGAACAGACTCAAAGCCAGAGGCGGAGTACCGATAAGATATGGGCAACCGTACGAGCCGAAAGCGGTATTCTACGACGGCGCAAGTCATGGGTGCGAGTACCGCTCTGAACCACATCGACGGTATGATGACAGGTAGACCTGAGATCGCAGAAGATCAACAACCCCAGTCCGACGACGATAGGAACGAGTCCATATGCTCGGTCTTCAATAACTCCTTTCGGACCATGGACCCAGCACGAGTGCTAGGAAGGGTCAAGGAGTTGGAGGGAGATTGAGACCTTCGCAGGTTCACGTCCGGACGGTCAGGGTCAGTGGTTGAACGATATTGTGAATGAGCAATCTAGGTAGATGAATCGAAAGATTTATGGTAGTCTCAACTCCAAAATCACAGATCAACCATCGGTATATCGTCGAAATACATTCCTCCGTGTGATGCGGTGCTACAACGCGTGATATCAAGAGCAGAGAAACGCAATGTTGTGATTCCGGGGAGAGTGGTTGCCTCCAACGACGCGCCGACGTCAGAGACTCCCGAAACGCGGGTCAAATCCCCCAGCAGCTCTCTGTCGCATCACATCACCATCCCCCCCCGACGACTCCAACGCCCGCTTCTTTTGCATCTGCATTTACTCGACAACAGATAGTATTCCACGCGCAATTCATATCAAGTACGTATACTATTTCTTCCTCTACATATTTCTCCTATCGCGGAACATTACTACGTCAAAAGATCTGTAAAGATTGTGTTACGCGACACGCGCCCTCAGTTATCGCAAACAACCCGACGCGCTATCTCCAGCGCATCGCAACTTGACGCGCCTACTGACAACCACAGCTTCTCACACAACAAACACACTGGGTTGCGCCTCGTCCAAGCCTACGCCCTCGCGCAGCAAACCTTCCACCAAGCCTCCGCCCACGCGCAGCAAACCACCGCCAAAGATGGCGTCAACACGCTCCGTGCGCACCAGCGGCCGCACCAAGCCCGCGCCCACTGCCAAAGAAGAGAAAGAGAGCAAGCCCGCGACCAAAGCCAAGGCCAACACGTCGAAGCCGCGCGCAAAGACGGCCACGAAGCCCAAGGGCGAGGAGAAGAGCAAAGTCACCAAGACCAAAGCCAGCGATGCGAAGAAGAGCGCTGCCAAGCCTAAGAGCGCCGGCGCGCATGCCTCCAAGGCCAAGTCGGCGGGTGGTAAGGCGGCTGCTGCTGCGGATGAGATGATCAAGGAGGCGGCTGAGGCGACAAAGATCAAGGCTGGAGAGGCGAAGGAGAAGACTGTAAAGACTGCTAAGGGCGCGAAGAAGGCTGTTTCTGATGCTATTCCGGAGGAGACCAAGGTGAGATTGTTAGCCACAGCCCCGTTAGTTGTGGTGAGTAGCGTCGGGAGAAATCCGCGCGGCCTTGATACCACGAAGGGCCGTACGGGTACTCCAAGAGGCTACTCACTTCGACTAGGAGGGCCTGTAGAAAGCGGGAATGGCGATGCTAATGAATTGTAGGAGAAGGCTAAGAAATCCGCAAAGGCGACCAAGGAGACTGTCGAGGAGGAAGCGCCCAAGGTCAAGAAAGCTGCCGCTAAGAAGGGACAGCAGGCCAAAGAGACGATCGAGGAGGAGGCGCCCAAGGTAAAGAAAGCTGCCGCTAAGAAGGGACAGCAGGCCAAGGAGGCTATTGAGGAAGAGGCACCTGAAATGACGAAAGCTGCCACTAAGAAGGGTAAGCAGGCCAAAGAAGCAGTCGAGGAGACAGCCACCGAGGTGAAGAAGACCGCGATCAAGAAGGGCAAGCAAGCAAAGGAGACAGTAGAGGAGACAGCACCCGAAGTGAAGGAGACAGCAGCTAAGAAGGGCAAAGCCGCGAAAGAAACAGCAGAGAAGGCAACCAAGGGCGCCGCAAAAGAAGTCGAGAAGAAGACACCAGCAAAGCGCAAGTCCTCCGAGGCAATCAAAGACGACAAGAAAGAGCCTACCGCGAAGAAAGCCAAAACTCCCGCCGGCGCAAAGAAAGCCTCAACCACGCCCGCCGACGATCAGAACGACGAAGAAGCTGCCGAGACCAAGGAGAAGACAACTTCGAAGAAAGCCAAATCTCCAGCCGCAGGCAAGAAAACATCGACGCCCAAGAGCGAGTCGGCGAAGCAGCTGCAGGACGAGCTCAAGGAGGCGTCACCGGCCAAGGATGAGGGCAAGGAGACTAGCGTTGCGGCCGGGTTCCTTGAGCAGGTTAAGGACGCTGCTGAAGCTGCGGTCGAGACTATGCAGAGTGCTGTTGCGGCTGTCACAGGCACTGCTGTTGCTACTCCGTCGAGTGGGAAGAAGGTATGTCCTACCTTGACGTTTGCTGATATGTGAAGTATATGCTGATACGTGTAGGGATCTGCAAAGAAGTCGAAGAAGTGACCGGGTTTACTTACGACAGCTTTGACGCAGGCAGTGATAGATACCCAATGGTCTTTGTTGGCCCCAGTGGCGAGATGATGGACAATGACGGTTGGTCGGCGTTTGAGATCTGGCGTTTTTGCGACTCGTTTCTTGTGATTGTGGACGGTTTTGATAGTTTGCTTGCGTTTCAGTCGTTCCGATATTGAACAGTGGTTACTTCCTTTTTCAGTGGAAGAGGCGTCTTGTGCACGTGATGTTGTTGTTAAAACTTCTCGACAGTCATCACCGCATAGCTTCACCTACTGATGCGTAAAGGCCCGAAGTGTCCTATGTCGTGCTGACAATGTAGCTTCCGGCGCTCTCGAAGGACCAGATGTCTAGCTGCAGCCGAAGAAGTCCCGCCAGACCATGGGCTGTCTATACAGCATGTCCGCAATACGGGCGTAGGCAGCAGCTTCTGGACCATCACGCGACATGAACGGTATGGTGTGAGGTTACCAGCAGCTCAACAATAATCTAATCAGATCAGATTCAACGAAAGTGGGTACCTGAGCTCAAACCCCTTGATCCCAACCACGTCGGTGCGCGATACCAAAACGCGTCCAGGATCGAAAAAATCGCTTGGCGACTCGTCTTGACTTGCGGTGGTTTCTTCCCAAAGCCCGAGCAGAATCCGTACCATCGGAGGAGGTCGTTGGCAGTGGTACGATGCGAGGTGCAGAAAAGGAGCGAGTTTCGCCGACAGATCAGATCCGCACTAGGCAGTCACGGTCCCAATAAAGTTATCTGATCCTGCCTGTGTGAGAAAGCCACGCCGCGTTCGGTAAGGTATCCACTCGTGCGTTCATACCGCATGGTCACGGTGAACACGGCAGGAGCGATTCTGTATCACTATCGAGATTTGAACGTCGTGGGTAAATAGTTAGGTCATGCAAAGAGTACAGGACAGGAGCTGACTTAGTACTGGAGTACAAGTTCGAAATGAAGCACTTCTGTAGCACTCTGCGATACGGCTGTCTCAATGCTCGTCCACGCCGAAAAACGCAGACCCCGGGCGGTGGAGCGGTGGGGCCAAGACCGGCGGTTCACGCATAGCGCGGCATGGCATCCGTCGAACAATCTCGCAGCCATATGAAGAGCTGAACGACCGGCAAGAAATCCATAATAGACATGAATCGCATCGTGTCGGCCGTGTTCGGCCGTGTTCCAAGCCTCGGTATGCTTCATACAAGCCTCGCCCAGCAAGACCGGAGCAACGCCAGAGCTTGGAGATTGAATTTCTGCTGTCACGACCAGCGCGTCCTGGCCCAAGTCGGACCATTGTAGGTTCCCCAACCAATGAACCGAGCTTTGGCTGCCTACAGTACCTTGGCCCTGCGGACAATTTACTGGACCCTGGGAAAAGGTTGTGGATCATCTATGGAAAACACGGGAGCTGATCTGCTCCTCTGACGCTGCGACATCCCACGTATAAAAATTGGCCCATCCTGATCATCTTATCTGATCCTTTTTTCCCAACCTAAAATTCTACAGCTTCATCGACGTTTCCTAGGATCAGATAAGAATTCCATCTGATTTGCCTCATTAGGCCACTTCACTTACCTCTATCACCACCCATTGGCCTTGATTGGCCCGACTATATATACTGCTGTCGCCTGTGGCAAGCCGTTGACCGCCAAAATGGTCGCTTGGTTGAACAATCCCGTCCTCAATCCCTTCTACCAAACGGAAAAGGACCGCGAGGCAGATCGTCTCGCAGCACAAGATGCGTACGGCACTGCAGAGCAGCGTGGCTCGGCCGAATCACCTGCAAATGAGAACAGAAAAACTGATCCTTATGTGAACGAGGACTCTGCGACAGACTCGACCAGTATCTCCAGCACTTATCAAGATGGTCTCAAGAAAGCCGAGGCTGTCACCATGACATGGAGTAAATGGTCGCTCATTGGTGCATATGTCTTGTAAGTCTTCACATCCGTCGCATTCAACATCGACCACACATGACTAACACTGTCAGTGTCTACCTCACCTACTTTGTTCTCTCGCTGCAGTCCCAGATCTACTTCGGCTTGACCCCATATGTCTACAGCGCCTTCTCCGCCCATAAGTTGACCTCCATTTCTTCCACAATGGCCTTTATCATCGGAGGTGTCCTTCGTCTGCCTATCGGAAAGATGATCGATATCTGGGGTCGCGCTGAAGGTCTGTCTGTTATGCTCGGTTGTACCGTCCTTGGTCTCATCATCATGTCGGCTGCCACCAACGTCGAAGGATACGCTGCCGCCTATGTCATCTACTATGTCGGATACGATGGCATCTTCTATATCCTTCAGGTTTTCATCGCCGATACCTCCCAGCTCAGGAACAGAGGACTGATGCTCGCCTTTTCTCAAACGCCTTTCATCGCTACCACCTTCGCCGGTCCCGCTGCTGCTCAATCGTTATACACGGGCCCGGGCTGGAGATGGGGTTTCGGAATGTTCTGCATCATCTACCCAGTCATCGTCTTGCCATTGGTCGGCCTCTTCCTGTGGAACCAATCCAAGGCTCGCAAGCAAGGTCTTTTGATCAGACCACGTTCTGGACGATCCACCTTCCAATCCGTCAAGCACTACCTCATCGAGTTTGATGTCGGTGGAATGATCATCTTGCTTGCCGGCTTGGTGCTTTTCCTCCTGCCGTTCAACATTGCTGCCACCGAGACCAACGGTTGGGGCGGCGCAGACATCATCGCCATGATCGTTATCGGAATCGTCCTTTTGATCTTCTTCCCCATCTACGAGCGGTTCATCACCCCCAAGCCGTTCATTCCATGGGGTCTCCTCATCAACCGAACTGTCGGTGGTGCCGCTCTCACCATCTTCTCGCTCTACATCTCCTTCTACTGCTGGGATCTCTACTTCTCCTCCTTCCTACAGGTTGTCTACCGCCTTAGTCTTACGGATGCCGGGTACGTTGCCAACATTTACAACATTGGCTCTTGCTTCTGGGGTGTCATTGTCGGTCTCCTCCTGCGCTACACCAACCGCTACAAGTGGATCGCCATCCTGTTCGTACCCATCTACATCCTCGGCTCGGGTCTCATGATCTACTTCCGCACTCCTGACAGCCACATCGGCTACATCATCATGTGCCAGATCTTCATCGCCTTCGCCGGCGGCACCCTCGTCACCTGCCACGAAGTCGCCGCCCTGGCAGCCAGCTCCCACGGCTCAGCAGCCATGGTCCTCGCCATCGTCGCTCTGTCGTCACAAATCGGTGGAGCTGTCGGTGACACCATCGCCGCTGCCATCTGGCAAAACACCTTTCCCAAGTACCTCGCGCAAGCCCTTCCGGCTGCTGAGCAAGGCCAGGCGGCGACCATTTACGCCAGTTTGACCACCCAGCTCAGCTACGCCTGGGGCACACCCGAGCGCGACGCCATCAACGCAGCGTACGGCGCCGCCATGCGCGACATGTGCATTGCTTCGACCTGCGTGTGCATCCTCACTCTGATCGCGGTCTGGATGTGGCGCGACATCAGACTCGACAACAAGAAGCAGGTCAAGGGTGTTGTCGTCTAAGCCGACTTTTGCACATTGCTGGAAACGGCAAATGTGTCCTAATGCCGTCACGAGGTGTTTATATAAAATACGGAGTTAGTGATAGAGTCTATATAAACCTCTGTGAAAAGTTCATTTACCCACCGTTGCTTGATTATTCGTCTTGTGTTCGCTCAGGGCTTCAGGCTCACGGAGAGCTCTAAGGCGGCGAAATGCCATGTCGCAAACCATATCCGCTTTCAAAAGGGAGAGCCTTCCCCGCTACCCGATAAGTATATATATGTAACCTGTACGTATATCACCGCCCACTTTTCAGCTTCAGGAACTTGCATAGTAATACACACTTTTGAAGATTTTCATTGTAAACCCGGCTGGACCGAGTGGATGGAATGCGATCTAAATTAGATCTACGCTTGACTACGTCCAATGCTGACGTCCATCCTGCTGAATACCCACCCGATGCTGAAGATAGCTATCGTGGAGAAGAAGATGGCGAGAGGCTTCCTGAAGCCTGCGAGGAATGGGTAGTCGTAGGTGACGACGACGTCGCGGTCCCTCATCTCGTCGACCACGTTCAGCGCAGTGAGCTTCAACGTGGTGCGGCCAACGGTGTCCATGAAGGTGCGGTGAAGAGAGTGCGATGTCTGAACGAGTTCTACGTTGGTGTCGAATTTGACGTTGCTGGCATGTATCAGTACACGAGTGTGAGAATTATTCTCGTCAAACTTACCTTGCGCCTTCTGGCATGACAATGGTCAAGACGACCTTCTCATATTCGACACCCTCAACTTCCCTTGGTCCCTCGAGGAACGGCACCTTGAGAACGTAACTGTTACCAGTCTTGAGCTTGCGCAAGAAGTTCTTCAAATCCGCGTCCCAGCCAACTCGGAACTTGTACTTCCAGCCACCGAACAATGGATAACGAGGCTTGAGCTCCAAGCTGGCCTCGCGAATGTTGCTTCGGAAGCGAGAAGTGCTGACATTGCCAATGTCGTCGGTGAAGTATGGGTTCAGGCTGCCGACCGCCAGTTGGAAATGAAGCTCCTTTGCTGCCGAGGTTGGTGGGTTGTAAAAGGCTTGTTGCTGCCATTGGACGCGAGAAAAGTGGTTCTTGAGAGTCGCGCCCCTGTTCTCCAACCAGTATCTCTCCTCAGTGGCCAGGTTACCGCCCCAGTGGCTGACCTCAATGTCGCGCTCCAACAGAGTTGCGTGAATCAGAGGCTTGGTGAAGTCATATCGGACAGAAACTGTCTGCTGGGCGCCAGCAGGTACCTCGGCATATGTTCCATACGTGAGTGTGGTTCCCTGCCTTGACGGATCATCCTTTCCATCAGCATTGGCGCCAACAATGGTGTAGTCTGGGACATCGGTGGTGGGCAGCTTCAAATTGGTCTTTTGCTTCAGTGTCTTGTAGGCAGACGCGCTGTAGGCCGAGAAAGTGAATTGAACGTATTGCTTGTCGGCTTGCTCGATGGTCGCAGGGACAGGTTTCAGCGGTGACAGGAGAGACCAGGTGATGGTGAGGGTGATTTTGTCCTTGGGAGCGAGAGGAGTCGGGAACCGAACGCGGTAGTATTCAGTGTCGCTAGAAATCGTCAATTGACACGACCCTCCAATCCTATGATCTTCTTTACGAACCCTCGTGAGTCAAATTCCACAGTCTCGACATCTGTGAAGCGCTTCTCCGGTGCGTTCTTGTCCCTGACCTCTAGATTGCCAACTCTTGGAATGGTCCCAAGCTCGAATGGAATGTAATACTCCGACTGCGGCTGGCTGTCCACATTCTCGACAATAACATTGACGGTTTCGCGGGCGTACGACTTGACGACGTTTACTGTTCGGACAAGATTGACATGCTGGAAGACCTGCGGGGGCTTGAAGGTATTTGGGAGGATCTGCTTCGACGTTTCTGGTGTGGTGATATTAAGCTCTGCAGCCGAAAGAGTAGCCAAAACTGACAAGCAGCTGGTGACAAGACCGAGCACTCTCATCTTGATATTTGACCGAGTGGTGAGGCTGTGGTCAAGTACAATGACTTGGAGATCTATACAGTTGGAGAGCTTGCTTGGCTCGGGGTGCTGCGTGGCATCTGGAGCTCGGCACACCTGCCACTTTGAGCTTCACTCCAACATCGATACAACAAGATAGCGAACTTACAATTTACTTCGCTCTTGTTGCGTACTCTTCACTGCATATAACCAAGACTTAACATTGTCCGAGTGATATGGTTCAATCGCCTACTTTCGATCTGAATACGGGATTCTATATGGCGTAAATAGACTCAGGGACGATAAGCCTGCAAAGGCATTGTGACTAAACGGTATGTTCTCTCGATCTCTCGGCGCCCTGAGGTCGCCTCGGCGCATTGTGAGAATTCCTTTCCGTCGTCACTTCTCCAAGGACTCGCCTTATCTACGAGTATCGGAAGAAGTACGACAAGCCATCTCAGAAAATCGTCCGGTCGTGGCACTAGAGAGCACCATCTACACCCACGGCTTTCCTTACCCAGATAACATCGCACTGGCCACTCACCTGGAAAGTGTAGTGAGATCAAATGGAGGTATACCAGCTACAGTCGGTATCCTAGACGGTGTGGCAAGGGTAGGGATGTCCACCGATGACATTACTCGCCTTGCTGGGAGCAGCGGCAGATCGGACACACTAAAGGTTTCTCGACGTGATTTGGGATTTGCATGTGGACTCGGTTCACCAGGACGAAAGTACAATGGTGGTACCACTGTTGCCGGAACCATGATCCTCGCTCATCTCGCCGGTATCAAGGTCTTTGCCACTGGGGGCTTAGGTGGTGTACACCGTGGCGCTGAAAGCAGTATGGATGTCTCTGCTGATCTGACCGAGCTCGGACGAACACCAGTCGCTGTGATCAGTAGTGGTTGCAAAAGCTTTCTCGATATTCCGCGAACACTGGAGTACTTGGAAACTGAAGGCGTAGCAGTGGCCACCTTTGCCGATGGTAGACAGCACGACGTAGAATTTCCGGCATTCTGGACCAGAGACAGCGGTATCAAGTCACCGATGAAGCTCCAGGATGAAGTCGAGGCAGCCGCTGTCATTCATGCATCACATTTGCTTGGTCTCCAGTCGGGCTTCCTCTTTGCAAACCCGATTCCGAGCGAACACAGCATCGCAAAGGAAGATATGGATCGCGTCATCAACGAAGCTATTAGTAATGCTGAGCGAGATGGCGCCAAAGGAAGCAAAAACACCCCATACATCCTGGCTGCGATCAAGGAATTGACGGGGTCTTCGAGCGTAACGGCGAATCGCGCACTGGTTGCTGCTAATGTCAAGCGAGGCACGGCGGTAGCAACAGAGTTGGCAAAGTTACAGAGCCAACATGGGCTGTCTCGACCGTGAGTCTGGATCTAGCACTGCACCTCAAGATCTGCAGCTGACAACTGCAAGTCCTTCTCATCAACCAGCGAACCAAGTCGTTGGTCCCGGCGCTGCCAACTACACATCATTAGGCGCCTCCAAAGGAACGGACGTGCAGCAATCCAACGGCTTATCACCAGGATCAACACAACCTTCCAAGACGCAAACCACGACCACTACCAACGAACCGAATATCTTTGTGGCGGGCGCTCTGGCTGTAGACTTTGCTTGCGATTATGCACCATTCGCATCCGAAGCAACAACGTCACCCTCTACGCACACCTCGAACCCCGCGCAGATAACACAGTCTTTGGGCGGTGTGGCTCACAACGTCGCCAGATCGATACAGCTTCTTGGCGGCAAAGTCCGACTATGCAGCGCTATTGGAAACGATCTGTCTGGAAGAGCAGCTCTAGAGGCCATGAAAGGCGAAGGCTTGACGGACAACAGTATCAAAATACTCGAAGGTGCACGCACGGCGCAATATGTCGCAGTCAACGACGTTCAGAAAGATCTTGTGCTCGCTATGGCTGATATGGCTGTTCTCAGATCTTCCACTGGTGGGAAGAAGACGACGCCAAGCGCGATCGAGAAGACGTTCGACGACTTCTGGCATCCTCAACTCCAGCAATCTCGACCTGCCAACATAGTCATCGATGCAAACTGGGAACCTGACATGCTCGCACGATGGTTTACCGCTGCAAAGGCCTTGTCTAGTCATGTTTCGTTCGAACCAGTCAGTACTGCCAAAGCCACTGGGATTTTTTCGATGCCGAATTCGACTGATCTAGCTGTCTGGCCACAGCCAATCATTGACCTAATTGCTCCAAACACATACGAGCTTGCATCGCTTCACTCTGCCGCGCGCAACCAGGGGTTCCTCGATCGAGATGATTGGTGGCAGGTCATTGACTCACTCGGTATTCCTTCTACGGGTCTGCGTGCTCAATTGGCTCTTGCTACCGATCCCTCACTAGTAGACAGTGGTACTCCACAACAAAGCATTCAGCTACTGCCATTTATTCCGCAGATTCTGACAAAGCTGGGCTCACGAGGTGTTCTACTGACCCAGATCATACCGGCCGGCGATCCTCGCCTGACGTCTGGCGAGTATGCCCCATACATACTCAGTCGTTGCACAAATGGAACCGAAGAGACGACGGGAGTAGGAGGGCTATACATGAGACTCTTCCCGGCGGTGGAGAAAGTCAGCGACGATGACATTGCCAGTGTCAATGGCGTAGGAGACACATTCCTCGGCGCGATCATTGCTGGGTTGCAGAAGCGGGGCAAAGATGCCAGAGTAGAGGACGTTGTCGACTTTGCACAGCAGGCCGCGGTCTTGACGTTGAAGAGCAAGGAAGCTGTGAGCGCCGGTATCAGCAGTCTGAAGTCGTTGATTTGACGAAGATGACTTATATGACCTATACAAAACCGTTGATCCTGCCTGTTGCCTGACGTAGTTATGAAAGACGTCCCAAGCTATACCGTGGTCACCGACTCTCAAAGGTTCGCTCTGGGTAACGTCGGCTTGTGCTTGCGGGACGGGACCAGCCAAGTCTACTCGACTGACGCTCACTGACGACACACGGCCTGTATCATGGAAGCAAGCATGATGACCACACTCGCAGAACTGCCTGGCTCTTTCGGTATTGTGACCGTCATGCCGTTGCCCAGGCGCGACTCTTGACCAAAACCTTCTACAACCGCACGCATACTGAGTATCCTGGAAGTTGCAAAGACCTTGAATCTCGTGGAGAGCGTATTCAACGAAAGTGTCGTTGAGAACAGTCATCCGCTAGGCTCAGGTACATAGCATCGAAGTTGGCGCCAACACAAGTGTGGCAGCGAGGGAGGAGAGGGTCAAAGTTAGAGAACTTCGAAGCTTTGATTGGTAGGTTCGACTAGGCCAGGGGTGGTGGTGTAGGTTTGTCGCCGACGGCTGAGCTGCTACCACGGTTGACTATGCACAAATGTGGCCGAGAAAAAACCTAGTAGAGGTTGCGAAATGTTACGATGCTCTACTGCTAAGCAAAAGAGAAGAAATGTGATTAATCGAAAAGTAGAGACTTCATGTTCTGTTAGGGGATCATCATGTGCAGTCTACGCGCCAGAAACCTTGATCTGCATAAGAAAGGCACGTGATGTGGGGAAAACTCGGGGACGCTCGCAACTCGGTGAAGGCCCGTATGTCAGACAATAAGGTCAACAGCGAGTGCATACAGCGACGGCCACCATAAGGTGAAAGCTACAAGCTTACTCAAGCGCATGTCATTTTGCTTTCAAATTAGTATACTTATGTATCTGGATTGAGATAGAAATATCCTCTACCGACTATTTGCTATGACTCTGTGGTTGCCTGTATTCAGTCGACGTTTAATGTTTGGTGATGATATGCGCTAGAAAACTCACTAGAACCGTGGAAAGATTCCGGGAGAACGAGCTCTATAGCGAAGACACATGGACCCTGGTTTTAGAGGCTCTATCAAAATCCTCTTTCGCTTTCAGTCCCTTCATCCGACTTGTCAATCTATCAAGACTCCCAGCTTCTGTCGGGCGCGGAATTGAGGCTTTATGTCGATACTTCGCTCTTAAATCGTTTCTCTATACCACAAGATGAATTCAGCGAGAGACACAACCAGCTGGAAGCGGGTCCGAGCAGCTTGGCATTCGTCAATCACCTTCGTCGTCCGCAGTAAGATCGTGACATGAGTACCTTTTGAGTGGAGTGGAGTAGACACAGGCCGATGGTATGCGATTCACGGCTGTCATGGTTCTTGACAAACGGAATCCCGTTCAGCTAGGTCCAAGCAGTTCGTCCTCGATGCGGATAGCATGAAGTCTGATTCGACGATGACCGCACCAGTCTTGGCAAGAAGAAGTAAGTGGGAAGACAAACATTTTCTGAAGCTTATCACTTGATGGTGACAGCGTCAGCCCGCCTACGGATCGTCTACATCATTGGTGTGTCGTCTGCTGGACGCTTGGGGGTTTCTCGTCGCTTACTGAGTTGCGGTCTCCGGCGTCCGTCAGGAATGTGTATGACTTTGTTCAGGATATCGAGCGCTACTTACCATCAGTATGCCCTTCGAGGATCCCTTCTACATCAGAAGATCAAATGACCAGTGCAGCTGGAATGTGAACGCTGGAGCACCTTGATACAATTCCAAGAATAATGAATAATAAGAATGTGAAGTCGAAACATGGCCGCGGATGATGACCGCTGCGGAGCTCGTGCCGCAAACTTTAAATCTATAGATAGTCTTGGCATCATCCCGCAGAACGAAGTGCATCACTCCAGTCGTTAGGTGCGGTGGTTCACTTCTTCCGAGTATCACGCGCGTAGGTAACGTTGGCCATTATTGCACATCTTTGATCCGTACAGTACATCTGAAAAGGTCAGTATCCGGGACCCACCTATTCAGACACACCCATCATGGCTGTCAGCTGTCATATAACACCTGCTCGCTGCGCGTCTCGTATTGACGCGACTATCGCGCTCCGAGCATGTATCCACCTCAAGTTATGCCGCTGCATTTTTACACCTATACTGACTACTATCGTTCACCAGCTGTCTACGCCTGGATGGATCAAATGTCGAGCTACCCTCCACCACCTGGACCCGATCAATCACATTATAACCCCAATTACCTCACCGAGCAAGACCAATTGAACTTTGCGCAACAACTCGGCTCACCCGCGCCAGCATATCCCAAGCTCGAACATGAGGCTGCTCTCGACCCAAACACTTCGTCGCAAATTGAGCAGCGGATAGAGCAGCTTTCACAGCAACATCATCTCCAATCGCAGCCTCCGCCGCAAGACGTACATCAGCATCAGCACCAACATCAACATCAGCCGTTTCCCTCAGACCCGTCACTCCAAGGACCTCTGCCGCCACAGCAGCTTGGTCTTCAAGGTCAGGATCAGACTCCGAACAAGGTCAATCGGTTGCGCAAAGCATGCGACTCATGCAGTATAAGGAAGGTCAAGGTACGTCACGGGTCACGAGGTGGAATTAAGATCGGGAGATACTAAGATGAGACAGTGTGACGAATCCGGACCACCATGCAAAGCTTGCGCAGCTCTCGATATACCTTGCACGTTTGAACGACCCAGTCGCCGACGTGGTCCTCCCAATAGACATGCGGAAGCCATAAAACGGCGTCGTCTTGAATCGCCAAACGGAGTCGGAAGTGGTAGTGGCTCCATCCCCTCATCACCGACGCATGCCGCTCAAGCCCTGGCAGCACTGTCATCACATCCGGCCAACACATCTCTCTCTGCCGAATCCATCCTCCCTGTCGACACCGTCGATCTCCTCATCAACGATTACTTTACCTATATCCACCCACTATGCCCGTTTCCTCACGAACCTAGCTTCAGAGAGGCCTGGAGGAGAAGAGAGGACTATAACAATAGACCCTTTCTGGCATTACTTGCGTCCATGATTGGCGCCCTTGTCGCTTCGTTCCCTCGAAAACCGCGGTTACACCTCAAAGCACAAGGGAGGGAACACCTCTTCCCAAATCACCTTGCTTTGATAGAGCGGTGTCAAAAGGTCTGCGCTGCAGCTCGTGGCCCTGGATACCTTGAAAGTGAATCTCTTAGTGTTCATGACGCTGCGACGAGTTATTTGCTCGGCCTTGCGGGTACTTACACCTTCCGCTGGCGCCAAGGACGTCTGTACATGGGCGAGTGTCTGACCATACTTCGCGCGCTCGGACTTCACAAGGCAAAAGACAACACATATCAGAATCTCACGGGTGGTGACGGTCTCGACGCAGATGGCAACAGAGAGGAAATTGTCGACAACATCACGCTTCAAATTGGCAGGAGAGTCTTTTGGACCATGTTCGTTACGGGAAGGTCAATGGTACAACTCAATATCAGCTTGGGCGAAGTATGGATTGCTCCAGAGACACCGACAGATCCTTACCCGCCACTTCCTGTAGAGGTTGACGACTTTTGTATATTTCCAACCCACATCGATCCACAGCCTCCTGGGCTGCTTCCCATGATGACTGGTTTCAACTCGAACGTCAGAATCTTCCTCGCCGATCAGCCGATGTCCATCATGGAGCTTGCTTGGGGTAACCATACATACGACTGGGAGAAGAAGGTCAAGGTGCTCCAAGAATCCTTGCGCAGATGCAAAGACTCGCTCCATGGGCTACCTCATCAGCTAAATTTGAGAGCTTTTGCTAACGGCTCTAACGATCAAGACGCCCAGGACAGTAACAGTGACCTTCTCGCCGCGCTTCAACCCGCCTTGGCCCCACGGGAGAACTCACTTTTGTCATTCCACGACCCAGAGGCGTCGCCGGAAGAGCGTCGCAATATGCAATACGAAATTCAAAAAGCAAATATCTACGCAAGTTTCCTTGCATCTCGCTGTTATACAGTCGAGAAGTATTTCATCACTGCCGAGACTCTGTCACAAAAGCAAGAACCGCTTCCGGCCGAGCCAGTATCGCCAGATGTAGTCAGAACTCGTCTAGAAAGCCTGCTACCTCAAAACACGGAGCAGTCGCCGGAAGACATCGCATCAGACATGCAGATGGAACGCGAAACTATCATCAAAGATCTACTGGTCGTCCTCAGTAGCATCGATAGGGTCAACATGGAGCCGAATGGCGACAGCTTTGTAAGTTTACAATGGTCGTGTTGATCTAGCATAACTAACAGTAGGTAGACGCACAAGATCCGCTTCATCGCCAGTACCCTCATCGATGTCCCCAAGTCTCGCAAAGGGTCGGTCGCCCAACAGTCGGAGCAATACCTCAGGACTTTTGTCGATATCTTGTCGAAGCTGGAGCACGCTGGCCCTACCAACGTCGATCCCGATCAACCGGAGGACGAAGAGGCTGAACTGAGGCATTGGGCGGATCTCAGAGACTATCAGATGAAGTTCATGCAGCAGGGTGGTGTCCTTGGTCTTTCGTAAAGGCCTTGCAAGATAGCCGGAATAGGCTGATGCAGATATAAGGTCTCGTGGACGATATGGAACGCCTCAGTCTGTCTCCAGGTGGCACTCGACGATCGTCGTTGAGTGGTGTTATCGAGTGTATGTAATATGACGGCAAGAAAACTACCATTCACCACCTGACAATCACACATGCATACTGAAGATGACATCAGAATGTTCATACTACTGACAAATGTAACTTGTCGAGGCGCTCGGTACCATACGGCATCTTGATCATCCACGTATCTGATCGTAGTATTCTTCTGGCGCGTGTTCCATCCCGCCCAACATCTCATTCATCAACAAAAACGCATCCGCCGTATCCTGGTTCGCGCCATCGTCTTCAACGTTGATCTCCCTCATCAACAAAAACGCATCTTCCGATACACCCTGGTCTTCAACGTAATCAGGACTGAACGCATCAACCTCATCCCTCTCAGCATAATCGGGGTGGTCATATGGATTAGCATAGTAGACAGCGCCGCTTCTTCTCAGCCAGTCGAGGCATACATTGTATTCGTGGGGCCGCAGGGGCCGAGTGGCAATGCTGTTCCACCTGGCAGTGTTCTCTTTCGTGGGCTCGGTCACCCAGATGCCTTCTCCTCCGCGATCCCGAACGGACATGATTCCGTTGAACCGTGCCTTGACCACTCGACGGGATAGAGCGTGGTTCATCAAGGCAATGAAAGATCCCTGGTCCAGAGCTCTCACTTTGTCCAAGTCGATGGCTTTCATCTTTGTGACGTCGAGCGCGATGATGGTGAGACGCTTGTGTCGTGCGATAGTTCGAGGTCCAGGACGGTGTTGCGCTGTCGAAATACTTCCAGATTCGCGCACAGGCGAGTCTTCGAGACTTGAATGAAGTGCTGGAAAAGGGTGGCGCAGATTGAGGTAGGATCCGTTGCGGCATCATTTCCTATTCGTGATTATATGCTCACTTCAGGCAGTAAGAGCACAATTCGAAAAGTCTAACTTACGAGTGGTACATGACCAGGTTTCGAGGCTGTGGCGCCCTGAGCAAGACTGATGACTTATTCCCTTTTTGATATCATTCAATCAGGATGCGACATTACCGGTATACATGAGTTGCTCTAATGGCGCTTCACGTTCAATCACTTAGCTGTCAATAACGGTATATTCGCCGACTGGCAAAGGACGCGCTTACGGACAGTCTGCGCGCTCGGCACTGCCATAGCTGATGACCAATTTCGCGCGTCTGCACCTGTTGCTCGTCATATAATCTAGGAGACGGTTTCGAGACCAGATGGTGGTGGTTCGCCGACATGTGTTAGTGACATGCCATGTTGTGCCAAGCGGCATTCGGGCCGACTCGGCCGACGTCGGGCTCGGTTCCGGCCCGTCAACTACCTCAAATGGAAATGCAGAGATAACGATAAAGGGCAACCACGCCTGAAGGACTTCCCGTCACTGTTATAACATTCGCTGTTCACTTGTCCTCTACGCCTACCTACCTTAGCTTGCTCATCTCGATCATCAAGTCGGTATCAGTGTCTCGATCTCGAGAATCGCAGACTCCAAACAACCGCAATGTAAGTATTATAACCAAGGTAGGAGTCCTTTTCACGAACGTCCGTTTCATGGTTGAGTCCCACCTACGCCGGTCTCGGTACGCACGCCCAGAACCTCTGCATGAAAATCTAAAATTCCAGATGATGGCGCCATATGTCGTATGGCGAATGAGGCGATAACACTGTGAATCACGAATACTGGAGTCTCTCCCATTCACATTATTCATTCTCTTGAATTGAATTTAGAGACAATCTGCTCGTTCATTTTCGTTTTTGGATTCAGAACATTGTTCTAAGTTCCAATCCCGGAACAGACTCCGTCGACACGGCAAAGACTGCCGACGCTTTATATTGAACCCCATCTTGTGGAGAGAGATAGAGCCGGTACACGAAAACGACAAGATGAGCGACATCGAAAAGGTCCCAACCGCGGACCATATCGTGGAAGACACGAAGCACGAACCGCAGCTGGGAGTCGGTGGCCATGGACCAACTCAGCGAAAACTGCGGACCTACCAGATCACCATGATAGGTTTCTGCAGTGGTATCGGAACGGGTCTTTTCATCGGAACGGGCGCCGCGTACGCCAAAGCAGGTCCAGCTGGTCTCTTGTTGGCATTCATCGTCGTTGGTTCAGTACTCTGGTGTGTGATGCAGACGATCTCGGAACTGGCTACCCTCTTCCCTACTGCTGGAAGTTTTCCGCATTGGGCTACTCGATTCGTTGATCCTGCTGTCGGGTTCTCTCTGGCTATCTCGTACGGCTACTGCTATACGATCGCTATCGCATCCGAGGTCTCTGCCGCTGCTGTCCTGGTCTCGTATTGGAGCGATATCACCCCGGCAGTGGTGATTTCGATCGCACTGGCTCTGATCCTGGCGACCAACCTCATGAGTGTACGGTTCTTTGGCGACGCAGAGGTCATCACCGGTGCTGTCAAGGTCACCTGCTTCATCGGCCTGGTCTTCGCCTCCATCGTCATCACCGCTGGTGGCGGACCGAACCACGAAACGATCGGATTCAGATATTGGGACAGCCCCGGTGCTTGGACGAACTACAACGGTGTTTCAGGACCTACAGGTCACTTCCTAGGCTTCCTTTCAGCACTCGTGAACGCAAGCTTCAGTTTTGTGGGCGTAGAAACCGTAGTCATCACCGCCGGCGAGTCGATGGACCCCCACCGGGCAATCCCGAAGAGCGCCAGCAGAGTCACCTACCGCATCGGCTTCTTCTACATCTTGGGCGCCCTCCTCATCGGTCTCATTGTCAGTCCAACAAATCCCGACCTGACATCAGGCACAGGAAACGCCAGCAGTTCACCATGGGTCATCGCGATCCAGTCCGCAGGCATCGACGTCCTGCCCAGCATCGTCAATGCATGTATCTTGGTATCGGCATGGTCCGCAGGCAACAGCTACTGCTGGGTGGGCTCCCGCATGATCGTAGCAATGACAACGGACCGCCAGCTCCCACAATTCTTCGCACGCACGACCAAGAACGGCGTGCCCTACGTCGCAGTCATCACGGCCTGGCTCTTCGGACCGCTCGCCTACCTCAGTCTCGGCACCGGCGGCGCGGCGCAAGCCTTTTCCTGGCTGCTGAGCCTGTCGACCGTCGCAGGCCTGATCGCGTGGGCGACGCTGTGTTTCTGCTACATCCGCTTCTACCGCGCGCTGAAGGTGCAGAGAGTCGACCGCGACACGCTGCCGTGGAAGGGGCCGATGCAGCCGTTCACGGCGTGGTATGGGTTCCTTGGCGCCACTATTCTGACGCTGGTCAGTGGCTTCTCGGTGTTTTTGAAGGGCAACTGGAACGCGTCTGATTTTGTGTCGTCGTATGTTGGTATTCCGATTTTTATCGTGCCGATTATTGGCTGGAAGTTGTGGCATAAGACTAAGGTATGTACATGTCCGCCTTTTTGTTCTTATGGATAACGGACTAATATTGGGTTCAGCTCATTCGTGCCCGCGATATTGATCTCTGGTCTGGACGATTGACCGAGGCGGAGTTTATCGTCAGGAAAGAGCCTACGTCTTTAGGTGGAAAATTTGTGGACTGGCTGTTTTGAACACAAGACTTGAATTGTCTGCAGAGCGTGGTGTATGTTTCGCGAATACCCCGTGTCGAATTGGATCTCTTACGTTAATTCCCATCGCTCCATGACCTTTCGTGATTTCGCGGTCATCCGTGTCGTGATTCGACTTGTGCCCCGATTATACAAGCCTGCGCCGGCTAATACGAATCTGGCACTGTGAGATCCTCGTACCACGACTGGTACCCGTCCTTGTCCATTGTGCTATCCTGGCCCTCCATTTGGGTATTTCTTATTTTAGCGGTCAGGGTTTCCCGATCGGACACTACTCCGAATATTCTTGTTGATGATCATTCGTGTGCTCTTGAGGCTGCGATGTTGCGATGAAGATCGAGGTGCTTGCTGCTCGGCTCAGTCTGTGTGGACTTTCGACTTGTTTCAGATCTTTGGCCTTTGGACCAAGTGTCGTAACTTCGTGGTGTACCGAGTCTTACGGTGAGACTCGGTGAGACTCCCAATATGAAATAAGCTGTTGCCATAGAGAGGTATCCTTGGGATTGCTCGATCGCGCTTCTGTCCGTACTTGGCTCGTCACGACCCAGTCTGTCTCATGGAGTCGGTCGTCTTGGTCGTCGCAGCTGTGAGCAATGTTGTCATGCGCATCTAACGGCTTGTGTTTTCAGAGTAGAGTCCTTGTAACAACAAGGACGCCGAGATCGACTTCCGTGATCTCATTCACTACAACTGCGCTCGATGTCCTAGATTACGAAACGATGTGAGTATTACCTAGCTTGCAGTACCTACTGTGCGAATCGACAAGTCATCGTACTTGCCTGTCGAGGTTTGTTCTAGTCTGCTGCTCCTTCGACTTGCTGCGCCGACGAGATGGACTTTCAGACGGTCGTACTTCGTGCTGGACGTGATCGAGATCATGTGCGACAAGGTCAGTGTGACGTGCTGTACCGGACCGTGATACCGTGATCGCATGAGTACAATCGCGATGGAGAGATCATGTGCGACAAGGTCAGTGTGACGTGCTGTACCGGACCGTGATACCGTGATCGCATGAGTACAATCGCGATGGACTCTCGATGATGTATGTAATAATTGGTGGAAGCATAGAAGCCTGAACGCCAGGCGACAGAGACAGAGTTCCGTATAGGCGGCTAGAAGAACCAGTTGGCAAAAAAAGCAAAATGATTGCGGCGACGCCAGTACAGCATTTGCAGCAACCTGTTTTCACAGTGCAAGGACTGATGAAACCATAAGGTAACAACACACTGTGCGAGTGCCTTGATTTTGTGTTGTTGTAATGATGACATGATCACCGGACCTCTGTCCGCGGTGTTGAAAATCCGGCGCCGCAGTCCACCGGAGTCTAGTCCGCAGGCGTGTATTTTTGATGAACGAGGCTGAAGATCCCTGTTTTGACTGCAAAGGACGGCTTAAACGACACTTGCAGGTGACCTTATCTGCCGGAGCGAAGTAGGGGAAAGGATCGAAGTCGGTGGTGCTGAATCGACAAATCGACAAATCGCCAAAGAGTCAATTTTTTGTCGCAAAGTACATTTACCTGCAGTATGTATACATTACCAGTGCCACTCTGTTGCGCATATTCCGTCATTTTTCCTTGCCGTAATTTTGACCTTGTTGTTCAATGGTATAGCTACGTGAGGTATAGCGAATATATGTAGTCGTTCGTTGGTGTCGGCGTGGCGAGGCGAGTTTGACACTTTTCAACCATGGAATTTTTGGAATTGCGGGGTCCGGTTGTGATGCGAAAGTTGATTTTGCCATCATGCTGAATGCGCAGCGTCGAGTACTTTATCCTGTATTGATTATTCCATTATTACCTGTGTTCCATTGTGGAATGTCATATGTCGATATCAACTTGTCAGTCGTGGCCCGACGGTGGCGTGACGCAATAACACTCTCATCCCCACCACATTTGTGCCTTTTGCGCGTTTAGCAGTCAGCTCCGTCCACGATCGGTTGCGGTGTGAGCGTACAAGGCGAAACGACAAGAGGACCGGCGACTCTTGCGTCCCTTGACTCCCTTCATCTAGCCAGGCCTCGAATGGCCACTAACCTTTCCTGAGGCGCGCGCACTGATTACTGCATTCACGCATACATCGGACGATTCGACTTGCAGCGGTACGCACCCTGAATGACAATAATCATTCTCCCTGCGTCTCGAACAAACATACCTACCTGCCTCACACGCCTCACCTTTAGTAAATTTTCCAGCAACCTACCTTCCGCCTACTTACCTCAACTTTGCTCACCACTTGGTGTGGCCAAGACCGGCAACCTGATCCTGCTCGTGCCACAAATGTTCAGTAAAGTCGTTCGGAATTTCAACGACGAGTCTGTTCTTCGAGGACCTCGCACGCATCAACCGTATACGATACCCTGGAGGCAGCGTTCATGAGTGGTAAACCAGCTCCGCAGGCCGTGACGATTCTCGTCACGGGATTCGAGGTCAGTCGATCCTTTCGTGAGATGATTCCATGCCGGGCTTGTCGGGTTCTCGGCGGAGAGTCTCTTCGCTCCACTGCGCGCAGGTTCAGACAGTAGAAAAGCGACCAAGATCAGACGATTGCAAACACTGCGTCGTAGGAATCTTTCAAGCGTTTGTCTTTGTCGCATCGACACTGATCGGGTGCCTTCCAGAATTCGCATTTCTGCCTCTGCCCCTGCGTGCATCACTCCGCACCCGTCACTTACCTCGTCGACCGACTCAATCCACTCATGCATTCGCGAGAATTTTGCTGACGTCCAGACAGCGCTTCCAGAGCATCACGGGCGACAACCAGTCCTTCATCGTCGCCTCGTTACTGCCAACACACCTACCACCTACCTCCGCATACAAGACTCCGGTCAACATCATCTTCCACCCGTATCCCATTCGCGTTTCGTACGACGAAGTGAGTACACTCGTGCCAAACCTGTACGACGCATACCATGACAAAGTCGACATGGTCTTACACCTCGGTCTCACCACCACTGAGCAGCACTACTCTCTCGAAGAAACAGCCGACCGAGACGGCTACGACGAGTACGACGACGTCGACGAGAGAAAATTTACTGCCCAAGATGGGCTGAACCGATGGCCAGAAGGAAGCGAGACTCTGAAGACGACGCTCGACTTTGATACCATCTACAACGGTTGGCGTAGCAATCTCTTGCGAACACCCGAAGCGCTATCTGCACTTGACGGCATTGTCGTGCGCCGTAGCGACGGCAAGGGTACATTCATCTGCGACTTTTTGTACTACGCAATGATGGCCGAGTATACCAAGAGGGGAATGTTGGCGGCATCAGCCGTGGAAGCTCGTCCCGTCATGTTCTTGCATGTTCCCGGAAGGCCGTCATTGAACAATATTAAGCAGGGCAGAGTCGTCGTGATGATGCTGATTCGTTCCATGGCAGAGTCCTGGGCGAGTCAAACTGACAAGCGAGCCAAAAGCCCCTTGGGGGGGGATGAAAATCCGAACAACGAGACCAGGTACAACCTGAACCGTCAGCGATGGTTGGGCGGTCACGAGTAGTCTTTTGGAAGAGCAAGGAAGAGGCGTTGATGCATCGAAAGCCATAACATCAAGATGGCGATGCCATCTAGCCCAACAACAACCTTGCGTCCGAAAGCTTTTCCCATGTCGTTGGACCAAGAAAGGAGCCACGACACTCTCATCTGTATTGACGTTGACGAACTGCATCCCGCCTGCTTGAAGGCCGATACTGGGATTGCAAGAATGATTTGTGGTGCGACTGATAGGCGGGGATGTACTGTGTCTGCGGGCAATCGAGAATGAAGCCGAGTCGAGGAGAGATATCTCTCCATAATTAATGAAGTCCTTTTGAGCAACCCCGTTCGAACTTCCAGTGTGGAAGACCCAGTTACACCTAGTGTGGCAGTCCAGTCAAGTCTCCATTCCAGAAGTGCATTGGTCTCCCAAGACCATTCGACGCGTAGACACCCATTCAAGCATGATCCAGAACTCCAGACAAATCTCGAAGAAGGATTCTTTCAAAAGCCACAATTCCAGGTCGGTCCACGCTCTTTATATATATCTCTTTCGCCTCCGCAGAGGATCTTGCATAACTCCATCAAAACCGGAGCGGAATCTCCAATTATTTCCAACACGCCGGCGAAATATATCAGGGCCCCGAATGAGGCAGAGAAAGGTCAAAACTGCTAAGCGGGAGCGCAGGAAGTGAGGTTAAAAGGGAATTGCGCTGGGCCGCGGAGCCGGCCGTGGCGCCGGTGCCAGCTCCGCCTTCCCACTTTAATGCTCGACTACGACGTACGACGACCGGGGGACTTGGGACTTGGGTTTGCTGCTTTTGTTGTCTTTCCTCGGTTTTGTTTCATGGCTTTCGAGAGCAGGCAGTACATTTCTGGCTCTTGAACAGCTGTTTGCATTATTCTGGCATCGGATGTCATCCGTCTCCGCCGTGGTGGAGCTTTCTCGTCTCGTTTACCGTTGTGACCCATCTCGCGTGGAAAATCCTACTGGACACACAACACACATCTCTGGAATGAAGGCGACGATACGACACCGAGCGCGCCAAAAGACCGTACGCATCACAGACATCGTTCATCGAATAATTCCATAACATCCAGATCTGAATCTCGATACATGATACATCTCGATGTTGCACTCGATACATCTCGATGAGGAAGCAGTGACTGGGATTGCCGCGTAGCCGCTAAGCCCGCTTAGGCGACTACTTTCGACGCGCCAGCGCGGACTTAACCGCCTATTTGTCCGCCTATTTGGCATCGTGATTCGCGCTGCATGACTTTTGAGTTGCATCATCCGTGGTGGAAGAGGGTCTCGCGTGAATCGTGTAATATGAGATGATCAATGCGGTGATCACGTGGTGGAAACAGGACGGATATGCTGCTCAGAGATCTTTATCACTTTTAGGCAGCTCATTCGTGTTTACCTGTACATGTCTGTGACCATACTCCTATGAACATTCCCTAGGTAGAACCATCTTTCTTTCAATCCAGCAACGTCCCATGGCAGTAGCGCAATGCCCGGCCTTGAACGATAACATATATTGTCTTCCATCATCTCTGCTGTTGTTGTTCTGTCCGAGTGCTTGGGCCTCCGAAATCTGGAAAACCGACGTGCTGGAGCCGGGGGCTTCGAATAGCAGTAAACTGGAATAGCCACGCACGCTTGTCCTCCGCCTGCTTCCATCTTACCCACGATGGCATAAAATCCAAGCATATTTTCCTCTAATCCTTCCCTGACTCGCATTCCTTCGGGTATACTGGTTACCGGAAGGTTGATGTGCAGACCAAGGTTTGTCATGGAATAAGGCCGAACACTAGATAAAGAGAGGCGAAGGCGATCCCCTTCGTTCAGAGCCACTACAGCGTAACTAGTGAGAAAATGCTTCGCTGAGCTTGCGAAACAAGGGAAAGGACTCAATGCAAAATCCCAAGTCTCGAAAGACTGATCGGACCAGCCAAGGAGAGTAGGGTCGTGTTCTGCTTCGACAATAGCGAGCTGTAATCTCTTGAGTGCTTGCGCCCTCCCCTCACCGTAAAGTAGAGGCATGTTAATGCCAAAGAGTCCAAGAAGACAGTATGCCGCGTCTTCCTCTCGCGTCGTTTCTCGTCTTGCTGCCAAGGACATTTTCATGTAGGTTGAGTATGCTGATGCATTAATAGCATCTAGGCAATCTTCATTCAAGCCGCTAGCCACGGCAATCTCCTGACTCAGATTTTTCTTGCTGCCAATAAATTTCCATTCTGAAGACAAGAAATGCACGCGTCGAGGGGCGATGAGTTCTTGTAAAGTCCAGCCCCGTGTAAACCATCGGCTGTGAATGAACGCGTTGTAGGCTTCTCTGTCGGTCTCCTTCAGTAACGGCTCTGTGTTCGATCGCTCTGTTCTCGATAGCTCTGTGTCAGATCGCTCAGTGTCAGATTGCTCTGTGTTAGGATGCTCTGTATCAGATTGATCTGTGTCAAGTTGGTCTGTGTCAAGAACGAGGTATGCATCGCTATATGGGACGTCGGCGAGATAGGCGAAACAGACCTCAGAATCACGATACCAGCGCCACATGGAGTTGATAGCCTCAGAGAGCTCATGACTAGATCTCTTATCTATGCAGCATGTATCGATCCAGATGTAATTGTGATTTCTTGATTTAGCGTGACGGCACGCTTTCCAAATCTTCTCGTAGGCAGAGCTGGACGACGACCTTGGTATATAATAAGACCGCGCGGTGCCGCCGCCGCGAAGAAATCTGGCGAGTATAGCCTGCGATGCAGATTCCACCGCTCGCACACCGCTCGGTTCATAGTCCTCAAACATAATCTCATTGTCAGTCCAAGTATGAGACAATATCGCGTATTTAGGTCGAGTGTCATAGAACGTCTTGAGCTTGAAGGTGGACGTGTTCAATAGTCGCATGATGAGATTCAACCATTAAGCCGCAACGTGATGGCTGCTTGGTCTTCCTTGATGAGTTGGCGGGCCATGAAGAATTCATCACGATGCTTATGCCTTGAGGACGTGGTTCATTCGTTGGGGACAAGGCTGATTTACAAATCGGGCGTATCACCTTGCATCTAGCCAATGAACGCGCTGGCTGACTGCAGCCTCCACCACGGCACAGAGCAGAGCTGGACCAGGTGTCGGTGAGGGGTAATTCATTCTTTAGGAACGAGGCCGATATGATGTGCAATTCGGGCGTTGAAGGGCGAGAGAGGCACTTGATCGTTCTACATACGCAAATCGATGGTATAGAACTGATATTCGATAAAGGACGTTGTTGTAGCTATGTCAAGAAGGAAAACTTACTGGCCAGAGGAATACCATCGAGTTCTGAGGTATACAGCCAGTACTGTATTTACACGCCCCCTCTATATCACCATTATTGACCCTTCCTTCTTTTCAGGGCTACCTTTCCGTGCAAAACCTACTAGCAAACCACAAGAGAAAGGTGAGACGAACATGAAGACAACATGGAGATAATTGAATGAATTAAGATTACAAATCTACGTTTCTAACAACAACACACAAACTCGACTTGGGTATCTATAGATGCAAAATATCCCTCCGTGCCTCGACCGAACCATGCATAGCCGTCAACGTGTACTTTACTCGCCTGCTTCACCACACGCATTACCATCTATCTAACCCTTCGCATCCCTCTTCTTCTTAGCCTTATACTCCGCCTTAGCCACTCTCATGAGCAAATCCTCATCCTTGACCGGTATGAAACTAGTGAGGACTTTCATCGCGTTCTCGAAATCAGAGTCGAGGATGATATCGCGAGTGGCGTCGATGAGCGCCGCAGAGGTCGCGTGCAAGACATCCAGATCCGCGCCGTCGAAGCCTTCTTTGCTTCCTGTCGCGGCCTTCCCTGCTCCTTTAGAGCCTGGTGTCTCGGTATCGCCCAGCAGCATGAACACGTCCCAGACCCGCAGTTGCGCGGGGAAGGGCACCGACATGTTGAACAGCGTGAGATACCATCGCGTGCCGTAAGCCGTGCCATCGATGCCCAGCTCCGTGAGCGTTTTCGCGACCTGACCATTGCCGAGCCATTTCGTCTCGAACTCGTTCAGCGCAGACAACAGTCCATCGAAACCGGCGCGGAACAGCGTCTTCAGGCCCCTGAGTTCCCAAAGACGCACCATCATGACGAACGCCTCTTCCTCGTCAAAGTAACAAAGAAGCGTCGCGGCCAGACTCGCCATGCCCTGCACATATCCCACGTCCGGGAAGTAAAGTCCAACAGCATGCAGCACGCGGAACAACAGCCTCTGCCCGCCGCGGTACCGCTTGCGGAACATGACGTGCATACTAATAGTGCGCGGCACGTCGACGTCGATCTGCACATCGTCCGCCGAGTTCTGCTCCTGCAACTCATGGAAACTGGCAATCAACTCGGCGTCAGGGATGTACTTGCCTCTTCGCTTAGCCGAGGCGACGAGGAATGAGTGCCAGGCGGTCGAGCGCCAACGGTCGGGTATGCCTTTCCACGTCCGCGAGATGAGCAAAGGGTCGCGACTGTCGAAGTCGAAGCGCATGCCTGATCCCTTGGGCCCGCGGGTCGTGAGACGCGCCATGCTGCGCCATTTGTCCTCGCGCGTCCACTCCCGGCGTTTCAGCGTTGTCGCGGTTCGTCCACCGTCTTCTTGCTCCGCTATTGCGGCGAGGCCAGGCGGTAGTGTGAGCATAAAGGATGCTTCGTCCATGAGGCGGGTTGTGCGGCTGCGGATGGGGCGGTCGAAGATTGAGGAGCTGGTCGAGCGGAATGAGTAAAGTGAGGACTGTGTACGGAGGGAGCGCGCGTCTTTGCCTCTGTTAGGGGCTGCTGATGCTGCGGTGCGTCGGGTTGCGTTCGACGGTGTGCGGCGTATGCCTCGCTTCTTACGCGGGCTGTTGGCTATTAGTTGTAACGACGTCGAAACGCGCTGGATCTTTGGACGCATTGCGGAATTGATGTTTTCAGCTGCCTTGTTGTTTGACATTATTCGCTCGGGATTGATGAAGCCGTAGCGATCGACGTCCTTTCGTCCGATATCTTCCCAGTCCTCGAGACCGCCGGCAGTCTCGGTCTCCTTCGGAACGTAGCTCATACGCTTATAAGCAGCGCTCGCTGGTCGTGTATGACCATTTGTCCCTGGCTGTCGCGTCTTTCGTACACTCACAAAGGTTTCAGTATCCGGAGTTGGTGACGATGCTGTTGGCTGATCGCTAGCATCCTCAGATTCTGGTGTGATGTCTCTCGTGTCTTGGTCGTGCATTGACTTTGTCCAGTCCACAGCATTCTCATCTCCATGCTCGTACATTGACCGTATGCGCGTGGAATATGTTATCTCTTCGGCTGACAGGACCCGACGGCCTTCGATCGCAGCTTTCAACATATGCACGCTCGGCTTCCTTCTACCCGATTTCAGACCCGGCGATCGCGGTTGTTCCTCCTCGTTCTTAGCGCCTGTTTCTGCCTGCTTGACCTCTTCCGCCTTGACCTTGTCGCCTTCTCCAGCGATCATGGCCTCCATCTTCTTCCCGCCCAATAGCAGGCTTCCGCGACTTGAGAATTGAAGCCGATCTGACTTCGGCGAAAGATCCTCAAGTTCCGCGGACGGTATGTCGAGACTGATTCCGTGGAAAGACTGCACCCTACTCAGTTCCCCGGCTGTATCTGCGGTCTTTGGGCCGTATCTGTATCTGCGCCTTAAAAAAGACGATTTGCTCCTGTGTGTTTCCGGCCGAGGTGATTCATTCTCTATTGGGATCGAAGTATGACTGGGCGTATATCTAACTGACTCCTTTTCGCTGGCGGTAACGGAAGGAGAACGACTGGAGAATGTCGCAAGTGCCGAGTCGCGCTTCAGGCTGTCTGTCGTAGGCGCTAAGCTCGAAAACCTTGTCGGTGTGTGAGGGGCTCCTACTGGGCCAGCTGCAAGTTGAGAAGATGATACGGCTGAGGTTTCAGGAGAGTGATCGGCACGTGATGGGGTCTGGTTAGGGGATGGAGTGGATGTCGCATTATGCTGAAGACGCAGCGACTTTAGCAGAGAGAAGTCATGAGGTGTCTGTGGTCGCTTTGAAGGCGAGGATGAAGACCTCGTCTCGGTCTTGGTCGCATCGGTCACATTATTCAATGTCGTCGCTGCGCTGTCCATCGGATTGTCTCTGTTCCTGTCCGTGCTGTACGTTCACAAGTGGATCCCGATCGTACCGCATCGAGCCTAAAAGGGTGTTATAGAGCACGTCAAAGAACAGCGTTGCGCGCAAAAAGATGGCGGTAGTGAAACGGAGAACACTTGGAAAGAGTGTCACAAGATGAGTCAATGTAGAGATTCTCTTCCAGTATATCACCAATTCAAGAAGGAGGACGTGATTAATTAATGATCGATCTGGGAAGGCGTATGGAGATATTAGGCCCGGTCCGCACTAGCGCTGATCTCAGGCAAGGGACGGGCCAATCAAGGACGATTGTCTGTTCAAGTAAGATTAGATGGGGACAGTGCTCTATCAATGTCCACGGATGTGTCTCGGTACTACTTGTGCACAATAATGAAGGATTGCGAAGCTGGCTCTGCAAGTGAGGTCGTTCTGCCATTGTCTAATTCAACTCTACCTGGACGACGACATCCATCTTTCTATCCTCAAAGAACTCGACGACTCGTGACCTGACGTCCTCTGCACTTGCAGCTCTGCTGCCATACACGTGTATGACACCCATGATCTTCTTTTCCTTCTTCTCCTCGCCGTGACCATGATCATGTCCGTGATGATGACCATGCCCGCCGTCAGCCTCGCCCCCATCATCAACCCAGAATCGAGGATTTGCGTACCCAGTCACGCCTCTGACGCCGCTGAGTTCCTGCAGCGTATTCTTGAGATCCCATTCAGCGTCATTAGGAATGACGAGGAGAAGTTTCTTGGCCGATTGTGAGACCAGAGGCACCGCCGCCATGAAGATCAGGAGTGCAATCATAATTGTCGCTAATGGATCCCAGACATACCATGGTTTCCACAGATTCATAGTCGTGGAGATGATCACAGCCAGAGAACCTCCTGCGTCAGCCGCCACGTGCAGATAGATTCCGTGCATATTCTCGTTTTCGTGAGCATGAGAGGGCGTTAACGCAGCTTCAGTCGTGGCGTAGAGCGAGTCATTCCTGTGTAATCGTGGGTTTGCATGATCGTGTTCATCGGCATGCGAATGCGAGTGAGAGTGGCCTCCTTGGCCATTGGTGTGAGAAAGATTATGACTGTGTCCGTGACTGTGGTTAGGGTTATGGTCGTGACTGTGATTGTGACTATGGCTGTGGTCATGTGCGTGGCCGTGTCCGTGATCATGCGAGTGTCCTCCATGGGAATGCCCGTGGTCGTGCCCAGCGTGTGCGTGTCCAAATGCTAGCAGTCCAACCATATTGACGATCAGACCGAGAGTACTGACTACCAGCAACTCTTCGACATGACGAAGCTCCGTTCCCTCCATCATCCCCTCAACAGCTTCCCAGACGAATTCGACACTGACCAGCATGAGGAATATACCGTTGCCAAATCCAGCAAGAACGTTCAGCTTACCCCAACCGTATGGCTTCTCTGGACTCGTGGGCCATTTGCTAGCCACGGAAGCTGCAAGTCCGACTATCAAGGCCAGACAGTCGAAGAACATGTGGACTGTATCACTAAGCAGACCAAGAGATCCACTGACGTAGCCGTAGAATGCTTGGACCAGCATGAATGCAAAGTTGAGACTAATAATTGTCAGTCATCTTCTAAAACACCCTGGACAACAGGACTGACCATGTAAAGTACGCGATGCGGCGAGAGTCGCGCTCGCAAAGGACATCATACACAAGCCCTCCTTGTTTGACATTCGAGATGAGAAATGCTGTGAAACGAGAAACATCACTCGGGGCATGATGGTGATGTTTGTGATGGGAATGTCCGGCATGTACATGATCGTGTCGGTCGTGCGAATGTTCGGCAGTTGAAGCAGGAGAATCGTATAGAGTGCCGAAAAAAGCGACTGCCGCGAGACCACCGTTTGCGACAGATCCTGGCCAGATATTGGGCGAGAAGAGGAAGGACGTAGCAGCCGCTACAAGGCAACCCATTGCGAGACCAATTTTGTAGGTCGATTGTAGAGCATTGGCTTGACCATATAGAACGAGTCCAGCGGCAGTAGCCATAGTGATTGTGCTGCATGTGATAGCTGTGATGTCCAGCGAAGGCGTGGATGACAAGATCATAGATGCTCCCACCGTGATCAGAGCGGATGCCAAACCGGCCGTTAATGTGTTTGTAGCATTAGATGCCGAGGAAACAAGAGGCGATACCGCTGTCGAGGACGATTTCGTACCGCCTGTCGTGAAAGTGGTCGGTAAAGGTGATGAAATCGCAAATAATGAAAGTAAAAGAGCCGCGTAACCAAGGCTCATATTGAAGAGCGACCCAGAAAGTGTGAGCCCTAGAAAGTCTGCCAACAAACAGAGAAGTAACACAACCGAAAGTCCCATATTCGACATGACCCTGTTCCCTAATGAGGTTTTTGAATTCGTGGAGGCTGTTAATCCGGAAGCCGTACCAGCCAGTATCAGCAGTCCAACCCTCATTCCACCTAAATGCATCGCGGCATAAAAAGGCAACCCTACGCCGAGACTGCTCATGACCATCTTCCGCGCCGCCTGTCCGCTGAAAAGACCATCCGTATGGGCATGCAGATCCGCATCTGACTTCTTTCGCCTATCATATGCTCTTTCTGATGACCGTATCTTGGCCAATATGCCAACAAGCAGTAACGTTCCAGACGTAAATGCGCATGCTTGAACGAGAGCGGAGGATCTCTCGGCGGGTTGTTGGTTGAAGGGGTTGTGTATTTTTGGCTCCGGTATTGGCACTGAATATGCTGCTAGCGGAGGAAATATCGAGGTCAATTGGTTCGAAGAGGAGTATGCGACGGATGCAAAAAGGTATTGAGCTGGTATCAAAACAGCCGTCAAGGCTTCTGATATCGAGAATGCAGGACTAGAGCGGTTAGCTAACGCTGGAGGAAGAGCACGACACAACGCACCCTGGCCCGTCGTGATGCGAATGGGAATCATGATGATGTGAATGAGAACTATGTGTGTGTTCTGCTGGCCTTCCTAGATCCGATTCACCCCTCCCTCTTGCTTTCAAGGAGGGCCTCTGCGAATGCGTATGACCATGACCGTTGTGGCCCAAGCCGTTCGAGTCGAAATGGTCATCGTCTATGGGTATCACTGGAGAAGACTGGTCGAAGGGCAGACCATTGAGAGATGGGTATCGAGAGTGTTTCGTGTGTCCATTGGCAGGTAAAGCATATCCAGATGCCATATTGCTCCTGTGTTCCAGTGTCCGTCCTCTTGGTTATGGAAACTTTATCGCGTCGTTGGTGTAGTATGCCGCGTCGAAGTCGCGATCATTATGTGATGTTGCGCCGAGGGATAATATGCTACGGGTGCTTTGGGAATCGCGTACGATATGCCCTTATATAATTGCTTGAGAGAAGTCGACTTGAGGATCGCTGTGGGAGTGGAAGTCTATCAAACTTGATGAATCTGAGCTCCTGCCCTGCGGCCAAGTTTAGAGTTTCAGGGTAATATTAAGCAAAAAGCATGATGACATGCGTCGCGTGTCTAAGCGCATTTCATGGTATTTCCCCGGGTACTTCCAACCTTCGATCACTAGGTACGATATCTGGCTTCTGCACAACCACGACGAGGCGAAGTCGAGGCAATGGCAGGATCGTGGGCTGAGCTCTTCGGGTTACTCTTCATATACTTCGCAGCTGCCCTTTCCACAATCTTCACTGCCATACTATACACACTTCCATCACATTACGAGTCAAGCGAAGAAGCTCCCATCTCTGAGGATGATTTCGCCGAAACCGACAAGACAAGACCATGCCCTGGGCTCACATATCTCCACAAGTATCGAGGAGACGGCAAGACGGCGCAGCCATCAACGTCGGTCACGATTCTGGTTCTTGGAGATATCGGCCGCAGCCCGAGAATGCAATATCACGCGACGAGCATAGCATCACACGGAGGCCGAGTTGAACTTGTTGGCTACGCCGAATCTGATGTTCTGCCAGAGATCCAGGCGAGTCCGCTCATCAACATCGTCGCGCTCAAAGCTGTGCCCGAAAGGTTGAGGACGAGTAGTAAAGCACTTTTCCCAATCATCGGACCTTTGAAAGTGCTGTATCAAATCTGGAACCTGTACCACACTCTCGCTTACAAAGCCAAAGCGACCAAATTCATGCTCGTGCAGAATCCACCTTCGATTCCAACACTTCTAGTTGGCCAGCTGGTATGCTTTCTGCGCTGCACGAAATTGATCATTGACTGGCACAATCTTGGTCACACCATTCTTGCTCTCAAGCTTGGCAAGAAACACGCTCTGGTCAAGATGTCAGAGGCGTACGAGTCGTATATCGCAAAGTACGCGTTCGGCCACTTTGCTGTTTCTCAAGCAATGGCAAAGCTACTCAAGCAGAGATACGGCATAGAAGCTCAGCCATTGTATGACAGGCCGGCGAGACAGTTTCAGCCTCTCACTGCTGCTCAAAGATCTGCATTGCTAGCTAAAGTCCCAGAGACGGCCAAGCACGCCATAGACATTCAACAAGATCGCTGGAAGCTGTTGGTCAGTTCAACCTCTTGGACACCGGATGAAGACTTTTCGATTTTGCTTGATGCGTTGGTGGCTTACTCGGCGACTGTAAATATGGAACCATCGTATCCGAAGCTTTTGGTCATCATCACGGGCAAAGGTCCGCTCAAAGGGTATTATCTCGAAAAAATCGAAAAGTTGAACAAGCATAAGAAGCTCCTGCACTGCCATATCAGGACAGCGTGGTTATCAATGGAAGATTACGCCGGTCTACTCGGTAGCGCCGATTTAGGTGTCAGTCTACACATGTCATCATCTGGAGTTGATCTACCAATGAAGGTAGTAGACATGTTCGGAGCCGCTTGTCCCGTGATTGGGTGGGACAACTTTGCAGCTTGGCCAGAGCTGGTCCAAGAGGGTGTAAACGGTATGGGATTTCAGGATGCGTCAAGTCTATCGACCTTACTGGAGACGCTGTTCGCAAACGGAGGAGCGAAGCTGGAAAAGCTTCGAAGTGGAGCGCTGATAGAGAGTCGAAGAAGATGGGAAGACGAATGGCCCACTGCTGCCAAAGTTCTCGGTATCAAGTTGGAGACCTGACCTTCAAGATACGCTTGCACAGGATGAGGTTTGGAAAACGGGACACGTCTTCCTCGCTTCCACGGCAATAGATATGTTGATATATCCAAATTCATTTGCAAAACATCACCATGCAATGGTCATGACTATATATCTGATGACGACTTGGTCTCGAGATGGCCCCGCTATCGGTGGTTGCTTTGATGTGAAACGCACGCGACCAGACTGCTCAAGAGTGTGCGAGCGATACACATCTCGTAAAGAGAATGGCCAGGAAGATGGCAGCCTTCCTCGATAAGCAATTGCAGGTCAGCACTAACAGTGTCGTGACAGTGGATTCAATGCGGTCTTCGCCTAGACTATGATCTCGAAGTACTGTACGTTTGTCGCCCGGTTGACATGGCCGGGCCCTTGTCCTGATCGTAAAGGTCGCATGAACGTTGCCGACTGCGCCTCTAAGCACGTACCTTGTCCGTGCTCTATCAATTATCACATATTACATCCGTATGGCTAAAAATAATATGTTCTGTCGGTCTTGAGCTAGCACATGAATAGTTCATCGACGAGCTGATATTTTGACTGCTGAGGATGTTGAAGGTCCTTCGTCGATGGCCCAGACACACTTTCTGCTGGTTTATGGAGAAAGCTCAACAGAGTTCTACCAACTCCTGTGCAATCTGTTTGCTCCACAAAAAAGGTGTCTCGAATCTCTCCAGCTTCTGGCAAGAAACGTGAGAGGGTCAGAGCCACGCGGAGCTACCCAAAAAGAGTCTGGCGGCGGAAGCGAACACGGATGGCTGAACTATCTTTCCGCGGATGGAAGTCGTCAATCATCAAAAGGATCCCGTCGTTTCACCATGAGGTGCCATCAACATATTCCACACTCCTTCGTCCTGTGCCGCCTCGTATCTGCTTGTCATTTCACATTTCTGTTGCATCTTACATTGTTTTCTGTCTTTCGATTGTGCCTTTCAAGCGCTTCTCAGCTCTTCACACTCGCTTGATATAACTAACCTCGAATTACCTTACTCCCCGTAGCCCATAATCCTTCCCCCTTTAACCGTTGCAACCCCATCGATAACGGTTTTCGACGACCAAACATATACACAAACCTCTGGCGCCTCTGGGTGACCTATTCTGTCTTTAGCTGAACATATTTTACGACACATCACACGACATCTTTTCATACCTACATGTACGACATTTAATACCGACTGACAGTATCTATTCTGGACCATACCACATAGTCAGCAAACACATTCGCTACCGCCGCAATGCGGTGTTCTCGCGCTTCACGACATGCCCTACCTATCCTTCTGCTCAGTTCTCTGCCGGCCGGAGTACTGGGTGGTGACATTCTCTCCAGCAATGGATTCACAACCTGTGCCACCAATCCGGAAATCACAGTCAACTACATGGACATCCAGTTCGATCGGTCAACAAAAACAGTCGTCTTTAACGTCTCAGGAACGAGTTCGGAAGTACAGAACGTCACGGGGTCGATCTATGTCACAGCATATGGACAGCAAGTCTACTCAAAAACCGACTTCAGCCCCTGCGATCCATCCACCTATGTATCTCAACTCTGTCCGGTGCCCGCTGGAACTTTCTCCGCCGTCGGTAACCAGACCATTCCGCAACAGTACATCGATATGATCCCTTCAATCGCTTTCAACGTACCCGACCTTGATGGGCAAGCAAAGGTGGAACTCAAGAGCGCGGATGGAAATGAACTTGCTTGTATTGAGTCTAATGTTGGAAACGGCAAATCCATGAGCATGCCAGCCGTCACATATGTCGCCGGTGGAGTAGCAGCCGCTGCTCTGGGATTGTCAATGCTATCAGCTGTCGCAGCCGGTGGTCACCCTGGCGCGTCCACATCGAGTCCATCTTTTAGCGAAGTCATTTGGTGGTTCCAAGGCATCGCCACAAACGGTATGCTCAGTGTGCAGTATCCATCAGTCTACCAGAGTTTCACCCAGAACTTTGCCTTCAGTACTGGTATCATTCCTTGGGGTGATATGCAGAACGCAATTGATTCTTTCCGTTCACGAACTGGTGGAAATTTGACCGATGACAACTATCCATATCTTCAAAACGTCACGATCGTTACTACAGCGAGCGGTAACAGCAGTGGAGGCAGCATCTTCAAGCGTGCTGTCGATAACACTCTTCTCTGGGCAAGAGATGTGACCACCAGCGTGAATGGAACTTCTGCAACTTTTGGCGACGGAGGCAACAATGCGACCAGCGATGGCACCAACACCAACACCACCGCAAGCAGCAAGGCCGTACATTACGTGTCTGGTATCCAGGCATACGTTGAGCAGCTCACAGTCCCGCAAGCCAATACTTTCATGACCGTCCTTCTCGTCTTCGCGTGCGTCGTCGCCTTTATCACCGTCATGATCCTCCTCGCCAAGGTCATTCTCGAAGCATTTGCACTGATGACAACCCTTCCAAAGTCTCTCGAAAGCTGGCGCAAGCGTTACTGGTGGAGACTGGCCAAGGCACTCACTAATCTTATCCTCCTTCTCTACGGTACCTGGACTCTCTATTGCGTCTACCAGTTCACCAATGGCGACTCCTGGGCCGCCAAAACTCTCGCTGCCGTCACCTGGACCATGTTCACCGTGACGCTTGCATTCTTCACGTTCAAGATCTACCGTCGTGCGCACCAATTCAAGTCGATGAACGGCGACGCCGGCCAGCTCTTCGAGAACAAAGAAGTCTGGCTCAAATACAGCCTCTTCTACGACAACATGAAAAAGGGCTACTGGTGGCTCTTCGTGCCATCAATCGTCTACATGTTCGCGCGCAACGCCGTCATCGCAGGCGCCGACGGCCACGGTATGGTGCAAGCCATCGGTCAAATGGCGGTCGAAGTCATTTTCCTCGGTCTCCTGATCTGGACGAGACCATACAACCTCCGAAGCGGCAACGTCATCAACATCGTCATCCAAGTCGTGCGCGTCCTGTCCGTCATCTGTATCCTGGTCTTTGTCGAAGAGCTGGGAATCAGCCAGACGACCAAGACGATTACCGGCGTAATCCTCATAGTCGTGCAGTCTGTCCTGACAGGCGTTCTCGCCATCCTGATCGCAGTCAACGCGCTGATCAACTGCATCAAAGAGAACCCCCATCGCCGCCGCAGAAAGGACGCCGGTGAGTCCTTCCTCCTCCACCCTCCAAAACGAAAACAGTGTACTGACCCCCTCACAGAAAAAATGAACCGCGACTTCGACAACCTAACGCCCCTCGACGCGCGCAACTCGCTCCTCATCTCCTCCCCTCTGACCGAGTACAAAGGCCGCCAAACCGACCCGGGCATGACGAAAGCGCCGCTGGTGTCGACGAGCCTGCACACGACAACGACCACAACCAACAGCACGAGCACGAGCAACAACTCCCGCTACGACCCCGTGCAGCAACACGAACACAGCCCGCCGGCGACGGCGCGCAGCGGTCGACCGCGCTACGCGGACCGCGCCGAGAGCAGGGAGAATCTGGTCAGTGGCGCGGCGAGTATGGGCGGGAGTTATCGCGACGAGAGTCCGGCGCCGAGTGCGTATAGCGAGGTCAGGCAGCCGCGGTTGCCGGCTATTGATTTTGGGCACTCTTTTTGACGAGTGAGGTGTGTGTGCCTCATGGTTGAGACGGGAAGATTCATTTAATCTGATAACTTTTTTTCGTATTTAGCGAGCGTGTATAGATTGTTCTGGTTTTTGTAGCTGTATAATACATCGGCTATCTTCTGATGATTTGGTGCAGTGCTGCTGTTGAGATATGCTCTGGATCACCCTGTGTTTCGGTGCAATAAGCGTGGAATCAAGACCTGGCCCCTTTGTGTTATATCTATAGTTGTCACTCTCCGGACGTGAAAGTTGCAGCACGAGTCGGCAACGCATCACCACAGTACAGTAGCTCCCGGTCTGGCTCACCTCAAGCAGGATCTTATTGCATACATGAGCCTACCCAAACCGCAGTCGTTGCTGACGTATGACCGCTTATGTCCACTACGGACAAATCTCCCATGAACCAGCAAAGGCAATACCAATTTGGCACGACGAATCCTCTTTTGCGCGCAAGGCAAGACCGTTTGTAATCACTTGCCGATTCGAAATTGGGTAATGGGTAGTTTTGGTATGAAAATTAGTTTCTGAAAATTTTATGAGATGAAAAGAAAATAGGGGTATGTCTTTCCATCCCCTTTGCCGTCCGTTCCTCCACCAGATCCGCTGGTCGCTCCACCAATTCTATCCGAGGAAAAAATCGTTGGAAATGCCGTATAAGAAATTCCTTTCAAACGCCGCGCCCCAAGATGCTATAGCTACCGCCCCGAGCCTGAAACTTCTCTACGCAAGCACAAACGACGCGGCAACAGCGGCGGCTCCGATCAAAGCGGCGTTGATGCTCGTCCTTCCGGCGGCAGAGTATGGCTTGCCGGAGTAAGTGGTACCGCCACCGCTGCTGGTGCTGGTGGATGCGGAAGGAGTGTTGCCAGTGGCGACGCCGCCGAGGTACCAGGAACCGATGTCGGTCAGGTTGCCGTTCTGGTCGAGCATGGCGGCGTTTGGACCGACGTTTGAGACTGGCGAGCGGAAGGAGCCGAAGTAGGAGTAGTGAGAGACACCGCTGCGAAGGGACGGACGTTAGTTTATGCAACAAGGCTGGGGGATAGATATGTGAGAGACTTACGCGAGACGGTCAAAGTACTGTGCGGTGGTGTTGTAGAAGGATTGCGAGTCGGTCAGGTCCTCGTCGGCGTAGGCGTACTCGGTCACCCACATGTCAGTGACGTTGGGGTAGCTACCGTTGACCTGGCCCATGTGCGAGGCCAGACCCTCGAAGTTGCCGTACCAATGGATGGGGATGAAGTCGATCAGGCAGCCGGTGTTGTTGCCGTTGATTGCGGCGCAGGCGGCCATGAAGTTCTGCAACCAGGTGAATCCGGTCGTGGCGCCGGTCATTGCTGGTGCGCCCAGCTTGATGCCGTACTGCCACTTCAGTGGCTCCATTTGCTTCTTCCAGACGGCGGCGGCGTTGGCGGCGGAGACGCAGGATCCACCGGATGAACAGCCGTCGGGCTCGTTGAAGCCCAGCACATATGTGACGTTGTCGCCAGCTTTGATCTGCGAGGCAACTGTGTTGTAAAAGGTCATGTCGGTAGTTGGGTTCGAGGGTGCGCCCCACAGCATGGGCACGAATTGCAGCTTGGTGCCTTGGTACTTTTGCGTCGGCGATGCTCCGTAGTTGTAGTACCATGTGAGGTCGCTGTTGGGCTGGTCCCAAATGTTGTCGTCTTGGGTATAGGCAGATGGCACGTAGACGAGACCGCGCTTTGATGAGGGGTCGCCGCCGTTGGTGTTGATGATGTTGCCTGCGGCCAATGTGGATGTGCTGGTGGCGCTCTGGGCCAGAGCCAGAGGGGCGGCTGCCAGGAGCAGCGAAAGAGCTGCGGATGAGTAGGCGTACATGTTGATGATGGTGCTATTGAATATGGTTGTCCAAGAGCTATGTGATTCCTAAAAGGCTATGACGAACGCTGTGCAGTGCTGGCTGATGTCTTGCAAAAACAGGATATGGTGGTATATTAACGATCGACAGGAAGTATATGCACAAGAAATAAACAGAACGAGTGGCTGGCGATTACCAAAAGGCCGAAGATGAAGAACGAGAGAAGAAGAGGAGGAGAAAAAGTACAAGCGACAGCCGACTGGAAGAGAGATGATTGATAACAGTATCGAATTACTGCACTGTCGGGTGAGAGCTGCAGATGGCGTGGCAGAGCTGAACCCTGGGAAATCTAGGAAATATTCCCATGTTGACGGCCCGCTTGACCCGTTTCAGTGGAGGCGACGGCAGCTATCTGCGCACTAGTGTCTAAACGGGGCATGGCACCTTCCTGCCGAGCGTGAACCCTGCATCTCCATAAATAAATATTTCCACTCCTCGGGAAGGCACAGCTGTAAGCCCAACTCTATAGGGCCAGGCTGGAATAGGCAGTGACGATCACGGGTACCTGGCTGCAGGCGGCAGCACAAATCTCATCTCTGTCTTCTCAACCTGTTCCCATCCCTGTTCTTCTGTCAGCATATCTCGTACAAGATCTGTCAGTTCGACATCCTTGCCCATGTATCCACATACGATGCACCAATATCTTCTCGCCGTTGAGTTTCCCGAGAGACGCCCATATAATTCAGCAGGCCGCTTGACAGTTGGAATAAACTACCGACATGAATAGCAACGTCTGGTATCTACAGTACGTTACTATACAAACTTTGCTCAACCGTTACGGAACTTTCGGCCAAGACAAATTGAGCTTCCACTCTCTCTCTCGAGACCCGCCGCGATCCATGGACGACCACGGTTGAACAAGGGTTCGGCGTCGGTACATCCGTTGACAGCACGGAGGGAACGGCGCCTTGACGTTTATCATACGAATATTAATGCCAATGTCTTGAGAGATGACGAATACGTGCATGCTGGACAACGACTCAGCCTCGTAAGATCCATGCCGAGATGCCACAAGACTCTTTTCTATCATCTCGGAACATCGTACTTTCTGCTGCCCTCGGTGCTGAAAAGCACCACCACGCCGTCGTCGTCCAATAACCCAGCACTGCGCAACCTCCTCACCGCAGCAAGCGGCGCCGCGCCACAAGGTCCCACGTCCAGGCCCAATTGCTTGAACTCCTCGACGCAGCGATGAACCTCGTCTTCGCCCACCGCGACAGCAATGTCAACACCGTCTCTCAGATACGGCCACGCGATCCGTGATACCGTCCCGCAGTTCATACCGTTCATAATACTCATCCCGGTGCTCACCGTGACCACGTTCCCATTTACCAAACTCTCAAGCAATCCCGCCGCCGCCTCGGGCTCAACAACCACCACCCTCGTGCCACTTCGGAGATAATGCTCCACCACGGCCTGCGCCCAGCTGCCGACGCCAACACTGACCACCACCGTGCCCACCGCTCCGACAGCGCCCACCTGCTCGTCGACTTCCGCCAGCATAGTCTCGTACCCCTGCACCACCCAGCGCGGGAAAGTCTCGTACCCCTCCCAACTCGTATCCATAGTCAGCACCCAGTGCTCGCGCGTGCCTAGCCTCCGCGCCTCCAGGACGCAGGAATCGTAATCCGCATCCAAGACCCTGACGTCGACGCCGTCGCCCTCGCTGGCGATGAGATGCACCGTCGACGGGTCGGTTGTGCGTGGCACCAGGACCACGCAGGGGATGCCCATCTCCGCCGCCGTGCGCGCTACTGCTCTGCCCCAGTTCCCCGCCGAGGCCGTCACGAGCGTCAGCGCTGAACACTGCCTTGCCTCTCCGTCTCTGATGATATAGGGGCCCCTGAGATCGTGAAGCGTCGTCGTATCGCATGGCAGATGCAGCGTCGTGCACAGCGCGCGATGGACCGCGTGGCTCGCGCCCAGGATCTTGAAACTCGCCTGTCCGAAGCGCGAGGATTCGTCTTTGAGCAAGACTGCGTGCTGGCCTAGCTCCGCTGATAGAGATGGTAGGCTGTGCAGTGGTGTGCTGGAGTACGACGGCAGTTGTTTGTGTAGAGTCAGTGCTGCGTTTGATGGTGGGCTGACGGAATTTGAGAGAGGAGCGTGAGAAGGGTCCTGGCTTTGGTGATTGATGCGATGCGGATTCTTGTAGATATTTGGCCGCGAGTGTGTGGAGCCGTCTGAGGCGTGAGTGACTGTAAATGTGGTGTTGGACATGCTGCACCAGCACTTATGAGATATGTCGCTGTCTGTGGCGCGGTACGGAGTAAAGAGAAGGGGAGGTCATGGAGTGGGACAAAGGACCATCCATGCCTTGGCGAATACATCCTTGCTCGTGGTGGATAAACACAAATGTGCCTGTCAGAGATGTCAGAGAAATGCAGTCCGTACGAACAAGTCACCGGTTCGAGATCTCAATATCGTCTATGGACAAAACTCTGTGACTCTGTATTCACATAACGCTATGCTACAACAGATGCAATTCGCTCACACCCTCGAGCTATATCCAGGAATCGCACTTCCCGCACCCGACCCACCAGAGAGTAGCCTTTTCTCATAATACTTCCGTCCCTCGTCAACCCAGAACACTGTACTGGCCAGCACGATCAAGAACGAAACATCTCCCAGACTCAATGCCTCCGTCTGGAAGATGCTCTGCGCTGGTGGGAAATAGATCACCAGCAGTTGGCCCATCAGACTGCCTGCCACCGCGATGTTGAACATCTTGTTCGCTTTGGGACCCCACAGCTTGATCTCTCCCAGCAGCACCGACTTGGTCGCGCTTCGACATGTCAGCGCGTTGAACATGTCGTAGAGGACGAATGCCGTGAATGTCAATGTCGTATCTCTACTGCTGACTTCGTGCGCTGCTAGATCTGCCGCCGAGAGGTTGGAGATGTACGTGTACAAAGTGCCTACTAAGATGACAAACCCAGATTGTAGCACCCGGCGGATGAGACGCGGAGTCAGCACTCGTGCTGTTCTGGGTCTTGGAGGCAGGCTCAGCAGGGATTTGTCTACTGGCTCAACACCAAGAGACTGCGCGGGGGGACCGTCCATGAGAATATCTGACTCTGGTTAGCACAAGCGTCCATTTTTCTGTGATACCAGGATGCCTGGGCGAACTCACTGATCCAAAGAATCTGCATGGCGTTGAGCGGATTCTTGTAACCAAACGCACTGCTACACATGACAAGTCCAAGAGCCGCAGCCGAAGTACTGAGTTGAAAGGTGAGGAAATTCTGGATATTGTAAAAGATGCCTTTGCCCTCTTCGATAGCGTTCAAGATGGTGCTGAAATCGTCGTCGGTGAGGATCATATCGGCTGCTTCTTTAGCCACGTCAGTACCGAGTTTACCCATCGCGATACCAATGTCGGCCTTTTTGAGGGCTGGAGCATCGTTGACACCGTCACCAGTCATGGCGACCACATCGCCACGAGACTGAAGCGCGCGGATGATCTTCATCTTGTGATCTGGACTGGTTCGGGCAAAGACCTGGGTTCGTGAAATCGCTTGAGCCAGCTCCTCTTCACTCATCCGGTCAATCTCATCTCCTCGTAATACAGGTGATCCGATTGCGGAATTCATGTTTATCGGCATTCCGAGTTTCTTTGCAATGGCAACACCCGTCGTCTCTGCATCACCGGTAATCATGATGACCTTGACACCTCCAGCCATGAGTCGACGAATCGATCGATCGACACCTTTGCGTGGTGGATCGTTCATACCCACCAGACCAGCAAAGCAAAGACCCTGGTACAAATGCTCGTTATCCTGAGTTCCTGGAATCTGAATATTGAGCTGAGCAGGTGTGTTGCGACCACCGCTGGATAACCTGTTGGCGTTGTTCTTCTTGGCTGATATCGAGCCGCTTGCCAATCCAAGCACTCGTAGACCCTCGGCGGCCATGGTTTCGGCAGCTTTGACAGCCTCCTGACGTCTCTGGTCATCCATTACTACCTCTGATCCTTGCTCGGTGAGATAGGTATCGCAACGTTTCAGCACTCTTTCTATAGCTCCCTTGATATAAGCCGTGTCTTTGCCGTCGTTTTCCACCACACATCCCATCCATTTTCGTTCCGAGCTGAATGGTGTTTCGTAACGGCGCTCTCCAATGTGACTTCGAACATCATCTTCACCGAACGCATCGACCAAGTCCAGCAGCGCAACGTCGGTAGGCTGACCAGTCCAGCGACTCTTTGCATTCGAGACGTCGTCGCCCATGGTTGATGATAGAATAGCGGCAGATGCAGCTGTCGCGTGCGATGAGGAGCCAGAAGCCAAGCGACCATTGTTGACAACATTTCCGATCCGGAGGATGGTTCTTGTCGCTTGATCTGACGGCGCTTTGGAATGGACCTTGACGGTATCTACGGGACTGTCGTCTCCAAAGTGCCACATCTTGGTCACCGTCATATGATTGGTCGTGAGTGTGCCAGTCTTGTCACTGCAAATCACATTGACCGAGCCGAGCGTCTCAACACTGGGTAGGCGGCGGACGATCGCATTTCTTTTCGACATGCGGAGCACGCCGAGAGCCAAAGTGACAGTGACGATAATCGGCAAGCCTTCTGGAATCGCAGCGACGGCAAGAGAGACACCGATCTGGAAAAGCTCGAGAAAAGGCCACCCTCTCAGGACTCCAATCAGCATGATGAAGCCGATAATACCAAACGACATGTAACTGAGATCCTTTCCAAGACGATCCATCGACTGTTGTAGTGGTGTTCGGGGACTTTCAATCTCCTGAAGGGAAGCAGAAATCGCTCCAAATTCGGTGTTGGCGCCGGTGCCGATGACGATTCCTTGCCCGTAGCCCGAGCGGACCAAAGTACCCATGAATGCAATGTTTGTCTGCTCGTTCAGGCGCAAGTCGGCGCCGACAGTTCCGGAAGCATCTGAAGCATATGGATTACCCATGGGCGACCGTGGAGCGTTGTGGCGAGCCATAAGAGCTCCCGTTTGCTTGTGAACAGGCTCATTCTCTCCAGTCAAGTTGGACTCGTCGATGGAAAGATCTGCAGCTTGTGTAATCCTGATGTCGGCGGGTATACGATCTCCCGTAGTGAACAGAACCAGGTCTCCTACCACAAGTTGTGTCGCAGATGTATGAATAGCTGCTCTTTGCGCTGCGGATTGATCGTAGCGTCCCTTTTTGGCCTCCTCTGGGTCCGAAACAATGGTTCCATTCGCTAAGCTCTCGCTGCGACCCTGTGGACTCCTTATGACATGCGCGTGGTGAGGCACTAATTTGTTTAAAGCTTCCAAGGACTTTTCCGATCTATACTCTTGCACAAATCCAACGGTGACTACAATGGTCACTGCCAATGTGATACTGATGGCGTCTTCGTAGTTGCCCATGATGGCGGATATCGCGGCCGAGGAAAGTAGAAGGAGGATGAGGGTCTCCTTGAACTGCTTGAGAAATCGTAACCATAATGGCTCTGGCTCTTCGTGTGGCAGCTCGTTTGGTCCGTCGCGTTCGTGACGTGCCTGAGCATCGCTGGGATGTAAGCCGTGTGTGAGAGACGTGGAAAGTCGTGAGGCAGTGTCGTCAGCACTTGTACTGGAAAAGGTCGATGTTATTGATTGCTGCGATCTGGTCAGAACATGGCCTGGGCGAAAATAGCTATCCTCGAATGAGATTTACAAGAGTTTTTGTATACCGCGGCTGCTGCGCGCCATGCTGTGGAGGTGAGAGAAGTTTCGATGATTCATGTGTAGAGTCGTGATTTCGCGGCGCATTATACAATGGCAGACCCGGGGGTGAAGATCTAGACATCTAAGGAGCCTAGTTGGCCATCTAAGGCCTGGCGATGGGTGGTTGCCTCGTGTCGGAAGAAAGGTGTATTAGAGGAGGTCTTGTAGTGGCTGTAGAATATCGAGTACGAAATGGCGCAATAAGTTGAGTCCTCCAGGAGATTATCCGCGCTTCAGGAGCGTCGAACTTGGTATGGACACCGTTACTTTTGGGATACTCGGGGAACCATTGGTGTTGATGCGGTCGTGGGCTGCGAAGGGGAGTATTCGAAATATTCAGTTCTCACAAGAAGCAAACAAGCGCTCAATGGAGTCAAAAGAGCGACAATGGGTTGAATTACCAGAAGTCAATGGCTGTACAACAATTATCTCAATAACTTCTTGTGTACAGCGTCAGAGTCAATGGCTCTCGCGGATGCGGACAACCTTTGGCGTGGCTCAGATGTCTTGGCAGATGTAAGAGGGTGCACGTGCCTACCTAAGGTAATGTAGTACCGACTACATGTAGACGGCAGCTACAGTTGCGGGAGTGGCTGGTCAGTCGCTTGGTCGTCGCTACTCTGTAATCCATCTCCGTCCCCATCTCCATCTCCATCTGCCGCTTCATATGCTTCGTCGTCTACCCTGACAACCTCGCATCGTGACTCGTCGCGTTTGACGATCTACTCTGCCACCATCAATACTTGGAAATATATTGGTCCTCCGAAGTCCGAAATACGCGTGGAAGGGGAAGGAGCATTGCTGCCGACGATCGCGCACACGCGCAGCTGAACCGACGCGTCTGCCTGTAAACAGCACAGCGTACCACCTCGTCTTTGCGACACGCGCGATTCTTGTCGCTCACCGATCTTATACGCATCTACCTGGTCGCATTAATCTTACAAACCTCCTCCCAATCATCATGTTCTATTCCGAGACCCTCCTCCAAAAGACTGGCCCTCTGGCCAAGGTCTGGCTCGCAGCAAACGTCGAGCGCAAGTTGACAAAAGGCGACTGCCTCAAGACCAACATTGAAAAAGATGTCCACAATATTGTCAACACCGATCAGGCCCCCTTGGCTCTTCGCCTAACTAGTCAACTGCTTCTTGGTGTTGTTCGTATCTACAGTCGAAAGGCGCGCTATCTTCTGGATGACTGCAACGAAGCTCTCATGAAGATCAAGTTGGTACGTCGCGTGCAGCATCAATTACTTTGCGCATCTTATACTGACTACACTAGGCCTTCCGCCCCGGCAATGTCGACCTTCCATCTGCTGATTCACACAAGGCAAACCCTGCTGCCCTTGCCCTTCCCGATACCATCACCGAACTTGACCTCTTTGCACCAATGCCTGATCCTGACGAGTTCCTTTTCGGCCCATCCAGAGGCTTTGGTGGAGATACAACCATCGACTGGGGCACCAGCCAAGTTCTGCCATCCTCCATCGACGACCGCCGCAGCTCTCAACGCGAAGAAAGTCAACCACTTCAAGCAGATGATCTCAGACTCGATCTTGGTGATGACCTTACCACACCAGCTCCCGCAGACCGTAGTATCGAAATCGGACGTCGTGCCGAATCAGCTCGTCCCGACGAGCCAACATTCTTCGACGACGATCTTGGACTCGACCTTGGACTGGACGAACCTACCCGCGATACTATTCTTCCCACCGCAGAAGAGCCAGCTTTCCTCCCCGAAGACGACGACATGCCAATGGGCGGAATCGACATCGAAGAGAGCAATGCGAATGCCCTTGCTCGTGCTGTAACACCCAGACGCGACCGTGACTCGCTATCACCAATGACTGAGCTTGGTGCTGACGAGCAAGCGGAATTGGAGCGTACCTTTCAGCTCGAAAATGGTGAAGACATCGATGAGACCGAGATTCAGGCCCAACAACGCGTCAAGCGTCGCAAGGTCCTCCCAGCCGATCTCACTACCGAACTTGCCGGATCGCAAATGCGCGCACAGGAGAATGATCGCAGCAAAATCCTCAAGGCTCCAATGTACCTTCCTCGCGATCCAATGCTCTTGGCACTTATGAACATGCAGCGCACTGGTGGCTTTATTTCCAACATTCTCGGAGACGGTCGCTCTGCGGGTTGGGCTCCTGAGCTCCGTGGAATTCTTAGTATGGCAGTTGTCCGTCGTGCGGGTGACCTGAAGCGTAAGCGCGAGTCTGGAGTCCCTGGTCTGGAAATCCCAGAAGAGGAGGAGGAGGAGGAGGAGCAGCAGGTGGCAGAGATTCAGGCACCAGAGTCACTGTCGGGCGACGTTTCTGGTCCAGTCTTTCCAGGCTCCGACGATGTCCCTGGCGCCGAGGACGTTCCAGGCCTAGAGGAGGACCTTCCTGAAGATCTCCCAATGGCCGGGTCTCCTGGTCCGGCTTTCGACGAGACCACAATGCCAGCGGTCCACCCAGCAGACTCTGGTCCAGTGTCTCTCGGCACAAAGCACACCGTGCACATGCTCCGTGAACGATTCGGCGCTGAGAACGGAGAGGCTCCATCACCATCCACACGCGCTCAACAATCAGTGCTCTTCACCGAACTCTGCCCTGAGACTAGGACTAGCAGGGAAGATGCCACCAAACTCTTCTTCGAGACCCTGGTGCTGGGAACCAAGGACGCTATCAAAGTTGAACAAAACCTTGACGACGGTCTTGGCGGACCAATCCGCATCAGAGGCAAGAGAGGTCTCTGGGGTGACTGGGCTGAGATGGGCGTCGGCAATACACAAAGCCAAGCTCAAGAGGTACCGGTGGTCGAGGCCGAGGCTTAGACGCCGTGTATCATAACGAGATCTGATTTTGGTTTAGAGTTGTGGCGTGGGGCCATCAAAAGGGAGCGATATGCCGCTTTGGTAGGGCACCGTAGGGACGGGTTTGGTGTTACGACAAGCAGCACGGACACGGTACGGCTAGTAAGCATGCATGATTTTTGCAGTAGATATACCATTGGAACGGCCGTTTATATTCAGTAGTGCTAGTATTCATTAATCATTGATAGCATTGCCATTGAGGCATCCATCATCAGCCTCGCATCTCATCTCAACTCGAAAGCGCCTTCGCTTGCCTTGACCGCTTCAACAGCCGCCCTACAGCGTGTAGACAAATTCCGGGTTCTCCCTGTCAGTCAAATCAAGCCACTCCTGGTTCTCCAGCTTTACGTACCCATCCGTCGCCCTCAACGCCGCCTTCTTCTTGTTCTGCCTTCGACAGTACCACGCGATAAAGTACATATCAATGATACACAGTCCCCAGCAGACAATAATCGTCACTTCGGCAGGCACATACCTCGGCGCGTCTTTGGGCCTGAAAGTCTGCGGTCCAATGATGTTGCCCACGCAATAGCCAATGAGGTAAAACGCCGCGACTGTTGTCTTTTTCGTGTACCCAGCAACATTACTACTGATCAGCGATAGCAGACACACAAAACTGGTCGGCGATGCTTGCGTGAGGTAGTATCCCACGAGGCGGCCGACGGAGTTGTGCAGTGGCAAACAGACAATCAGGAGCATGCCGAGTATGGAGATCCAAAGCCCGGACGAAGCGATGAGGATACGGTTCTTGTAGCGGTCGCCGAGGTAGCCGGAGACGATTAGAGTCACGACTTCGACTGCGCCGCCCGGCGTGCCATAGAGCAGTGATTGCTGCGAGGTGTAGCCGAAGGACTTGATCAGTTGCGAGAAGAAGTTGGATATACCGCCTGGGAGGTGTCAGTACACTGTCATTGTCATAGAGGGAGGAGGCTAGATGGTTGGCGACGGATGATGCTTACCGTTGGGGATATCAGCGACCAGGGCAAAGAACACGAACGCCCACGTCAGCGGATCCATGAGCGCCTCCCGCAGCTGATACCACTTGAAGTGCTTATTGCCGATTCCCTGCTGATTGACCCGGACGCGCTCGATCGCCAGCAGGCGGTCCTCGTCACTCAACCACCGCGCGTTGAGCTGGTTATCCGGCACGGTGAAGTAGAAGACGATGCCAATAACCACGGTCAACAGCCCCGTGAACAAGAAGACAATCTTCCACGGCTCGATGCTGCTGCCGTGTAGCTCCGTCCCCCTCGCGATACCGTACGCCACCAACCCACCGAAGATCTGCGCGAACCCGTTGAAGCTGAACCAGATCCCCGTGCGCGTTCCCTGCTCGGCCTTGGTGTACCACTGGGAAGTCAGCAGCGCGAAGCCGGGCGTGACGGCGGCCTCGAAGACGCCCAGGAAGAAGCGCACCGCGATGGCGCCGGCGTAGTTGTTGACGCCCGCGAAGCAGGCCAGCGTTGTGCCCCACAGCATGATGTTGATCGCGCTGTACTTGCCCAGCGGCAGCCGCTGCAGCAGCCGGCTGGTCGGGTACTCCCAGGCGACGTAGCCGAAGTAGAACATGCTGGCCAGCCACGAGTAGTCATCGCCGACCAGCCCGATGTCGGCTTGAAGCCCCATGATGGAGGCATAGGAGATTGTCGTTTTGTCCAGGTAGTTCAGGCCGTAGACTACGCAGAGGATCTGTGGCGGGTCAGTGTTGAGCCCTTCCATTATCGGGCTCGACTGTCTGGAGGCGTGCTTACCGGCATCAGGTTCCAGTCGATGCGGCGGAGGAGGCGCTTGTTGGTCGCTTCGTCGAGTTCCAGGACTTGGCCTTCGTGCGACATGAACGCTTTCATCGCGTCGTCGGCGTCGTGGGAATGTGCGAGCACCTTTTCGTCGATGTGCCCGCCATCGGATATGATCTCTGGTAGTGTTTTCTCGGCATCGTGGATGGTGGTTGTTGCAGACATGGTGAGCAACAGTGTTCTAGACAGAGATGTAGAACAGAAAGAGAAGTACGGAAACTTCTTGAGAGAAGTAGACGGAGGAGGTACTTACATGATCGACATGCGTTTGAACCTACTTATGGGCGTACTGATACCTGCATGGCATGGGCACGCATTAGCATGCAAGAGCATGCACGTTGGTATCAATCACTGTACACGCAAGTGCCTATCTACAGCGTTCGACTCCCGGTTGATATCGACATCTCTGCAGTCCAATGCATGATTGTCTGTCAAGCACGAGAGGTCGAACCGATGCATGAGATACACAGATAGATAAGTCCCATGAAGCAATGATAAGCGGAGGTATTCCGAGGATAAGGATTGATATACAGGATCATTGCCGCATTGGGCAGGTAGTAGCCAATGCGGAGAAATCAGCGACTTGGCTGCATATTCACGTACAGACAGCGATGTAACATAGATACTGTGCCTTAGGGTGATGAGATAAGGCAGGATTCGGAGATCTGAAACGAAACTCACAACCGTGCCATCACGGACGCTATTTATTGGGCTGACTTTAAATTGTCACATGCCAAGGCATCTATCTATACCATATGTCCTCTCTTGCCAAACACTCTAATCCTCTTGACACCACCATCGGGAATGATGACCAGCTTAACGTACGCATACACCTTATCCCTGACCTGCTGCAGAGCATCACCAGTATACTCATGCTCCTTATCCGGACCAGTCTCCGTCGGCGCAAGAACCTGCACCCAAGCATCGTGATCATCATGCTCAGGAACCGTGCCATGATTCGCTTCCGCGGCAAAGATTTGGACCTTCTTGGGAAAATTGCCTCTGAAATGCGCCGTGTCCACCACCAACTTCTCGATCACGCCCGGCAGACCGAGCTTGATGATGACCCAGTCGATGTGCACGCCCCGTGATCTCTTCGTCTCCCAGCCATCGCCCATGTCCACACCGCGGCCTGGCAGTAACAAGTTGTCCTTGGTGCCGAAATGCTGGTCTGAGCACTTGAGCGCAACTCCGCCATTGACCGTCGCCGCGAGATCGAATACCTCGTCGACAGATTGGGGCAAGACTGGGACTACCGATCCGAATAGCCTGAACCTCGCAATTCCACCATCCGGGAACATCTGTAACCTGACATGTGTGTACTGCTTCGGTGTCTCCTTCGCCAGCAACCAAGCGTGTCTCTGACTAGGCCCGCACTCGTGTTTCGGCAGGATAGTCTCCCACTCCGCAAAGTCCTTGCTCTTGATCTCCTCCTCGCGCTCGTCTGTCGCGAAGCAGCCCTGGACTGCTACTTCCGGTGCCTGGTTGCCGTTGAAGAAGGCTGTGTCGATCTCTACACCCTTGACTCGGCCTGAAGCGACACCTAATCTGAAGATGACCCAGTCGAATGCTTCCGGGTTGTGTCTTCTTGTCTCCCAGCCATCGAACCATGCTCCTGCATATGTGAATACACCTGGCTTGCGGATTGGTGGGGTGGGTGTTGTGAGGTTGTCTGCGGCAGCGAACCACTCGTCGGAGAAGCCAAGGATGCGAGAGCCCAATGGCTTGCTAATCAAGTCTGGAGTTGTCAGAGAGTTTCCTAAAGCTTTTGTCATTTCACCTACCAACGTCTGATCCGAATACGGTCTGAATGTCCTCTGGAGCAATTGGCTTGATGGCATCCTGTACGTCCTGTGCATGCCGCGCAGCCACGACGCTCTCGACGCCGAATGGGTGAACTTCCATGACTTTTTGGTACGCAGAAAACAAATTGGTATTAAATGCAAGAAAAGTGTATAAAGAGAGAACGATTGTTTGAATTGGATGTTGGAGGGGGTATCTGTTTAGCCGTCCGTGATGGACAAAGCTCCACCTGCCGTTTCGGCCAGCGCCGACGTCGCTGGACCCCGCGGCTAGCCCGATCCGGCATGTACAGGCGAACGTGAAGTCCAAGTGCCCGCGCCATTCCTGACGATCAAAATCACCGCTGCGATACATGTCAACCACTCTGTTCAGAGACCGACAATACTGAACACGAGGTTATTCTACTGATCCTCCTCTTGCCCGTCTTCTTGGTCATCGTTCGTAAGTTCAGCACCCTTGTAGAGCTCATCTTTACCCGTGCCTTGTCCGGTCGGATCCAGCTTGTTAAAAAAGTCAGGGGGTATTGTTGGAATGTAGCGTCTTGCTCTTTCTCTATTCATACCTCCAAAGCCTGCCCCGTAGGTAACGAGCATGTCGGTGGAGGTCGGCAGAGAGAACGGGAGCAGCGCCGCAGGGTTCATGAGCGTGATCTCAGGTCCACCCTCTTCCGCGGCATGAACTGGACCTGGTTGTGTTTGTGTCGAGGACCCATTCGTCGGTCCTGTTGAGTTTGTTGGTGGTATCGGAACTACTGACGAGAGACCAGCTCGTGAATCTTTTGCGAGCGTCCTCTTCTTCTCTGAATATACTTCAGCGTCTGTTTTGGCAGGGTTGTTTCGCCGACTTCGGCCCGGTAGTGTCTGACAGCGTGGAGGAGTTGCTTCGAGGTCAAGGCTGGTAACTGTTGCAGAGTCGTATCTATCGCCTCATGCTCCGGTCCCAGAGATGAAAAGCATTGCAGCCATTGCAGGAGCTGTACCACAGGCTCGAGATGACGGCGAGCCGCGCTTTCCGTGTTTTCACCTGTCGAGATCATGGAGCCTCCTTCGTAATGATCTGGCTGTCTGTTGTTGTTTCTGGCCCAGTCTTCCAGCGTCGAAATGTTCATGCGTATCTGCATAGCTTTGGTCCTGGCGAGATATCGCTTGTTGGACATTATCCTATTGAAAATCTCTGCACCGAGCCAGAAGAACAGCTGCGCGAGTGCTTGAGAAGCAATCACCGAGTGAACATCATAAAGATCCAGAACGAACAGCGTCGAGGACAGTAGCGATGTGATGTTGCGCGGGGAAATTTGGGCCCTTCGCTTTGGTGACTGCGGTCTGACTTGCTTCTCGATTGGTTCTGGAGCTTCAACCTTGATTTTTTTCTTCAGGAATTTCCACTCATTTTGAAATGTAATGTCCTCGAAGCCGGGAATTGTCTCATGGTCGAGCATAGCCGTGTCCAGTACCTTGTCCATCCGACGCTCAGCATCTCTGATGATAAGAATATAGATCTCATGAACCTGCCCGGCCATCTGCGCCTGAAACTGACTCGTGACTTCGGTCATGCCAGAATCCTTCTTCAAATAATACAGGAGAAGGGTTGCGTTTGATATCCAGAAAGCGAGCATTGTCATGTCCCATTGGTGCTTGTCTACCACGGCGTAGATCTTTTCCTGGGCGGTCTCGAGCCAATCAGCCAGCAAATCCTTGTTCGCATGATAGTGGGCATATCGAGCACCTAGGAAGATGATATTTGCAGGTACCGGCTTTTGCGAGGCCGATCTTTGAGGTGTCATGTCGGTGATGATGATGCTCAAGATGCGGTTGATGTCATTTTCCTGAAAAACAAACATCTGGTCGTGAAGACACCGGTCCCAAATAAACTCTTGCCCTTCATCGACCTCAGCTGGTGATTCCGGCTGTTCGTCAATACCCAAATTTCCAAGGTCAACCTCGAGATTCCTCGCACTTTCCATCATCATCCTTCGACGTTGTTCATTCTCGGCCAATTCCTCTTCGAATCGATCCTGGGAGAATCCGCTGTTGTAAAAATCGTCCGCGACACCGGCGGTCCCAATCTGGTAACCAGCATCATGTAGGAATTCCGACATTTCACTATCCGGCGGCACAAAATCTAGTGCGGTCCTCCCGGTCGAGGATGTGATCTCCATGGAGGCGCCATGATCCAGCAGAGTTTTGGCAATGTCCTTGTGTCTATTGGTCATTGCCCACATCAGAGCAGTCCACTGGTTTTTGTCCTGCTTATCGACAATCGCGCCCGCGTCCAGAAGAGCCATGACTGCCTCCCTGTGACCGAAGCAGCTTGCATAGACAAGTGGTGGTGTACCTTCTGCGTCGACTTTATTGACATTCACAAACGACGATTTGTTACCTCGAGTCAATCTCTTGACGCGTTCTCCGTCCCCGTTACTTGCTGCCATGAACAAAAAGTCCTGTAACATCTGCTTCTTCTCGTCTTGAGACAGGTCATTGTCGGCGAATATAGAATCCTCTGCTGCCTCGGCTGTGTCATTATCGTCCTCAACTCGAGCCTGTGTAGCCAGCATTTGCGCCAAGCGAGCGTCATTCTCCGCCAGCTCCCTTGAAGTTCTCTTATCATCATAGTCGGGTTCGTTCAGCGAGAGGTTGAAGTTTGAAGGTCGGGCGAGCGTCGGTGCAGTGAGGAACTGCGATGAGCCTTAGAAATGTCAGCCAAGAAGCCCGAGTCTGTTCAAGCGCGCTTTTGCCATACCTTGCCAGGCATCATACATCTCCGTCTCGTCTCCGAAGCCATAACTTGGGTAGGTCTTCCGGTCATCTAGCGAGCGCGGAAGATCCGGTGGTAGATCATTCGGCCGCTTGTAGCCATCCTCTTCTTCACCGCCATTCTCTAGCTCCTCGTCGTGATTCTCGTGATGTTCGTGATCCATTGGTTTGGTCTGTTCTAGTCGTGTAATGGCCGTTTCTCATGTCTCCAAGCTACCAGCTCCGGGCACTAGCATTTGCAGATGGAGGAATCCTGCGGCAGATCGTGGACATATATATTTGTGTCCCTTGCAAGGTCGTCCTGTAATGATATCACTGCCTATTGCTCCAAGGACAGTTGAAATTGCGCGGAAGCCGTTGGCGAGTGTTCGGTCGGCGTAGAAAGAGCGTCGAGCGCGTGTGCTCCGAGGTTGTATAGATGCAGTACGAATTACACGAAATGATGGTAGAGTTTCTCACGCGAACAAGACCAGACCAAGGTCCATTCAAGGTTGTTTGGGATGGGATTGTCGTTTGGGAAAGGCCACAAGAAACATCATGCATCGTCACTGCTTCATGCAGTACATGTATCCACTCATCGCGGGGCCAATCGCGGGGCCATTACTAAGTCGTACAGTTACGATAGGCATCTACACCGATATCATAATGCTGTCACCTCATACCTGTAATCTGATAAGTACAGTAGGTAATCTCGCGACTGTTTCGTTGAAGAGATTCGAGTTTAGATACCAAGATTGAAGTTGCTACGAGTTCTCTCACGACCACGAATAGATACCCTTCTGAGCAACGACTAGCAGTCTTCAAGTGAACGGAGGCTACAGAGCAAGAAACACACAACATGGCTTCCGAAGTCAAGTCAGAACGTGGCATTCGCGTTGCCATTGACAGAGGTGGCACCTTTACCGACTGTGTAGGTAACCCAGGATCTGGCAAGATGGAGGACGATGTGGTCATCAAGCTACTTTCAGTCGATCCGCAGAACTACGATGACGCGCCTCTGGAGGGTATCCGAAGGCTGCTGTCCAAGTTCACAGGAAAGGAGATCCCGCGAGGTACGCCATTAGACACTTCGAAGATCGAGAGCATACGCATGGGCACTACAGTCGCGACCAATGCTCTTCTGGAGAGGAAGGGAGAAGATATCGCAATGGTGGTCACAAAAGGTTTCAAAGACTGCCTGGAGATTGGTAACCAAAGTCGACCCAACATCTTCGATCTGGCCATCAGGAAACCAGAGGTGTTGTATAAAAAGGTGGTCGAAATTGACGAGAGGGTGACATTAGAGGACTATGCGGAAGATCCGGAGAGGCAAAACACAGATGCTGAAACTATGGACAAAGCGGGAGACGACGCAGAGTTGGTCAAGGGTCTGAGTGGAGAGGCAGTAAGGATTCTGAAGAGACCACAGAGGGACACCATCAAGAAGCAACTGCAAGAAGTGTACGATTCGGGGTTGAAGAGTATCGCAGTTTGTCTTACGCATGGCTACACGTATCCAAAGCACGAAGCGATGATTGGCGATGTTGCAAAGGAGATTGGTTTCAAGCACGTCAGTTTGAGTCACGAGCTTATGCCCATGATCAAGCTGGTACCTCGTGCTACATCTGCCTGTGCCGACGCATACCTGACACCGGCCATCAGGGATTACATCAACGGCTTCTCAAAAGGGTTCGAAGGCGGTCTCGGAACAGAGAGTGTGAAGAAAGAGCAAGGGGCCAAAGGTGCTCGATGCGAATTCATGCAGTCAGACGGTGGATTGGTGGATGTAGACATCTTCAGTGGTCTGCGAGCCATTCTCTCTGGTCCAGCAGGAGGCGTTGTAGGATATGCGCTGACTTCCTACGACCCGGAAACCAAGACACCAGTGATTGGATTTGACATGGGAGGCACATCAACAGACGTGAGCAGATACGGATCGGGCAGGTACGACCATGTGTTTGAGACGACAACAGCTGGTGTAACGATTCAATCTCCTCAGCTTGACATCAATACTGTCGCTGCAGGAGGTGGTTCCAGATTGTTCTTCAGAAACGGCCTGTTCGTTGTCGGTCCAGAGTCTGCCAGTGCTCATCCAGGACCTGCCTGCTACCGTAAAGATGGCCCACTCACAATCACAGATGCTAACCTTTTCCTTGGTCGATTGCTGCCTGATTTCTTCCCCAAAATCTTTGGTAAGAATGAAGACGAAGGACTCGATCCGGAAGCGAGCAAGAAACTTTTCGAGGAACTCACGCAACAAATCAACAAGGAAGTCTCGGCCAACAGCAAGGAGAAGAGCATGACGCCAGATGAAGTCGCTTATGGCTTCATCAAAATTGCAAACGAGACCATGACAAGACCAATCAGATCTCTGACTGAGGCTCGCGGTCACGACACTTCCAAGCACAGATTGGCCACCTTTGGAGGAGCCGGTGGTCAACACGCTGTGGCTATCGCCGAGGCGCTAGGTATCCGACAAATCCTTGTGCATAGATACTCCTCTGTGTTGTCTGCATACGGTATGGCTTTGGCAGACGTAGTCGATGAGCGACAAGAGCCAGAGTCTAAAGTCTGGTCCGACAAGGATGATGTCAGAAAATATTTGCAAGACAAAATGGCAGAGCTGAAGAAGAGATCTGTCGCAACACTCAAGGACCAAGGTTTCGAAGATGACAAGATCCATTTTGAAGAATACCTGAACATGCGGTACCGTGGAACAGAATCTGCTCTGATGGTCGTCAAGCCCACCAAGGAAGATGCAGAGAAGAAATTTGGTGGTGACGACTGGGACTTTGGAAAAGCTTTCATTGACCAACACGACCAAGAATTCGGTTTTACTTTGCCCGACCGTGATATCATCGTAGACGATGTCAGAGCGAGAGGTATCGGCAAGACATTCGAGGGCCTCGAGAAGACTGTAGATCAGCAATTGAAGGAGATCAAGCCAAAAGATATCGGCAAGGAGGACAAGGTGTATGGACGCACCAAGGTCTACTTTGAAGGCGGGCGTCAAGATACAGCTGTCTACAAGTTGGAAGATCTCGAAGTGGGCGACCGCATTCAAGGACCTGCCATCATCGCGGACGGTACTCAGACCATTGTCATCACTCCAGATGCGACAGCGTTGATCATCCAGACCCACGTGGTGATCAACATTGGCGACTCGGGAGTAGAGACGTCAATCAACACAAAGAATGTCGACCCGATTTTGCTGAGTATCTTTGCTCACCGTTTCATGGCCATTGCAGAACAAATGGGCAGGGCACTTCAGAAGACCAGTGTCAGCACGAATGTCAAGGAGCGTCTCGACTACTCCTGTGCCCTGTTCGATGCCGATGGCGGTCTCGTCGCCAATGCTCCTCATCTGCCAGTTCATCTTGGCAGCATGTCAACTTGCGTACAGAAGCAAGCAAAGATCTGGAAAGGGAAGCTGAAGAAGGGCGATGTACTCGTGTCGAACCATCCAATGTACGGCGGCACTCATCTTCCAGATATCACAGTCATCACTCCAGCTTTTAGCGGAGACAACATCGTCTTCTACGTTGCATCTCGTGCTCATCACGCCGATATTGGTGGCATCCTACCGGGTTCCATGCCACCTCATTCGCGAGAATTGTTCCAGGAGGGTGCATCCATCAAAACAGAGAAGTTGGTATCAGAAGGCAAGTTCAACGAAGAACGCATCGTCGAGCTTTTGCTTCACGAACCGGCCCAGTACCCCGGTTGCAGTGGCACCCGCTGCCTTGCAGACAACCTCAACGACCTCAAAGCACAGATCGCAGCCAACCAAAAAGGCATCAACCTCATCTCGACACTGATTGAAGAGTATGGCGAAGAGGTGGTACAGTTCTACATGCACAACATCCAAGACAATGCCGAGCTGTCAGTCCGCAACCTGCTCAAAGATGTCTCGCAGCGCTTCTCCGGCCGCGAGCTGACAGCAATCGATTACATGGACGACGGCTCACCGATCAAGCTAAAAGTAACCATCGACGCCGAAAAGGGCGAAGCAGTCTTTGATTTCACCGGCACGGGTCCGGAGGTCTACGGCAACATCAACGCGCCCGAGGCCGTGACCTACAGCGCGATCATATACTGCCTGCGGTGTCTGATCAAAGAAGATATTCCGCTCAATCAGGGCTGCCTGACGCCGATACACGTCAAGATACCCAAGAAATCGTTCCTGTCGCCGTCATCCACGGCAGCCGTCGTGGGTGGCAACGTGCTCACGTCGCAGCGCGTGACTGACGTCGTGCTCAAAGCCTTCGAGGCCTGCGCTGCCTCGCAGGGCGATTGCAACAACCTGACGTTCGGTTTCGGCGGCAACGTCGCGGGTGAGACCGAGGTCAAGGGCTTTGGCTACTACGAGACTATTGCGGGCGGTTCGGGCGCCGGACCGGACTGGAACGGCACGAATGGTGTGCATACGCACATGACGAACACGCGCATCACGGACGCCGAGGTCTTTGAGCGCCGCTACCCCGTCATACTGCGCGAGTTCAGCCTGCGAGAGGGCAGTGCGGGCCAGGGACAGCATGTCGGTGGCGAGGGCGTGGTGCGCGATATCGAGTTTCGCATCCCGGTGCAGGTGTCTATCCTCAGCGAGAGGAGAGTGTACCACCCGTATGGCCTCGGCGGCGGTGGCGACGCGGCGTGTGGTGTCAATTACTGGGTGCGCAACGTCGAGAAGGGCGAGGGCGATGCCGAAGAGGTGGCGCGGAAGGAGAAGAGTGGTGACCAGGCGGCGGAGACGGAGGTCAGGTATGTCAACCTCGGCGGCAAGAATACCGCGGCCATGAAGCCTGGCGAGCGGATCGTGGTTTGCACGCCTGGTGGCGGTGGTTGGGGTCCCGTGGGTGAGGAGAGTAGAGCCAACAAGGGCTTGTGGCAGGACCCGAAGCATGGCTGGAAGGGAGGTAGTGTGGCTAGTCGACAGGCGGAGGCGGAGGCGAGTGCGTAGTGCGACATGTGCAATGGGTATCATGAATTTATTATACATATATGCAACACGTACATCATCAGTAGCCGAGCGTCTATCCCGTCAGCCTTCTCTTCTCGTCCATCTGCTCTCAGTAGTCAGGCCATGTATCATCGACCTCACTCCTCCAGGCCCTGAACCCGCCGCGTATATCAACCACATTCCCTGTGGCCAGACCGGTATCCATAATCAGACGCGCAGCGAGCTGCGAATCATTGCCGAGCTTACACACAACCGCCAGATCAGACGCCTCCAGCCACTCCGGCCTCGGGCCCCCATCCCCAACAGCCCGCTTCAGCACGGCGGGAAACTCAGACCACGGCACATTCAGCGACCCGGGCAGATTACAAAGCTCGAACTGGGTCCTGTCGCGCACGTCGACCAACACAGGCCGCGAGCCGCCCTGCTTCCCGTTCCAGAGCCGCGCAAACTCGGCCGCGCCGACGCGTTCGTTCTCACTCAGTACGGTGACGGGGTTCGCGACGCCGCAGAACGCGACGTAATCCAGACTCCCGCTGCGCAGCGACGCGGTCGAGATAGTCGGCTGCGCTCCACACGCCGCGCAATCAGGCCGCCGCGGCCGCAGGCGCACAGAGCGGAACTGCGGCGTGCTGCACGCCGAGAACATTGTCAACGTCGGGTTCGGCTGAGACGCAGACGCCGAAGCCGACTCTGCACGCGGTCCGGCGGTAATGATCTTGATCGCCTCGAGCGCCTGCAGCAGCCCCATGGTGCCGACGACGGGACCCAGGATGCCGCCCTCGCCGCACGAGACGACGGACTCGGCGGGCGGTGGACGCGGCCACACGCAGCGGTAGCAGGGCCCGCCTGGGTTGCCGGGCGCCGCGGGCGGGTTGTTCAGCACGATCAGCTGGCCTTCTGTGCGCAGAGCCTAGGCGGAGACGAGGGGTTTGCGGGACAGCACGCAGGCGTCGGAGATGAGGTAGCGCGAGGTCGGGTTGTCGGTGCAGTCGAGGACGAGGGTGTAGTTGTCTTTTTCTATGATGTCCAGGGCGGTCGTGGGCGAGAGGTGGTGTGGGTATGTGGTGTATTCGATGCAAGGGTTCAGGGCCTCGAGATATATCTTTGCGGACTCGACTTTGGGCATCCCGATACGAGACGTCGAGTGGGCGATCTGTCGGTGCAGGTTCGAGACTTCGACAACGTCGCCGTCGACCAGCCCGATCGTGCCCACGCCTGCGCCGGCTAGGTACGCTGCTGCTGGACACCCGAGGCCACCGGCGCCGATTATTAGGACCTTGGCTTCTTTGAGGCGGAGCTGGCCCCGGAGACCGATTTCTGGCATTATCATTTGGCGGCCGTAGCGTTGGTAGTCGGCCGCGGGGAGAGGATGACTACTGCGTGATGGTGTTGATGCTTGTTGGTGTTTGTTCAGGATGGAGCCAATTTCGTATTGCCATCCTTGAGGCATGCCCCCTTCGTAGGCGATTTCAAGGTCTCTGGCGGCGTCATATTGGACTTGAGCTTTTTGCAACTGTAGCTTGAGCTCTCGTAATTTGGCTTCTGTATCGGCGATTTTCTTATGGAGATTTGAGACCTCAGCCTCGATCTCTGCTGTGCTATACATTTTTGATGGTGGATGTGGGTTGTATGCAGTGCACACATGTCGAGTCAAATGGTTCCCTCATACAAACGACCGTCGGGTTCGTGGAGTAAAAGTGCCAGACGGCGTCGGCATTTGACCGGTCACGTGGTTCGATCCAAGCGCACTTTCAATCGCCGAATTAATGCAGAATGATACAACATACATGTATTGCCAGACCTACTAACAAGGCCTACAGTATCGGCATGCTGAGTGTGAGCTGCATGGATTCGCCAAATATGGTGGAACTGCAATGGAAGCACGATAGACGAGGCTAGCCCTGAGTCGCGCCTCGGTAAAGCATCGATGTTTCTTTCGCTATGGTCAAGTCCGGCAGTTGAACATACAGCATTGAGAGAGCAGACTTTCAGTTCGCATCACTGAGCATGAGCGCTTTTGTCGGCAGATTATCAATTGTGGAGTCAAGGAATCCAACTAATAATAAGTTGCAGAACTCTGTTCAGCTGTGATTGCGGATTCGTGAATGTTCGAGCCAGAAAGAGTGGATCTGCAGCTTCGTCGGAAAGGCCGCTCTCTGTAGGGAGGAAGATACAGCTCCTCGAACCTTGTGCGGTCTTTGATTCTATACCAGTCCATTGTCTTGCTGAGATGGTAAAGCGGAAGACATGGAAACCGTGCTGTTCAAGGAAAGTCTAGCCTACTTGGTTTGTTTATGAGGGAAACCAGAGACGGATCTCAAGACGAATGAGTCGACTAGCCAATTGACGTGAGTTGATAGTCCTGGTTCGCAGGAGCTGACCCTTGCGGCCCACGTGAACAGCGTGTATAGCGAATGAGATTTCTCCAGATCCTTCGTATCGGGCTTTATTGACCAACGAGAGATCGACAAAGGTAAAATTACAGGAGATTAGGCTGCATGAGAAGAACCAGGATTATGATTATATGACCCGGTGACGTGCACGACAGGTGATACATTTTAAATGAGACAGGGAACTGAGAACCTACCTTATCATATCATATACTTGTACTTGCAATTCAGTGAGGTATTTTGCTTTTGAGGCAACTCAGGTCCTGAGGTCTATATCGTTCTTGATCGCAAGACAGTATAGCTTGAATTGAAGGATATACCTGTATCTTCGGTACCGACAGCCCTAAGGAATGATAAGCTCATCTCTCATTGTGAAACAAACTTACTGACTCGCAGTGGATTGGGTCCGCCGTGAGGAAACGATGAAGCATCATCTTTTGCGATGATGAGCTGACACAGTGATGGTTGCCGGAACTCACTCAGCGAAACACTCGTTACTTTCGCATGTCTTGGAGCCAACCACACCGACTTCCGCATTTCCCTTCGGACAACCCATAATCTTTGAGGATCGTCGCCCTTCTGTGGTTCATCCGGTGCGGCTATCCGAAAACAAGCTGTGGTCCTGGCGTGAGGTCACAAAAATGTGATCCTTCCGTTGTGCGGTGCGCAATCTACTGCCCCGGTCTCTTCGGTAGAGAGGGTGGCTGAGCTAGACACGGCGCCGCTTTGTCGCGCCCGGCTCTTGAGTCTTGTCTGCTTCACCTTTTCTCATTGGTTGCATATACCCAATTGCGCCTCTTCACAAGCTCTTCGCAAGGTGCGAACCTTCTTAGGGAGTCCTCGGTAGGTCCGTCCAAACAATTACAATAACCTCCAGGTTGATCAGCGCCATCCGTGCGGTATACTTTCCATCTTGCTCATTTACTGCTGATCTGCCTGATCGACCTCCGTCGTCTTCTGGTAACACTAGTCTCGCTGTCGCTCCTTCCTGTCTTCATTACCGTTGCCGGATCCTTTTTGTCGCCGCTCGGCGTGCGCTCGCTCCTTCCTTTCTGTCTGTTCCTCTTCGATCTTCGAGAAATAACTTGACTCTCTCCAGTGCATCCATATTATTAGGCGACAGGTATCTGGAGCACTGCGCCGGCAAGGTCCTTACAGTGTCCATTGAGCCTAAATCTTGTCGCTTCCGGCCAGAGCAATGTCGAGCGATCAATCTCACTGAGGAATCTCGATTGAGTATCCGCAGTCTGCGAAGAAACACAATCATTGAAGAAAGTCCGAGAGAGAGAGAGAGAAAGAGGCACTTCGAGATGTGTTAGACCGCCAACAAAAATCCAACCGACCAAGCAAATTATTTTACTTCAGTCCCAGACCTCACCATGTCGATCGATTATATCACCAGCCGTCAGTGTTACACCCAAGGCAGGGACCCTCCATCACCCGTCAGTATTCCGCACGAAGACTGGATAGCGCCAAAGAACAAGCATCGTGAGAGCATCTACGACGAGGAACGGGAAAACGGCAGGAACATATCTCCGCTAGACTCACGTCGCATCACGCCTACCCTACACGCTTCACTCGTCTCTGAGATTCTTAATCTTCGCCGCCAGCTCGAGGCCAAAGACGAGTTCATTAATCATCTGGAAGTCGCATTACAGGCGACCAAATCAGAAAATGAGCTTCTAGAAGTGCGCTTGGCTGCTTCTGCAAGGGACGTCAGGTCAGGTCAATGGGAGGCCGGCAAGGTTCAGACACATCTCGAAGAATTAGCAGATGGCCTGATCAAGGAGCGTGATAGCGTCACCATCTCGAATCAGGAACTCCGGGAGAAATTGGATCTCGTAACCAAAAAGAGCAGGGATCAAGAAAGAGACTTTGCAGCGTGGCAGCAGGATTGGGAAGCAGAACGCCAGCAATGGGACAAAGAGCGTAGTCAACTGGAAAGAAGTCTGCTGGTCACCGAAGACCGCTTGCGCGCCGTTGTGGATGAGTTTAGTTCTCATCACGTTGAGGAGCCAGAGCAGCATGTCAATTTGGAAGGAGACCTGCAAGCCAATAGCGGTTCCAACGACAGCGGCCTCGGACACGCGACTGGCGCTTCAAGCACGTATTCCAACACCACACCCAAGCACTCGCGATCTATGAGTGCCTTGAGCTCACGTAGCAATGCTTCGTCAGTCAGAATGCCAACCAGAGGCGGTCATGGCTACACACTGGCCGACGAACTGGCCCAGGAGGAAGAGGACGATCACGGCTCGGACAGTTCTGACGATCAACAAGACGAGGACTTGTTAGACAGACCACTTACTGAGCTTGCTGATGCGATCGCAAACTCTCAAACCATTCGTGGACATGACGCAGCGACCGGTTACTCTGCTTCATATGTGGAGGCAAAGTCAAATGATCAAGCGTCGGTCTCAACTAAGTATGATGACAGAAGAGACTCGAAGACTCAGGGCAAGACTGTCCATTTCGAAGAGGCTGTTCGTCAACAAGCCGAAACAATGGTAGCAGAGATCCTACAGAGAGGTGTTGAGGATTCTGTGTCCGCTGAGGTCCAGAAGTCTTCTAATGTTAAGCCGGTGTACAGGTCTTTCGAGACGCAAACTGACGAAAGGCTCTCGAGAACTACCGACCAGGAATCTGTGCCCCTCGACATCCCATTGATCGCCATTCATCCACCACTTACGGCGCCATCGACTCCCAAGGCATCAGTCCTGCCACCAGCTACTCGCAACGCCGTGTGTCAGACCGACGCAGTCATGACACCTTCCACGTTGCAGTATAGTCGGCAGACCACCAGTACCGGCGTACAGACAGAAGAGACTCTTGTCTATGAGCAAAAAGTTGCCCCTATGACAAGCGTCCTTCCCCAACAAAGCTACGATCCTGTGCAGAACGACTTGCGCGCAGAACACAGATCACTGTCAAATCAATTTACGAGCGTTTTACCTCGGAAGCCTGATCTTCTCAGATTTCAGACAGCGCCCGCAGATCTCACTAATACTGGCAAGAACTTTCGCGCTCTTTCCCTCAAGGTCATAGAGTTGCCCCGGCCGGTCTTGTTGCCATCGCCCGCACAGCTGGAACAAGATGCCGCTGCTGGATCCGTACATCGCAACCGTTCGAATGAGCTCAAGCAGTCAAGGTCAATTAGTCCGTTGTCTTTTCAGGAGTACTACGCAGATTCTGACACCGAACCGTTCGACTTCGAAAACCGAGTGTCTCCTCCTGAAGACGTCTTCGTTTCAAGACCGCTCATGAGTCGAAAGGGGTCCCTCAAGCCGGTTAGCTTCCCAATGACCGTTCCCGAAGACAGTGAAGCCTCACCTCATCGCGATTGGCGACCGATTGCACCAAGGACCTCTTCACGAGACGGAAACACGAAGATGACTTCTGGCGGAAATGGAAACCCAGCTGAACCACAACACTCCCGCACCGACAGTCGAGAGACGCAGGCATCCTCGACTTTCAGCGCTTCATCTCAGCCCCCTCCCATCCCGGTACCAACAAGATCCAGCTCTAAGATGTACTCGGACACTTTCAACGATAGCCGACCCACTACAGCTCGCGGCCAGGAGAGTCCCACAAATAGACGCACCAGTCGAAAGCCATATTCGTTGAGGCGACCTGCAAGCGGCATTAGGAAAGTCCAATCTGCGGGTGCGATGCGAGTGCAGAAGAACTCGCCTATTATGAAGCGGCGCAATACTCCGTCATTGGCTCCTATCCGAGCTTCGATTTACGAAAACGTCGGCCAGACTCAGTTCTTGCTTGCTGATAATCTTCCGACTGCTGCATCAAAAGCGTCAACTCCTACCAACAACCTAGAGCACAGCGTTGCTTCGAGCACTCTCCAAGACGAGCAAAACGCCGAGGACGAGTCGGCAGATAACACTCTTGTTGACGCGGTTGCTTCGACCATGGTTGGCGGATGGATGTGGAAGTACGTTAACTCGGCCAAGAATGGAGATGTCAGACACAAGCGGTGGGTGTGGTTGTCGCCTTATGAGCGTACCATTATGTGGAGCTCAAAGCAGCCGACTACTGGAGCCGCGCTGATGGGCAAGACTGGCAGGAAACGTGGGTACTGTAACTAAAACTTCAGGGACTTGACTGACCGATAGCAGTGCAAATCAAGTCCATTCTCGATGTCAAGGACAACAACCCTCCCCCGAAGGGGCAGACAACGAATACCGTCTTCGATCGCTCAATCATGGTCCTGACGCCGGCGAGAGCACTCAAACTCACAGCTCCTTCTCGAGAAAGTCACTACCATTGGTTGATGGCTCTTTCTTTCCTGGCAAACCCCACGGGCATGCCTCCTCAAGTCGCACGGGTCCCGGAACTAGAGATCTATGCGGCCCAAGACAGAGTGGCACAACAGCCTATAACGAACCCAGTAATCGAAAAGTCGATCAACAAGGCCCAGGTGCGCAATTTCTCTGATCCTCCAAAGACACTGTCGCTCAAAGCATCGTTGTCGAGCATGGTCACACACAAAGAGCACGACACTCAATCACTATTCAGCCGACAAGATTCCTTCGACCAGCCACAGATGCGACCACTTGAGAGCTACAATCGCCATTCCCGGAAGCGAAGCAACACCGGACCGTCTCGCTTCAACCCCTCCATCAGGAGCTCCCGCAGTATTGCTTCAATCGTCTCCCCCGCGCTCTCCTCGACCACATTTCCCCGCTCAAGGCGAGGCTCCCTCGCCGTACCGGTCACTAACGAAAGCATGCGACCCGATACCGGCATGACCAGTCCGCGACCAGGCACCGCAGCCGACCAAGAACCAGGCACAGTACGCATGACAGCGTTCGTGGATACCGTGTACAGAGAGAGTGCTCTGCACGCGCCGCTTCCACCGCCAGCGCCTTCATCCGCGTCTAGTAAATCGGTCTCGCACGTCCCTGTGATGAGGCCGAGGAGGAATAGCCAGCTCAGCACGACGACTATGGAGAAGAGGAGGAGTGGACGTGTGTTTGATGATGACGAGGGCGGGGGGCTTTTCCGTGGTTTCTAGTGTGAACAAGGAGACGGTGAGAGGAGGTGGTGATATACCCATGTCCAAGGACAAACGATACCCCATCTACTAGATGAACCACTATACAAAGCGCAAAAGAACTCAGAGTTCCGACCACCACATCAAGATTGTCTTCAAGAAGAACATTTCAAGCCTTCCCAATCTGCTATAGATCGATGAACCGCTCCCGGAGTCTTGGTCGATATTTATACACCTCCATGCGCGGAAACCACACTCTACTGTAACACACACATGCCCCGCGGAAACAATCTCGAGGTGACTCATAACGCATTCGTCGAGTTCTGGGACTCTGACGATCCCCACCAAATGCGCTAGGGTCAAGTGCAAACCACTGCGGGCCTCGTGTGACTCTTTGGGCGACTCCTCGGACGACTCTGCATAGAACCCCCTTGTGCGACTACTCCTCCGGCAACTCTTCAGGCAACTCTTCAGGCAAAACTCCTCAGGCAACTCTTCGCAGGACTCCTCACGCACCGCCTCGCTCCTCTCGTTACACTGCTCTAGGCCTAGCACTTTGTCCTGTAACAAGTCGTGACGTGAGTCCTGCGAAAGATCGTCCGAGGTGTCCTCCTAGGTGCTGCCCAAGGTATCATAATAGAGGTCCTACGAGATGTTGCACGAGCAGTTCTGCGAACTGTTCTGCGAATCACCATTTGATCTCACTCCCGTCGAGGCCTTCTCCCATAAAACGGCGGTTTCCAGCACTCTGTGGTTCTCCGAGAGGTCCGTCTCGTTAGGTATGTATCGCCAGGTATAGACACCTTGACCCTTTGCACAAAGTCAGTGCTTAGTAATCACTTGAGTGAATCGTGACGATCTTGTTATGGTGCCTTAGACTGCGGGAGAAGATTTCGTGCTTTTACGTATTTAGCGGATAGAACACAATATATCTTTTCAGTACAAGCTTGACTGAAAGCGCAGTGAATATGAAAGTCTACACAAACAGTGCAGTCTATGTACGCAGCACCTCGTTCCGTTCTGGGATATCAAAAAGTCATATCTCATCCACCCTCTCTAGACCGAACAACTCCATCTACGCCTCGAAAGGGAACCTCTCACCACCCCTCTTGACAAACCTCAACGGCACCGCGCCACCCTTCATCTGCAGCGTGATGAGCGGCCTCATGCCATTCTTGAACAAATCAGCAGCTCTCGCCCTCGACTTCTCCCACACCATTCTGCGTCCAGCCATATCCATAGCCAATAGCTCAGTTTCAAGACACCACATATTCGTACCGAGCTCGATGGTGTAGTCGCGGAACAGCACGGCGAGAACGGCGAGGACCTCGACTTGCGCGAAGCGACGACCGAGACATGCGCGGTGGCCTTCTGAGAATGGAATGTACGCTCCTTTCACGGGATGGAAGAGCGAGGCAGATGTGTCGGCGCTGTTGGGGCCGCCGAGGTCTTCGGTCTCGGCGTCTTTGAATTGCGATGTGTCGACTGCTTTTGGTACGTTTTTCTTGATTGACGGGTCCATGAGCCAGCGCTCGGGCTTGAACGTGTCGAGGTCCTCGTCGATTTCTTCGATTGTAGCGTTGGGTCCGACCATTGTAGGCCAGTAGCGCGGGTTGCGTCCAGTGGCGGCGGCGTTGAGAGTGATTTTCGTGTCGGCTGGGACGATGTAGCGACGACCGTCAAGGGTGAGAGGCTGCGGGGAGTCGATGGCAGTCGATTTGGGGATACCAATGACAGGAGGGATGAGACGGAGTTGTTCATTCATGATCGCGCCAGCCATGCTGCCGAAGAGCTTCGGACAGTCGTGGTCGTAGTTCCAATCCGAGATTGGTCTCGTGCCAAAGATCTCGTCTAGCTCGCGTTGAAGGCGGCGTTGTGACGAAGGGTGCATGGCGAGGTAGATGAGTATGTAGTGAAATGTGTTGGCGGTTGTTTCGTGACCTGCTAGGATGAAGACGAAAAGGTTGCCAAAGATCTCATCGTCAGACAAGAGCTGGCCGGACTTTCCGTCCTTTTCGGTAGAGACGGGTGAGTCTGCAGAGAAACCAGCTCCTTTGACCAATGCACCCATGAGATCAAGTCCGTCCATTGGCTTGCCTGCCCGGATATCTGCTTTGCGCGATTCAAACATCTCTTTCTGGTAATTGGACCAGTTCTCGTATGATTCCCAAGCACGCTTCATAATTTTGAATGGTAAACGAGCTGGAATAGTTTAGCGTTGCGCTTGAAATGCTTGAGGTAAGACTTACACAGAAGCCAGTGTGGCACCAGGAGAATCAGCAAGAGGTCGTCAATCAGTGTCTGGAGAGAGGCCTTGTATGTCATGGTATGACCCTCCGGAACTGGTTCCACAGCACCCGTCTCTTCATGCGGCCATTTCAGACCCACACCGAATCCAGCACGACTGATTACGTGAAGACTCAAGGCTTTGGTGACTTCCGCAGCATCATCAAACTCTTCCTGCTTCGATCCATCCGGTCCCGTCCAATGTGTCAACATGCCTCTTGCCTGATGTATACTTTCCGACCATACCAACGAATTGTTCTTTTCCGAAAACGGCACAGAGGTGATCTTACGATGGTGTCGCCAAACAGTGCCCTCTGTGGTGATTACATTTTTTCCAAATATATCAATCGTCTTGTATAGTTCTAGCGGTTTGGGGAAGTCGTTGCGTCGAGCGGTAATCTGAGCGTGTGCTTCGGCGTCTGCCACGAAGAGGCTAGTATGCGACGGCGCAACGACCAGAAAGGTGTCGCCGAGTTTCCTGAAAGGTGCGTACTTTTGCATCCATGGCCAGTTGGGTTGTAAGAAGCTTGAATGGTGTTAGTTGTTGGCCGAAAGGTAGTCGTCTTGTCGACCTACGTGAGGAACGGCTCGGTCCAAGCGGTCGGGAGAGCCTCGAAAAAGGGGAGCCACAGAGCATGAGTGATCATCCATGTTCGACTGAAGGTATACAGAGGCGCAACGACATATGGTAATCCAGACTGTTTGGCGGCGGCGATGTTGGCGGAGAGTTTTCTGTAGTAATTCACACCCCAGTATATTACCAGGGCACCGATAGCCAAACCTATAATAGACACCATGTTGACGAAGTGAACCGAAGAAGGGGTGTTTAGGAAGACATGAAGAAGCAGAAGGAGTAGAAGTATACCACAAATACGTTACCTCACTCGTCTTTTAGACTTTGGCATTAACTCATGCCCTAGAGTGCGGACCATACGTTCCATCGTTCGGATGTGGCCCTGATAATTACAGCATTCAAGCTCCACCCCACCATCAATAGCCGTTTGAAATGACAGCACGTCGTTTGGAAAGGCTGTGGTTCGAAACCAAGAAACTTGTCAGATGAGCGGAGATGATCAGAAGCGACCAGGCTCTCGTTTGTCGTAAGCGAAGTGGAAAGATGCGCTTGGCTCCTTGCCAGCGACGATCATGGTTAGAGTTGCGACGAACAAGATGAAGAGTGATGTGCGGTGAGATGATCCTGTGCCACATGTATGGAAATCGTAGATAGCCGACCGTAGCTGCAGCTCTCCGCGGCCGCCGTGCGTGCCAAGCAGGTATGTCGCGCTCCTGATGCGGCGTTTCAGGATGTTATTAGGCGTTTCTTGCCGCTGTTCGTACACGCTGGTTCGATCGGTACGAAGAAGACCGAACGATATCCTGCATCACGGATGCCTGAACCGACGGACGGTGTTGAATGATCATCCCCAGGGCTGTAGATCAGTTTAAGCGAGCCGGTGATCTGCAAAGGGTACCATAAGGTAATGAACGTCAAATGAGCAAAGTCGTTCCGACAGTCTAAGAGAAGGCCATTGACGTGAGGCTGATGTGGGAAGTTGATATAGTTCCAAATGTCTCGGTAAGGTAAGGTAGAAGCGTTTGGAGTTCTGGCTTCCTAATTTATTCCAGAAGCTGCTGCTTGACCGCTCTTGCCTGTAGTAGGTACTGTGGTTGACGCTGTGAGGCAGGTGCGTCGTGCTTTCTCAAAACGGACAACCCACAGTGTGGATGCACCTCATGTATCACGACTCACGAGGCATCGGGCACGAGGACCACTCCATTGCAACCCGATCCTAGTGGTCTCCGCATGTCTCCAGCATTACTGCAAGCGAGACGGGTCTACCAAGATTGCGCGCCTTACATCCTGGAGATCCGCTTCGTTCTTCGCTTACTGGTCGTGTTTTCGTTTCTCGTATATTAATGAAACACGAGCGGAAATAACGGGGCCCTAGAACGGAAGGCGCCTGTCACATGCACGAAATCCACACCAAGTCGTCAACCCTGCTCGGCTTTCGTTGCTCAGAGTTCCAGCAAGGTGCATACATACTTGAGATCATGTATCTTGATAATTCAGAGATATATAGGGTTGCGACATATACCCGAAGTCAGTATACGAAACATGTGAATATGGTCGACCCGTGCTCTGCGGTTCTTTGATCGACATCTAGTTACAAGAACGAGCCATCTCGGATTCACGAGCCGGGTCGTATCAAGATACGATGTACAGAAATGCGAATGTGTGGACGAGTCTGCCGCTGGTCGCGATCCTTCAATCGTGGCATTTGGTCAGCTCGTAGACATATACCTCAAGGCAATCATTACACTGCATCATGTCATGAAGACGAACGGTATCACACCGCTTAGGTCTCTATGCGAATACGATTTGCCATGGATGGAAAAGTGAAGGTATAAGTGGAGTTACATATATAGATGCCTTCCTGAACAGCAATGGCAATCGCTGCAATCGAAATCACAGTAGGGAATCCGCTATCCGTTCCTCAACGCCAGATATTGCTCATGCAAGATTCTTTCTGTACAATCCATCTACTTCTCCCTCTTCAACTTGTCGCTGCTGGTCTGCGCTACGTTCAAACCAAGACCCTCCGTGCTGAGGTACACCTTGTTGTTACTCTTCTCCAAGATGCTGGCGACTGCTCTCGCGTTCTCGAATTCCCTGAGGTCGACGTAACTGCGGCTCTTCTTGATGGCGTCTCCGATCAGCTCTGCGGAACGGGCCTCACCCTGGGCGCGGACAACCGTGGCTTGCTTCTCTTGACGGGCCTTGTCGACTACGAACGCTGCTCTCTGTGCGTCTTGCTGTGCGACTTGCTTTGCCTCGACAGCGGCGGTGAACTCGGGGGAAAAGGCAAGATGCTGTCATTTCGTTAGTAATAGTTTCAGCCCCCTTGGACATAGTCAACACTCACAGTCAAGGAAACGTCGTCAAGCAAAAGGTTGAATCGTGCAGCTCTCCGTGTCAACTGGTCGCGTACAAGTCTCGAAACATTCTCTCTTTGTGTGATCAACTGACTGGCGTTGAATTGCGCAACCACCGACTTCAACACCTCGTTGACAATGCTGGGTAGTACTCTCTCATCGTAGTCGGTACCGAGCGTTCTGTAAATCTGAGGAAGAGCATCCACTCTCGGCCTGGAAAGTACACGACAGGTGATGTTGACCATTTGCAAGTCCTTGGTTCCAGTGAGGGAGGCGACATTTCTTGGCTTGGCGCGGACGTCGTAAACGATAGGTGTCTCTACCCATGGGATCTTGATGTGAGTTCCTTCGGGGTAAATGTTCTGCTGGACTCCTCCAATACTATAAAGCTGTCAGCCTTTGTGCGCCTCCTCTATTCTTGACCTTTCCGTACCGGCTGTATTTGACTGCTCTGCAACCACCGTCGACGTTGAAAAGCGCGTTGTTGAAGAGATAGACACCAGCAATACCGGCGACAGCAAGTCCTATACCTCCAGCCATTCCCCTTGGAGAAGGACCTCCTCCTCCGCCGAACCTCCCGCCGCTCTGCTGCACCTTCTGAATGTTCTGTTGCAGATTCTTCCACACATCCTGGGGGCTCGTCATCTTATGGAGGGTACGCGATCGATATGGGACAGGTTGGTTTTGGCGAATATGCGCAAGTGGTTGTAAGGCGAGAGCTGTTTCCTTCGGTGATGACGCTGATCACTTTGAAGAAACGAACAGCAGTCGGAGGCAAGCTCGACTGACCTCCGTCGGCTTGGCACTGGGACGTGGGGAAGCGTCGACCTGGCCGGCCGTCCATAACTTACCTTAATGGAAGCACGCGTCGTTGTAACGCGACCGGCAACGCGTCTTCCAGACTTCCAAGTGATGGTCCTTGGCTCCTTGCCATTCTGTGACCACTTGTCCAGGGTGTCACCTCACACAACTTTGCGATTGTTTGACCACTCTCAGCAATAGCTACTTCATTGATTCCATACGCCATGGCTCTACGTCGGCGCCGCTCACCGTCTCCAGAAGACTGCATTGCCGTCGGGTCAAAAAGACAGAAGCTGGATCAAGAGAATGAGGAACCAATCAAGGATACCATCAGGGTAGAAGCAAAAGATGTCAAGACTCCAGAGCAGCCTCGACCAAAGACAAAACGCGTACTCGATCGCGTCACGATCCCGAAAGTCAAGATCCCATCTTCACCTGCAGAATCACCAGCACATTCAAAGAAGCAATCCGGCAATGCGGACATTCGCAACTTCTTGCGCCCTAGAGCGGTCAAAAGAGACTCTGTATTACCTACACCATCAATATCAGTAGCAGAATCTCAAGAATCGGACGAACTGGAAGAATCAGAGGAATCAGACGAAGAGCCCGTTCGAAGACGTTCAGGAGCACGAAAAGGAGCGTCGAAGCCCACCGCCGGTGACGACTCGGACTTTGAAGCAGCATCAGCAGCGTCCTCTGAAGAGGATGAGCTGGATGATGTCGCAAGTGAGGAGGACGAGGAGCTGGAGGAGGAAGATGACTTCTCGGACATCGCGGAGGAGCCAAAGCGTAAGCAATCCGGAAAAGCGACCAAGGTAGCTCCGGAACCTGCAAAGAAGACGATTACCAGCACGTCATCTGGAAAGATGTTGAAGACCAAGAAACGAATGGTCAATGTCACCAGTCGTGGGAAATCCCAGATTGATCTGACTTTACCACCACTACATGAGATCTCCGACATTTTCAAGGACATGGTTACTAGGGCGTTGCCTCTGGGGCTGAGAGACGCCGCATCAAAGCTCGAAAAGCGACCGCTGCGTGTAGCGACCATGTGCTCTGGAACAGAGAGTCCACTGCTAGCGCTTGAAATGATCAAAGACGCGATGGCTACGCTTGGAGAAGCAACATTTAACTCGGTCCACCTCTTCTCTGCAGAGATCGTTCCATATAAGCAAGCTTACATTGAACGAAACTTTGGTGTGCCGATCGTTTTCAGAGATATCAGAGAATTGACCGCGGCCAAGGATGTCGGTCATGAAGCAACCACAGCTTACGGCGCAAAGGCCGTAGTTCCTGGAGATGTCGACGTTGTCATAGCTGGTACAGCATGCGTTGACTACTCTATGCTCAACAAGAAACAGAAGAGTATCGACGACAATGGAGAATCTGGAGATACCTTCCGCGCTGTTCTGTCCTACGCTAAGCTGTGGCGACCACGCATGCTCATTCTTGAGAACGTTTTTGGCGCCCCATGGGACGAGATGTTCCGTCTGTACGAAGCCGAAGAGTATGATGTCGGTGGTGTTCTCGTCGATACCAAGTCTTACTATCTCCCACAGACCCGCCAGCGTGGGTATATGCTCTGTCTTGATCACCGCGTCTTTGGTTCAGCCGGTCTCAAAGGTGTTAGGAAGTGGGAGACTATCATGGAGAAGCTCAGGCGACCGGCAAGTTCACCTGCATCTGCTTTTCTTCTGGCGAACGATGATCCGCTGGTCCTGCGCTCCCGCAACTTGCGAGCTCGTCAAGCACTGCTCAACGACACCACAAGAGAAGTCGACTGGTCGAGATGCGCCATTCGTCACGTGCAGTACAGACGAGGAAAGGCAATCGGAAATTCCCGCCCATTCACATCCTGGCAAGAGAGTGGTTCGGTTGTCGTTCCAGATTATGCCGACAAAGACTGGCATGCCAGGCAAGTCGAACGCATTTGGGATATGCAAGACTGTTCTTTCCTCCGAAAGGCATTGCCTTCGTCAGGAAACTATGATCCACAATTCAAGACTCGAGTCTGGGATTTGTCACAGAATATTGATCGATTTACGGACACAGCGCCCTTCGGTGTCGCGACATGCCTCACGCCGACTGGTATCTTCTTCGTGACAGATCGTGGAGCGCCTCTGAGTGCTCAAGAGTCCTTGAAGTTGCAGGGTCTACCAATTGATCGTATCAGTCTCACAACAGAGACTTCAGCCCAGATCCAGGACCTTGCTGGAAACGCCATGAGTTCCACTGTGGTAGGAGCTGCACTCATCGCCGCTCTTATCGTGGCACCTCTTGAAGGTACCGGCAACACAGCAACCGATGAAGACGCAACTGTAGGTGCGGAGGGGGATAGTCATATGACAACGTCCCCCGAAGTCGCACCGCTCGTCAGCAGCCAGTTCACGATCGAGACTTCTGAGATTGACGTCAACCTGCTTTTGAAAGAAGCAGCTGCTTCTGCACAGAGATGTACGTGCGAAGGACCCAATGATATCGCCCAGAAGCCAATTCAGACTTGCAACGACTGTGATCATACAACTTGTCTTGCTTGTGGTGGCAAGCCTATGCACAACTACGATGCTGTCCACGTCCCTCGTCAGGACCGCAAAGATCCAGCAGATTTTATCAGAACTTGGGGATCACAGTTGCCGGCCCAGATGCGTGTTGTTCTTGACGGGGGCATAGACGATCTACTGAACTCAAAGGGAAAGCATGCCAATCTGAACCAGTATATCAAGGCTGTCAAATCAGCATCAAATTCGACCTTTCATCTGTCAGGCTTCCATCGCGGTAGAGAGTGGACCATTAACTACAGCGGCCCACACGCAACACTTGAGTTGGCCTTGAACCACCACAATCCGCAATGGAGGCTCTTCGCTAGGCCAGCGATGAGTATTTCAGGGGACAACCCACTGCGTAAGTTGCTTGCAGAGCCCATTGCAGTGGCAACCACACAGGGTAGTCTGTTGTTGCCTTCTGACTGGAGTCTGAGGATACCTCTTGAAGTCAGAGGATCTATCTCCATCAAGGGCCAAGGTGGTACTGGCCCCTCTTGGATGGCTCGACTTCATCTACCCGAGTACGGAGAGCAGAAAGTCGACAATGAACTTGTCATTGACACTTCTGGCATTCGTGGAAGTTCTGAAGCACTTTCGGGCACCTACAAGCATCTTCCTTACTGCGGCACTGCATGCGATTCGCTCTACAAGCAGATAGATTCTGCCAACGGCGAGCCACACTATCTGATGCTGGACCCTGACGGTATCGGCGAACCTGCAAAGGATTGCTTCGTGATCACCACCAATCCATACAAGTTGGGCTACGGCAAGACTCGACAATCTTTGCTGAAGTTGGATGCAGGCTGGAGACCTTGGTTCGACGGCAAGGCCAAGGGTCAGACAACAACAAAGGGTCTTCTGTTGCAGCAATGGGAAGACGTCACACCTGAGATGATGTCCCTCGAGTCCGTCAAGATCGATCTTTCGCTCGAGAAGGCCGAGCTCGGCTCTCAGGTCGCCTCTGCCGACTCAGACTGTGGCTCGACACAGCCTCTGGTGCGAGTCAGAATTCCTCGAAGCGCGTCAACCATCAGCAAGGAGAATGGAAGACAGGACGTCTTCAGCATCAACGCTGCAGATCATGGTTGGATGTTCGAAGCGATCCGTTCAGCACTGGCCTTTGGAGGATGGCACCATGTCGACATGAATAATCTGGTTGCCGCCTGTGAAACATGCTGTCCTTCTTTCCCTGCGACTCGCTGGAAGTGGAGTACTAAGGGAGACAGTCTTCAGGCTTACGAAGACCCAGCGATGGCAACTACTTTCGAAGCACTTCAGAAGAAGCGTCCAAGTCTCTTCACTGCCCGCGTTTGTCAACATGACGACCATGATGAGGTCAGCATAAGTCTCAACCTCGCATCGCTCATTCATCGTGCCATCGGCAGACTTGGTAATCTTGCTTCGCGCAAAGACTCCAAAATCCAAGTGACATGGACACTCGACACGTCGTACGCTGAGACTACATCCTTCTCCTTCCCTGACTTTGTCCTGCGCAATAATGACAGGGATATTGTCTTCAATGACAAGCTCGACTTGGAAGTGGAGCTATGGCCCAAACAACGACAGAGTCTGGCCTGGATGCTTCAACAAGAAGGTGGCAAAGCACACATCATCGAGCAGGCCGAAGAGGCAACAATGCCTAGTCTCAGGTGGAGAGCAGAGGCACGTGCTTGTGGGACTGTGTCCGTACGAGGTGGCATTCAAGCATCTCATCCTGGTTTCGGCAAGACGATTTGTAGCTTGGCTTTAGTCCGCTCGGATTTCCAAAACCATGATGACGCTGATGTGGTAGCCAGTATGGCACCGAAGACAGCGCGGCACGCTGGTTGTATCCCATTGTCAGCCACGCTCATCATTGCGCCAAAGCATCTTGTCAAGCAATGGCACGAGGAGGTCACCAAAGTTCTGGGCAAGAGTTTCGCCCAGCGGACTATCGCCATCCAGGCTGCCACCGATTTACACAAGTACGAAATCTCCCAATTTGAAAAGGCTCGTATTATCATCGTCAACCAGGATGTTCTTACTAGCGAGCAATATGTCAGAAGACTCGCACAATTCGCTGGTGTGCCTGAACCGATGGCTCTCAGGGGCAGAGAATTCAAATCCTGGTTGGAATTTGCCCAGAAAGAGATTCCCGGCCATCTTGACATTCTTCGCGAAAAAGGCAACTCTGCTCTAGTCAAGCATGTCAAAGCTCGCATTCAGGAACATCTTGAAGATGATGCCTTCCTCGCCGTCGTTCCTTCAAAGCGTCTCAAGGGCAGCGTCTATGCAAAGCAGAACGGCGTCGAGAGCAAAAAGACAATAGCAGCGAAGAAGTCTGCGGCTTCTGCGGCTGCAGTAGACAGCGGTAATCTCGCAAAGTGTCTGTTTGAAATGTTCTATTTCAACCGCATCGTCGTCGACGAGTTCACCTACCTCAGTGCGAAAGACTATGCGTCCATCTTGGCCTTGGGCGCGGACAAGAGATGGGCTCTCTCGGCTACTGCACGTCTGCAAGACCCCTACGACATCGCAAGGATGGCCAGTCTTATCGGCGTGCCTCTCCGTATTGGCGAGAACGCTCCTGGTGCAGTGTCCATCCGCAACTTGCGTTCTATGTGGGATGAGATGACCGATTTTGAGAAGTTCCAGACCTTCAGAGACGCACCGACATCTGCAATCACCCAGCGAACATACCAGCTTGCGCAAGAGTTCTTGAACAGCTTTGTCAGACGAAATGTGCTCGAATTTGATGAGTTTCCGTACCAAGACGCGATCGCACCAGTTTCTCTCAATCTCAGTCACCGTGTCATCTACACCGAACTGTCACAGCATCTCAACAGTCAAGACATGCGTATCAAAAAGGGAAAAAAGGCAACTGCAGAGAGTCGTGATCGAGACTACCACTTGCACGAAAACCTCAAGGATGTTACTAGCGCCGAAGAAGCTCTCTCTCGCCTGGCCGCTTACTTCAACGATACTGTCTACGACACTTCAGACAGTCCATCTCTTGAGGATGTGATCGCGAAGCGTCGTGGGCAGTGTACCGAAGCAGAAGCCGCTCTTGGCGAAGCGATTAAAGACTGCCAGAAATTCGTGGTTGCGAACAGGGAGCACGAGCCTGCCTTCCAGGCTTGGAAGGATACCATGCTCATCGACCATTCACTTGGTGACGAGGAGACCACGGAGACTATCGCCAAGCTGGTCAAAGAGGCTGTAGCGAAATATCCAAGCAAGGGTTCTGCAAAGGCAAGCAAAGCCGGAAAGAAATCAGGCAGTGATGACGAAGATGACTCAAAGGCTGTAGCGAAAGAGTCCAAGTCCTCCGACACGTTGCGGGAAAAGGTCAGCTTGATCAACGATCTAGCCAAGCACACCCTCGCGACCAAGCGGTCCATCAGATTCGTCACCAATGCACAAAAGCTGGCTGACGTGATGCACAAAGCAAGCTCGAAGAAGGCTGCCTGCGATTGTAGCGATTGTGCATCAGACGTCGCCAATGAAGCAATGTCCGTCTCCTCGCTCTGTGGACATGTCATCTGCCGGACTTGTCTGAAGACCTCGCAAAACAGTACCGGTCTGTGCAACACTACCGGCTGTAAGGCTCCGGTACAGGACTACCATCTGCTCAAGGCGTCGAAGATGTCCTACGCCAACGAGACCACCGACTCTACCTTCGTGCTTGGAGCAAAGGTTGCTGCCGTGCTTGATCTCCTGCAAAAGGTCAACGAGGCCAACGACCAGGCTATATTGTTCGTTCAGTACGAAGATCAGATCGCACTGATGGAAAAGGCCTGCCACGACTGCGATCTCCGCTGTTCCGCAGTATATGACAACAACTCGGCCGCCAGCATCATTGCTTCGTTCCAAAAAGATACGGACTCCATGACTCGCAGCACGGTCATCATCCTCAACGCCTCGAACGAGTCCGCGGCCGGTGTCAACTTGACAAACGCAAATCACGCCATCTTCATGTCTCCTCTCCTGACAGAAACACAATACGACTACGAATCCCAAATGGCGCAAGCTGTGGGCCGCATCCGTCGTCCTGGTCAGAAAAAGGACATTCACGTCTACCGTTTCTTGGCCCTCGACACCATCGACGTCGACATTCTCGAGCACAGAGAACGCCGCGACAACGCCATCGCCGAGCAAGACGCGCCAGAGAAGTCTGCACCAACGAAGCAGTCCGCCGAGAAGACAGAGCGTGAGCGGACTCAACTGGTCAAGCTCGACGGCGTCTTCAGACTGATGCCTCGCAGCTGGCTAGTCGGCGGCTCCGGCGAATTGGGCACAGGAGTAGAAGGACGCGCACGCGTCAAAGGCTACGAGGATTTCTCGTCGCTAGTGAAATTCTCAAAGGCATATTCCGAAGAAGATTGATTGGCTTTTCAGCATTAGCATTATTTAGCATAGTATAATACCCACTGATTGATTTTCATCCAACTTCCTCGTCCCCTCTTTCCCCTTCCGTCCATTCGCCTCTGATAGTCCCCCACGCGGTGCTGAAGACTTCCCCTCGCCATCCCCACGCAACGCAATAGTGCCGCCCCAGCAGCTTCCACTCCTCGACCTCATCCAGCCACTCCAGACGCTCGATCCGCTCCCTCTCCTCGGGCGCTATCCATGCCTCGTCGCCGCGCCCGTAGTACAGCCCCTCGACATCTCGCGCGCCCTGTCCGTCCACCAACCCAGCGGTCTTGAGACGTAACCGCTGCGCGGCTAGCGAGTAGAACCGTTTCAGTGTCGAGAGATGGATACCGCGCGAGCCGAGGTTCGAGATCATCGTCTGCCCGAAGGGGTCGTGTGGCCGGATCGGTTCGTACAGGACCAGGGCGGCGGGTGTGGAGGGGGCGAGGATTGTGGTGAGGAGCGTGTTGAGGATGGAGGTTGTTTCGGGCGGTGAGAGGTAGCAGAGGCAGCATTCCGAGATTATGAGAGTGGGCGTCTGCGGGTTTATGCCCGGGAGTGTGTTGGAGGGGCTGATGGTTAGGGAGCGTAGGTCTAGAGCGTGGATGTTGTAGTAGGACGATATCAGCGTTGTGCCGGAGGGATCGACGCTGAAGGGACCGATTCGTGATTGCAAGAGCGGCGAGTGCTGTATCGCGGCGATCTTCGTCGAGGTGTTCGAGCCGAAATCGATTTCGTGGTAGAGCGGTCGCGGATCCGTCTCTGGAAGGCGGAAGAAGCGTGTATCCGACCCCGCACCGAGAGAGATAATCTGTTTCTTAGTTGCCGGATCTGTGGAGAGAAATGTGTTCACCAGATGGTCGATAGCAGTTGTACGTACGTACGTGCCCCGGTTGATGATGGGATAGCGTTTTGCTATCTGCCCCTGAGTGAAGGTTCGGGCGTAGGGATTGGTGAGATAGCCCAGCGCGACTGCACTCATTCGTGATGAAGAGGCATCGTTGTCGGTCTGCTGGATTATGCGGTCGCGAGCTGCTGCCTTCTCTATCTCGGATTCTGGTCGGTCGGAGCTTTCGCCTGGGTTTCGATCTCGTCCTCGGAGGCTTCGCAGGCCTCCGCCTCCTCGTGATGTACGCAAGGTGTTCAAGTTTGGTATTGACGGAGCAGCCATGATAGAGTTGAGAAGCCCGATCGATGTGCCCTCACGAAGGTTGTTTGGATCTACCTACCTTCCTCTCAGAGCTTGGTAGTTGGCTGGTGCAGGCTGTCGCCAGTTGGTGCCAAATTCGAAGCCCGCAAGTGCTTCAAGCCATTGTGTTACACGGAACTTCAATTTGTCTTCCAACCCTCAATTCAGTACTCTCCAGCAACCGATCTATCAGTCAGCGAATAGCTCTATGACCAAAACTCTCCTCCCGATCTGATCCAACTGCTCAGACGACTTGGCATATCAATGTGACGTCCAAAGGCGGTGAAGCGTGCCAAGGATACCATACCGACCTCCGCGAATCTTTTCGGTCGCGCATGTGAAGCCTCACATTACGTCCGTTTCCATTCCACAGCTATTCACACACCATGGCCGACGACGAAAGCAAGAGAGAGCTGTCACGCCTCTGGCGAGTATGGAAGACCGCTAAACAAATGCTCTACGACCGCGTACGTCCACCACGAAGCGATGCGCCAACATCACTCTAACGCAACGTAGGGCTACGAGCTCACAGAAGAAGAATGCAACCTCTCATTAGACGAGTTCCGCGACCTCTGCGGCGACGCAAGCGGCTCACCAAAGTACGCTTACACAACATGAATGACCTGAACACCGCACCCGACTAACACGCCTAAGCAAAACCAAATGCAACTTCTCCGCGCGCCCATCCGACCTAATGAACAAGAAATACACGGCGCTCCCGACAAAATCACAACCGGTCCCAGGTGCACCAGCCATCGGCACGATCTTTGTCGAATTCAGCACCGAACAGGCCGTCGGCATCAAGCAACTCCGCAACTTTGCACAATTCCTGCACGACAAATCGTACTACAGCGGAGTATACATCACCGGAGCACCAGTGACGACCTCTGCGCTGAAACAGACCGCCAACTTGCCCATCACAATCGAGGTCTTCCAGGAGCAGGACCTGTTGATCAATATCACCAAGCACGAGTTGGTGCCGAAACACATCCTGCTGAGTCCGGACGAGAAGAAGGCGTTGTTGGAGCGATATCGGTTGAAGGAGACGCAGTTGCCCAGGATCAGGGTCGAGGATCCCGTCGCCAAGTATCTGGGGCTCAGAAGGGGTCAGGTTGTTAAGATTATCAGGAAGAGTGAGACGGCGGGACGGTATGCTAGTTACAGGTGGGTTATTTGAGGGAGACGATGGGTTACTTTGGCTGCGGTCTCGGAAAAGATACTCTCGGACCGGGCTGAGCTGCATGATGCTTGGGTTTGCAAGGCGTTCTGGGCGTTGTAAATCATGGGTAAAAAACGAGGGTGGACAAACAGATATCAAAGGATGAGATCGAGGCCTTGCGCCGCGACAGAAATGACAACATGCGCCAGCGAATGGAAGAACGTTGTCTGTTCGTTTCTAGATAATCACAGATTATAAACGCGCGGGGTGCACGTGGTTTTGCACAATAATGCTTTTGCGGTTTCGCTGAGCTATCGCTCTTTCCGTGACTGAGCATCTCCTTCATTCTCCGAGCCCCGGCAAAGTTTTCACCTGAACCAGCTATACTGTATCCGTACGTCACCAGCCTTCGCGCTACTCACGTCTCGGTCTTGAGGAAAGCGCGCGAGCCGGCCGACACGTGACTGCTAGATATAACCAGGCCCGGTCACCTCGTGCCTCTCGACTGAACGCATGAGCGACTTTCTGACAGCATCGACATAATGCATATTGTTAGGGGCTGTAACAACCAGTCGTAAGTCAGGAGCGCCTATTCCGAGCCTCGGCTCTGGATCTCAACGATGGAAGGCAGCGGAGAGACATCCTGAGCGGTATTGAGTCGCGGTCACGAGGCATCCTTTCGTCGACCGAGCAGAACAAATAGCCATCGCTCCATTTGCGATCGAACATGACGGATAGATGGCTGGTATGATCTTCTCGTCGAAACTGTGTAGAGATCATCGTCTCGCGTAGAAGCCCCTCAGCCCGCAGCGGTCCTAAGCTCTTGCCATGGGTCCTCCAGAAAGCTAGGTAAGAAGTAGGCCATATCTCCCTGCTCATTCTTGACGCCATGACGATAAGCTTGTTGTGTTGGCCCATTGCTTCGAGATGCGCCAGACTTGTCGGAGGTCGTAGCTATCGAGGGTACCGAAACTGGATCGACCGCGTTCGTAGCGACCGCAATTTCAGGTCTTAATTCTGTCGGGGCGGGATCTTTTGTATTGATCGCAGGCCTAGGAGCTTCGGGCATCGTCTGTTCTCGCGACAGGAAGGCTGCAAGACCTGATGGTGCTGCTTTCTTCTCTTTCTTTCCGCCAGATTGCGTCTTTCCCTCCAAGCCCTTTGTATCGTCGCTAGCACTGCCAGGCATGAGGCGGTCTGTAATTTGTTCTGACAAGTTGTCGCCCGTAATGCCCGTCTTTTCAACTTTACTGCGCGCGCCTAAAGCGACGTTGTTTGCTCCACTTCCAGCGTGCTTTTTCTGCTTCGTTTCTTGATCTTCTTGACCCTCGACGAAAGATGCGTCGTGGTATTTGCGTTTCGTTGTAGCTCGTTTGGCACCGAATGAGAAAAACCCCATCTGCGCCGCTATCGCGGGATCGATGCCTATATCGTCGTCATCCATTGGTATCTGCTTGGGCACTTGCGACAATGGACAAAGCAAATCGTGGTTGGTTTCTTCCGAGTTGGAGATTTGGGGAAGGCGATGTGGCTGAGGCTATCGCAAAGCCTCACTGTGGCTCACCAGCATATCAAAATATGGTCATTATTAAAGAATGGATATTAGCTGTATTAACACACAATTATCATATCTGCATACTCTGAGCCAACGTCCACATATTCTCCATCTTGTTCCTGCCAAGAATATCCTTTGCTTCACCATCCGTTTCACACACTCGACTAGTCCATTTCCTAAATGCTCTGGCCTTTTCGTCTCCCTCCCAAACCAAGGTGCACTTGTTGAAGCTCAGATCCTTGACCATGCCTCTTTCATCCAAGCTCTGCAACCATTCCTTTTCTTCTTCGCGCGACTTCTCGCTATTGCTGACTGGAGCGGCGTTTTCATGCCATTTCATCCGGTTGAGCATGAGCTTCTTGTAAGCCTTGACACTGTGATCTCCGCCTTCAACGATGACGAGATTCATCTTTGGATTGAGGATGGTAATGCCAGTGAGAGCGTTTTGCTTGGCGTTCACATCAATCTGGTAGCGATGCTTGCCGTAGCTGAGGTTCTCAATCCTGAAAATGCAGACCCTGACGCCCTTGGCCGCATCTGCCTCTTGCTGTGCTGCCAATTTCTCCGCACGTTGTTCTTTCGTGAGCGAGCGCTCCTCATTGGCGACTTCGTGGTCGGCCTGGCGCTGTGCGATTTCCTTGTTGACGCGTGCTTCAACTGCGGTTGGATCTTTGACTGCTTCTTGACCAAGGACACGCATAAGATTCGATTTCTTGACCTTTGGCGGCGGTGGCGGAACGAGACCCAGACGGATCTTGGCTTGCTCCTCCTTGTGGTCCTCCATTCTGCGCTGTCTGCGCAACTTTGCCTGTTCCTTCTTGGTAAGATACATCGGTTTGATCGCTGGCATATTCCGCTGTTGTGGCGGTTCCAGTAACACAGGATGCTGAACATATCCGGTGATGACTTCAAAGTTCAATTTCCCAGGCTCATCCAGATTGCCATATTCCCCGCCGTTAACCAGACCCTCATCCCACCACTCGATTTTCGGCGGTTCTGGTACCAGAAAAGATCTCTCTGTTGCTTCCTCGATAGCCTTTTTGCGCTGCTCCTGCATCATTTCCTGCTGCATCTGCTCCAATCTTTCCTGCTGCCGTAGAGCTTCCGCTTGCGCGATGAATTTGCCCTTTTGATTGAAGACCATGCCCCTAGACCGACGTTCTCGCTGCTTCTGGAGTCCAGGATCGAACCCGCCATCATCTTGCTGCCCTTGCTGGCCCGGCTCTTCTTGGGTGATATATGGGTTGACCTTGACTCTTTCAGGTTCCTTCTGCTTGCCGAGCCTGCCTTTTGCTTTCGATGAGGAATCTTCCATGAGGGCAGGATGCAGACCGATACCCAATCCTCCTCTTGCCCTGGATGTGCTCTCTTCTCTCTGCACTGGTGTCGAAGTCTCTCCCTTTTGCTGGGCTATTCTCGCCTTCATAGCGGCAAGGCGTGCTCGTGACGCGGCTGCAAGGTCGCTTTGAGGGCCCGGTGATGGAGAAGCTGGCGCAGGCGCAGGCGCAGGCGATGGCGATGGTTGTGCTCTACCTGCACCTGGGAGTCTTGCTTTCATGGCAGCAATGCGCTCTGCGACCTCTCTCTTCTTCGCATCCTCATCTACTGCAGTAGTAGGCGCAGACGCTGCGCTTTTCTGTGTTTGTCCCGCCGCGAGCTTCGCTTTCAGGTCTGCAATCCTCTTCAGAGCTTCCTGCTTCTTGCGGTCGACATCGCTAAGTTCGGTCGCGTGAGGTCCATTAGCTCCTGCTGGCGCTGGTGATCCATCATCTGCCCTCGACCGTTTTGTGTCGCTATTTTCGATGCTACCCGGAGGATAAGGACGTTTCTCCGGCATCTTTGCGACGACTCAGTATTCGTGCCAGTATACAAAAGGAAGTGGTGAACTTCAGTGTTCTATAATCGTTCTCCGCCTGACGTCGCGGGGATCAGTGCCAAGACCCAGAAAAAGTTCAAGGAAATTTCCACGTGAGCTCCATCTCAAGCGCTCGACCACCGCGCCAATTCTGCACGCGCAAGGACTCTAAATAGCTGTGAACCGCTGCTGGAAAGATCGATCCTTGCGAAATCATGAACGTCACTGAACCGGTGTCCTCGGCCATCGGAGGCGTCGAGTTTGGCTTCCTCAGCTCGGCAGACATTCGAGCTCTCTCGGTGAAGAGAATAACGAATCCTACGACTTTCGACACTTTACTAAACCCAGTTCCTGGAGGTCTATATGATGCAGCTCTCGGTAACTTTGGCGACAACCCTTGCTCGACATGCAACCTCAAACATGGATGTCCCGGACATTGCGGACATGTCGAACTCCCAGTCCATGTATACCACCCAACATTCATGGACCAGTGCTTGCGTCTGTTACGAGCCAAGTGCGTCTACTGCCACAAGCTGAAGATGTCTCGCGCGGAAGTCAATCGCTACACATGCAAACTGCAGCTGATCAAGCACGGATTACTGCGTGAATGCCATGAGCTGGAAGAGATCAGAACGACAAGCGAAAAGGGTTCGAAGCGGGCAGACGATGCGGAAGAGGAGAGCGAGCAGGACGAGGATACACTGGAGATCACACAGAAGAGGAATGCGTTTGTGAAAAAGGCGATCAAGACAGCAGGAATTAGCCGGAATCAAGCAGACGTCATGACCGACAAACTCGAATCAGTAGCGGACGAGCGTCGCCTTATCATCAAGGAATTCTTGTACAGCATCACGAAAAGCAAAAAGTGCAACAGCTGTCAGGGCATTTCACCAGGCTACAGGAAGGATCGTTTCACAAAAATCTTCCGGAAACCCCTGACCGAAAAGGACAAGAATGCCATGATTCAAGCTGGAAAGAAAGAGCAAGATCCAATTGTATTGTTGAGAAAACAAAGGGATGCGGCAGCTGCAGCAGACAAGAAGAGGGGTCTGGCACAAGACGAAGGAGTTGCAGATCTTGAGGACTCGTCAGCCGAGTCAGAAGGAGAAGGAGATGACATTGAGATGCTCGACATTGAACACGAAGTCGCCGGAGGGACCACCTTGGAGACCGAATCAGCAAAGATCAAGAAGAGCAAGACCATGGATTCAAATCAAGGTTTTATGAACGCCGGACAAGTTCACGCTGCGCTTGTACAACTCTTCGACAGGGAGAGTGAAATTCTTGGTCTGGTGTATGGTCCACGGTCTAGCGGCAAGAAGGGTGCGAGTATCAGTGCGGACATGTTCTTCGTCAAGGATCTTCTCATTCCACCAAACCGATACCGTCCAGAGGCTCGAACCGGTGGCGATGAGATTGCAGAATCGCCCGACAACTCGCACTACAAGAATGTCTTGCAGGTTTGCGACGTCATGGGACAGATTCACAAAGAGCTCAACGGCATGGATGTTGTTGAAGGACGCAGGATCAGAACGTATGCCGACTTTCAAGATGCGTGGATTCGTCTTCAAGATAGTGTCAACTCATTGATCGACAAAGACCGCAGTCCTCTGCAGGGTGCTGCAGGCAGGAATATCGCAGACGGTATCAAGCAACGTCTCGAGAAGAAGGAGGGTTTGTTCAGAAAGAACATGATGGGAAAGCGTGTCAACTTCGCAGCCCGCACCGTCATTTCTCCCGATCCGAACATCGAAACCAACGAGATTGGTGTGCCCCCTGTATTCGCCATCAAGTTGACGTATCCCGAACCCGTCACGGACCACAACTTTCAAGAGCTGAAAGAAGCCGTGCAGAACGGTCCGTATGTTTGGCCTGGTGCTATCTCGGTCGAAGAGGAGAACGGAAATGTTATCAACTTACAACTGAAAACCGCCGAGGAGAGAGTAGCAATAGCAAATCAGCTGCAAGCGCCTTCGGACACGAGTGTCACTGGTGCACGGCCGAAGAAGGTTCATCGTCATCTTAACAAAGGCGACATTGTCATCATGAATCGTCAACCGACACTGCACAAGCCTTCCATGATGTGTCACCGAGCAAGGGTTCTGCCAGGCGAAAAGACTCTGAGAATGCACTACGCCAACTGCAACACATACAATGCAGACTTTGACGGTGACGAGATGAACATGCACTTCCCACAGAATGAGCTTGCAAGGGCAGAAGCCCTCAACATTGCCGACACTGACCATCAATATCTCTCCGGTACGGCAGGAAAACCATTGAGAGGTCTGATTCAGGATCACATCAGTATGGGAGTCCATTTGACGAACAAGGACACCTTCTTCAACCGCGAAGAATATCATCAGCTCATTTACGCGGCCATCCGACCAGAAAGCGGTCATACCACAAGCGGTCGCATTGTGACAATAGGCCCTGCTTTCTTGAAGCCAATCCCACGCTGGACTGGCAAACAGATTGTCACTACCATCCTCAAGAACATCGCCCCGGAAGGATATCCAGGCTTGACGATAACATCCAAGTCGTCGACTTCCGCAAGGAACTGGGCAGAAGGCTCCGAGGAAGATACGGTAATCTTCAGAGAAGGCGAGATGCTCTGTGGTATTCTGGACAAGGCTCAAATCGGTCCTGCTGCTGGTGGTCTCGTCAACTCGATCTATGAAGCTTACGGTCATGTCATTGCCGGAAAGCTTCTCAGTATTCTTGGTAGACTTCTAACAAAGCTGCTGCACATGCGTGCTCACTCATGTGGTGTCGAAGATCTGGTCTTCACTGCCAGTGGTGATGCAGACAGGAAAGCAGCGCTCAAGGACGCAGAGACCATCGGTCTGCAGGTCGCTGCAAAGTATGTCTCGCTGCAGAACGAAAATCCTACAACAGATGATCCTGAGCTGAGGAGGCGTCTTGAAGACGTGCTTCGAGACGATTCCAAGATGGCTGGTCTTGATAACATGGTCAACAATGCAAGCAGAGGGCTATCTTCTGCAGTTACCAAGCAATGTTTGCCTGCAAGCTTGGTCAAGCCCTTTCCCAAAAATCAGATGCAAGCCATGACTGGATCTGGTGCCAAGGGTTCGCAAGTCAACGCCAACCAGATCTCGTGTAATCTTGGACAGCAGGTCCTGGAAGGACGAAGAGTACCCGTCATGGTCAGTGGAAAGACCTTGCCATGCTTCAAGCCATTCGAATCGAGCATTCGCGCTGGTGGTTACATTGTGGATCGTTTCTTGACTGGTGTGAGGCCACAAGAGTACTATTTCCACGCAATGGCTGGTAGAGAAGGTCTCATCGATACTGCCGTCAAGACCTCTCGTTCAGGATATCTGCAAAGATGTTTGTGCAAGGGTATGGAGGGACTCAAGGCCGAGTACGACACCTCTGTTCGTGATACCGACGGATCTATAGTGCAGTTCCTGTACGGTGAGGACGGTCTGGACATCACCAAGGCCAAGTACCTGAATGATTTCAAGTTTATTGGTGAGAACTACATCTCCCTCTTCCACGCGCTCAACGTCAGAGAGGAGTCGGATCAGATGATTAACGAGGACGCATCGGAACATCTCAAGTCCGCGGAGAAGAAGTACCGCAAGACTCGTGATCTCGGATCGAGCGATCCAACTCTGTCCGTCTACCCTCCAAACACGAACGGTGGCAGTATCTCGGAGAAGGTATACCGCTCGGTGCGTGACTGGATGGACGAAAAGGACAACAAGATCATCATCGACAAGAAGACGAACCCCAAAGGTATCATGACCAAGAGAACCTTTCAGAGAATTCTTGACATGAAATATCTCAAGTCGATAGTCGAGCCCGGTGAGGCCGTCGGTGTTGTTGCTGGTCAGTCTGTCGGTGAGCCATCTACCCAGATGACCTTGAACACCTTCCATTTGGCTGGCCACGCCACGAAGAACGTCACTCTCGGTATTCCTCGTCTGCGAGAAATCGTCATGACAGCCAGTGCCTCTATCTCAACCCCATCGATGACTCTCTATCTGAATCCCGATATCAAGAAAGAGGATGGTCAGAAGTTTGCCAAGGGTATCAGTCGCCTCAGTCTTGCGGAAGTCATCGACAAGGTCAGTGTCACTGAGAAGATTGGCAAGGGTATTACTTCGGAGACCGCCAAAACATATACAGTTCATCTTGATCTGTTCCCGTCGGACGAGTACTGCCAAGAATACGCAATCAATGTCGAAGACGTCGTCCGCACAATCGAGACCAGACTTCTGCCGAGGCTGCAAGCTACTATTCGCAAGGAGCTCAAGAAGAAGGCTGGCGAGAAGAAACTTGGCGCCATCTCTGACGCCCAGCCGGAGATTGGTAGGTCTGCTGGCACGGTTGATCAGGAGATTGGCCGTGAAGAGGCCGAGCGTGAGGGCGGTGATGACGACTCGGACGACGAGGGTGACGACGATGCTACTCGGGACAAGAAGAAGAACAACAAGGCACAAGGAGGCTACGACGCACCAGACGACGACGAAGCAGAGATCGTCGCCCGTAGCAGAAAGGAAGCCGAGCCAGAAGAGGAAGAAGACGAGACCTACGGCGGCAGCGAAGACTCGTCGTCCGACTCGGAAGACGAAGCAGACGCCAAGGCGGCCAAAGCCACCAAAGCCGCCGACCGCGAAGCGCGCATCAAGGGAAACAAGAACAGCGAAGACGTCGCCTCCTTCCACTTTGACGACAACACCGGCTCGTCGTGCACCTTCTCACTCGAATACCCCGCCGAGACAGCCAAGCTCCTAATGCTGCACCTCGTCGAAGCCTCCGCTCGCAACGCGCTGATTCAATCCATCACCGGACTCGGCCAATGCATGTACACGACGGAAAAGATCGACAACGTCGACATCCCGGTAATCTCCACCGACGGCGAGAACCTGATCGCGATGCGCGAGTTCCAGAACGTGCTGGATCCAACCAAGATGTTCACCAACGACATCGCAGCCATGCTGCGCCTGTACGGAGTCGAGGCGTGTCGCGCGACCATTGTGCGCGAGATCGGCGCCGTCTTCGGCGGTCACGGTATCAGCGTCGACGCACGACATCTCAGTCTCATCGCTGATTTCATGACGAGAAGTGGTGGCTACCAGGCCCTCAATCGTCAGGGCATGAGGGATAATCCGTCGCCGTTCAAGAAGATGAGTTTCGAGACCACGGTCGGCTTCTTGCGCGATGCGGTGCTCGAGGAGGATTGGGACGATTTGAGGGGTCCTAGTGGTCGCATCGTTGTGGGTAAGGTCGGTCGCATGGGCACTGGTGGATTTGATGTCTTTGTGCCGGTCAGGCAGACTACGGGACGTGTGATTGTGAAGGAAGAGGACGAGATGATTGTTGAGGCTGCGGAAGAGGATTCTGATGAGGAGTTGTAGACAGTGTCAAAAGGGAACAGCATATGCGGTCTGGGTATTGGTGTTCAGGTAGTCATAGCGTATACCATTCTCTTCACCTCAAGAACGCAGTCACGTGCTCGCATCGACTTGTTCGTACTCGTCACGTGCAACATCAGTACGGACAACCACATGGCATTATTGTCGGCCACGGTCCCGATGTCCGCGACCAGCACACCGCCACGCGAATCGACGCCTATAGCACCGCTAATCTACCACATCCCTATACGACCACCGCCATAATTGAGATCGACACCGCGCTCCAACGCTCGTCAAGACTATCCCCATCAATCAACCAACAACACGACGGCATGGGCCGGATCTATGTACCACGTGTACCTGTACCTGCAGTAGCGAGCCGTTACCGGTAGTCGGCCAGAAGAAGCCACGCACGAACCCGTGACAGTCGAACAGCAGTACTGTACGTGTATCTTATCTACCGAAGGCAATTTGCCGCCTTCTGTAAACGGGTATACAGGCCTCATTTGCGGAGGGTTGGGCGTTGTTGACGTCGATGGGGCCGGGGTGTGCGATCGGGGGGGGGGGAGATTGGACAGGTCGTTCGTGGGGCTCGCTAACGGCGAACAGTTGGGCGAACTATGTCATCAGGGACGAGGGGATCGGTGGTATAGGGATCGATGATATAGGGATCGAGATGCGTGGTGTTTAATTATGTTTTGGACACGCGACGCGTGACTGAAATTAAGTGTTGACGTTTGGTGGTTTGTGCTTGGGCGTCTGCTTCGGGAAGGCTTCTGGAAAGGGTTTTGCGTGCTTCGGCGTTGCTGCCGTTTGAGAAAAAGGGTCTGCCGAGGAGGAGCCGCTGATTCATTAACCGTGGCTCGTTTAATTCGTGGACCGGTTCTGGCCACACGAGCTGTGCGAGGTTAATGATGGCGTCTACCGCTTCTTGGTCGCGATGGACCAGCTGGTGAACTCGGTAAAGATACTTGGCTGGATCGTAGATTTTGCATCCGTGTACCATTCCTTTTGCAGCGTGACGTAGATGTCGACAATTGCGTCGTAATGCGATGCATCTTTGTTGACGAGCATCTTGGCAAGGAATAGATTGGTGCGACTGCATGCGTTGCTGTGCAGCTTGGATGCGTTGAAGCGCAGTTCTTTCGTAATGGTCGAGAGTAGATCGAGGAGTGCCGAGGGTTCAACGTCATCGGGAAACTTCTTGTCCTTGTTGCAGGCGTCCGGGATTTGTTTGAGTACAGCAAAAGCCTTGTCGGAGCTCTGTTTGGACGTGGTACGGATGAGTGTAATGATCGGAAGGATAATGTCGAGAACCAGGGGATTGGCATGTTCTTGCTTGACGTAGATCAGAAGCAAATCCAATACGCGGTTCTTGAAGTTGATGATCGTCTCCTTGGCGTCTTTGTTGTCTTGCTTCTTGCTGCTCTGCTTCGACCGCTCCTTGAAGATCGTGGTGAGATGGTTGTCTAGAGCAGTCATCTGGTCGTCGTCCATGTCAGATTCGTCAGAAGTCTCCTCGTCTTCGCCATTGCCATCGCCTTTGGCAGCAGCTGAAGTTCCAAGGGCCTGAGCAAGCTTTGCCTCGAAAGCCTGCTGCTCGTCGTCGCCTGAGCCAGCATCGTCATCATCTTCGTCTTCGTCCTCACTTGCGGAACCGTCGTCTTCACTGTCCCCTTCTCTATCTTCATCTTCATCATCGGACTCGCCATCAATCATCTCCACGTCTGAAGCGTCTTCGCCATCGACCTCTTCCACATCACTATCTTCCTCATCGTCATCGTCGTCATCATCATCTTCTTCTTCCTCACCATCGAGCTCCTCGTCTGCATTGGCAAAAAGCTCTTGCTGCCCAGAGAGGTTCTCCTTCTTCTCCAAAATGTCGAGCATCGACTGTAATCCTTCTCCAGTGACTTGTGATGTGAAAGCCGAAAAGACTTGTTCCGCAAGCTTTCGGAATAGCGCAGAAGGCTTCGAAGCAAAGCTAAGAATGATCTCCACCAAGACTAGAGAAGCATCGTTGTCGCTCTTCTTCCAGGAGGCATAGCATGTATCGAGGTCGTCGAGGACCGAGACGGCATCTGCATCTCCGTTGTAGACCTGGATAATGGTCAAAGAGTATAGCAGCTTGAAGGCACTCAGGGTAGAGCGCTTCTTTTCGGACTTGGCCTTTTCTTCTTGCGCGGCGAGTCGTGACGTGGTTTCTACTGCAGTTCGAACATTTTGTCGGATCTGCTTCTCAAGATCAAGCCACAGCTTGGAGCCAGCAGCATTGACCTTTTCGTCAATGTGGACAACGAGCTGGTAAGGGATCTTGCCCGTGGAATCGCTCTTGCTATTCAGGACGTGACTCAGACAAGACATGGTTCGGTTCCTGAACAGTTCTTGGGTGTCCTTGTGTACTGCTGGCGATGCATCTTGGTCGGCTTTGCCGGTGGGCACTACAAACGCAAGAGTCGAAAGTAGCTTCAAGATATCTAGAGCCAAACCAGTATTTCCAGATTGAGATGGCTTTCGAAGATAATTGAGGAGCAAATCGGCGGAGAATCTTCGGCTGACTTCTGCTGAGAGATGCTCAGTGACCTTGGGTTGCATGATGGAGATCTGCATCAATTCCAACACTTCCTTCGATTTGGAAACGGGCATGTGTGCCAAAGCCTCGTCTACAGTCTTTGCTTTTGACAGTTGGTCAAGATTGACCGGTCCATTGCCAGTAGCGAGCGCTTCAAAAACGTAAAAGGCACACTCTGAGTCGGCTTTGATTCGGCTCGACAGAGCATCCAGAGGCGCCTTTGCCAGCTGAAACAGATAGTGAGAAGCATCTCCTCTTTGGTTGATGAGACATCGTAGCAAATGCGGACTGAAGATGTGACGGTAAAGCTGAGGTGGGGCTGTTGCAACGGCTTGTGCGGCAAGACGAAATCCGATAGCTTTGCGCTCGGTGCTTGCATTGGCAGAGAAATAACCATCTATGAATGTCAGTAAATGTACTATTTCGTTGCAAAGGACTGCATACTGTCTACGGCTTCGGTCCAGAATTTGTCGAATTCTGAAGCTTTGCCGGAGCTTAGGTAGCGCTTGTATAGCTCTCGCAGAACAGGCGTCCAAGCGAATGATGGCATGCTCTGAGAAGTACCGGATGTCTTTGCGGGCTGCGATGCATCTGTAGTCTCGGTGTCGCTATTGTCTCGCAGTATCTTGGCAACAGCAGCACGTTCTTTGGAGTTTAATGGATCATGGTGATTCCAGACTCCTTTGGGAGGAGAGAGATCTTGGAAGCTCTGGGTCGCAGTAAGCCAGATTGCCAGACCTTCTGCGGTCCTTGCAAGATTGGCAGATTGAAGCTTCTGCAGAACAATAGAGGCATAAGATGCATCCACGTCTTTGATGGTGGTCATGAAGGGGAGGGATTCATAAAGAACAGCGCCAAAGTCTTTGCGAAGGCCTACATGTTCGATAGATTGACTTATCGTGTGATCCACAAGCACCTCCCACGAACTTCTATCACCGGCATGTTGGAAGAGGATCTTACTCTGGATGAGAGCTTTGAACGCTACACACCTTCCAAGGAGGTAATCGCGTTTCTCCTGGGACACCGATCAATATCGTGAGCGGTCACACAATGTAATTTTCACTTACTCGGTTATTGCTGGCGCCGTCGGGCTGTGTCAGTTGCTCAATCTTGGATATCAACGATCGGGGTGAGAGATCAGGAGTGGCAGAAGGAGAATCGTCGAGGCCTTTTGTGAGAGATAGAACTTCAATAAGTGCTACGAAAAAGCCAGATCTGGACGCCTTGCGGCTACTACAGAGGCCTTTTACAAGTCTTGTAATTGCTTCGTCAAGACGTGTGGGCTCAGCATTTTTCAATGTCCGGACCAGGCCAGCAGCGGCCTTGATTCTGGTAGACTTGACCTCATCCGACAAGTCATTGTATAGCTGGGCTAATTGCTTGTCTGCTTCGGAATATTCGAGACGTCGCTTGCGAGCAGGATGAATATCTGCATCTTGCTCCCTGTCTGCAGGACTCTCTTCCGCTCTTCGCTTCATTCTGTTGATCGGGAATAATGCTTGTACAATTATGCAACCACGAGCATAGCAAAAAAATCTCTAAGGTGGAGTGAGAGTTTTTGATGCCAAGACCCCGCAGTGACTGTCTCGGCTTCTACTGTATACCATTGGCTTGGCGAACTAGACTCGTATATGCAAATAGCAACCGGAAGCGGTGTTTCCCGCCGCGAGCGCCGAAGAGATCGCGACAACTATGACAAAGACTTCAGCTTGGTGCGGAGATGCCCACCCTGTACGTGTTCACGAGTTGGTCAAAGTGAAAGCTCGCTTCCTTCATGCAGATCCATCAGCAGAAAGGTGAAGTGTCCACAGATTTTTTAACGCAAGCTAGGCCAATGGATCCTTATGACGGGGCAGGGGAGCTCAACAATGGCACCGACAAAGGGCAAACCGTGATAGACAACATGGCTGAACTCTGAAACCGAGGCCAGCAAGCCAGGGTCGCACAGCATTGGGCCCTTGATCCGGCCAGATGCTTTTGAGTTCTTCGAGACTGGTCAATTGGATTGTCAAGAGGAGCTGAAAACCTCCGTTGATAATTAGCAAAGTGATAAATGTTGTCGAGAGATAAGTAACGGTTCGATGGCAAATTGGAGTGATTGGTACAAGTAGGCACTCCGTTATATCTCACTCTTCATAGTTCGAGGACCAACGGCTGCGAATCGCCTTTATCCATGAAAAAGTATTATAGTGCAATATGCACAGCTGTAACGGAGTAGGTGCAGATAGCCGGGACGTTGCACATATGAAGTAAGCGAAGTGAGGAGACGATGACTATCATGACCCCATACAGCAAGCAATGGAGGCCTGTCGGCCGAGGCCACGGGCACTCCGTATGAACGACCATACCGGCATCTAGTCTTCGACAAACGTTCTCTGATCTTTGCTGGAACCAGAGAAGATGTACCGCTTCAGCTGATGCAGTTGAGAACTCTTTGGCGCTGAGACAGTAGCGGCATCCAGTTCCGTGCGTGCGGGCATAATCGTGTCCGTTTGTGGCCTTTGTACTCCGTGGGGGCTGCAATGCGATGCAAGAGTCAATGATCCTCGTGGGGTTGCGGTTCCATCGCTATGGGTCTACGTGATACTGCTTTGTCACTGGTGGATGATAATCGTGGCGCCCGAGCTGCAGCCAATCCACATTGGCGCTTGGAAAAAGAGGCATTTGTTGACGAAGCATGTGCAAGGGATTTAAGAAGGTTTCGGAAAATGATCCGCCTATGCGAATTATGATTGGTCGTGAATTGTTAACCCAGGCCAGGGCGAAGCTGAAACTCACGTGATTTCGCGCTGTATCCGAGACGAACCACTCGCTGAAGAACCCTGCTGAAGTCTTGGCGGATGTTTACATCGCGTCTACCTTGTCGTGTAGGTTTTATACCCTGTCTTCCCCCTCTTTGTCCCACCGGTGGTATTCCGCAAGGTGTTGTAAGACATGAACACGTACCAGGCTAGTCTTGTACATGGTTGGCATTCCTCCACTATGTTGTTACGTGAGACGGGCGGCAGCAGCCACATTGACCAGGAACCGGCAGAATGCAAAAGTCAACGCAATGGCTCGTTCGGCCTAGATGCAGCCATAGTTGTGCTATCAGCTGTTCAACCTCTGCGTCATACCTTGTAGCATTCCCAGCTAAATGAGTACAGGAGCATATCGGGGTCGCAATCGATAAGCAATTGAAATGGTCAATGGTCAGTAATAGAGCCGTTTTTGCGCGAATGACAATCGGTCGCTCAGGGACACAAACCGCGACATGTTTGACCATGGCTTGAAGTGTTGAATTTGTGCTCGTATATGGTGCCGCCGATATATGCAGACCCATGACGTCTGGCTTGTTGCAGCTACAGCAGCGCGGATCTGACCCAGCGGGGATCCATCGCTTTGCATAGAGTAACAGAGCCAAAGAATTGGTCTCGTTGGTTGGTAGAATTCCTGAGCCAGATTGGAGCTGTAAGCCACGCGAGTGGGGTCCACTCTGGACGTTGGTAGAGGAACGCCAGCAGAGAGCGCTTTACACGGACCACGACCAGAGCCGAACAAGTCGCTGGCTTGCGAGCCTTTCCACATGCGATGACGAGTGACGAATAGCGGGACTTTTAACGGGAAAAAATAACACTGAAGCTCCCACAAATACACCACTAGGTGTGAGTATGGCCCTCAGTGGAGAGCGAAAGGAAGAAAGATCAACAACAAGTGCGTATGTGATACAAGCCCCTCCTTCACAGCCCACCTCGGTACGAGGGAAGGATGCCTGTATCACCGACTCGTGGAAGGGGTGTACTGATAGGAGTACTGACAGTGACATGCTCGTTTGAAATGAAACAATAGGATTGTCCAGATATCGTTTGTTGCCGTTACAGATTTATCATGTCGTGTGCGAAATGGGCTTCGGCTCCTTGCAGGTATTGTGAGTGTGTGTTCGTGCACATGCTGTGATTCCCATTGTGCACGACGTGCGACTGCGCTCTGTGCACTCGACCGATTATTGCGTGCATGGCCCACACATTAATCGCAGAATGCAGACTGAGAGTTCGGATCTGCTTGTACAGATTTGTGACAGCGTACCAGAGGCAGGGATTTGACAGAGGGTTCGTGGCCCGTGTCTGCAGGTGCATTGCAGGAACCACAAACCGTTGCCGCAGCGAAGCACCGTGATGAAAGCCGTCAAACCGTAGATATTGAGGCAGGCGAGCGAGCGATGGGCGACAGCTGTGCCAAGAAGAATGTCGTATCGATCCGAAGACCTAAGATACCCTACCGTGCGGTACCACCTAATGATTATGATAATTACCATACAGCAATACAGCTCGTCACCGTGCAAGCAGCAATAGTCATCCGTTTCATGGTCCAGGTCGTTCCGAGACCACAATCAATTATAACCATGCTCAAGGTGATTGTCACCATCCATTGAGTTTTACTAGAGAGTTTGTTGTCCTCGCGTGCCTGGAAAACCGGGGCGGTAGATCCCCCATCGACGATGAGAAAAGATCGCAAACAGGGAATATCGGGAGTGAGCAGATCGTGTGCTGGTTGCATGTGCGAGGAACAGCTTGGCCTGCATCTCGTGCCAGGACGACAGTGGGTAGCGACACCTCGAGTGGGCGACTACGGACAACTACTGCGTAGCACGGCGTAGTGCTGCACGGCACAGATTACTTCCATCGTTGCTTAATGTGCCCACCGGTTTTGACTGGTGAAGCTACACGGCGCCAGTCGATTAAAGTTGTTTTCCTCTAACCCGATGCGTCTGCTGCAGCGCACGGGTCGCTCCTTCCCAAGCGTCTCCGCGCCTTGCGCTGGTCGCTGTTGCTGCTTCGGGCGGATCGAGCCTACCAAGAACTATGTTGGACCACACTTGCCTTGCTTGCTCGCAGCAACGCTTCCAGGGCAACGCTCTTTAACCATCTCGTCCATTTCTACCTCAGCTCCGCCCACCTATTCGCTTCTTGCTCCAGCAGGATTACCGGATAGGAAAGGGAAAGGCTCGACACCGGGCAGTCGAACAAAGCAACAGCAAGGAGCGACTCTCACTAAGACACCCCACCATCACCACCACCACCACCACCATCGTTTCGAGAACCACCACACGGCATTGACGCCTTGCTTCCCGGAAGTCTCATGCAGTCACACATCCATTGTCTTTGAGACATACAGCACCACCGAACACGACCACGACGACGACGACGATTATTCGCCTACCACCACACTCGACATACTAGCACAGCATCAATTACGACAAGCGGTCGACATTTCCCTTGACATTGCTGTGGATCTACCCGCCCGTGTGCCATTCTTTCCAGACCACGACCCAGAGTCTCCACACATTTGTACGACATTTGGATAAGAGGCAGGCAATACATATATTCACAATACCTTTTATCTCACAATGATGGAGTTCTCGTCACCACTGGCAGCAATGCACCCACCTCCAATGCCTACCTGGGGACGTCGCGACATGGCGCCCACACGAAGCATGTACAACGGCTCAAGCTTGGCACCAAACTTCAATTTCACAGACATGAGCATGCAGAAGCCAGTTCGACCAGATTACTTCTCCATGAAGCCACCACGTGGTTCATCACCGACTGCGAGTCTCGCCGCCGATCTGTCCTGCAACTTTCACATTGATCAAAGGTAGTCCAAGCATTCCACAGCTATCGTGTCTGAAATTAGCTAACGGTCTGGCCAGTCCGCAAATGCCTACCCCACGGAGGTCCCTGTTTGCACGAGACATGTTTCTGCCTCTTGAGCACAAAGGTAAGTTTGAACATTCTTGTCTCACTTCTATACTGCTGTATACTGATCTTTTGGAAAGATTTCCTCGTCACTCCCCCAGTCGACACTGGGGCTACTACCCCTCCTGTTCCTTCCTCATCTCCAGGCATCGACACCATGGACATCTCTCCCCTTCCTCACAAGCAGCCATGCTTCATCCAGATCACTCTCCCATCGCCTTTGCCATCACCAGAGGATGACGACGAAGACATGGTCACCCCGGGCAGAACAACCGCCCCTGCTCCCTTGCCTCGCCTAGAGATGCCGGTTCAAGCACCAGCACCAAGGAGGCCTTCTCTTCAGAGACCGTCGTTGTTGAGGAGTAAGATGTACTCGACGAACACGGTGCCAATCGCCGTCACGTCACCAAAGGAGTCTTTGCTGCCACCTTTCCAGTTTGGCGGCCCGTTTAACAGTCCAGCCTCTGCTTCAACTCCAAACCTCCTCGACGCTATGAGGGTTGACTCACCAATCGACGAGTCACCAGCTGCCTTTCAAGCATTCGCCGGCCCTCGTCGCCCATCTATCGCGCCTAATGGCCGTGCCAATGGCTCTCCAATGGGTGGTGTCGCCAAGAAGCCCGTCTTTGCACCTTCGCGTCCACGCAAGCAGGTTCGCAGGTCGCTGTCCATGTTTCAGCATCCAGGAGATGTCATGAGAGACGAGGAAGCCTTTGAGCCGACTCTCCCAACCCTCTCGTCCATCAGCGATGTTGAACCAGAGCACAAGCCAAGACTTCCACACTTCAAGCCTGATGAGCCAGACAGCTTGCCTCGTATCCAACAAGACACCCTCATCAATGTCATCAGCGGCGAGTACAATGCCCACTACGACAAGATCATGGTCGTCGACTGTCGCTTCGAGTATGAGTATGACGGAGGACACATTGAGCAAGCTGTCAACTACAACGACAAGGAGCGCCTGGCTAAGGACCTTTTCGAATTGAAGCCTCCACCAAAGACTCTTCTCATCTTTCACTGCGAGTACTCTGTTCACCGTGCGCCACGTATGGCCAAGTTCATTCGCCAGCACGACCGCAAGGTAAACTCGATGAACTACCCAGCCCTCACCTACCCAGAGATGTATATCCTCGAGGGTGGTTACAGCCAGTTCTTCAAGCAGAACAGATCCATGTGCTTCCCTCAAAACTACATCGAGATGGAGCACAAAGACCACGAGCTTGCCTGCGAAAAGGGAATGAACAAGCTCAAGCAACGTCAGAAGCTTAGCAGAGCTCAAACATTTGCATTCGGTCAATCCTCCCCACACGTAGAGGACAGCCCTACCTCCAACATTGGAGGCTCGCGTCTCGGAGGTGGACGTAGCTTCAGCTCCAGGGATGTTAACGACCACTCCCCCATGATGGCGAGACACTTCACCAGGCGGTTAGTCACCGCTTGAAACCCTTCAGGAAACCCTCACGACTATTTACTGCACGGACGGCGTTTATGATATCCACCACAGTCGCATTTCACACAGCGCCTTGATTTCTTGTTTCTGGCGTACCAAGCGAGCACACACGCATTCGGCATTACCACACCACATTGCGCCTTCTTCGCGAATCTGGAAATTAGCGCGGAGTTTGGGTGTTGCCTCACCAGGCATTTGGTTTTTCTTTGTTACCCTACCAACTATACCCTTCTTCATCCCCGGCTCTGAGGATACCTCGTCGGCGGAAAAGCATTTGTACCATTCTTGTCAATACCCCCTTTTACTGCCAGGGCATCTACCGGCAGCGATATATCTTTTGGAGAGTTTGAACCCCGCTCGAGCCATGGCTGCGATGCGAGAGAGCTTGGATGGAGGCATAGCGGTCGTCATAGATTGTACTTGTCTATACCTGAACTATACCCACAGGATAGATAGATTGAATTCATCGCCCTGACAGACGTCGGTGGTCTACTTCAAACATGCTCCTCCATCAAGTTCTCATTTTCGTGATTGACCTTGACCCTGCACTTGCGCATATGAACTCTGCAACCGCTACTGGCAATGCACAGTGACAACATCGACTAGTCTCTTCACTGTCAGCACAATCGAGAAGCACATTGGGAAGTAAAATAATAGTGGTAGACTTTTACATTGATCGGTCGTCAAGATCATGTAACCTAGGTGGTATCACAGATATAATACAAGCTTTCCTCCTCGGTCCCCACGACCATAGTGTAACATTCCAACAAGACGCAATCCCTCTACTGCATGCTGGCAGCCTTCTGGTCTGGGATGGAGGAGACAGGTACACCCTTGACACCCTTCTCGCCAGGCTGGTTGGTGCCGGCCTCGACACCGACGTTCGTGGCACCGGAGTCGCTGGCGACTGGGGCGTGCTCAGCTGGCTTGCCGATATCAGTGTGGCCTGGTGCGTTGTCTGCGCCAGCGCCGTGGGCTGGAGAGTGTTAGCTAGTTGATCAATGGATGGATGAGGTGTGAGACGTACCCTGCGCTTGCTTCTTGAGCTCCTTCTCGCTGGCTCCTGAGCCGCCTGGGGTCTTTGAGTGGCCGACCATTGTGATGTGTGAATTGGTGTTTGTGTAATTGGAATGGAAAATGGTATTGAGGATGTGATTGTAGATGAAGAAGAGTTGTCACGCGAGCGAAATTGTTCTTTATGCCTCTGCTCCTGTCTCAACAACATTGAATATTGAATTCACTTGTATGACGTTATGGGCATTACATCATTCGTCTCGATCGATCTAATCATATCAGAATTTATGTTAGATCGCTCGAAACGCGCTTGCCCGGATGGGGTAGGCACCACTTAACGCGTTGACGCGACGCTGGTGTGAAGTTTGGTATTGTGTCTTTTGTTCGCTATCGCTATACCACCTGATGAACCACGACAATTCCTTCTCGGTTACGTCCCTGACGATTTTGAACTCTTAATCCTCATTTAACATTTCTCTCTAAGTCATCACCTTTTCTTTGGCATGGGATCGAGGTGAACCGCCACGCCGTCCGACTACACCGTTCCCCAGGGGCGTAGTATTACCGCTTAGTATAGCCTCTTCATCACATCGCAATGGCATCTCGTCCGGATCTCAAGGTGGATGATGAACCAGGATTCATCACGTTCTTCCGCAATTTACCCACCAAAGACGAAGACACAGTACGCATTTTCAACCGTGGAGACTACTACACCGCACACGGCGAAGATGCTGCTTTTATCGCCCGGACTGTCTACAAGACGACCTCTGTGCTGAGACAGCTGGGCAACAATCCTGGTCTTGCATCTGTCACACTTTCGATCACCGTCTTTCGAAACTTCATACGGGAGGCTCTGTTCAGACTTGGCAAGCGTATCGAAATCTGGGAGACATCTGGACGCAACAACTGGAAGGCTACGAAGCAAGCTTCGCCCGGTAACCTGCAAGACATCGAAGATGATCTCGGAGGTGCGGTCGAGTCTGCTCCGATCATTCTTGCGGTCAAGGTCTCTGCCAAAGCAGCTGAAGCTCGCCATGTTGGAGTTTGCTTTGCAGATGCCAGCGTCCGAGAACTTGGAGTCAGCGAGTTTGTCGACAACGACATTTACTCCAACTTCGAGTCCCTTCTCATCCAGCTCGGCGTAAGGGAGTGCCTGTTGCAGTCTGATGTTGGAAGAAAAGACCCCGAGCTGTCAAAACTCAGAGCCATCGCTGACAACTGCGGCTGTGCAGTCTCTGAGCGCCCTCAGGCTGACTTTGGCAACAAAGACATCGAACAGGATCTCACTCGCATTCTCAGGGATGAGCGAGCGGCAAGCATGCTCCCACAGACTGATCTCAAACTTGCCATGAGCTCCGCGGCTGCACTCATCAAGTACTTGGGTGTCATGTCTGACCCTTCAAACTTCGGCCAGTACCAACTGTACCAACATGATCTGTCACAATACATGAAGCTTGACGCTTCGGCTCTCAAAGCTCTGAATTTGATGCCTGGACCAAAGGATGGATCAAAGAACATGAGTTTGTATGGATTACTGAACCACTGCAAGACTCCCGTTGGTAGTAGGCTGCTCGCTCAGTGGCTCAAGCAACCTTTGATGAATCTGGAAGAGATCGAGAAAAGGCAACAGCTTGTTGAAGCGTTTGTGAACGACACTGAGCTCAGGCAGACGATGCAAGAGGACCATCTCCGCTCGATACCGGACCTCTACCGCCTGACCAAGAAGTTTCAACGCAAAAAGGCAAACCTCGAGGATGTCGTCCGTGCCTATCAGGTTGCTATTCGTCTCCCCAACTTCATTGGAACACTGAAGGGCGTCATTGACGAATCTTACAAAGACACTCTTGACGCAGAATACACGAACAAACTTCGCGAAGCTAGTGACTCGCTTGGCCGTTTGCAGGAAATGGTAGAGACCACGGTCGATCTGGACGCGCTCGAGAACCACGAGTTCATCATCAAGTCGGAATTTGACGAATCATTACGAGTCATCCGCAAGAAGCTCGACAAGATTCGGTACGACATGAATAAAGAGCACAGGAATGTTGGTGACGATCTCAACCAGGAGATCGAGAAGAAGCTGTTTCTCGAACAGCACAGAGTTCATGGCTGGTGCTTCCGTCTCACTCGTACAGAAGCAGGCTGCATTCGCAATAAGAAGCAGTACCAGGAATGCTCGACCCAGAAGAATGGTGTGTTTTTCACAACGACCAACCTGCTCTCCCTGCGTCGGGAGTTTGATCAGCTGTCGGAGAACTACAATCGTACACAATCCGGTCTTGTCAATGAGGTCGTACAGGTTGCTGCGTCTTACTGCCCGGTCATGGAGAAACTGGCCGGGGTGCTTGCACATCTGGATGTCATCGTCGCGTTTGCGCATGTCTCGGTACATGCACCTACAGCTTATACTCGCCCGAAGATGCACCCTCGTGGCGAAGGAAACACGATCCTGACAGAGGCCCGGCATCCCTGCATGGAGATGCAAGACGACATCTCATTCATCACAAACGACGTTTCACTGGTACGCGGCGAGAGCGAGTTCCTCATTATTACTGGACCGAACATGGGTGGAAAGTCCACGTACATTCGCCAGATTGGTGTGATTGCACTCATGGCTCAGATTGGATGTTTCGTCCCTTGTACAGAAGCCGAGCTCACACTCTTCGACTGCATCCTCGCTCGTGTCGGCGCCAGCGATTCCCAGCTGAAGGGTGTGTCGACGTTCATGGCAGAAATGCTGGAGACGAGCAATATCCTGAAGTCAGCGACGCGCGAATCTCTCATCATCATTGATGAACTCGGTAGAGGAACCAGCACATACGACGGCTTCGGTCTCGCCTGGGCCATCTCAGAGCATATTGTAAAGGAGATCGGCGCCTTTGCTTGCTTCGCGACACATTTCCACGAATTGACCGCGCTCACGGACACGTATGCACAAGTGACGAATTTGCACGTCGTCGCGCACATCTCCGAGTCCTCGGACATGGATGTTGCCGGCGATGCAGCGAGCAGCAAGCGCCGCGAGGTCACCCTGCTATACAAAGTCGAGCCTGGCATCAGCGATCAGAGCTTCGGCATCCACGTCGCGGAGTTGGTCAGGTTTCCACAAAAGGTCGTCAATATGGCCAAGCGAAAGGCGGATGAGTTGGAGGACTTTGCGTCCAAGCATGAGCAGAACGCCGTACAGGCCTCTCAGCAGGATATCGAAGAGGGAAACAGGTTGCTGAAAGAGGTGCTATTGGCTTGGAAGGATGAGGTCGAGAAGGGTGGGCTTGATAAGGACGCTCAGGTTGCGAAGATGAAGGAGCTTATCAGTGCGAACGACAAATTGCTTGCGAATCCTTTCTTCCATAGCGTCAAGGCTTTATGAGGAGGCTGAACTGGTGCTGTATGGTTGAGAGATGAAGCCGGCCTATTAGAGGTGGAAAGATGTCAATCAGTATTCGGTTAGGTTATAGCGAGGCGCTGGTGGTGTGTGTATAGGTAAGGAAATGTCAATCGAAAGTATTCAGATCACTGCTATTGAGGATTACTTGTGGAGTAGGATGTTGCAGTCACACGAGCAGCAGGACATGTAACGGCATTAAGCCAGGTATTGGCCGTACAGCCTCCATCCATACTTATCGATATACGAGACAACGCCTGGTCACAGTACCACGTCGTGCGTCGGCTCATGCTGTTGACTCTGGAGGTGGCCTTGTTGTGAGGTAGAAAGATGTCAGTTAGTGTTGTTAGTCGCGTGATGGCCATATCTCTGGGCCGGTAGGCTGCGCGAATCGTAGTATGAAGCGCTGTGGCGTTGTTTCTCTCGGTACACCTGAGATTGAAACAAGAAGAGTTCGCCGATGGGCGCGTATTGATGAGTCGTATCGTTTCCAATCAGCCCACCGTGTCTGGTCTTTTCTTTGACGTCCTCGGTGTGAAAGCGCTGGCGTGCTTCATGGCGGCTGCAGGCCCGGCAGGGTAAGAGCCCTTACCCGATCAATGCCAGCTGCCGGAGGCTCTGCGGTGGCTCCCGAGAAGGTCGCCGTGCAGTGACGCTGATAGCACGCGACGACGGTTCATAGCACCTTCATCCTGTCAACTTCACAAGCTACAGACTATATCAAATACTTTCAAGAAAAGCGCAATACTATCGCGACTCGCTCATAAACAGACATACGGATACAACAGCACAGACTAGCGACCATGTCGGAGAAAGAGCTACAAAACACTCTCTCCCAACTGCAAAGCATCAGCAACCACAACCTCCAGAATGCCTCATCTCTGCTCTCACGAGCGAAGATCCAGCTTCTTCAGCTAAACGCTCTAGTACCGACACCTCAGACCTCACCCGCACATCTAGCACTCGCCCGCGATGTGCTCGAAACCGGCGCCCTCCTTTCCATCCGCCAAAAAGACCCAGAAGCCTTCACCCGCTACTTCTTGCAATTACAGCCCTTCTACTCACTCGACTCATCCCGTTGGTCCGGCGCTCCATCAGCTGGTCGCACGATCAGGTCAGGCACCAGCTCATCCGACGCAAGCAGAGGAAACCAGTCCAAGGTCACGGGGCTGTACCTTCTCTTGCTGCTGAGTCAAGGCGACTATGCCGGGTTTCACACCGTGATCGAGGGGCTAGAGAGTCAGTACGGACACAAGAGCAAGCTGGACGAGGACAAGTTCATCCTGTACCCGTTGAGATTGGAGCAGGCGCTCATGGAGGGAAGTTACGATAGGGTGTGGGGCGAGACCAAGGGCGAGAGGGTGCCCAGCGAAGAGTTTGGTGTATTCTCAGAGGTACGACTTCGTATTTCCTCACTGGCCACGCAAGCGAATTCACTGACAGTCTCAGGTTCTCATCAACACAATCCGCTCGGAGATCGCCTCGTGCAGCGAACGCGCCTACCCATCCCTCCCAATCGCCAACGCTAAGAACCTGCTCTTCTTGGACTCTGAAGGCGCAGTCATCGAATTTGCACAGAGCCGTGGTTGGGTGGCGAGAGAGGGTCGCATCTACTTCCCTCAGCAAGCGGAAGAGGCGAGCATGGGCGAGAAGGACATTCTGGTCACCAGTGGACAGGTCATTCAGAATACGCTGGGCTACGCTAGGAAGTTGGAGACCATTGTTTAGATAATGGTACTGTGTTTCTGCATGCCTCCGACACATTGCGGTCGAAGAGGCGGAGCGGATATAGACTAGCGGTTCATGAAAACTGAAACTCCAGACTTGATGCAATTGCTACATCTCTCGATCTCAAGCATTCGATGTAGCGTGGTTTGTCACTCGAGTCGCGTCGAAACCAACAATTCATTGGCGCATATTGCTCGTAACATTCACGGCGCGGACGAGTGAGAGGCATGGATTATGAAAGTAATGAACCTCTTCAAAGGAGAGGGCTGTCTTCGTATGTCTGACTATCTACATATAGTGCATGTCTTGCAAGAATATGTGCATGCTCGTGATCATTCTCGTCCATACTCGCGACTTCTCAGGCCGTGAGTTCCATCTGTACTTATATCCACAACTGGAGCAACACCCGATTCTCGTCTGCTGGCTGCTCACATGTCAAGCAGCTCCTCAGCATAATCATCCAGCTCGATAATCTTGAACTTATCACCCCACTTTGCCCTGAAGCCCTGCCTCTTGTACATCTGACTGATGTTCTTACTCCAACTAACAAGCTCGACACACCAGCCTTTCTTAAGAGCCCGCTCAACCATAACCATGAAGCCCTGCGAGTATTCGGCGATGGCCGCGTCACCAGTGGCCAGCACGATGGTGGTGGGCTCCTCAACATCAACGACCGATTCCAGAATCTTGAGATGCAAGATCTCGTCGACGCCCTGCTCGACAAACTTCTCCGGCGCGTGCGTAGGTGCGGCGTGGCCCGTACTTTCAGAGCTGCCGCCACTAGCATAGCCGTTCGAGTTGCCGTCGCCGTCGCGGTTGCGGCTGCGGTTGCGGTATTTGGCGTCTTGTTCCTGGAAGTATCGTTGGCGATCCGTGAGCTCTTTGGCCTTCCACACTCGGTCCAAGATGCTACATTCGTAGCCGATTTCTCGTGCCACGTTGAACGGTGGGACTTCGGGTGTGGAGCCGGCAAGTACGCGCTTTGCGACTGGTCGCCTGCGTTCCATGAGGAGGGCAAGAGCGTCGAAAGACATGTTTACTTGCGGTACACGAACGTATTGTGGGATATTGCGAGCTCGCTTGAGCTGATCAAGGAATCCGATAAAGATATTCGAGGCGTCAACAAAGACATGAATGCCTTTGGGGTCATTCGAGTGATTGGAGAGGTTCGCTGGTTTGATGAGACATCCGCGATCTTCGTAAAAATTGGAAATGAGCTTGAGTAAGAACGCCCAGTTGCGATCTTCGCCCGATCTGATAGTCTTGGGCTGGATGACAGTACGACCGGAACGTGTTGGAGTTGACTCCACGTACCTGACTGTCGGATCTGAGCTCTGATAAATGCTCTGCTTATCTGCTGCCGTGGTGCGATTTGGTTGAGTGGTAGCAGGTGGCTGAACCGTAGCTGGTACCAAAGACTTGTGCTTTGGAGTTTGCGCGCTTGAAACAGGCCACTCCTTCTGTGTGGATTTGACCGCTGGGGTCTCTGGCTGTTTGTTGGTGGTCTTGGGTTGTGGGTTGGGTTCATTCGTAACAGGTTTTGTGTTTACTGCGGCCTTTGTTGGAGACTTGGTCGAGACACTTTCGTTTGTTGTAGGCTTAGTGTTTATTGCGGCTTTTGAGGGTGACTTGCTCGAGAGTCCTGGCAAACTGGTCTTATCTGACGGTGGGACAGCGACTGCTTTCTCATCCTTCACAACGGGCTTCGCAGGCACAGGATCAGCAGTCGACTTCTCGTCTTTGATGGTCGGCTTTGTATTCGACTTGGATGAATCTATCGCTGCTGGAGGTGTGACGGCATTACCGTCTGCATCCCTCTGCCTGAGGTTGTATTTTGTGTTTGGTTGCGTGATCGCAGCATCCTTGAGGTTGTGGCTGCTGGCTTTGCGAGCAGGGTTGCTTCGGACCCTCTGGTACTCGGCCTCTGATTCAATGTCACTAGCTGCCCTGCGAGAGGCTTCCTCCTTCTCCAAACGCTGCCGCTCTTTCTTATTGCGCTTGTAGCGTTGTTTCTTCGACAACCTGTCGGCATTCTCGTCATCACTCTTGCTCGGTGCGACGTCGGTCAGCGCACCGTCTGTCGTTTCGTCGCGCCATTGAATAGCCTTGCTCTTTTTATGAGTCGGTACAGAGTAGATAGCGCCATCACTAGTGTACTCAAACTTCTCTGGCACGCGCTTCTCAAGAGTCGGCGAGGCATCAGCTGCAGGGGTAGGGGCATGAGGCGATGGTTGAATTGGACTTCCTAGATATTGCCAAATGGAGGAGAAATCTCCGAGGCCAAGGGAAGGCTTGGCTGAAGAGCTGGTACCATGTCGTGAGGGTGTAGATTGCTCGTGGAACAGTGATCTAGTCGTTTGTTGTGGGCTTGCAGGAGATCGGGGCGCAAGGCCCGACGTTTGTGTGCTATTAGCGTCGAGCGTGTCAATTAGACTGTAAACATGGGAGAAGTCCCATGCTCTCTGGGTTTGTGTTTGTGACATGAGAGATTGTCGAGATTTGTGTTACTCGAATGTATTGGGTACAAGTTGGAGAGGCGATTGATGTATGACTGTCCTTGGACTATGTCCGTGTTTCGTGTTGATGCGAATGATTAGGAAGAGGCGTCATGGTACAGCGAACGAAAGCGTGCGATTACTGCATATTAATACCGTCAGAGTGAAAGCGTGTTACAAGTAGAAGTCAATGTGATGTGAATGAAATAACATGAATGCAATGAGTCTCACTCCACTTCGGGGAGCGGCGACGGGAGCCGGTGGCGTCATAGAGATAGATCGTGGCCGAGCCGCCGAAGTGGGGGAAAGGGGAAACAACGAGATCACCTCCAGGGTCCAACGTGCCACAACAGACTGCACTCCACGCTCATGCAACCTGTATTCTGGGATGGCCGCTGATTTCTGGGCCGGGTACCTGAGCGGCGCAATTGGAATTCTGGTCGGCAACCCTCTGGATCTACTCAAAACACGATTGCAAGCAGGACCATCTCACATCCCAGACGTCAACTCCTCTACAGCGTCCCCGACACGGTATGAACGACTCAGTCTGCTTGCAAAAGGCAGCGCGGCGCCTATACTCGGATATGGAGCCCTCAATGCGTTGCTCTTCATGACCTACAATCGGTCTATGGGGCTCATGCATGAAGATCCTGCAAATCCTTCTTCTTTGACCAAGACGTTCATGGCAGGCGCAGTTGCAGGATTAGCCACATTCGTGGTGTCTGCGCCGACCGAGTTGATCAAATGCCGCGCCCAGGTAAGCCAAGACAGATCGTCTTCGCTCGAGATCGCTCGTCAGATCTGGAAGGATGGCGGTCTCAGAGGAATGTACCTAGGAGGTGGTGTCACCAGTCTGAGAGACAGTGTTGGCTATGGATTCTAGTATGTTTGACGTGAGACTTGCGACACGCGAGAATGCATGATGAACAATGAACTCTGACCTGTTCCTCGTATAGCTATTGGTCTTATGAGATTAGCAAGAGGGCACTGATGAGCTCTCGGGACAGTGACAATCCTGAGTGGATGAATGTCCTCCTCTGCGGCGGTATTGCTGGAGTAATCACATGGGCGTCCGTGTTTCCACTTGGTACGCACAAGACCTGGACTTTTGCGGTCTGAGATTTCGACTAACAGTTCCAGATGTGATCAAGACCAGGGTGCAGACTCAAAGGCTACCCGCTCGTGAACAATTGGCACATCCTGAGACCCGTAATCTTTTGCCGACGACAGACGTAAGAAGGACGACATTACAGATCGCGCACGAGACATATCGCAACGAAGGCTTGAGCGCTTTCTTCAGAGGTCTCGGGGTGTGTAGCGCCAGAGCTTTCGTCGTCAACGCAATACAGTGGGCGGTATACGAATGGACCATGCAAATGTTCCTGGCACAAAAGCAAGAAACTCAATTATCATAGCAAGCCCATTGCTTTTATGACTGAATGAAAAGCCTCACGGGTCCCAGCGGACCTGACCAACCGTAGTGTACATCCCTTCCATCCTTCCATCCTTGCTTGATCCGACCTAATCGGCAATCGCATTTCGTTCCCATCGAGACGACCAAGCTCTCTTTACCATCGAATGCTACCTCCGTTCGTTTCGGCCTTGATCGGCAAGCTCTCGCGAGTATCGAACGCAGGAATGTTGTCCAAGCCTGGAAGCAAACGCAGATCAGTAAGATTCAACTACATAATTTGATCTTGTGTCAGTCCGGTCGCTTCGGTACCTTCCATCGCATCGCCACCGCCGCCGCCGCCACCTTGGGCATTGAGGTACTTGACATAAGTCAGGCCCAGTGGACGACCACCATATTGGTAGCCCGAAAACTTGGCTGGGAAATGTCAGTTGCTTGAATCAATAGCTTGATGATGGAGTTCTTACCAATCGAGGTAGCAGCATCATCCTGTCCAGCAAACTCGACGACACCGGTACCCTTGGAGCGACCGTTTCCTTCGTACTGGATCTCCGCACGCTCGACCTTGCCGATAGTGGTGAAAAGCTCGATCAAATCCTCGTTGCTAGTGGACCAGGGCAGCTGTTTCAAGTCAGCGTCGAGTACAGTCTCTTCTCGGTCTTCAAACTTACGTTGCGAACGTAAATGATGTTGCCAGGCTCTCCTCCAGAGGTAGCAAAGTCGGTGAAGGGATTTGGAGCAGCAGGTTCGGAAGGATAGCCACCAGCTGCTGGACCTCCTGCCGGTGGACCGTTAAATCCGCCGCCGTATCCACCACGACCTGCAAATCCGCCTGGACCGCCGAAGCCACCACGACCTCCAAATCCGCCTGGGCCACCAAAGCCACCACGGCCACCGAAACCACCACGGCCGCCCATGAAGCCGCCACCACGACCGCCGAATCCACCAGGACCAGCAAAGCGGTCCTCACGAACTTCGAGCACCCTACCGTTCCAGTCGTAGCCATTGAATTGCTGGATAGCGTTGTTGGCGTCTTCTGGGTTATCAAAGGCGACGATACCGGAACCTTTTGGACGACCATCGGGGCCGAGGTGAACATCGGCGCGAACGACATTTCCAACATGGACTGCTTGACGGAAGAGGTCCTTCAGGTCTTGCCAGCCGACGGTGTAAGGCAGCTAGAGATTGTCAGCATGTTTTTTCTTGGCGCAAGGTTACAGGCAGGACCCACGTTTGAAACGTAGATCTGACGACCACCGCCGCCACCACCCATTCCACCTCCCATTGGACCACCCATGGGGCCGCCCATTGGTCCTCCGTATCCGCCACCGTATCCTCCACCCATTGGACCGCCCATGCCTCCACGCATGCCTCCCATTCCGCCTCCGAAACCACCACGCATGCCACCAGCGCCGCCACCAGGTGGGCCGCTGCTGAAGCGAGGCTCGGACTCACGATCCTGTGTATGTGTAAGCATGTATCATTCAGTCTTGACGCCCGATCACTGACCTCGCGGACGTAGATGAGACGGCCCATCAGGTTCTGGTTGGAGAGAGTGTTGACCGCATTTTGAGCTTGATCTTTGGTGGCATATTCCACAATACTGGATGGGTGTCAGCGTCTGTCAATAAATGTATGGTAATGGCAAACTTACCCGCAGCCCTATAAGTTCGGACAAAGAGTCCATCCGTCAGCCATGGTCCATTATTATCGAGTATGTAGATCCAATGAATCAGAAGACTGGGTCCCCTACCTTTGACATTCCATTTGGAAGCAACAAGACATCAGCGAACAGTACTTCACCAGCTGTAGCGATCGTCAGTGAAGGTTCTTGTGTGCGCGAAGTTGAATTTTGTGGATCCGTACCGGAGCGCATAAAATCCTTGAGGTGGTGCCACTTGACATCGTAAGAGAGATTGCCGACATAAACACGGCGCTCTTGCTGCGATGACTCGCGAACGTTGTTCATCATTTGTTCCTTGGAGCCGGAGCGTTCGTCGTAACTACGAGGAGGTGGTGGGGCTCCTCCACCACGGGAAGAACTGTAGTTGTTGTTAGAGTAACCAGCAGTGGCACCGTTTGTGGGTGAGCGAGAGCGGCGCTCGGAGCGACGGTAGTTGTCGCGATCCCTGGATGGCGAGCGCGATCGTGAGTAAGAGCGGCGACTTCTGCGAGGGCTGCGAGATCGTCTACGTGGGGAACGAGACCTATCACGCTTCTTCGGATTAGAACCTTTCCATAAAATTGTTTGGGGCGCCTCTCGGGACGGTCACCAGCAACCAGCGCAGAGCGTTTGGAGCGCCATTACGGCACCCTAATTATCTCGGAATGAGATGACCATCGGTCGTTCAGCATTCGCTTCCGACAATTTTGGCAAGCAAAGAGATCACAGGGTAGTGAGGCAGTGGGTTGACGAAGAGAGTTCGAGAGCAGGAGAGTCGCAGAGTCGTTCTCGAAAGTCGTTCGGTGCGGTCCAGGTACCAGCCGGGTTAAGCAATCTCCAGTAGTCTTCAGTCCTTGCGGTGTGACATTTTGCTCATTGCACGACCAAATTTCAAAGCCGATCAAACCATCACAGCCAAGGCCCCATCTTGGCATAGACCCTCGATAGCCCAAAGGAACGTACTCGGCCACGACAAAGCAATCAAGCATTCCTTCCCCTCACTCGAACGATGCTTGCGATCTTGCATGCGCCGCGCTGATACGAAGGCCCGATGCTTCCAGGCATGATGATAAAGCAATCTCCCCATGAGAGTCCGCTCTGGAATGTTTCCAAGCTCGTGATCCAGGAGTCCGGGAGTGTGTGAAACTGCCATCCAACAGTCCGTCCTGCGATGTCATCCGGATGATGCAGCGCATTGGCGAAGCTGCTCTCTAGCCGATTTCAACCCAGTATCACATCTCTTTTCCGATCTCACAACCGAATACCAGATTCTTTCTAGCTCCAGCATGACCGTTCCGTTTTCGGCGCCGAAATCTCAATGTCCCGATCCGATTCCTCGCGCTCCTGCTTTCACTGCCTCAAATACCCTGTTTCATCTCTGTCACTGCCATCAAATGTTTTCCGCACTGAACCAAACCAATGTCTCGCCTCAATCCGTCGCGTCTGCGCTGGCGCCTCGATCTCCGAGGGTGGTAAAAGAGCTTTCGAGGAGCTCAGGATGGTTGTGACTTACGCTCTCGCGTGGGCGGTAGTTGTCGTCTGTGAGTGCAGAGGTGAAAGTCAGCGACGTACAAGTGAGGTAAGAGGACTGGTTGTGAAATGTGAGCGTTACCCTGCATCTTGAGGAAGGTACGACCGTGACTGCTAGATCGAGCAGGTGCGGGACGTAATCCAAGCGGGGAAGCCTGGGCTAATCGAGGTGTGTCAGTACGACTGTGCTGAACCAAGTGTTGGCCGGATAATTGGAAAGATAACTGGACTCGACTGCGCAACGAGCACGAATGGCGACTGGTGCAGGTAGGTAGAGGCTCTAGGGCAGCATTGGGGGAGCGCCATGGTTGGACCCTGCAGGGAGCCCTCCACCCATCGCGATATCGACCGCGGCCGTCGTGTGTGAAGTTGCGCGTCTCGTGCCGAGTCGACGTCGCTGGAGTACCCACTTTGGTTGATGAGCTCTTTGTGTATAAGAAAGGTGCGCGATCGAGGCGATCCAATTGGAACTCCAGAGGGCTGTTAAGGAATAGGTAGTATCGAATGTGATAAATTGAGCGCAACGTGTGATTGGTGTCACGACGGCAGGTGCAAGTCGCGCACAAGGAAGTCGCAGTCACTCAATATCTTGGCACTCCCACGCGGAAGGAACGACCGGCCCAAGCTCCACTCCAAATCCTCGGTAATCACATTCGTCTTCTCATTGGTTGCTTCATTGATAATATAGCATCATGATATAGAACCGATATCTATGTATCTACTTCCATTGGATCACTAATCTCGTGCTGCATCGGCATTGCGAGAGCAGAACTTGTTCATACCACTACGGGATATATACCGAGATAAGGACTTTGTGTCCAGGACCATATCTGTGCCGAGTCCCGCAACACGGCATTATCTGTGATGCAACGATCACGACGGCGAGGCTGACTGCAGGGCTGCATGCATATCGCGGCTCTCATCGTCGGTATCTCATTCAGGCGTATCATATGACACACTCGTCCTTCAACCTATACCACATCTCAAACCACGTGTATTGGCCCCAGACGGGGACCGGCGCTACTTAAATCCAGAATCTTGTACAAGTTGATGACTCCTGCCCAAATCACACAGTCTATTAGCCGGCAACACAACTACCTGATATGTTTTGCCAAAAACAAACAGCGAACGGGTAACCACTGCTCTAGAAGCCCTTACCCAATCTAACAGTGCTGCCACCACCACCATACCAAAGCGCGCCCTTCCTGTGATCGAGCCCTACGCCTTCGCCAACAATCCACTGACCGCCCTCCTTGATCTCCTGTCCATCCTTCGGCCAGAACTCCTCCCTCAACCACTGATTCGTTTCCTCGATAACTTCAATCAACCGTTGCATCTTCTCTGCATCAAACTTGCCGTCCTTCGTCTCGAACTCATCCGCATAGATGAACCGTCCAATCGTCAAGTGAGCCGATGGTACAACATACCTGCTATCGACCTTGACGTGCTTGCTTGTGAGGCCATACAGATCACGGCGGAGGTGGTGATAGCTGTACGAATCGTCCTCTGCAGTGCGGCCAGCAGGTAAACTCTCGCCTGCGGCAGGCAAAAAAGACAATGCCATCGCTTGTGCATCGTAAGTGACCATTGGCTTGACAACTCTCGCTCGATGCTTGAATGTGTAGTCTGTCACTTCTTCGAGAGCAGGGCGGAGTTGCTCGACGAGTGCGTCGATCTCGGCGGCAGTCTCGGAGTGCGTGATTTCCAGCGCTGTCATGTGTAGGTTGTCGCGTGGCATTACCCATAGGCCTGTGATGTTTAGCAATTGCATACAGACAAACTATAGAAGAGCTTTTACTTACGAGGAACAACATCTTTCAGCCTCTTCTGTACCTCGGCGACAAGGTTTTTGACCGCTGGGGTTGGTCGAGCCCAGTAAACCAGGCAATTTCGTGGATCCACGAAGCCGGGTTCGTTTTCAAGTCGGTATAGGATCTGATCTGTCGTCACGGCGGTAAAGTCGGGAGAAAGAAGTTTCTCCTTCTGTTGCCCTTCGCGAGTCTCGCGATGGGTTATATAGCGAGCTTGTATTTGTGACTTGTGCGAGCTTCAGTCATGCTGACACCCAAGGTCGGATGTGTTGAGGTATGAACGTACCGGATCATTGTGGCAAGCTTCGATTAGACCATCATAAGGATTGCCGGTCTTAGATACGTTAGATCCGGAGAGATCCTGGAAAGTGTATGATGCCGCCATGGTATTCAGGTGACTTAGCGGTATAGAATCAGTTGTTATTCGCAGGGAGAAGGCATGGTGGTTACGGTAGGAATACAAAACGTCGGACCAAAGCGCTGTTTTAGTTCATCAGACATACCTGGATGAGAGCAGAAACCTAGAAGTAGTTTCAGAACAAGAAGCAGCAATTTCTGGATTGGAGGCCTCTGCCTAAAGTTGATTCGCCTGTCAAGCTTCTGCTGGGAGGACAAAGGAGGAAAGCTGGGTGATTTGCAGACGGTTACGATTTCCCACCGAATAACGCATACTAACGTTTCTATCTACTTGTATCTTGTCGAGTTGAATACAATGATCGAGCACTATGCCGAGTCAGCAACGAGGTACACTTCTGATACAGGTGGTGCACACAAAGGAACGAAGCAACAACATGTGATGCTTTCGCTCCCAAAGCACTGCTTCCGATAAAAGTCGTGAACAGAAAATGCGAATAACATTCCTCGGCGAGCGTGGGTATAAGCCGCCGCCTACAAGCAATCCAGGAACTAAAAACCAGAACCAGAATCAAACAGGATATCAAACACGTCAGTCTCTCCCGACTGGCGAAATATTTCCCCTTACAACGCCGCAGCCAGTGATGGCATACCCTCTCTGTACAAGCAAAACTCCCAATCCGCTGATGTTGCAACACTAACCGGATGTCTAATTAAGCCAGGATCCATTCCGTGCTCCTCTTGACGTATTTGTCGATGAAAATGCCAACATCGTTAAGCACGAAGCGACAAATGTAGAAACCAAAGAACTCGGCAGCGTGTCTCGTACTGAGTTCCAAGCCAACATGTGTTGGCGATGAGTGTCTGAGACCTGGATCTTCCACTTGTCTTGCGATTTGATCTGAAGAAGTGTTAGTTCAAGGACGCGCATCACTGATGTAATAGGAACTCACCAATGAACTGTGCCGCCTCGGCAAGCCTTGCGACACTGGCCATGTAATCCTTGTGTGGTCCCTCGAAGATAGCGTCCCGAAGTGCTTCTCTCCTATGCCCAGTACGCTTCTCGACACCAGCAAAGCTAGTCATTGGCACACTCGCCATATTGTCCGAGGTTCTTTCGCCAGGTTTATTCGTGGGTGATATAACTGTTGGGGTCGACACGGAGGTCTTGCCGCGGAGTTTCTTCCACGAGCTTAGGTACGACTTGGAAGTGCCCTTGGCTCCAGCCGCATCTTTAGACCCGTTTTCTGTCGGGCTTTCTCCCTTGTCTGCTTCCTTGATGGCTCCATTCACGCCCACCTCGTTGCCAAGTTTTTTGACCAAAGTCGCCTGCACCTTCTCCATGACATCTTCGAAATGCTGCATCTCTTCAAGGACTGCGTCTGCGTCGTAAGTGTCTACGTTCGAGAAGCGCTCAGCGGCAGCAGTCAGCAAGTCACAAGCCGCAATCTTGTCCTCGACGTTCTTGATTTTGAGCGTCCGGTTAAGCCACGCCTCGTGAGGCATGAAGAGCTTGTTTGTGATGTAACCACCTCTTGGGTGTGTCGCGGCGTTAGACACTGTTCTCAACAACCAGAACGGACGCAAAAGGTGGCTATCTGGACACGGCTCGAAAGGTAAGGGCGTTGCATACTCCTTACTCGTCCTTGGTGAGGAGTTCGCTGATTGGTCATTTGTTCGGCCAAGACTCGTGTCGAAGAGATGATAACCTCCACCTTGAGCTGTGAAATCTGGTAATGGAGGAATACTGCCGAGTGTATGAGGTATCGACCTTTGACTTAGGTGACTGGTTGAGTCATTGCGACGTGCGTAGAAGATGGCCGAATGTGGCGTTTCCGGAGTCTGCTCTTCTGCCGGCAAGGGAGCACTAGCAGCGTCGCGCAAGCTTGCAAACGACTTTTGTACCCGCAGCTTTGACAATGGAGAGTTAAGTTCAGTTGTAGAGGTTGAAGCCGAGCCAGGCATCATAGGCTCCCGGTCCGAACGGCGGAGGCTCCCGACTCGAGACACTTTGATATCTTCAGGCGATTCAACTTCCACCTCCCATGGGCACGCTTCTCCTCTTGCAGACATTGACTCTGATATCTTCTTATTGATTGAAGGAGCACGCTTGCCTACGGTGATCTCCCATGGAGCGACATCGGCACGGTTAGGTGCCTCTCCCGATCCTGGTTCTGTCATCCTGGTAGAGTCGGTAGTCATCCTACTTGCCGACGAAGTCTGCCTTTTGATTGACGAAGGCGCACCAAAAGTATCGATCTTGAGTGGCTTTAGTTGTGGACCAGGAGCGCGGTTGCGTCTGTCGAGTACCGTGTTGTCCGGACGCTCAAAGGCTGTGGCTGGCAGGGTGTATGGCACCTCGTCTTCTTCGATGAGTGGTCCGTTCGCAGAGGCTGAGGCATGGTCTCCTGACGAGGTCGTAAACGATGTATTATTTGTAGGCTCCGTAATCGATGAGCTTTGCCGTGTATGCTGAGTAAGACCACCGGTCGAGTCAGATTCCCTACTCGTTGCGTGGTTCTCGGGAAGGTTAAAGTCAAACCCGTGCTCGACCGACTGCGGCACTTTCCTCGTCGAGCCCGGAGACTGATCCTCATCTGGTACATAGCCGTCCTCATATGCTGCCTCTACAGCCGCGTCAAAGGCCGCATCGAACTCGGAAGTTGGCTCATGCTGACCACTGCGGAGATCTCTCCTTCTGATCTCTCCATTACTTGCAGAATGAACAGATTCAGCGTCGGAACCAGAATCCGACTCTTCCAGAGTATTGAGCCACGAGCCTTGCTCGAACCCTTCGGCTTTTTGCTGTGCGCCCTCATCTATGTTTGCGACTGGCTGCGAGGATATTGACAGAGGCAAGTCTTTCGGCGGAGGTTGTGGTGATGCCGATCTCAACGGTAACGGTGCATCCGGACTGGTGAGTTCTTCTCGAGATCTTGAAAGATCAATGCCGAGTGGCGACTTCGTCTGTTCCCACAAAGGACCGAGAAATCCGCCGGCTGGACTGCTACCTTCGACTTGTCTTATGGCATCTGTGAGAAACGAATCTCTGGTCCGCTGGTGGGTCGGCGTAGCCGACGAGGCAGGCAGCTCCGCTACAGTGTCGCCTTCGAGCTCATGAACAGCGGCTGTAGGACTTTGAAATGGTGACATTGGTCTGAGTGCGGCGAGCTGAGGCGCGAAATCTTCAGACTCGTTGCTAATTGGTCGTGGAGGTAACTCTTTCTCGTCCCCTTCGGCGACAGGCGATTGCTCTAGCTCAAGTAGCTCTTCGATCCTAGTCGTATATGTCACCCGAATATTCTCCAGCTTGGCCTTGTCTTCTGCGCTGTTGGTCCTTTCGCAGACGTGCTGCAGGAGAGCGCATGCATCTTTATAAGCCTCCAAAGCGCCGGCGAAATTGCTCGCATTATCCAGCAGTACCGCGGTGTTGGCCTTTTCAAGTGCTTTGCTCAGCATTGTCTTCTTGTCCTTCTCCCTCTTCTCTTTACTAGTCTTGGATCTCCGCTTGGAACTATCCGTGCTTTCGATGGTACTATTCCGTCCAGGCTCTATTCCAATGCGCTTGGGACTCTCCATGCGCGAGTTTCTGGGGGCCGCTGCATATCTGGAGTGCGCCATTGGGCTCCTGGGCAAACCAGTATCTTGGTTGGCAGAAGGGGACACTATTCCCAAGCCAAAGTAGTCTGATGGGTCATTATTGCCAGCAGGAGTCAAGCCACCAGCCGATGACATGATATGTGGTGAAAGGGGTGATTTGACCATGGGCCGATTGTTCAAGTCGGCAAGAGGAAGAGTCAGGCGAGGTCTGCCTTCGGGGCGGGTCTTGGGTGAAGATGGCGTTGCGCCTGGACGGTACTGGTCCAGTCTGTTTCCACTAGACGGTGGACGGAATCGGCTTGGTGATGATTTCGGCGATCGCTTGTTGGGACGGGGACTCGGGGGGTTGCTTGCGTTGCTCGACCTCTTCCAAGGAGGCTCTTCTCTGCGGCCTCCTCTTTCAGTCGTTGTGGTATTTTGGGACCAGCGATCCCGGCTCTGCGCGCCGTCTGCGACCTTGACCGCGCTGTTATCGACCCCCTCACTCCTATCGGTATTGTGTTGCTGCCCTAGAGTGTTCTTGAGCGCGCGCGCTGTGAGGATCTCGATAGATTCCGGGCCCTGCTTGACCGTGATAATAGAGCCGACGGGAGTGGGCTGCGAGACGGTGGGCAGGTTGGTGTGAATCATTGGTTCGGCGCGTACTACTCTCGGGGGTATGCTGATGTGCTCGTATGTTCCGCTTTGATTGCGCTATAAGATCGTGTTTCCGAGGGTTCAAATCCAGTTCTCGTAGTCCATTATTCTCATTCCAGTCCGAAAGCGCGACAAGGTGATAGTGCGATAGCCAAGGAGCGACGAGATGCGATGCGATGTGGTGCGACGCGATGCGGATGGGTAACGATGATCTCCGGCGGAAGAATGCGATGGAAAAGGAGACGGCGATCCAGCATGAACCAGTGGCACAGTACTGTACTTGTCCAGCGGCCGTGAGTCCAGCAGCGAGGGGCTGGCATTCACACCGTTGGTATAGATTCTAAGGGATGGGAGCTAACGTCAACCGCCGGGCGCCAGACGCCTGAGACCGCTGATTGGTCATGCGCGCAATACCGTTTATTAGATCAACGGTTCTCTTCCAAAACCCCTTCGAGAAAGCAATAGATGATTATTCTCACCAAAGAAGACTGCTGGTTACATTGTAGGTAGCAAACGAGAACGAGGTGTTTTGCTTTGGAGGCTGCGGTCCGATATCCCTATTCGGCAAAGAGGAGCTTATATGTATGCACATGCTCACATAGAGTACAGTAGTACAGTAGACAGAGTCCGGTATGTTAATACCATACTGTCATACTCATATATAGCTAGGTACGTGATTTTGTACATCCAAGACTATCTCATGATTTCTCGACGACCTCAGGTGCCTGTTTCTTCTTGACTGCCTTTACTCTTACGAACTTACTGTCTTCGTCAACGGCTTCGAGGCCGGTCTTGTTCTGCATGTCGAGCTCTTGCGCAATATCCCAAGCACTTCTCAGACAGTCGTTGACACCTACACCACGCGCCCAGTTGCTTGCTATCCTCAGCTTGCCACTGTAGTCATCCAACAACTTTTGATGAATGCTCCTGATACGCTTCTCGTGACCAACAGTGTACTGTGGTATACAGTCTTTCTGAAGATTGACGGCCGAAGCGGCGGGATCCTCGGTGATCCCAAGGTGTCGTCGCAGTAGTAATTTGGCCATCTCGAGGCCTTCTTCTTCTGTTGGGAATCCAGGCCAGCCGGACCAATAATGACCACCAAGCATCACTGTCATTTTCGTGCCCCGCGAACTGACAGAATCCTGATGTGGACCGCACATATCTTCAGTGTTGGTCTCACTGCCAGGGTCGGATGAGTAAGATGTATCAAACACAACACCAAGAGCGCGCTCCGGGTTCTGCTCCAGCGGAGTCGCAAGAGGAATGAGATAACCAAATCCAGGAGGATGCAAGAATGGTGTACGATAGTAAAGATTGACAGTCATGACCGTGACCGCAGGGATGGACTTGAGGTTGTATGCTAATGACGCGTTCGGTACAAGATTTGCAAGATGAGCAGGCGAGAGGGCGGAAACGACATGTGAGTGTTGAGCTATAGTTGTGGCATCACTACTGGATGACGGTTGCGTTGAACTTTGCGAGGAAATTTGTAACAGACCGTCCTGCTCCTTGTGTAATTTCGTGACCTGAGTGTTTGTAAGAAATTTGACGTTCGAGTTTGTCGCAAGATGCTCTTTCATCTTTTCGACGAGCTGTTGAAGACCGTGACGGTAGGTAAAGACACTCGCACGACCGTATCGATTTCTCGTCTCTTTCGGCAATGCTGGTAGATCCTTCATCGTTTTCAAAAAGGCAAGCTGTCGCGCTGAGAATTCGGGGCCTTCGAACATGCTTTTCACCACACCTTCCATTATGCTTCCTTGTTCAAGTTCATCTCTCCACTGAGTAGGCATTAAACTGTTGGCACTCAGCTGGTAGACGTCACCTGCATATATACCATGGAAAACAGCAGACACGACGCGATCAACGAGCTTCGGTCCCAACCTGCGCGCTAAAAAGTCGCCGATCGATTGGTCTTCGAGATAATAATCCCTGTGGTGTAGTGCTGGTTCCATAGGCAATCTGTACGTCAGACTTCGAAACGCTGGTTCGGAAATCAGAGTCTTGACCACATTGAATAGCCCATGCTTTGGATGTGGAACTTGGACAAGCTGATCCGGGTAGTAGATGAAGCGATTCGTCGCGGCTGGAGAAGAGTTGAAGGTGAAGATGGTGTCATCGTCCAGTCCTAGCTCGTGTGAAAGACGCGCTGCCAATACTCCATTCCCTGCTGGTCTCAGCGTACGAGGTCCAGCCTCGAAAAGGATTTCTCCGTCATCGACCTGGACTTTTCTGCTTTGCAACCAACCACCGACATTGTTACGGGTTTCGTAGATTGAGATCTTTGTGTCGGGGTTCTGTCTCGAAATGTAGAGGGCTGTCGCTAACCCCGTGATACCTCCGCCGAGGACTGCTACGTCTTTTGAGGCTGTGGCATAGTGTTTGGCACTTGTAAGCAGTCAGCCTTGAGTTGGCGACCTGGGAGCTGCGTGCAGCCCAGAAACGGAGGTAGATCAAGCGTACAAGAGGTGTGAATGTTTCAACAGACGTGTCTGATGGCGGATTGAATTTGTCAACCCATGCTGTACGACTCCGACCACCATCTCTGCAAGCGAGTGAAGATGGTGTCGAATGGCCGCTGGAACTCGACTGTGTCGACGTCAGTCGATGCCGATGCCGATGCCGGAAAGGGAAGGAATTCCAGCGCGGTTCGGGCTTGATCCCAAAAAGAGTAACGTCTTTCACGGGCCGCACGGGTAGCCCACCGGGCTACTCAGCCCTCTTGTATTTCAATGTTGGCATTGGATAGGTACCTCAGCACAGGAGCAGTAAGCATATTCTGGCTGCCGCTGCACTGCATCTGTGGATCGCACATATGAGAAGAACGTACTTAAGTTGGTTGATACACAAGTGATTGAATCTCTGTGAGCGAGCGCGAAGGTCGAGCATGGGATAACCTGAAGCACCTTAAGGTAACGAAGCCTCCCGGCGACTCCCGCCGTCGTGGTAGCCCCTCCCCCGAGTGTCTAGGCAGACACTATCAAATACATTTGGTGACCTATAGACAACGCCAGATGTCTTGTTGGAACGGCATTCCAGTTACTGTGTTTTTATACCATTCGCATCCACCATGCTAACCGATCGAGGCGCTGTCTGACATTGTGGCTCCTATGTGTAACGCACAAGCGCGCAATGTAGCCGACCGATATCTGGCAAATACTCAGCATTTGATGTGACGTTCCTTTTACTACCCATCAGACGGTCTGATGCCGACGATAACAGCTACTATGACGCGGTTGGATGATCAAGGATCTCGGTCAATGTCAACCCCCGAGTCCATCTCTCCGGTAGATGGTAAATCTGCGTCGATATCTGTGCCTCGCAAGACAAGCAACTCGAGCGAGCGCCACAGACGTGGTATAAGAACAGGATGTCTATCTTGTCGGTATGTAGTCCCAGTTTCGTCAAATCGCTTGTCGAAGTCAGCTGATTGGTGGGATAGCGCTCGAGGTGTTCCTTGCGACAAATCGAATGCTTCATGTCTTCGAAGGGTATCAACAAAATGGAAGGCCGATGTGGAAGACAGTACGCCTGCGAACACACCGGTCACATCGCGGAATAACTCTCTTACTGGCGTACGCGAACAGCTCGCGGTAGCACCGAATCTGAATTTCGAACAATTATCGTTCACCAGTCCGACCGTGCGACACAACGAAAGGCACGCTCTACATTTCTTTATCAATTTCACCGCGCCTCAAATCGCAGGACCATTTGGCTCGGTTTTCTGGCAACAGATGATCTTGCAGGCCGCGTACAAGGATCGCCCAATCCTGCATGCTCTAATCGGTCTTGGGTCTTTACACGAAGGTATCGTCCAGAGCACCTCGCAAGCCGACCTTGAGCGAAACTCACGGTACACTTTTGCTCTCCGACACGTCAACAATGCCATTAAGAGTATGCGAGTCGATCCAAACGACAAAGAAAGCAAGCAGCCTTCGATGCGTTTGATTCTGACACTTTGCATATTGCTCACAACGTTTGAAGCATTTCAAGGTCGATCCACCGATGTCTTGAAGCATACTATGCAAGGTATCAAGCTTTTCGACTCTTCGAGGAACACTCTTGAAGAAGCTGCGGCTAGTAGATCAGACAGTCAACTGTCTCCAGTATCAATTGGCGCCCTTCAATCGGTCTACTCATATTATGCAACTTTCTACTCGACAATCACTGGTCAGCTTGCGCCCATATTGATGAATGCGCGGGTCTACTTACCACCTCGGTTCTCATCTCTCAGTGAAGCCCAGATCCTCTTCTTCGACGCAAAGAACGCAATTACCATGGCCCTCTGGCTAGCGGTCAGGCATCCATCTCTGGAGATGAGAACCCAAAACGAGCGGGAAGTGAAGCTCTATGCATGCTGGATCGAGGAGTGGCGAAAAGCGTTCGAGGCATTACTGGCGAGAGAGCACACCCATTTCGATGCATATGATACGAAGCAGGCACTCATACTCCGAGCTAATTATCTCTATGCCTATATCACCTGCAACGTCGACTGTCGCGGCATGATGCCATCTAATGCATTGGAACGATATGCGCGACTGCAACCCAAAATACAGGAAATGCTAGAGATCTGTGAAGAGATTGCCAGGATGGAGGAAAGACCGCAAATGCCGACACAGGTCACCGCTAAGAACTCTTACTTTTCTTACGGTATGTGGATTACCGAGTCTCTGTATGTCGCTTCCACGTATTCTCCAAATGAGGAGACGCGGCGACGAGCTGGATCGATCTTTATGACCAACGCTCGACCCGAGGCGCTGTTTCACTGCGGACCGTACCTTAGGGGTGATCTGCTCGACCTCGCAAGGGACAAGGCCGAAGAGCCACTTTTATACGAGGACGAATCGCCGAGTGATAGCTCTGCGCCTGCTACAAGCAGCAACGTCACTCCCTCACACGATCCCAGCCCAGCTGGTCACGAGGGCGACACATGAGTCTGGCCGGCTTTGAAGTCATAACACTTCCAGGACCAAGTACACATACAAGCACTGGCCGCAGAATGGACCGGTGTCCGGGCTCGAGACAACGCAAGGCTAACTATGCAGAACTGCATTCGTCAAGATGAGGCCAACCATTCGGCAAAGCGATCGTAGTCAGTAGACCGCTGTAGACCAGTGTACCGACTCCCGCTCGGAGGGACTTGGAGCACTCTGTCGAGACCACGATCAAGATGGATGGTGGGAGGAAAAGGAGACATGACCAATAGATAATAGTGAATGGATGACCCGATCAGAATTACTTTATGCGAATAAGATTCCACATAAAACGGAATCAATTTGACCAAATCTCTTGATTGTTGACCGACGTGTTCTAGCGGGCGAAGTATCAGCCGCCAAGACCGCTTAGCAAGTGCGAAGATTTGCAGCGTGCTTTTCCACCACTAACGTATCTATACCACAAAAAATCAGCATCATTCCATCAAGCCACTTCTGTCTAAGACAGGAGCCCATCCGGGATTCGTGGCGCAATGGTAGCGCGTCTGATTCCAGACTAGCTTAGATCTTCGGATCTGAGCAATTCAGGAACCTCCAGAAGGTTGCCGGTTCAATTCCGGTCGAGTTCAATACTCTCTATCTTGGACACATCATTTTTTGCGTGTTTGTCCGACATCGCCGTGATGCTCTTCTTTTGCTCAGGGGCTGTCTTTATCCCCTTATGTAGGAAGTGTGTTACGCTCATGCGAGATCTGAACACATGTCGTCGATGTCCATATCGAGTCTCTGTCGAGAAAAGGAGAAGATATCTTCTATTTTTGCACGAATGCTGCGTATGCATGTCCGGAGTTGCATGTAAGTTCAGACCGCTAACAATCTGGCAAACACATCGACTGATCTTATCATACACACATCGCGAAGAACAATGCTTTCCAGGGTTGCTGGATCATCTACAGCTATTCTCACTCTACTTAGACAAGGTACTCCATATGATTCAACAGCGCTGATGAGAATGTTGTGCTGGATCGCGCAGAAGGAGCGCTCTAGGTCAACGGAACCAGCCTGTCTAAATAAATTAGATTAGGAACCCGGGGCGGGTGCGCATGCTGATCATAAAGGACGACGAGGCGCCTGCGCCGAACATAGACCCCAATCATGAACACCTCTTTCATCTTCCTCTGCCTTAGAACTAAAGCGAAGAAGCAATGCCTAGACTGGCTTAGTGCGAAGACTCTAGTCGACGAGATCATTCAAGGTTTTTTCTTCGCTGGAGCGAGCATGAGACATGATAATATTGCATGATTATATATTGTGGACAGGCCCATTATGGAGTTATGTACCAGAGTGACTGGACTCATGATACCAGCTTACTGTCTAATTGAACATTTCTAATTGAACATGAGCTTGGAGAAGCGCCTCTTGTTAGGCAACGATCTCTTGTCAAAGGTAGTGCCAGACTGATCCGGTACGTTGGTGTAGATGTTGTACGTAGCCGTGTTGTCGTAGTCGGTGTACTGAATAGTGCCATTGCCATTGAAGTACGTGCTCGTTCCTGGACCTGTGGACTTGTAGCTGGGGCCCTTGACGGCCGTCTTGCCGGTCGCGACGTCGGTGCGCGCGAGCACGCGCTCAAACAGCTCGAGGATGACCCGGGGCTTGTAGAAGGGGACGAAGTGGCCGGACTGGTAGATGCGTGCGAAGGTGTAACCACCGCTCTGCTTGACGACGCCGTGGACCTCATAGTCCGAAGTGGAGATGTTCTGGAAACCTGCGGCGGAGAAGCCAGGAGCCTCGATTGCCTGGGCCACCTGCAGGCCCCCGAGCCAGTTGCAGTTGTAGTCAGCGTCACCGTGGTAGGCCAGGACATAGACGCCCCGGTTGTTGACAAGGTTCTTGAGCGTGTTGACGATACCGAGCTCCCTTGCGTCGTCGCCGGTGGTGCCAAAGGCGTTAGAGACGGTGCCGGCGCCGAGGGCCGTAGAGGCGTAGGAGAAATTTAGGTAGGCGCCGAGGGCTTGCTGGACATTAGGCAGGTTCAAGTAGGGGACGAAGTTGGTGTTGGGGAATGGGTCAGACGAGAGTTCGCGGAGATCGTACTCGTCACGGCCGGTGATGGTGTCGTAGATGGACTCTGCGGCAAAGCAGAAGTTGTCGGCATCCGTGCAGATGTTGTCGATTCCACGAGCGTTGCAATCGTTCAATTTGTCGACGCAGTTGCCAGCGCCATGATACATGTTGTACAGACGGTCAAGTTGGCTCTGGTTGAATCCAAGGCCGGGGTTGTAGGTATTGTTGACAATGAATGTGTAGTCTATCGAACGTCAGATCATGGTGAATTCGGATACGCATATTGGATTGGCTCGCAATAAAACTTACACGAAGGGTACTGGATGATAGGGTCATACCATCCGTTGTTAATCATGAGACTATGAACTCTGACCGGTTGTGCACCGCTGACGTTCTTGGCGTCAGCCATCTGCTCAAAGTACTCGGCAAACACGGGGCCGTAGTGGCCACCATATGATTCGGTTCCAATGGTGATGTTGCAGCGAGAGTACTGAGGGAAGGCTCCCATGAAGCCCTGGACGGCTCTCCAGACGTTGGGGGCTGCGGAGTTTGTGCTGTCGGCAGTCAAGCTGTAGTTGCCGTTGGAGTAGGTGCCGCATGTTCCCGCTTCCTGGGCATAGTCGGGGCAAACGTTGTCGGGAAGGTTGATGATGAAGCCGCTGTCAGGGTCGACCCACCCGTTCACAGGGATAGAGTACGAGAAGCCGGTCTGGGTGGGCTGGTCAAGGTAAAGCATGTTGCTAACGTTGTTCCAGGAGAAGGGGTTGAACTCGACGTCAAGGTCAGAATTGATCCTGCAAGGACCATTGCTTCCAAACGCAGAGATCATGGATGGGTCACCTGGGCCGCCGTCCATCCAGAGGGTGAGCGGAGCCGTCTTTGGGTCGACATTACGGGCCTCGAAGAAGAGGAAGAAGAGGTGCTGGTTCGGCGCAACATCAACGTAACTGGCAGGCTGTCAGTGACTAGGTACTTCACAGCACATATCCCAGCCCAGGCGACCATACATACCCAGAGTAAGACTTGACGCCCTCCATGGTCTCGCAGATGCCGCTTGGAACCTCCTTGTAGCGGACATTGTAGCCGGCGAATCCCATCTTCGAGATCAGGTCGGTGGGCGCGGGGAGGAACTGCGCACACACAGTAGGCAGCGCCACGGCGGCCAAAGCAGCAATACCAAATCCCTTCATCTTGGACGATTCAACAAACGCTGCAGGCAACAGAAAGGAAAGAGTGTGACATGGCTGTGGCGGCACCTGGCTATATGTACAGTCCCCCTAAGAAAGAAATGAGATTAATGAGCACCCCCCCACTGACTCGCGCATACATGCTAATGAAACTGGCAAAACTATGTTTTGAGGTGAGACTGTATATACCTACCGGGCTACCTAATCAGGTTGAGGTTGCCAAGACAGTCCAAGACCGGCAGGCACCGTCAAGAACCCCACAAGCACTCAGAAACCTGTATATTATCATTATAGAGCAGCTGTTTTCATCGGAGTCAGGAACGGCGTCCGTAGCATTACCCACGCCCCTGTGATCGTGTGGTACCTTGACCACGTGTATTCGCAGTGGCTCCTTCCGCCGAATGCGATTGGCTGCATACCAGTGGTCCCTTCCCGTTCAGTAGACGATGTACAAAGATCAACAATGCTCGATTACGCCAGTAAGAGGCACAGCAACTTATGTGAAACCGAGCTAGACATCTTTGCCTCGAAAAGGCACTTTCGAGTACGTGACAAGGCTCTAGAATCATCACAACGAGAGATTCAGAGCTTGCCGTTGTTGCACGAATAGGGGGGCACCAGGTCAAATAGACACGTATAGAGCTGGATTTCGATGTGGTTACAATTGGTTGTGTTGTATAATAAATTGATGGCCGCTATACTAAACGTGAAGTTCTTGACCTTGCTAATTACGTAATCAACCGAGTTCCTTCCTTGGCTCCCTTACCGTTCTTCCCCTACATGTCTCGAAATGTCGAAGCTACATGCTATAGTGGGACTGTTCGAAACAATCTCTCGATCACTCGTGATAGCAGGGAAAAATAAGTAGAAAGCAAGCAATATCGCTTGCAAGGCATGCAGTATAAATTTCAGCATTGTCATGCCTCATAATCTACAAACATCTTATCCCAAGACGGGTCTCCAGGAGCAATTCGTGGGATGGTAATATCTCCCTTCCACATCCCTACTCATACAATAGCATCCACCTCCGGAGCCTCGGTCATTTCCTCTGTCTTGACAGCTTCCTCCTCCTGCTTTGCAGGCAAGATCAATTCCTCCTCATCTCCGACTGTAAATTTTCGCTCGCTGACATGGTTCGCCTC